>Ga0265327_10004784_pt1 | contig 11777 bp, 12 predicted proteins | sample 41621metaG_FD_202089 | JGI IMG/M metagenome (GOLD analysis project Ga0265327, IMG submission 202089) | Rhizosphere microbial communities from Carex aquatilis grown in University of Washington, Seatle, WA, United States - 4-16-21 metaG | ecosystem: Host-associated > Plants > Roots > Rhizosphere...
ATCGACGTTATACTCCAGCGAGGTTGGTGCCGTGCTATACAGTACGCAGGTGTATTTGACGGCGGGGTTCGTACTACCAACGGAGTTGGTGTAGTTGTGCGATGCCGGCTGATTTGCCGCACAGTCGGTAACATCTGGTGGCACTGCGTTGACCGCGAATTGCTTTTTGAGATAGTCAACGGCATCGTTTACGCCTGATTCGGCGGCATAGTAGGCCTGGGTGCTAAGTTCGCGGTTCTCTCCCTCGGCTTGGTTTTGACGAGCCAGGAATGCAAACCCCAATGCGATCAATGACACCAAAATCATAATGATAAGCGCCATAATGATCGAGACAAATCCTTGTTGGTTAACGCGTTTTTGCATCATGTTAGTTTACCCCTACCCTTTTAAAAACCGATGTGGTCAGGTTGGATGTTGCACACCACTGACTCCCAATGATCGACGCACACTGCGTTGGCGGCGCGACAGTGGGCACTGGCGTCAACAGATCGTTGTCGCCATAAATGACCCCAAGGTTGAGGGTACATAGATGGGTAACTGCGTCACAGTTGAGCGAAAATTGCGATAGCCGCATGTTCACCGCCAGCAGCTCGGAGCCGTTACTGCCACCAGTGCCCATCGAAGGGTCGGCAGCACCTAAGTTCGCAGCCCCGCAAAGAGCACCCGTGGTAATGGTGTCACGCCATAAGGCATGTGAGAGCCGCAGCGCGGCCACATCAATCTTGCCAACATTTTTATCACTTACTTGTCGGTTTAACACATAGGAATATCGCGTCGTGCCAATACAGTATGACTTAAATGTTTGGTTGGTGATGGTGCCGACGGGCGTCACCTTAGTAACCGGATAAATTTTATTGGCACCGATTGTGAGACCATCATAACTAAACTGAAGTTGCTGCGAAATTGAATCGGCAATGGTGCGAGTCGTTTCTTGCGTACGACCACTTACCACGCCCTTGTAGTAGAGTTTGCCGATCTGGATAATCGCTGTGGTGGCGCTCAAAAATATTACCGAAAAGACCATGGTGGCAATCAACAGCTCGAGAATGGTAAATCCTTTGTTATTGAGACGGCTCATTGGTATACCTTATACGACAACTGTACTTGCTGTCGGTTACCGTTTGGCCCATCCCATCGCACGCTGGCGGTATAGCTCTTGTCAAAACTACCGCCTGCAGTTTGCAAAAGACTGGTGTAATAACAGTAGCTGGCGCAGTCACTGCTGCCCGATGGGTAACTAATGCAGTTGGCGTTGTATCGAGAGAAGTCATCGTTGTTGAGGCTTGGCAAGGAACTTCCGATAGTATTCAGCGTTTTGGTAAGTGTGGCATCAAGACAAAAACTTTGAGTCACCGCTAGAACCGACGCCGCATTAGCACCGGTGGAGGCAGCCTTTAGTCGCTCCAGTTGGGTTTCGGCAAGTTTTAGGGCATAGCTGCGCTCTTGCGTGCGTTGCGTGGACTGCAGGCTCTTAACGGCAATGCTGTAGGCCGAGCCAATCACCGTCGCAATGACAATAACCACAATTAATACTTCAACAATGGTGTCGCCGCGTTGCTGTAGGTTCTTTAACATCGTGAGTCATCCATAATTACCGAGACCGCAAAGCTCTCGTTTACCGCGCCGATGGTTATGCCGGCCTTGCGGCTGACCGACCCACTTTGCACACAGACCAATAGCCCCCCCTTGCTGGCATCAAGCAAATTGGAAGGCGTGGAAATATCACTATTTACGTCTTGCTCTGTGCGAGATTGGGCACCGGCTATCGTGGTTGCAATCCCCCAGGTAGTGATGTTCTGCGAGCCAGACGTCAGCGCCCCATTGGTGTAACTACCGCCGGAAGATTGAAAGAAGCCTGCTGAATTAACGGCCTTGGGTGGGTTGGTGCCACTACCATCAATCTGATAGAGCCCAATGACGTGCGTACCGTAACCGAGTGTAAAGTTCTCGGTAATATCTGGCGTTAATACCAAGCGTGGGTTGGCCTGAGCGATATTCGTAACAGGGGTGTGGGCAATAGGATCCAGCTCACGTCGTCCCACTGCCGTGTAGACATCAATGCTGCCACAGTTTGCAGAGACGATCGGATCCTTGCAGCCCGCGCCATTCTTAACCGTAAAGTTCATCACCTTGCCAACGAAAATACAATCATTGCGTGTGCCCTGATCGTCGGTGGCACTCGACAAGCCAGTTTGCGGTACGCCGGTAGGATCAACGCTACAGGTAAAGCCCGGTGTGTCGGGATAGGTACCGGTGGAGGCCTCGTTAGAGACTGATCGAATATGTGTAGCCAGCTCCTGCACCGACTGACTAAATTGCGTGCTGCGGATTCTTGGATCAAAAAGACCAATGGCACTCAATAACAAGGCCGAAGAAATAATCAAAAAGATCATCGTCTCGACAATAGTGTACCCAGCTTGCCACTTTTTGGCAGATTTCATAGCCTCAGTATAGCACAAGCGTTTTACTGTTTTACAGGAGTAAAAACTGCCTTTTGTACCAAACAATAAGGCTGGTGCCAAACAAGTAGACAATGACGGTTGCGACAATCAAAAACGGGCCAAAGGCAATCCTAACCTTCAGGACGCCCTTCTTATAGATTAGCGTCGGTAACGACGCCAGAATACCCAGCAACGAAGCAAAAAAGAGGACCAACACCACTTTGAGCGGACCGCCCACTAATAGACCAATGACCACAGCCAAACGAACATCTCCCCCACCAATCCAGGTTCCATCTGATACTTGATAGATAGCATAGAACAAGCCTGCCAAACAAAGCACCCCTAGGGCGGCTCCTAAGGCCACCAGACCGTCCTTGTGCCACGCAGTCAGTACAACTACCTCTGCAAGGGCCAGCCAACCCAAGGGCAGGATAATTCGCGTCGGTAAAAGCTGCCAACGCAAGTCGTAGACTGCCAAGGCCATAAAGCCAACGAGCATAACTAGCCAGATAGCGAACTGCATAATGCCCATCGCCTGCCAGCCAAACGGCCAGAACGCGTAGGAAAACACAAAAAGGCCGGCCGTCAGTAGCTCTACCAAGGGATATTGCCAACTAATTGGCTTGCGGCAGTAGCGGCACCTCCCTTTTAAGGTGACCCAGCTAATTACTGGGATAAGATCAAGTGCGTTAAGCGTATGCCGACAATCGGGGCACATGGAGCGGCCTTTGGTAATGGACAGTTCCTGTTTGGCTTTTTTTGACTTGGTACGAGATTGCTCATGGATACGCCACACCAAGGCATTGGTAAAACTGCCAAAGCACAGGCCAAGCAAAACAAGCACAAGAATAATCATGCCCTTATGGTAGCAAGAAGTTGCCCCAAAAAGAAAACAGCCCCTTTCGAGGCTGTTTGAGGAGACTGTGAGCGTTGCTTATACGCCGCTGTCGATACACTTGGCAACTGGGGTTGAGGTGGTGTCCTCAACTGCGTACACGAGTGCTGTTTGTCGACCGGTTCCAGCGATTGGCTTATTGGGCGCAGCTGGATCACACTTTGCGGTAAAGACTATGAAGGCGGTGGTTGAGGTTGGCGCCAAAGCAGCAGACGGAGCGCCCACGCTACCAGTGATGTTTTGAAGATTCTTGACGTTAGCCAATGTCTTAATTGACGATGCAGCGGTACTAACATTTGCCGATGTAGGCACATTACCGCCGTTATTTGAAACATACTCGGAGGCCGCAGATGAAACAGCAGCAGCTTCATTATTTGCCTGTGTGTTGCGTGAGTTACGTTGTAGAGCCGGTACCGCCAAGAAGACGATCAGCAAGATAACTGCTGCGATGACCAAGACGATCATGACTTCGATGATAGTGAAGCCTTCTTGTCGTTGTTTTTTGATATTCGATAACATGCCCATGTGCCCCCTGTAGGTGTAATTTATGCTTATGGTTATAAATATACTGTTCGCGACGATAAATAGCAAGACTTTTTGCTGCTATTTTTCCACTCTTCGCCTCTATTGAACGTTGATTTTGCCGACCAGGCCATAGATTGGCAACAAAACAGCGGCCACTACGATCAGCGCCACTACGCCCATCAGAATCATTAAGACTGGTTCAACAGTGGTCGAAATCGCCTGGATTTGGTTATCAACTTCTTTTTCGTAGTAATCAGCGGCCTTACTAAGCATTTGCTCCATTGAGCCAGACTCTTCACCAATTTTGAGCATGTCGCTGACCAATGGTAAGAAGTTAGGGTCATCCTTAAGTGATTCCGACAAGGCCTTCCCGCCCTTAACTTTTTCGGTTGCCTTGGTTAAGGATTCAGTCACGTGAACGTTATTGATAGCTTTTCCGGTAATATCAAGCATCTGGATGAGCGGCACGCCACTAGCAACTAAGGTTGAGCCGATGCGCGAAAAACGCGCCATATATAGTTTCATGAACAGCTGACCAAGGGGCGGTGTACGCATTTTGGCTTTATCGATAACTCGCTTGCCACCGAGGGTTCGCCCCCAGCGACTCAAACCAAAGACGATAACTCCAATAACGATAACCTCAATCCACCAAAAGTGAGTGGTAAAGTGACCGGCCGCAACCAGTATGCGTGTTATGAGAGGCAACTGAGCGCCAGGAATACTGCTGTAGACCACCTGTACCGAGGGCACGACCTTGACGATCATAAAGACAATAACGGCGACCATAACGCCCAACACAATAATCGGATAGACCATGGCACCACGCACCTTACTGATAATATCGGCGTCTTTTTCGCTCTGGTCGGCCAGGCGAGCCAAGGAGGCATCAAGCGTACCAGAAGCTTCACCGGCAGCAACCAGGTTCACGAATATCTCGTTAAAAGTATCCGGGAATTTGGCCAAGGCAGCAGAAAAGGCCGTACCGGATTCTACATCGCTAATAATCTGATTAAGAATTACCTGGAGGGACTTGTTTTGGGTCTGCCCAAGCACGTTGCGCAAACTTTGCACCAATGGGAGGCCGGCGTTTATCAGGGTTGAAAGCTGGCGGGCAAATAACACCTTATCCTTGGACTTAATGCGATGGGTGTAGCGCGAAATAAAGTTACCGCCATTATCTGTTTTAGCCTTCATCTCAATCGGTGAAAGTCCCTGCTTTTGCAACAAATTCACCGCTGCCTGTTCGCTATCGGCCTGAACGGTCGACTTCACTTTTTCGCCACTGGCTGGGTCGCGGGCGGTGTATTCGTAGGTCAACATCGATTAGCCTCTCATCATCCTGTCGAGCTCATCAACATCAACGGCGTAATTGCGGGCCTCATCGTAGGTAATTGTTCCCTTTTGCACATGAGAAACCAGTGTACGGTCCATGGACTGCATACCAAACTCAGCGCCAGTCTGAATAACGGCCTCCAGCTGGTGGCTTTTGCCTTCTCGGATGATGTTACGGACGGCTGGAGTGGCAATAAGTATCTCGGCTGCGGCAATACGTCCACCGCCAATAGCTGGGATCAGGCGTTGCGAAGCAATGGCCATCAAGATGTTAGCCAGCTGCGCACGTATCTGGGGCTGCTGGTGTGGCGGGAACACATCCACCATACGGTCGATCGACTGTGAGGCGCTGTTGGTGTGCAATGTGGCAAAAACCAAGTGGCCAGTTTCGGCAATGGTAATAGCGGCAGCGATAGTCTCGAGGTCACGCATTTCACCAATCAGTACTACGTCAGGGTCTTCGCGCAAGCTGCTGCGCAAAGCGGCGCTAAACGAGTAGGTGTCGTAGTGCACTTCCCTTTGGACGACTACAGACTTTTTAGACTTGTGCGTAAATTCAATTGGATCCTCGATGGTGACAATGTGATGTGCTTGTTCGCTGTTAATCTTATCCACCAAGGCAGCCAAGGTGGTTGATTTACCGGATCCGGTTGGCCCAGTTACCAGCACCAAGCCGCGAGGAAATTCAGCAAACTTATTGACGATGGCTGGCAGTTGCAACTGTTCAATGCTCAAGAGCTCGTTGGGGATTAAGCGCAGGGCAGCGGCTAAGTTGCCACGCTCGTGGAAGGCATTGACACGAAAACGCCCCAGATCACCGTAGGCAAAGCTAAAGTCGAATTCTTTATCTTTAAGCAGGATCTGTTTTTGGTCTTCGTCAAGAATTGAGAAGATGAGCGCCTCAACGCCCTCTTCGTTGAGTGGTTCGCTGCCAGGTACAGGGGTGAGCTTGCCGTCAACACGGAGAATTGGTGCCAGACCTACTTGAATGTGCAAGTCCGAGGCTTTGCGCTTAATCACTTCGTCTAAAAGTGGTTCGATTCGTACTTGTGTGTTGTCTGCCATCATTTCCCCTTGTTAGTGCCCCTTAACATGTTCTATGCATTCTACTGCGTCAATGCTACGCATTGTACTCCTCGTCGATGCTACGCATTGTCAGACGCGGCAACGCGATCTACCTCTGCTAATGACGTGTACCCAGCCAGCGCTTTCAAATACCCGTCCTCGCGCATCGTGATCATACCTTGAGCTCGTGCGGCCTTTTGGATGTCATTACTGGTTGCTCGTTTGATGACCAGATCCTGAATTGGTTCCGATACATCAAAGACCTCGTAAAGTCCCATCCGACCCTTAAAACCGCCACGTGCTTCGGGGCTATCTTTGCCCTTGTACAAAGTATAAGCGCTTTGGCCTCTTGTAGGCAAGTTCTTATAGCCAAGATCCGCAGAAACTTTGGCCATATCGGTTGAACCAGCAGGCAGGAGCTTCCCTAGTGTGGCCTCGATGGCGGCGTGTTCAGGGCCGTCGGACTTGTATTGTTCCTTGTCTTCATTCAGGCGCCGCACCAAACGCTGACCAATGACGGCACGCACGGTTGAGGCAATCAAGAATGGCTCAATGCCCATGTCCAGCAAGCGTGGCAAGATGCCAGCAGCGCTGTTGGTGTGCAGTGTAGAAAAGACCAAGTGACCGGTAAGAGCCGCCTGCACCGCAAGTTGGGCAGTTTCTTTATCACGAATCTCACCAACCATCACCACGTCGGGGTCCTGACGCAAAATCGAGCGTAGCCCAGCGGCAAAGGTCAAGCCAACATCGGCGTTTACCTGGATCTGATTGACGCCACTCATCTTGTACTCAACCGGGTCCTCGAGAGTCACAATGTTCACTTCGTCATTTTTGATTTCTTGAATCAGGGCATACATTGAGGTCGACTTACCAGAACCGGTTGGCCCAGAAGTCAAGATCATACCATTCGGGAATTTTAGGGCGTCGCGGATGGTGCGTAGTGCGCGGCCTTTATAACCCATATCTTCGAGCTTGAGGCTGGTGCCAGTTTTATCGAGCAACCGAATAACCACCTGCTCACCCCAGACCACTGGTGAAATGGCGATACGGAGGTCAACTTCTCGACCACCCACCTTGATCGTAAACTGACCGTCCTGCGGAATACGATGCTCATCGATTTTAAGACTGGATAAGATTTTTATGCGCGACACCAGTGGCGCTTCGGTGGCTTTTGGTAGTCGCATAATTTCGCGGAGCACTCCGTCGATGCGCGCCCGAATTTTGAGCTCCTTCTCCAGTGGTTCAACGTGAATATCACTAGCGCGGCTATTGGCGGCATACTCCAGAATGGCTGACAGAGCCTTACTGACCGGTGAATCTTGCACAATGGCTTCAATGCCTTGGCTGGTCTGCTTTTTCTTATCGGTTGCCGCAACCTGAGCATCGTTTTCTACCTGCTCTCCCAGCGCCCCCACAATGTCTTGGTTAAGGTTGGACTTGTATTGACCCAAAACGCGGCGAATTCCCTCTTCACTGGCCGCATAGACCTTCAGGGGATGCCCAATCTTATTAGACAAGAAGTCGACCGCCTGGACGTTATCGGCATCGAGCATGGCGACTACCAAGCGGTGTTGCATATTACCCAGCGGAACAGCCATGTAGCGCTCGGCAATTTCTTGCGGCAGGAGAGCCAAAATGTCAGGGTCAATAATCGCCTTGCTGAGGTTGACGTACGGCACATTGGTAACAGTAGCAACACCCTTGGTCAGCTGCTCGTTAGTAAGATGGCCTTCGTTCACCAGGAACGAGAAAAATGGCATTTGTTTGGCATGCGCATCTTCTTTAAGCTTCTTAATCTCGGCAGCTTTTAACAGGCCGATTTTAACCAGATGCTGTTCGACTTGCGTCTGGGTGTCGGCAGATAGGACACTCATCTGTTTAAGCCCCTAACTTACTGCCCGTTTTGACTGTTGAAAGGCTGGCTATTCTGGCTGTCGCCAATGGTGATGTTCTTGGTTGGATCAACCGAGTTGGCGTTAAAGTAGCGCGCATCAGGTGTTGGGAAGTCAGAGGTGATGGCCTGGACCACTTCTACCTTGGATTGACGACTCTTGGGAACACTGAATAACATCTTTGAAATAAAGAACGATATGGTGCCACTAATGACGACAACGACGACTATGAGAGCGATATCTTTTTGCTTCATTTGACCACCTTTGTTGCAATGGTTAGACTCTTTTGCGGCTGATAGTAGGTTTCGGCAGTGATGGCAACATCAAGTTTGTTGTTACTGCCAGATAGGGTGACTGAATCAACTTTTATGGGGCGGATTGATCGCTCTAGCAACGTGAGTAGATCTTTGGCGCCACTCAAGTTGGTGCTGACCGTTATCTGGAATGGTATCGAAACTGGTGTTGGTGTTGCGGTGGCCGCAACCTTTTGTTGGGCAACTTCATCATCACTGCCGGTAATTGAACCACCCTTGTAGTTGTTGTCGTTCAGCAATTTTTCGAGGCTACTAGTCAAGGCCGGAAAGTCATACTGACTTGGCAGCGCGTCAAGCACGATCTTACCGTTGTCACCGTCCCGATCACCAGTGCCCGTGGGATTGCCACCTAATACGTTGGAAGAAGTACCGACGAAGGCCTTGTAGGAGGTCGCCAGTGAGTTTGCAGCAGTCAAGTTGGCCTGCAACTGCTTGACGGCCTTTTCTTTGGCGCCAATGACCTTGTTTTGGTAGTTGCGCTTATTCATCAGGGCATTGCCAGCAATAACCGAGAATGTCACCACAAAGGCCGAGACAGCCATGGCAATCACCATAGTACTGTTGGCTTTGCTAATTTGAATGCGTTTGAGTGAGACGTTTGCCATGATCGTTACTGATTTGCCTTTGTTGTTGGTTGGAATAAATCAGAAGGTTTTTCGGTTTCGGAGCGGGTAGAAATAATCTTGGGGGTTGTGAGCTTGATCTGCTTGGTATTGTCAAAGATGACCGGGTCAAACGTTAACGTAATCTGGTAGGTCACTCCCTTATCCGAAGTTGAGAAGCCGGATAAAACCACGCTCGAAAATGCCTTTGGTGCGCTCGCCGACCCGTCAGCCGTGTAGGTGGTAAATTTGAGCGTATCAACATACTTGTTCACCGTACTCAGCGCATCGGCACTGCCCGATAAACTGAGCGTGTTGGTTGCATAGTCAAGTTTTACGGAAGAAATGGTAGCCTGTGCCGGTGTGAGCTGGCCCAAGTAGTCCATAAGCCGTGAGGTAGCTGGCTTTTGACCATGGAGCGTCGTGAGACTACCGAGCTGATTTTGCACCGTTAGAATTTTATCCAGGTCTGGGATCGCCTTAATCTGGGCGGTATAGTTCTTGATATCCTTGTTCAGGTCGCTGATGTGCTTGGTTTGGAAGACATTCACGGCCAAGAACAGCGCCACAAAAATCAAGAATGAAAAACCGGCCAAACCACTGGCGACTAATAACACCATGCGCTTGCTCTGGCGAGCCTTCATGTACTCAACTTTGACGTCAGGTAAGAGGTTAAACTGGATCATTCTTGTCGCTCCGCCAGGCCTGCAGCCACACTAAAGGTGTTCGAAACAGCCATCAGTTCGTTCTGTCGATCAGTTGGGAAGGTGGTATTGCGCCAAGCATTCCCTATTTCGACACTAACGTTAAACTTATTGGCAATAAACGTCGGAAACTCTGGCAACGTCGAGGCGCCACCAGTAACAATAATGCGCTCCAACTTGGTGTCTGGATAGCGAGCCTGAAAGAACTTGATCGACTTTTCTATTTCGCCGGTCAGCAACTCCACGGTGTTAATAATGGCTTGGTAGACCTGCCCTTCGAGCTTGTCCTTGCTCAGTCCAAACTTAAAGACAAATTGTTCGGCCTGTTTTTGCTCAATATTGAGGTTTTGCATTGCCGAGCGAATCACCGCCTCTGTCCCTGTGGGGATGGAGCGGGTTAAACGTGGCGCGTCATTAAAGGTCACCACCATATCGGTTGTTTTGTTACCAACATCAATGACCATTTGCGGCGCAGCAGTCCCTGGAGCAACTAAAGCTCTCGCTAGAGCCAAGTTATCTGGTTCAAAAGCGATGACATTCAAGCCGATTGACTCCAACATATCGAGGCGTTTTTCGACGTAGTCATTGCTCACACTGGTCAGCAGCACTTCTACCTTGGTTTTATCCTTTGGTGAATCACCAATTATGGCCCAGTCGATCTTGGACTCGGCTAGCGGCGTTGGGATCAGCGAATCGGCCTGGAAACGAATGGTTTTGGCCAGTTCACTTGGTGAGAGACGATCAATATCTACCACCGTCGTAAACACTTTGGCGGAAGGAATACCGACCGCTACGTTTCGCGTATCGATGTGGGCTTGATCAATCAGGTCCTTAAGTGTTTGCACTAACTTCTGTTGATCGGCATTAGAGTCGCTGGACGCAACATTACTGTCAACGGGTGCGTGAGCGTACTTCACCATCTGTTTAGCACCACCATTGCCGTGCAGTTGCACAAGGCGAATAGCCGTGGTTCCAAGGTCAAGGCCAAAAAAATCTGATACGCCAGTAATGAGACTCATATTAATTTCGATTATAGCATAAGCGTCATGGGTAATGACAAGTAATTCTTAGAGGATCGGTGGCAAACTGGTGATAGCATCGTATCTGTTCTTCACACTACCGCCAATTACCGAGTCCAAAACTGATGGCGCTGGCGCCAAATACATCTCTTGGCTAAAGTTAAACACCTCAGCAATATTGTCCGAGGCTGGCGTTTCATTCACCCCGCCAGCATCGCTCTTATCCAATGTCCCCCTAGTGCGCTGGTAGTGGACCTGGTTGGCGATAAACGAGCCCGTGACGGTCAGCTTGTTTGAGCAAGACGAGTACAGCTGCGCGGCCGCGTACAATGCAAAGCCATTGGTGCAGGTATAGATGTTGCCGCCCGCCCCACCGTTTGGCTGAGCGATGTAGACGCCATCAAGATTGTGCACGTTGCTACTGATGTAGATGTTGCCCTTCACGATGAGGTAGTAGCTAGGGATGCGTTGTGGGCTGGCCCAATCACCGTTTCCGGTAGTGGGATCACTGCCAAACGTAATGTCGTTGTTGATCAGCGCGTCTCCGTTCACAAAAACCGCCTTTTGAGTGCCGGCCGGAATGGTGGTGTTGGTAGTATTTATCGTAACTTGGCCTGTTGGTACAGGCGTTGGGCTACTGGCCGAAGCACTAAAGTAGTCTGGAATACATCGGTAAATGTTACTATTTCCAGCACCATTGGCCGCGACTGATCCGCCCCCAGCAGGCAGCATATTACCAAAGGACAGCCCAACCGGCGGGAGGGGGTCCCCTAGCACACCGAGCCCTCGATTACTGGCGCTGGCAGTACCCAAAATCTTACCAAGCGCAAAGATACCAAACTGGCTCGAGGCGCCAGAATAAAAACTGCCCGTATTCTTCCAAAAGGCCCAGACTCCGGCATTTGCCTTAGTAGGCCCAGGACTACACGTTGTCGTCGAGGTGTCCGCAAACTTACCGCCAGCAGCTATGTCGTTCCCGAACACCTTA
>Ga0265327_10004785_pt1 | contig 11777 bp, 6 predicted proteins | sample 41621metaG_FD_202089 | JGI IMG/M metagenome (GOLD analysis project Ga0265327, IMG submission 202089) | Rhizosphere microbial communities from Carex aquatilis grown in University of Washington, Seatle, WA, United States - 4-16-21 metaG | ecosystem: Host-associated > Plants > Roots > Rhizosphere >...
GTTTGTGCGCGACGAAATCGCCCGTGGCCGCGCGATCATTCCCGCCAACATCAACCACCCCGAAGTCGAACCGATGATCATCGGGCGCAACTTTCTGGTGAAGATCAACGCCAACATCGGCAACTCCGCGTTGGGTTCGAGCATTCAGGAAGAGGTCGAGAAGATGACCTGGGCGATCCGCTGGGGCGGCGACAACGTGATGGATCTCTCCACCGGCAAACACATCCACGAGACGCGCGAATGGATCATCCGCAACTCGCCGGTGCCGATTGGCACCGTGCCGATTTATCAGGCGCTGGAAAAAGTCGATGGTAAGGCCGAAGAGCTGACCTGGGAAATTTATCGCGACACGCTGATCGAGCAGGCCGAGCAGGGCGTAGACTATTTCACCATCCATGCGGGCGTGTTGTTGCGCTACGTGCCGATGACCGCGAAGCGCCTCACCGGCATTGTTTCGCGCGGCGGCTCCATCATGGCGAAATGGTGCTTGGCGCACCACAAGGAAAGTTTCCTCTACACCCACTTCGAAGAAATCTGCGAAATCATGAAGGCCTACGACGTGGCGTTCAGCCTCGGCGACGGCCTGCGTCCCGGCTCGATCTACGATGCCAACGACGAAGCGCAACTGGGCGAACTGAAGACCTTGGGCGAACTTACGCAAGTCGCATGGAAACACGACGTGCAGACCATGATCGAAGGCCCCGGCCATGTGCCGATGCACATGATCAAGGAGAACATGGATCTGCAACTCAAATGGTGCCACGAAGCGCCGTTCTACACGCTCGGCCCGCTCACCATGGACATCGCCCCCGGCTACGACCACATCACCAGCGCGATCGGCGCTGCGATGATAGGCTGGTACGGCACCGCGATGCTGTGCTACGTCACGCCCAAAGAACATCTGGGCCTGCCGGACAAGGACGACGTGAAGGAAGGCATCATCACCTACAAGATCGCCGCCCACGCCGCCGACCTCGCCAAGGGCCACCCCGGCGCGCAAGTACGCGACAACGCATTGAGCAAGGCGCGCTTCGAATTCCGCTGGGACGACCAGTTCAACCTCGGTCTCGACCCGGACAAGGCGCGCGAATTCCACGACGAAACCCTGCCCAAGGAATCATCCAAAGTCGCCCACTTCTGCTCGATGTGCGGGCCACATTTTTGCTCGATGAAAATCACCCAGGATGTGCGCGACTATGCGGCGACGCAGGGCGTGTCAGAGCAAGAGGCACTGGAGAAAGGCATGGAGCAAAAGTCGGTGGAGTTTGTGCAGCAAGGGGCGAGTATTTACCGGAAGGCTTAAACACGTTTTTCAATACGCCACGGCAATATTTGGTGACAGCGAATATCCCAAGCGGCGACAAATTGAAACGCCACGCCAGATCGGTTAATCGCACATCGCCCCACCGCAAGCCCGCTATTCCTGCTTGATCGTCTGCCCCGCTAATTCCTGCAACAGCATGGCCTGCGCGCTCTTCGGCGCAGCGCGGCGCGGCGTTTTGCGTTTGTAGTGACCATCGGCATCCATGCTCCACGCTTGCGAGTTGTCCTGCATGTAAATTTTCAGCCCTTCTTCGATCACGCGTTTCTTCAGTTTTTTGTCGAGAACGGGGAAGCACACTTCGATGCGGCGGAAGAAGTTTCTGTCCATCCAGTCGGCGCTGGCGAGGTAGACGTCGTGCGCGAGGTCGTTGCGAAAATAGAAGATGCGGGTGTGTTCGAGGAAGCGGCCAATCACCGAGAGTACGCGGATGTTTTCGGACAAGCCCGGCACGCCGGGACGCAACGCGCACACGCCGCGCACAATAAGGTCGATCTTCACACCGGCTTGCGAGGCTTCATACAGGGCCGCGATGGTTTCGGGTTCGAGCAGGGCATTCATCTTGGCGATGATGTGTGCGGGCTTGCCGGAAAGCGCGAGCTTAGTTTCATTGCGAATCGCGGCCAGCACCTGAGTATGCAGCGTAAACGGCGATTGCCACAGGTGGCGCAGTTTGTTTGCCTTGCCCAAACTGGTGAGCTGGCCGAACACTTCGTTCGCATCCGCGCAGATTTCTTCGTTGGCGGTGAACAGACCGAAGTCGGTGTACAAGCGCGCGGTACGCGGGTGATAGTTGCCGGTGCCGAGGTGGACGTAACGGCGCAGCTTGCCGTCTTCGCGCCGCACCACCATCAGCATTTTGGCGTGCGTCTTGTGGCCGACCACGCCGTACACCACATGCGCGCCGACTTCCTCCAATTTGCTGGCCCAGTTGATATTGGCTTCTTCGTCAAAACGCGCGAGCAGTTCCACCACCACGGTCACTTCCTTACCCAAGCGAGTAGCCGCGATCAGCGCTTCCATCAGCGCGGAATCGACACCCGTGCGGTACACCGTCTGCTTGATGGCGACCACCTTGGGATCGGTGGCGGCCTGATGAATAAAATCGAGCACCGGCTTGAACGACTGGTAGGGATGGTGCAACAGGATGTCGCCCTTGCGGATGGCCTTGAACATGTCCGCGCCTTTTTTTTGCAGCACGGCGGGCACGCCGGGTGCGAACTCCGAAAACTTCAAATCGTCGCGCGCCACCTGGCCGGGGATGCCCATCAGGCGCACCAGATTGACCGGGCCGTCGACGCGGTATAAATCCTCCGGCCTCAGCTCGAATTGCTGCAACAAATAGGCGGCCACTTGCGGCGCGCAGTTGGTGGTGACTTCCAAACGCACCGCGTTGCCGAAGTGACGTTGCGGCAATTCGCCCTGCAAACTGGTGCGCAGGTTTTTTACTTCTTCGTCATCCACGAACAGGTTGCTGTTGCGCGTGACGCGGAACTGGTGGCAACTAAGCACGTCCATACCGCCGAATAATTCGCCGACATGGGCGTGCAGGATGGAGGACAGAAACACGAAACCATGCGCACAACCGGCGATTTCCGGCGGCAACGGAATGGTGCGTGGCAACACGCGCGGCGCCTGTACGATGGCCTTGGCAGAGTTGCGCCCAAAGGCATCTTTGCCTTGCAGTTCGACGGCGAAATTCAGGCTCTTGTTGAGTACGCGCGGAAAGGGATGCGACGGATCGAGCCCAATCGGGGTAAGCACCGGCATCACTTCGTTGAAGAAAAATTCCTTCACCCAGGCGCGTTGCGCATCGTCCCAGTGCGTGCGGCGCAGGAAGCGGATGCCTTCTTGTTCCAGTGCGGGCAAGAGGTCGTCATTGAGTATCTGGTATTGCCGCGTGATGAGTTGGTGCGCCTGTCCGCGCACCAGCTTCAGCGTCTGCTGCGCGTCCATGCCGTCCGCTCCGGCGGGAACGCCGGACAGGTCGATCTGCTCCTTCAGCCCGGCAACGCGTATCTCGAAAAATTCATCCAGATTGCTGCTGACGATGCACAGGTATTTCAATCGCTCCAGCAGCGGCACGCTGGCGTCTTCCGCCTGCGCCAGTACGCGATGGTTGAATTCCAGCTGACCGAGTTCGCGGTTGAGGAAATATTGCGCGGGAAATTTTTTGGCCACAGTGTGTTTTGTTAGTGGCGCGGCGGCACATAGCCTTCGGGCATTTGTGAGCCGTCGCCAAAAAAGTAGTTTTCCATTTGGGTGGCGAGATATTTGCGCGCGCCCGCATCGGAGAGATTGAGGCGATTCTCGTTCACCAGCATGGTCTGGAATCGGATCCAGCCCTGCCATGCTTCCTTCGACACGCTCTCGTATATACGTTGCCCCAACGCGCCGGGATAGGTTGGACGATCGAGGCCTTCCGCTTCACGTCCGAGTTTTACGCAGTTCACCATTCTTGCCATCTTCAGATTCTCCAGTTGCTCAGTTTAGGTGTGGATTGTTACACGGTCTTTACAAATACCTTGGATTTTCGCTGGTAGTTGTACAAGGATTTTTTCTGCGCGGGAAGCTCGCCCACTTCGCTCTCCTTGAACCCGCGCTCGAGAAACCAGTGCGCGGTGCGCGTGGTCAGCACGAACAGTTTGCGCAAACCTAGCGCCCGTGCCTCCGCCGCAATGTGTTTCAGCAACGCATCGCCGTAGCCGTGGCGGCGGTTGCCGGGCTGCACCGCGAGGCAGGCCAGCTCGGCGGCTTTCTCATCGGCGAACGGGTACAGCGCAGCGCAACCGACGATGCGGTGGTCGTGCTCCAGCACCACGAAACGGTCGATCTCGCGCTCCAGCAACTCGCGGTTGCGCCGCACCAGAATGCCCTCCTCCTCCAGCGGTTGCAGCAGTTGCAGAATGCCGCCGACATCGTTGATGGTGGCGTCGCGCAAGGTGTTGAGCGTGCTCTCCACCACCATGGTACCGATGCCGACATCGGAAAACAGCTCCTGCAATATTGCCCCGTCTACGTGGCGGCTGATCAGATGCGCGCGCGCCACGCCCTCTTCGCAGGCGCGCACCGCACACGGCAGAAACAGGCTGACATCGTCGGGCAAAGCGCGTTTCGCGACCAGCAGCTTGCCCGCCTCGGCGACGGTCAGCTCGCGCAGCAACTCGCCTTTTTTGTCGTGTACACCATCGTGATCCATCAGGAAGATTAACTTGTCCGCATCCAGCGCGATGGCGGTGCGCGTCGCCACATCTTCGAGAGTGAGATTGAACACTTCGCCGGTGGGCGAGTAACCCAGCGACGACAGCAGCACCACCTCGTTGAATTCGAGCCGATCCCGAATTGCGGCGACATCCACTTTGCGCACCTTGCCGGTGTGCAACAGATCGACGCCGTTGATCACGCCCATCGGCTGCGCGGTAATGAAATTGCCACCCGCCACGCGGATATCTGCATTGGCCATAGGCGAATTCGCCAGCCCCATCGACAGCAGCGCCTCGATCTCCAGCCGCACCCGACCCACCGCCTCTTTCACGCATTGCATGGTTGCCGCATCGGTCAAGCGGATATTCTGATGGTAGCGGCCCTCGATGTTGTTGCGCGCCAGATGCTGCTCGATTTGCGGGCGCGCGCCATGCACCAGCACCAGCCGCACGCCCAGACTGGCGAGCAGATTGAGGTCGTGCGTCAGCTCGACAAACTTGCCGTCCGCCACCACCTCGCCGCCGAACGCCACCACAAACGTGCGGCCACGAAAGGCGTTGATATAAGGCGCGACCGAGCGAAACCAGGCGACAAATTCGACCGGGGAAGTAGCGGAGAGAGTTGGCTGGGGCATGAGTGCGTTAATTAATTTTACGAAGTCCAGTATATAAACCGCTACGCTGGAAGTAAAGACTATGTTCGCCAAGGGATACACGTGGAAAGTGCGTGGCAAATTTCGTTGCAACATTTTCCGCGCTCGTTTAGAGTGCTCGCCACTTGCACTTCCGCTGCACGCACACCGCACCGCATGAACGGTTCGGGGCAAACGGCAGAATTCCCAGAACAGGAGGCTGAGGAAGGGTGGCCGCGTAGCCGCCGGGCACCCACCAGCATACCCCTTGCGGGTGCTGGCGCAAATTGTTTCCCACACCGATGGGAACTTTGCCTATGACCGTTGTACTTGTTCGAAAGGGGAATCACTTGGCTGCAAACCTCACCCAACTTGCTTTACGCAGACACGATGGATTGAGACCTAGGAGCTTACGCTTCACACAGATGTCGAATAACACAGGCTTCGTTGCGTTTCTTAGCCGCCACGACGCCCTGTCACATCCAGAAAACTTGGCTCAAGTATTACTCGACCAAAGCCAATTTGCCAGAACACTCTTTTGCGACTAGACTTTTGCCGCAGTGGCGATCACCGTGGCAGCAAACGGGATCGCGGCTCCGAAATTTCTAGGCACGTTCGCAATGAAACTGGCGCAAAATAAAATCAAGTGGCTGGCCCGGCTGATGCTGGGGCTGGTGCTGTTCGCGCAAGGAATGGTTGCCGCGAACGCTTGCGTTGCGCCTTCCGCCAGCCCGGCACAAGCGTACAGCATGACGGAGCAGGACGACGAGACCATGCCCTGCCACGAAGAAGAAGCTGCCAATGCCAACGTTTGTCTGAGCCACTGTACCCAGTCCGATCAGATCAGCCTAGATCAGCATCACATGCCGCTCGCCGCCCCGGTCAGTGTGATCGCTTGGGTAAGCGTTCAGCCGCAAGCGCAGCATTTCCGCCCGGCCATTTCTTTCGAACATCTGGCGCTGGACACCGGCCCGCCCATCCCCATCCGTTTCTGTTCCCTGCTGAATTAGCCTCCTTTCTCGCGTGATGTTTCCGCTGTTGCGGAGCGTATTGTCGCGCGCCTGTTTTTCGCAAAATTATTTGCTGCTGTCGGTATCGTATTTGGAGAAGCATCATGGGAAAGATTCCAAGAATTTTATTTTGTGTATTGCTGCTGGCGTCTCCCGCGTGGGGCGCGGAAGCGGTGCCGGGCACGACGGTGCAGGGTCTGTTGCAATGGCTGGAGCAGAGCAGCGGCGAGATTGCGGCGGCGAAGTACGACACCGAGAGCGCGCGGCAGCGCGCGGAGGCGGCAGGCACACTGCCCGACCCCAGCGTGCGCATCGAGTGGCAGGACGTTAATGGCGCGAAAGTGCTGCCCGGTCAGGTGGGTTCGATGAAGTACACCGTGCTGCAAGCCTTGCCCGGCTGGGGCAAGCGCGAGGCGCAGAAGCAGGTGGCAATGGCGCAGACGGCGGTGGCGCAGGAGCAGGCGCGCGTCGTACGCAGCGAGTTGCGTACACGCGTGAAAATCGCCTTCGCCCGCTATTACCAAGCGCATCGCGCCCTGCGGCTCAACGATGAGTTGGCTAAATTCACCGACACCGTGGCCGAGCTGGCGAAGGTGCGCTACGAGAACAACCGCGCCACGCAGCAGGAGCTGGTGCGGGCGCAACTGGAACAATCCGCGCTGCAATCCGAACGCATCGCGTTGCAATCCGAATACAGCCAAGAGCAGGCGCGCATCAATGCGCTGCTCAACCGCTTTGCGGGCGAGACGCTGGCCGCACCCGAGTCTTTGCGTCCCTTGCCGCCACCCGACGTATTGAACCCGCAGCAACTGGAATTGCGTCTGGCACAGTCCAGCCCGCAACTGGCCGGGATGACGGCACAGACCGCGGTCGCTCTCGGCAGTGCCGAGCTGGCGCAAAAAAATCTGACGCCGGATTTCGTACTGGGCGTGGGGCCGAAACAGCGCGGCACCAGCTTCAACACTTGGGAAGCCATGCTGGAATTCACCGTGCCGCTGCAACGCGCCGGTCACGGCGCTCACCAGAACGAGGCCGAACAGATGTTGCAAGCTGACCGTTCGCGCCTGATGGCCGCCGAGGCGAAGCTGATGGGCGAATTGCGCGAACACTATGCCGCGCTGCAAGCGGCGCGCGAACAGGAAACGCTGACGCACCAGCGCGTGTTGCCCTTAGCCGAACTGGCTTACAACGGCGCGCAGGAAGGCTATCGCAACGGGCGCGTGGATTTCGCCACGCTGCTGGAAGCCAAGCGCCAGATACAAAAAGCGCGACTGGACGAACTCAATGCCAGCGTCGAACAGCAAATTCATCTGGCGGAAATCGAACGCCTGACAGGAGAAGAATTATGAAACCGGCAACGCTATTCATCGTACTCATCAGCGCCGGATTGGCCGGTGCCATCGGCTATCAGTGGGGGAAGCAGAAACCTGTTGCAACGCCGGAAACAGTTGCCGCCAAGGCCGAGCGCAAAATTTTGTACTACCGCAACCCGATGGGCGAAGCGGACACTTCGCCGACGCCTAAGCAGGACAGCATGGGCATGGATTATGTGCCGGTGTACTCGGACGATGCGGCGGCGGGTTCGACCATCGCCCTTGCGCCGGAACGCATCCAGATGCTGGGGGTAAAAACCGAGTCCGCGCAGATGCGTCATCTGACCCGCACCATCCGCGCCACCGCCGCCATTCAGGCCAACGAACGCAGCCTGCGCTGGATCGCGCCGCGCTTCGAAGGCTGGATACGCCAGTTGCATGTCAACACCACCGGCCAGCAAGTGGCGCAAGGCCAGCCGTTGCTCACGGTGTACAGCCCGGAGTTGCAAAGCACCGCGCGCGAATACCAGCTCGCGGTCAAGTCCGGCATGGGCGACTTGGCCGACAGCGCGTTGCAGCGTTTGCGCAACTGGGAAGTGATGCCGGAAGCGGCGGATCAAGTGCCGCTGCTGGCCACCGACAACTTGGTATTGCGCTCCCCCGTCAACGGTGTGGTGCTGGAAAAAACTGCCGTGGCTGGCGCGCGCTTTGCGCCGGGCGAAGTGCTGTTCAAATTGGCCGATCTAGCCTCTGTATGGGTGCAAGCGGACGTTGCCGAGCAGGATCAGACCCACCTACACGTCGGGCAGTCCGCCAGCGTCACCGTGGACGCCTATCCCGGTGTGGCGTTCGCCGGCAAAGTCAGTTTCATTGCTCCCGTAATGAACCCGCAAACCCGTACCGTGCAAGTGCGCGTAGAGCTACCCAACCATGACGGCAAGCTGCGCCCGGCGATGTACGCCAGCGTGCAACTGGCGGGCGAGAAGTCGTCTGCCGCTACATTGTCCATCCCGACATTGGCAGTGATCGACAGCGGCACGCGCCAAGTGGTGCTGGTGCAAGTCGCCGACGGACGCTACGCGCCGCGTAACGTGAAACTGGGGCAGCATGCGGATGATTATGTCGAAGTACTGGAGGGATTGGGTGAAGGCGAACAGGTGGTCACGCGCGCCAACTTCTTGCTGGATGCGGAAAGCAACCTGAAGGCGGCACTGGGCAGCATGGGCAAGGAGAGTGCGCCCGTAGCGCAGCCCGTTCCGGCGGAGCATCGTCATGATCAATAAACTCATCGAATGGTCGCTGTGCAATGTCTTCCTGATTTTGCTGGCGACGCTGTTCGCGGCAGCGGCGGGCGTGTACGCGCTGGTCAAGACGCCGCTGGACGCCATCCCCGACCTGTCCGACACGCAGGTTATCCTCTACACCGAATACCCCGGCCAGGCACCGCAGGTGGTGGAAGATCAGGTGACGTATCCGCTCACCACGGCGCTGCTCGCCGTGCCGAAATCGAAAGTGGTGCGCGGCTTTTCCTTCTTCGGTGCGTCGTTCGTGTACGTGATTTTCGAGGACGGCACCGATGTGTACTGGGCGCGTTCGCGCGTGCTGGAATATCTCAACAGCATCGCGGCGCAACTGCCGCGCGGCGTGACGCCGACGCTGGGGCCGGATGCGAGCGGCGTGGGCTGGGTGTACCAATACGTGCTGACCAGCACGCGCCACACGCTGGCCGAGTTGCGCACCTTGCAGGACTGGTTCGTGCGCTACCAGTTGAACAAGGCGCAGGGCGTGGCCGAAGTCGCCAGCCTAGGCGGCTATGTGCAGCAGTATCAGGTCGTGGTAGATCCGCGCAAGTTGCAGGCTTATGGCATCCCGCTGTCGCGCGTGACGCAGGCGCTGGGCATGAGCAACCGCGATGTGGGCGGACGCACGGTAGAACTCAGCGAGACCGAATACATGGTGCGCGGGCGCGGCTATCTGCGCGGCATCGCCGACATCGAACAGGTGGCACTGAAGAGCGAGAGCGGCACACCGGTTTTATTGCGCGACGTGGCGCGCGTGGAGTTGGGGCCGGACGAGCGGCGCGGCCTCGCCGAAATGAACGGCGAAGGCGAAGCGGCGGGCGGCATCGCCATGGCGCGCTACGGGCAGAACGCACTGGATGTCATCGCCAACATCAAGGCACGGCTAACGGAGATCGCGCCCGGCTTGCCGCAGGGCGTATCGGTGCAGGCGGTGTATGACCGCTCAGCCTTGATCCAGCGCGCCATCGCCACACTCAACCGCACACTACTCGAAGAAAGCCTGGTAGTGGCGCTGGTGTGTGCGCTGTTCCTGATGCATGCGCGCAGTGCGCTGGTCGCCATCCTGATGATGCCGGTCGGCATCCTGCTGGCTTTCGTAGCGATGAAAACGATGGGGCTGAGCGCAAACATCATGAGCCTGGGCGGGATTGCCATTGCGATGGGTGCGATGGTGGATGCGGCCATCGTGATGGTGGAAAACGCACACAAACATCTGGAGCGCGCCGCCGCACAAAGCTCCTCCCCCTTCAAGGGGGAGGCCGGGAGGGGGATGGGGGAAAGTGTGGAGTCCATAACCCATCCCCACCCTACCCCTCCCCTTGAAGGGGAGGGAACTTCCGCGCAGCGCCTACAGATTATTCTTGCGGCATGCAAAGAGGTCGGCACGCCGCTTTTCTTTTCTCTCTTGGTCATCACCGTGTCCTTCCTGCCGGTGTTCACGCTCGAAGCGCAGGAAGGCCGCTTGTTTGCGCCGCTGGCCTACACCAAGACCTTTGCCATGGGTGCCGCTGCTTTGCTGTCGGTGACGCTGGTGCCGGTGCTGATGCTGTTGCTGATACGCGGCAAGATCATGCCGGAGAAAAACAATCCGCTGAACCGCGTGCTGATCGCGGGCTACCGGCCCTTGCTGGAAAACGTGTTGCGCCACAAGGCGGCGATGCTGGTGCTGGCCGTCGGCACCATGCTGCTCACGCTGTACCCGGCCAGCCGTCTGGGCAGCGAGTTCATGCCAACCTTGAACGAAGGCACACTGCTGTACATGCCCACCACCTTGCCGGGACTGTCGGTGACCAAGGCGGCGGAGTTGTTGCAGGTGCAGGATCGCATCATCAAGAGTTTCCCCGAGGTCGAGTCTGTGTACGGCAAGGCCGGGCGCGCGCAGACCGCCACCGACCCCGCGCCGCTGGAGATGTTCGAGACCGTGATCAACCTCAAGCCCGAATCGGCTTGGCGCGCGGGCATGACCACCGACAAACTGGTGGCGGAGATGGACAAGGCGCTGCAACTGCCCGGCGTGTCCAACGCCTGGACCATGCCGATCAAGGCGCGCATCGACATGCTCTCCACCGGCATCCGCACCCCGGTCGGCATCAAAGTGTTCGGGCGCGATCTGGCCGAGCTGGAGCGCCTCGCACAGCAGGTGGAAGCGGCGGTAAAGAGCGTGCCCGGAACTTCCAGCGCTTACGCCGAACGGCTTGGCGGCGGCTATTACCTCAACATCGAACCGGATCGTTATGCGCTGGCGCGTTACGGCCTCAGCATGGACGAAGTGCAGGAGGTGATCGCCGCTGCGCTCGGCGGAGAGAAAGTCACCACGCTGGTGTCCGGGCGCGAGCGTTTTGGCGTCAACGTACGCTATCCGCGCGAGCTGCGCAGCGACCCGCAGAGCATCGCCACGCAAGTGCTGGTGCCGACCGCGACCGGCGCGATGGTGCCATTGGGACAAGTGGCGACGGTTGCTTTGAGCCGGGGCGCGCCTTCGATCCGCACCGAGAACGCGCAGCTCGCCGCCTACATCTACGTGGACGTGCGCGAGCGCGACATCGGCAGTTATGTGCATAACGCGCAACAGGCCGTGCAAGCCCAGGTGCAATTCCCACCCGGCTACTACGCGACCTGGAGCGGCCAGTTCGAATACATGGAGCGCGCCGCACAACGCATGAAGATCGTGGTGCCGCTCACCCTCGCTTTGATTTTTCTGTTGCTCTATCTCAACTTCCGGCGCATGACCGAGACGCTGATCGTGATGCTGTCGGTGCCGTTCGCGCTGGTCGGCGGCGTGTGGCTGATGTGGCTGCTGGGCTACAACCTCAGCGTGGCGGCTGCGGTCGGTTTCATCGCGCTGGCGGGCGTGGCGGCGGAAACCGGCGTGGTGATGCTGGTGTATCTCGACAATGCGTGGAATGCGGTGCAGCAGCGCTGCGTTAGCGAGAACCGAAAAATCGAATTGGCGGATTTGTACGCTGCGGTAATGCACGGCGCAGTGGAGCGCGTGCG
>Ga0265327_10004786_pt1 | contig 11772 bp, 12 predicted proteins | sample 41621metaG_FD_202089 | JGI IMG/M metagenome (GOLD analysis project Ga0265327, IMG submission 202089) | Rhizosphere microbial communities from Carex aquatilis grown in University of Washington, Seatle, WA, United States - 4-16-21 metaG | ecosystem: Host-associated > Plants > Roots > Rhizosphere...
ATACCATTTGTTATAAAATTTTTTTATGGTTTCGTGTTTAAAATGATTGATAACAGCAGTGTCGCCAATAACGTCGCGCTTTGCATATTTCGAATCTTTTTAAATGTACGGCATTAATTTAATATTCATACGCTCGCCGGCAGAACCGTAAGTACGCCATTCTTCGCGAATAACGCCGCGCTCGTCGTCAACTTCTTTGTCGTCAAACGAAATAAAATGCGACCAGTCATGTAAAATCAACAAACATGTATCGATAATGCCTTCGCGTGTTAATGGTACATTCGAAAGATTATAAACTGTTTGTTCCACGCCGGTTCCGGCATTTACATTTGTGCCAAACTTGACGCCAATAGTTTCGAGATAATTGAGCATTGTTTTGTGTGGAAAATTTTCTGTTCCATTAAAAGCCATGTGCTCGGTAAAATGCGCTAAACCATTTTGGTCATCGTCTTCGAGAATAGCGCCGACATTGTGCGCGATATAAAACTCGCCACGTTTTTCGGGGAATTTATTTGCACGAATGTAATAATGCATACCGTTTGGTAGTACGCCGGTTTTTACTTTTGCGTCAAACGGAACCGGATCGGTGAGATTGTAATTTTGACAGTATGCTGTACTGCCGAAAATCAGCATGAATCCCAGTAAGCATAAAATGCTTTGAAAGATTTTCTTCATAAATTAATTGATTTAATGATTTTTTAATAGATTGGCAAATATATAAAATTCTAATTATCTCGCTTCAAAATAATAGTTTTTGAATATATTTTTTTGATTACTATAAACAATTTTATAATTTTGCATCCAGAATTTCTATATATTTTTTACCCGAATTTATAGCCTATTCAAATTTTTCTTTTATTCTGACATACATTTCAATTGAATCGAGTACAAACCAATATTTATTAACAATGAAAAAACTTTTTTTGCCTTTTGTCAATCCGGTAAATTTGATAAGAGCTTATTTTTACCATAAAAAATCAAAACCATTTGTCCGCGCAGCAAATGATTTGGAATTAAAACTGTATTCCAAAATTTTGCGTAATGACATGCTACATTATGGTTATTTTGACAAAACCGATATTCAACCTGAAGACATTTCGCTGCACGATATTGAAAATGCACAAATGCGTTACGCCGAAGTTATCGTTGAACAAATTACCGATAAAAATCAGCCGATAATTGACGTTGGCTGTGGCATGGGCGGATTGTCAAAATATCTTACAAAAAACGATTTTCCTGTTCAAGCCTTAACACCCGACATCAATCAAAAAAACCACATTAATAAATTATTGCCACAACTCAATGTCCATCATTGCAAATTCGAAGATTATGCAGGCGATACAAAATTCGGAACTATTATAAATTCAGAATCGTTGCAATATATTCAATTAGATACCGCATTTGCAAAAGCCGACAAAATGATTCAAAATAATGGACGTTGGATTATTACTGATTATTTTCGACTGGTTGACAATACGCGCAGCAAATCGGGGCATAAACTTGTGGACTTTATAAATAAAATTGACGAGCATGGCTGGCGAATAGATTATCAATATGACATGACGTCAAATATTTTACCGACATTGCAATATATATATATGTATGTCGATAAATTTTTGCGACCACTTGGCGGTTATGCCGAAGAAAAGTTAAAATACAAAAAAGCGTGGTTATATTATTTAACAGGTAATCTACGCGAAGCATTGGCTATAAAAGCGCGTCGTGAAATTGCAGCCATCGATCCCGAATTATTTTTGAAAGAAAAAAAATATTTGCTTTTTGTTTTGAAACGGAAAATGAATATTTAATTTTGTTGGAAATCATTTCCTATGGCACATCATAATACAATCAAAACAAGCGGTTACCGTAATTTAGTTGACCGTTTAAATTTGATGCCACAAGGTGCGCCACTTTCTGATATGTTATTTAAAATTCTGGAAATACTTTTTTCGGAGCGCGAAGCTAAACTTGTGTCGCTATTGCCAATAAAACCATTTACTGGTAAACGTGCAGCAGAAATCTGGAGTTTACCATTAGACGAAGCAAAAAAGATTTTAAACGAACTTGCTGAGCGCGCTATATTGTTGGATTACGAAGATGGCGATGATACAACATACATTTTACCTCCACCAATGGCTGGCTTTTTCGAATTTTCCTTGATGCGTTACCGCAACGATATTGACCAAAAGAAACTTGGCGAATTGTATTATCAATATCTGAATGTTGAAGAAGATTTTATAAAAGACTTATTCAATACCGGTCAAACGCAATTGGGACGCGTTTATGTAAACGAACAACTGTTGTCAACCGATAACGATTTGTACGTTCTCGATTACGAGCGCGCGACAGAAGTTATTAAAACGGCAACGTCAATTGGAATTGGTGTTTGTTATTGTCGTCATAAAATGGAACACGTTGGCAAAAATTGCGATGCGCCAATGGATATTTGTATGACCTTTAATGGCAGCGCACAATCGTTGGTTCGTCATGGTGTGGCGAGAAAAGTTGAAGCAGCAGAATGTATAGATTTGTTGCACGTTGCTTACGAACATAATCTTGTTCAGTTTGGCGAGAATGCGCGCGAAGGTGTCAATTTTATTTGTAATTGCTGCGGATGTTGTTGCGAAGCATTAACGGCCGCGCGAAAATTTGGAATGATGAATCCGGTACACACAACTAATTTTTTACCGGTTATTGACGAACAAAATTGCAATGGTTGTGGTAAATGCGTATCGCTTTGTCCAGTTGAAGCAATGACAATGGTTTCAGCGAACAATCCACAAAAACCGAGTAGAAAAAAAGCTAAACTAAATGCTGATATTTGTCTGGGCTGTGGCATTTGTTTGCGTGGTTGCAAGGAAGATGCGTTAAAATTAGTAAATCGCGCAAAGCGAGTTATAACTCCTGTCGACTCTGTTCATCGTACAGTTTTGATGGCTATCGAGCGCGGAAAATTACAAAATCTTATTTTCGATAATCAGTTGCTTTACAGTCATCGTGCAATGGCAGCTGTTATGGGCGTCATTTTAAAACTTCCGCCAATAAAACAAGCTTTGGCAACAGAACAATTCAGGTCGAAATACTTGGTGCAAATGTTGAAACGGACGAAGTTTTAAAGATACCATCTTTTAGCAATTCAATAAAAAACAAATATATCCACTAAAATCGAAAATAAAAGTTACAAATTAAAAAAAAACTAATATATTTGCACGATTTTTTTCGGAACAATTATTTTAATAACTGAAAATCAAAACAAAAAAAACGTGTTCTAAATCAGAACATTTACATTACTTAATACAATAAAAAACAGAATCAGATGCAGAACAAAGGAGCAATTAAGTTATTAGCGGTTGCATTGACTTTGGTAAGTTTATACCAATTATCGTTTACGTTGATAGCCAATCGGGTGAGAAGTCATGCGCATGAATACGCAAAAGGCGACACCAAAAAAGAAACAATTTATCTCGACTCAATTTCAGGCGAAAGTGTTTACAATTTCTTTTGGATTAAACATTTTACATTTAAAGAATGTCAGGAACGCGAGATGAACCTTGGTCTCGATTTAAAAGGCGGTATGAACGTAACCCTCGAAGTGTCGGTCATCGACTTAATCAAATCGATGTCGGGTAACAGCAAAGACACAACTTTCAATAAGGCTATTCATCTGGCACAGGAATATCAAAAAAATCCAAAATACAGCGGCATCGACTTTGTAACATTATTTGGCAAAGCATTTGAAACCATTGACAAAAACGGAAAAATGTCGGTTGTATTTAATACGCCGGGCTTAAGCAGTCGCATTAATTTTAATTCGACAAACAGCGAAGTTCTGAAAGTTATTAAACAAGAATGCGATGCTGCAATTGACAATTCGTTCAACATTCTCCGCAGTCGTATCGACCGTTTTGGTGTTGCGCAACCAAACATTCAACGTTTACAAACAACCGGACGTATTTTAGTTGAATTACCCGGTATTAAAGAACCAGACCGCGTTCGTAAACTTTTACAAGGAACTGCAAACTTGGAATTTTGGGCAACTTATGACAATCAGGAAGTTTTTCAATTTTTAAAAATTGCAAACGACCGTTTGAAAGATTTAAAAGAAGCTCACCAAACATTAACAGAACCACCGGCACAAATTTCGGTCGCAAAAGATACAACTAAAACAATAACTCCCAAAAAAGATGAAGTTGCGTTGTTAGACAAAATGAATAAAGACACAACCAAAGGCAAAGACAGTTCGTTGGTTAACAAATTAGGAAAAGACTCGACCAAAGCAAATGCATCGATGGAGGAATTTCAAAAAGCAAATCCATTGTTTGCAATTTTACGCCCCAAAGTTGACAACGAAGGTAAATTGTTAAAAGGCGCAGCAGTTGGTATCAGTCATTTTAAAGATACATCAAAAGTAAATTACTATTTAAACTTGCCACAAATACGTGGTATTTTCCCACCGGACGTTAAATTTGCTTGGGAAATAAAAGCATTACCTTATGACAAGACAAACAGCTATTTCCAATTAGTTGCAATAAAAGTTACCAAACGCGACGGAACAGCAGCTTTAACCGGCGATGTTATTACAAACGCCCGCGAAGAATATGGTCAAAACAAAGCAACAGCCGAAGTAACCATGTCGATGAACGGCGAAGGTTCGCGCGAATGGGCACGTATTACAAAAGACAACATCGGCAAAGACGTGGCAATTGTTCTTGATGGTTATGTTTATTCGCACCCTGTTGTACAAAGCGAAATTCGCGGAGGTAGTTCACAAATTACCGGTAACTTTACAATTACCGAAGCAAAAGACTTAGCAAACATTTTGAAGTCTGGTAAAATGCCTGCACCAGCAAAAATTATCGAAGAATCGGTTGTCGGTCCAACACTTGGTAAAGAAGCAATCAGCGTTGGTTTGATTTCATTCATTCTGGCGTTTATCGGCGTACTTCTTTATATGTCGTTGTATTATAACGGCGCAGGTCACGTTGCTGACTTTGCTTTATTGGCAAACGTTTTCTTCCAATTCGGAACATTGGCATCGTTAAACGCAGTATTGACATTACCCGGTATCGCCGGTATCGTGTTGACACTTGCCATGGCGGTGGATTCGAACGTCATTATCTACGAGCGTATGAGGGAAGAAATACGCGCAGGCAAGGGAATGAAATTGGTTGTTAAAGACGGTTTCCAACATGCGTATTCTGCAATTATCGACGGACACGTTACCACGATATTAACAGGTATTGTATTGTTTGTTTTCGGTTCTGGTCCGGTACAAGGTTTTGCTACTACTTTAATTATTGGTTTGGTGTTGTCGTTGTTCTCATCAATCTTTATTGCGCGTTTGGCTTTCGAATGGATGCTCGAAAAAAACATGGAAATTACAGTCGGCAACAAATATACTTTAAATGCTTTCACAAAAACAAAAATAGACTTTATCGGTATTCGTAAAACGATGTATATTGCTTCAGGTATTCTCATTGGTATTGGAATCATTTCGTTGTTTGTTCGTGGATTAAGTTACGGCGTTGACTTCACTGGTGGTCGCACATATATTGTTCGTTTTGACCAGGACGTTAAAACGCAAGACATCAGAACTTCTTTAGCTGCACAAGACATCTTAGGCGAAGCGCCAGAAGTTAAAACATTTGGACCTAACACTCAGGTTAAAATTACAACCAAATATTTAATCAATTCGCAAGAAACATCGGCTGACTCGCTCATCGAAGCCAAATTATATCAAGGTTTAAAAACTTATTATAAGACGCCTCTCTCCTATTCCGATTTTATTGCACATGCCGACAAAAAAGATGTTGGACGTATGAGTTCGCAAAAAGTTGGACCTACGGTTGCTGCCGACTTGGTTTATCAAGCGTTTATGGCAGTGTTCTTTGGGTTGGTTATTATATTTATTTATATCACTATCCGTTTTAGAAATTGGCAATATGGTTTGGGTGGTGTTGTATCATTGGCACACGATTCATTAGTAGTAATAACATTTTTTACTTTGTTCCACGGAATTTTACCTTTCTCGTTAGAAGTTGACCAATCATTTATCGCGGCAATTTTGACGGTCATCGGTTATTCGATTATGGACTCGGTTATTATCTTCGACAGAATTCGTGAATACACCGGATTGCACCCAAAATGGACGTTGCAACAAAATATAAACGCAGCTATCAACAGCACATTAGGTAGAACGGTCAACACTTCGGGTATTACATTGGTTGTTTTGATAGTGATTTTTATCTTTGGTGGTGAAGTTCTTCGTGGTTTCATTTTCGCATTATTGGTTGGGGTTGCGATTGGAACTTATTCTTCGGTATTCAACGCTACTCCGGTTGCTTATGACGTTATCGAATGGCGTAGAAAACTTGCAGAAAAAAGAAATGCCAAAAAAGGTAAGGTTGTAAAGACTGACGCATAACTACAAGATGTCATCTTTTCAAGATGACATCTTGCAAATAAAAAAACCCCACCATATCGGTGGGGTTTTTTATTTTAGTTTGCTTATAGTTCAGCGCAGTTTAGATAACGAAAAAAACTTTGCAACTGTACCTGCATTTTTTCATGCGCGTCAGCCGTGCCTTGGCAAAAAGTGGGTTGGCATAGTCGGCAATTTTATGTTACGTGCATTTCATTAGATAAATCGTTTCGCGACAATTCGATTCCGACGAAAAACTTTGATACGTAAAATTCGTTCTTTGAATCTTTCCGTATCAATTTTCTTCATTATTTTTATCTCCCGTAAATAGTTATCAATTTTATTAAATGGCAAACTATCGATTATTAATTTGCTAATGTTTCATACGATATCCGTTTTAATTATTTTTTCAAAGGGAAATTAAGCATCCAACGAATGCCGTACTTGTCCAAACAGCAACCCCAAAGTGCTCCCCAAAATTGGTCTGCCAATGGTGCTAATTCAGTAGAGCCGTCCGATAATAATTTGAATAATCTTTCTGCTTCTTCTCTCGTGTCTGGTTCAAGACTGATTGTAGTGTTGTTTCCAATTTTTGTGTGATGTCCCATGCTTTCTAAATTGTCTGTACCCATAATTTCTACACCATTTAATGTGGGCAATGCTACGTGCATTACTTTGCTTTTGTCTTCGTCTGAAAGTGGGGGCATGCCTTCGGGTGCAGGCATGTCGCCCATTTTCATGATTGGAGCAGAAAATTCAGTTTTGAAAACTGATTTGTAAAAGTTAAACGCTTCCTCTGTTTTGCCTTGAAAGTTTAGATAGATTGATACTTTTGCCATATTGTTTGTTTTTGTTTGTTATTGAAATTTATTTGAAAATTTGAATTGTAAAGTTACAATTAATTTTTAAATAAATTTACCCGAAGATAATTTTTCATTTCCTTAAATACTGCATAAATAGCCATCGCATGACCATGCCCAAGGTCGAAATCCTTTTTTAACTAACGAAAAAAAAATTGCAGTCATGCCCGCATTTTTTCATGCGCCTCAGCCAGAATTCTATGGTAAAACCAAACAATCGACGCATATTTTATGTTAGGCACTTTGATTATCATTATTTTTCAATTCTTTTCGTATTTCTTCGATTTCAGGAATTGTTAAATCCGTAATTTCAGAAATTTCTTCATTTGGCATACCTTTTTTTATTAATTTAATTGCAGTAGTTTTTGCTTTTTTCTTCATTCCTATTATTTCACCTTCTTCGCGACCTTCTTCGCGACCTTCTTCGCGACCTTCTTCCTTTGCTGTATTTACAACATCTTTATCTTTAGCTAAATTTATTAAATATTTTTCGTATGTTTTTCTTTCCGCTTCTGTCATATTTATTTCAGCAAGTTTTTGTTTGGCTTTATCAATATTTTTAGATGATGAACCTTCAGCTATTTCACTATTTTTTATCATATATATCCATTCATCTATTCGTTCTTTTACTATATTTTTATATCGCTCGACAGTTATCAAATAATATTCTGGAAATATATTTTTTTCTACAAATTTATATTTTGGTTCAAGTGTTTCTGATATATCAACTCGTTTTTTAAAGATTAGTTTATTTTTAGTATTTATTCCAATAAATTCATTCGTTCCATAATAAATGTAATCATCGCCAATACCTAAATTAAAATATAAAATACTTATTGATATTACTTTACTTATATCTCTGAAATTATCACCTAAATCTTGATGTTCAACAATTATTTTTGATGTGGCAAATAACAAACTTTCTAAATAATCAGTTTCTCTGATATTTTGAATTTCTATATATATTTTCCGGGTTTGACTATCTTGAATTAATAAATCAACTCTATTGAATTTATCTTCTTCATTTTCTTGATTAGTTTCACTTTCTAAGATATTTAATATCTTTATGTTATCATCTTTAAGCAATGCTCCTAAAAAACCTTCTAAAACATCAAAATTTGCTTTATCTCTGAGCAATTTTTTCATTGCCCAGTCGAATCGTATTAATTTTTTGCTCATAATTTTACAATTTTATATTTATGCAAAATTAATCATTTTTCGAAAACAAATCAATTTTTCAATTTTGGATTTTTTATTTTTCAATTTCTAATGTTATAAATCTGACCGATAGTGTCTAACGAAAAAAAATTGCAGACGGTTGCGCATTTTTTCATGTGCGTCAGCCTGTGCGTCGGCGAAAAATGCGGGTATGGATTGCAATTTTATGTTATGCACCTTTATTATCATCATACATTATTCAGAAATTCTTCAAAATGCATTATTTTTCGATATTTTCTTTTTTTTGCTCCTTCAAGTAAAGGCTTATCGCGAGTTAATAAAATCAAATCTAATTGCATTGATAAGGAAATATAATTAACATCTTTTATATCAATATCCTTTACAAGTTCAATTGCTGTTTTCATTACTTCTTCATCCATAATGTAATTTGGAAGAATTGTTATTGATGAAAATACAGAATAACTGTATGTTATCAATTCATTTGCTTTCATCTTAGACTTTTCAAAAATAAGTGCTTTATATTTATCAATTTCCACAAGTCCAAATTCAGGCATAATGAAGTTGTAATAATCCAAAAGAGGCTTATAAATTGCTTTTCCGCTTATAATAATGCTCATCATTACATTCGCATCTATTACATAATCTCTCATAAAGAAATAGGTAAAAATTTTGCAAATCTATAACTTTCTTGTTTCCACGCTAAATCCCTTGCTATATTCCATTTTTCATCATTTTCAAGGTCTATTTCTTGGATACCTTTAAGCATTTCCTTTGCCGAAATTTTGACATATAGCTTTGTTATAAAATCATATAAATTCTTTTCTATCTCATTATATCCATACGTTTTTATAAGCGTATCATCGATTTGTATTTTTAATTCAGTCATAATCAATAATTTATTTTTAGTTATATACTTACAAATATAGGCATTTTTTTTATATTATTTTCAAATCGATTTATATTTATCTGTTCAACGATTTCAGGAAAAGTTGGATAATTTTATTTCGCATTTTTATAATGGAATAAACTCAATATTAAAATTAAATTGGTTCATAATCCACTTTCAAACTTATTGCGCATTTGTAAATTAACTATTCTTTTTCATTAGTTTCAAATTCTTTTAACGTCAGACCGTTTTCCATTTTCCATTCAACCAAACCATTAGCATTTCGACCAAGAATCATTGTCGCTGCACTTGATGGGCTATTAAAAATATAATCTTCTGGAAATTCATACGTATCTCCAACTTGTTTAATAACACCATCTTCAATTATTCTTTGTCTCATCGATTTAAAACTTTGTGTCATTGAATTAACAACTGACCCAGCTACCTTTGAACCTTTAAAAACTACAAAACCGTCAGATGTTGGTTCGCCTTGTGCATCTGCACCACGAGCCCCCTTTATAAAAAAGAAATCATGTTTTTTAGTTATATTTAATTCCCTTTTCTCATCAAAAACTTTATGCCCAAGTGTATTCACAAGCATTTTTATATTTTCAATAAATTCTTCCATTTCTGCTCTATCTGATTCTGAAATTGAAGATTGAGTTGGAATAATAGTATTTTCAATTTTATAACGATTCGCATTTTTTGCAATTTCATATAGGCGATTCTCTAAATACTTAATATGAGCCTTATTCAAATTTTCATCCTTACTTATAAATACAATTGATTCATGCCAAAAATCTTTTTGGGTTAAATGCTGATTCAATCTTTTTATTATTGATTCAGCTTCTCCAATATAAACTAAGTCTTTATTTTCTTCACCTTTCCCAAATAACAAATAAACTCCGGTGCTTCCAAGGTCATTTCTATCAGTGCAATCTTTAATTTTAATTCGTGGTATTTTATAAGCTTTTCCAGACCAATTTGAGAGTTCACAACTCATTCTTCCATTTGGCTCTCCATCAATGAGAAATATTTTATTTGTTTTTCCGAATTTCATATTTTTGTTTGTTAATTTTTAGTGGTGCATAACGAAAAACAATTTGCGGCGGTGGGCTTTTTGCTCCTAAATAGCACAAATGTATCAACCGGCACAAATGCTTTTAAATACGTAAAATGTTGAAAGTTCAGAAAAGCCCACTGAACGCTAAATTGTATGTTAGCGGCAGATTTTGTTCATTAAACTTATAACTTATTATGGGCTTTCATCCAAGCTTCATAGCTACCGTAAGCATCTATTGACACAATCGGATTCCAATATTCTCTATAGTGTTTGATTTTCCCAGATTCAAATTCAAAAAATGTTACATATCGTTGATTATATGCCGCCCCGTTACTCTTTAGATGTCCATTAATAGTTAATTCAACGACTATTTTATTTGGGTCAAGCATTGGTGAAATTTTCAACTCTGCAACAGAATCAACAACTATGCTCATAGTAGTTGAAGACATGTATGTAAGTATATCTTGTTTACCACGATATATGGATGGTCGATTCTTTGGTGCAAAAGGAAATTCAAGAATAGCATCGTCTGCCCATAGGTTAATCCATTTATCCCAATCTTGCGCTTGTAAAAGTTCTAGATAAGATTGGGCTTTTTCAAGCGTTTGCTTTCGCTGTTCATCAGTTTTATTAGTTATATTCTCTGTCATAATTATTAATTTTTATTTGTTTTATTTTCCATTTTCAAGTTGATTCCATTTGTCTTTTATATTCTCCTCCCCATCGAAATAGCTTACTTGTGAATCTTTTTTGAAAATCTCGTATGATGGGACTAAAAATATTTTATCGCTGTCGGGATATTCTGCTACATCATATCCAATAAAAGTTCTAATATCTAAATAAACACAAATCTCAGTTGTATGATTGTATAGTTGATGTGCTCCTATTGCTCCTTTTTCCATAAATATCAAATCTCCACTATTTACGATTTCTAATCCATTTGGTGTCCTTAATGTTGCAGACCCAGATATTATCATAAATAGTTCTTCTGCAAATCTGTGGAAATGATATGCGGCAGAATATTGTTCAGGATTTAATTGTCTTAAATCAAAGTTTAAATTTTCTGGATTTAGTCCCTTTTTAATCCGTGAAACATCGGTGAATAATCTAAAATTGTCAATCTTGTTTGCATCTTCTTTAAATTCTCTCTGCTTTGATTTTAAAATTGTTGCCATAATTCATCATTTTATATTTTTTATAAATCAGTTCTCAAAATTGCAACGTTGGCATCTTCTAAATTTGCCGCTAACGAAAAAAAATTTGCACAGTTGGCTGGTTTTTTGTGCGTTGGCAATAAGTGCGTTGGGAAAAACCAGCCAATTGTTGCAAATTTTATGTTATGCGTATTAATCATTTATCTGGT
>Ga0265327_10004787_pt1 | contig 11769 bp, 6 predicted proteins | sample 41621metaG_FD_202089 | JGI IMG/M metagenome (GOLD analysis project Ga0265327, IMG submission 202089) | Rhizosphere microbial communities from Carex aquatilis grown in University of Washington, Seatle, WA, United States - 4-16-21 metaG | ecosystem: Host-associated > Plants > Roots > Rhizosphere >...
CATCACCTTCCGCAGCTAACGAGATCTACTGCGGCACGACCATTTTAAAAGGTGGTATTCTTGTGAGCAGCCTCCGACCCTCATCATCCACCCCAAGGTAACTTCCTTCGGCAACTGCCGTTTTCGTGTCGAGCAAATGAAATGAGTTGTAGCTGAATTTACTTCCGGGATTTATCACCGGATATTGGCCAACAACACCGCTCCCTTCGTACGCGCATACGTCTCCGCGATCATTGGTTACTACCCACTTGCGCAGCTTGATCGTCACCGGCACGTCGGTGTCGTTGTGAATGCTGATAAAATAGACGAAACAATGCGGCCGATCTTCCGGCGCTTCGAAGCTCGGGTTATAGACCACTCGATCAACGGTGACTCTCAATCCTTCTGGTTCCAAAAAATCCTGCGACAAACTCACGGCATAAGTTAACTTCACGACCATCGCACGCCAAGCGACGATTTCTCCAACTCTCGACTTTTCTTTCAGCGCACCTATCCTGATGGCATGCAGTGGGACAAAATCAGCATCATCGGCGCAGGCCTTTTAGGAGGCTCGCTTGGACTGGCGATTCAGCAACGCAAAGTTGCTTCGTCCGTCTATGCCTACGTGCGCCGGCCTGAGTCCATTGCAGAATGTGAGCAGGTGCGAGCTGCCACGAAAGCGACGCTCGACCTTGGCGAAGCGGTGAAAGATTCGTCACTGGTGATCATCTGCACGCCTCTTGCACAGATGAGAGACCTCGCTGAAAAAATACGACCGCACCTCAAACGCGGCACTATTGTGACCGATGTCGGCAGCGTGAAAGAAAGCGTTGTCCGCGATCTCGAACCCATTTTTGCCAGCATCGGCTGTCATTTTGTGGGCAGTCATCCGATGGCTGGCTCGGAAAAGACCGGTGTGAAAGCTGCCCGTGCCGAGCTTTTTGAAAATGCCGTTTGCCTCGTAACCCCCACGCAACGTTCCGATGCTGACGCGGTCTGCACAGTCCAAAACTTTTGGAAAGCAATCGGCGCGCAGGCGATTCGCCTTAGCCCGGAACTGCATGATGATCTCGTCAGCCGTTCCAGCCATTTGCCACACGTTGTCGCCGCTGAGTTGGCGAATTATGTCCTGAGCCCCGTTCATCCGAAGGAACAATCCCTTGTTTGCGCGACTGGTTTTCGTGACACCACTCGCATCGCCGCGAGTTCGCCGGAAATGTGGCGCGATATTTCGTTGGCTAACCGAAAGAACCTGATGCGCGTGCTGGGCGTCTTCATCGAAGACCTTCAGGAATTCCAGCACGCCTTGGAACGGCAGGATAAAAGCGCGATCGAAGAATTTTTCGCAAATGCCAAAACCCGTCGCGAACAATGGCATAATCGGGGCGCCGGCGCGTCGCCCGAATAAGGCTCAATGCCGCCGCAAGATCAGGCGGTGATCGATACGCTTCGTTTGTGAATACTCCAGCGGCGGCAGGTTCGTAATTGTCGGCGATTCCGTCTCCTTCACAATCTCCGTCGCGATCGCTTGCAGGGCCGTCCATCGCGGCCATTCCAATTCCGCTGCATGGCTGATCTGTCGAAGCGTGCTGCGCCATTCGATAATGATGCGGTCGATGTCTCCGGCCCCGAGCAACTCAGTCACCCACGCATGTTTGGTCAATGGGTTCTTGTGGACGCCCGAGACAACTTGTTCCGCGCCGAAACCGTATTTCGGGGGGACGCCGTTTTCCAGATAACCGGGAATTGTCTGGTTGCCGTAGAGTTTGTGGCATGCCATCGCCAGCCGTCCGGCCCATCGATTGTCCTCGCCGCAAAACCGAAAACTGGCATCGAGATCGGCGAGGTCATAAACGAGCTCATCGATGGGATACGATTCGTCCTCGAGCGCGGCAGCAATCGCCAGCCCGTCGCCTTGCGAAAAAAAGCTACAAACCTTCCCACGCAACGTCGGCGCACCACCGGCATCAACCAAACCAAGCCGCCGCCATAACAACGCGACGCCGGTCGTTGCGGGCAACTCGCGGCAAATTGGAACCAAAGGACAAACTGCGCAATCCGGCGGCAACACATCCCGTTCAATCGGCCGCCAAAGCGCTACGCCGTGTGCATCGACCGGGACACGCACCATTTGCTCAGCCAAACTCAAATGCGCCACAACGCGCTCCTGACGATTGATAAATTGCACCACCGGCGTTTTCTGGTGGGCCAGCTTTTCCGAAAGCAACGGGACAATCTGCTCCTGCCAAACTTGAACAGGAACCTGGCGTCCGTTCCAGTTCGTCAGACGTCGCACCCACTTAGCGATTAACACGCGCTCGTCATTTAATCGGTCGGCCACCGTTACTTCGCGCCCATAGGTCTTCTCTGTCTCTGTTTCACGAATGACGCAAAGGCTCCCCTGCCCGACCTTTTCCAACGCGGCTGCGTTTGTGACCGCCGGACGCAAACTTTCGAACTTTGCTTCGGAAACACCGGATTGAACAAACACATCGCGCAGAGGCACATCAGCCGGCTGCGGATAATCCTGCCATTCTCCGCGACTGTTCAGGAGTTGCCGCACGCGCTTGCGAACGTGCCGCGCGCGTTCCGCGTCCGTCATCAACCCGCACGGCACGTCGGGATGTTTCATCGATTCCTCGACGCCCAAAGCAATTCGCTTCGTCGTGAACAATCGGTCCTGCACCCGCACCGCCTCGCGGAATGGATCGCGTTTCTGATCTGCGGCTGCCCACATCAAACCCAGCAGCGCGTTCCAGTCGACAAGGCCCGAGCGCGAAAGATGACACGGCCGGCCATCGAGCAATCGAAGCTGGTTCGCTGTGATTAGGACAAATCCGGTTTCATCCAATCCACGCCGGCCAGCGCGACCGAACATTTGCAAAATCTCATCCGAGCGCAACGGTTGTTCTATCCCGTCGCGCTTGTATGAATCTGCCGCGAGCGCAACGCTGCGAAGCGAAAAATTAATTCCTGCGGCCAGCCCCATCGTCGCCACGACAACACGCAATTGGCCGGCCTTTGCCAACGGCTCCACGACACCCGCTCGCGCCGCATAACTGAGCCCGCTGTGATGATACGTGATTCGACTCTTCAGCATGCGCGCCATGCTTTCGCCCACGAGCGCTCGTTGTTCCACCGTCAGATTGAGCGGATTCGGATTTGGCAAGACGCGGGCGAGTTCTGCGGCGAGCGACTCGGTCGCCTGGCGTCGCGGTGAAAACACGAGGATAGGGCCAAGGTCTTCCGCCAGGGCCTTGGCAACAAGCCGCGGCCAATACCCACGAATTTCAGACGGAACATTGTAATTGAGATTGTTCGCGTGAACCTCTTCCAACGGCACGGGCCGAAGCTCGTGCCGGATCAAGACAGGCTTTCGACCGAGACGTTGCAGCCATTGCACAACCTGCTGAGGATTACCGACACTGCCGCTGAGCAGGAGTAATTGCGTTTGCGGGGGAGCAAGGGCCAATGCCAATTCGTAGTTCAACCCGCGATCGGCGTCGCCGATCATTTGATACTCATCGACGACGAGCAACGTCGGGCCGTCGCCCCGGATGAGACGGTTCTTTTGTGTTTCGAGCGTCGCAACGATGACAGGAGCGGATAGATTTTCAGCGAGGTCGCCCGTAGCGATGCCAACATCCCAGCCATGCGCACGCCATTCCGCCAGTTTATCATTGGCCAGAGCGCGGGTCGGCACGGTGTAGATGGCTTGACCGCGGTTTTTGCCGTGGCGCGACCACAGTTCGAAGATGAGGGTTTTGCCGGCACCGGTCGGCGCGTGCACGACGACATCATGGCCTTCGCGCAACGCGGAGACAGCCTGTTGCTGCCACAGGTCGGGAATGGTAATTCCGCCCAGGCTGGACAAGCTGCCTTCCAATGATTGGGCGAGCGCCATTACCCTAAGATAAAGGCAAAGCGGAAAACCCAAAACGTAAATCGTTGGGTTCCGCCAACAAACTTTCGCTGAAAATAAAAAGCCCCTCTCCTCGAACGAGGAGAGGGGCAAATGAACTTCGACTAACTTACTGCTTCAAGCGGAAGTAAGCAGGCGTCGAGGTAAACGGAACCGTGACGGTGTAATTCGTCCCTGCAACAGAAACGCCAGCCACCGGGTTCCATGTGGTCGCGTTGACCGTGCTCGCTGATTGCAGGACGAACCCGCTGTAATTATTCGTCGGCCAGGTGAGCGTGATGGCGCCAGCCGAACCCACTGCCGTGATCGTCGGCGGAAGCGACGGGAACGTTGTCACATCGGAGAACGAGGTGCTGACAATCATGTTGTCGAGAACTTGTGATCCGGCGGTGGTGGGCGTCGTCGGGCTGCCGGATTCGCGAATGCCAATCCCCGTAACGTCGAACGGTGTCGCCGTATCGGAAGCAGTTGCGCCGGTGTCATTCACTGAAACTGGATTCACCCAAATCGTGGACGACGCCACACCGATTTTATAACGCACAACGACGTTGTAAGTTGCGTTTAGGCTCAGGTCCAATGGGAACTGAACATTCGGCGGGTTATTAGCGCGATTCGAAACACCAAGGCGGAATTTGCCGCTTCCCGCATTACCCGTCGAAGCAAACACCTTGGCGGCGAAGTTTGTGCCAGTGACATCGCGCAAGTGCAGGAAGTAATCACCATTCGCGCCTGGCAAGGATGTTTGCTTCAAGGTGAAGCCGACGTAAAGAACTGTGCCGGAATTGGCCGTGAACGGTCCGCTCGGAAATGACGCGTTGATATCTTCCGAATTAGTCAGATACAGACTGACCTGCGCGGCAAAGTTGCTCACGATTAATTCGTAGTTTGTGCCGCTGGTATGGAACCATGGGCTGATGGGCGACTGAGACAACGAAGTACCATCCGAATACTCGTCAAAGTTTTCGGTGAACACAATTCCAAGAGCAGGACCGCCGCCGACAAACAGGTTAAAGCTCGTGCTGGCAGTCTGATTGTCACTGTCCGTAACGGTAACCGTTACTTGAGAACTGCCGGTTTGCCCGGAAGCGGGATGCAGCGTGACGTTGCGAACGATACCGCTGCCGCCGAATGTGATCTGGTTAACCGGCAGAAGCGTCGGATTCGACGAAGTGGCGCTTACCGTCAGATTCGCCGCAGGAGTTTGAGCGTCGTTGACATCGAAGCTAATTGGCCCGATGGGAGCTGCTGCATCTTCACTTTGATTGCCAATGATCGAGATAGTCGGGGGCGTTTGTGACGGACACGTGTTTATGCCAGAAGCGCTATTGCGGGGCGAAGGCGTAGCCGCAGCGAAATCGGTATTGTTATTATCCGTGTCAGTGCAGCCCGCATTGTTGCGTTGTGCTGACAGAGTCGACGAAAGCGTCGGAGCAGGACCAGTTCCTTCGTAATTATTGGCACCACCGTAACCAACCATGTCGAGAATACGGGAATCAGGCCAAGTCGCAACGCCCAACGCCGTCGCGGTATTTGCGAGGACGATCTTTCCATCGCTTTGGCTCATATTGATGTTTTGTGCTGTAAAATCTACCGTCGGCAATGCGCCACCGGCACCGGCGGTGTTATTCGACAAGCCGACCAGGTAATAGCTGTATCCAGGAATAGAGACATTGGGCAGAGCGGCGATACTTGATGAAGCGAACGACGTCCCCTGGCTCGAGGTGTATTGAATCGACCAGCCATTGAGGCTCACCGGATTTGCGCTGCGATTGAACAACTCAACAAAATCCTGAGTGAAGGTCGCGCCGGAGTTACCGCCACCACCATAAACCTGGCTGATGACGACCGTTGCCGGAGGGAGTGACGTAATGGTCAGTAAACCAGAATCCACCGCGGGAAGTGCGGCCGAGGCCGCGTGCACAGTTGCAGTTCCCTGACCGTTTCCAATGAAAGTGGCGCTCTTAAGATCGCCCGCAGGAGCCAGATCGCTGTCGAGGACCGAACCGGTCTTGGAAGACAGAGACCAGGATGAAGCGGCGACATTGTCGACAAAGTTGGTGTAAACATCGCGGCGAATCGCATACATCGTAACTCCGTGTCCGGAAACAATGGTTTGTGCCGGAACAATCGCACCGTTTCCGTCCGCAGCCGTTTCGACGCGGACCTGAGTTGGCGTAGATGCAGTGACGGTAATAGTTCCGGACGATACGGTGCTTCCTAACGAGGAATTGGCGGTGATTATGGCCGTTCCAGCGCCATGCCCCGTGAGGACGGCACTCTTCAGATCGCCGGCAGGGGCAAGGTCCGTGGCTGCGACCGAACCCGATTTGGTCAATGCCCACGAATCTGCCGCCACATTCGCAACGAAGTTAGTGTTGGCATCACGTTGAATCGCATAAACCGTCAGCGACGATCCAGCGACAAGGGACTGAGCCGGCACGACAACGCCGGTGCCGTTCGCCAGCGTTTCCACACGAACAAACCCGCTTGGACCGCCACCGCAGTTGTTCACTGGTGCAGTACTGTTGCGGGGATTGGCAGCTACAGACGTGAAATCGCTAGCGTTGTTATCTGAATCGGTGCAACCGTTGTTAGCACGCATCACGGAGTTTGCATTGCTCGGAGCAGGAGCGGCCGCGCTGCCTTCGAAAGCATTCGCCGCAGCACCCACGAAATCGACAAGTTGCGCGCTTCCGATCGGGTTCGAGCCACTCAGGGCTGCTGTGGTATTACAAACCGCAACTTTGAAACCGCCACCCGCCATCGCGATGGTACCGGTTGCGTCAGGCGTTGGGAGAGATGTCGTGCCAGCAGAACCTGCCGCTTCTTGCACCAAATAATAACTGTAGGCCGGAATAGTTCCTGAAAGGGCTGTCGTTGACCAACTTGAGCCGGTGCTGGATGCATATTGCACCGTCCACCCAGCCAAGCTTACGGGCGCACTGCTACGATTGAACAATTCGATAAAGTCGTTTTTGTAAACGGATCCTGAATTACCGCCACCGCCGTAGGCCTGGCTGATGACAACATCGGGGGAAGTTGCCATGGCGCTCCAAGAGCACATTAGCGCGACCGCGAACAACGCGAGACGAGATATAAGGGAAACTTTTGACACTGATTGTATATGGGTGGCTTTCATAACTTTACGCGAAAAAGGACCTTACCGGATCTTCGAAGCATCTGCTGGTTAAACAGCTTTCATTACCTTTCTTTAGAGTGATTGATTATGGATTTTTGGGATGCTCATAGCAAATTAAAAACGGTGAAAAGCTGACCATTTTTTGACCCCGAAGCAGCCTCTATTGTTAAATTCGCAAGGCTCTTCACTGGGAAATGGCGCGGATTTCAACCTGCCCCACGATTTTTTGGCGTAAAGGTCACTAAAAGTCATTCGCAGTCGTTCAGGGTATTGAAAATCGAGATGTTTGAGCCCGCTGTCATCGATTCTAAACAATTTCGCGCGAAGAGAGCGAAGCACGCGCAGATATATAGATGAAGTGCAGTTTTCATAACCGTCACACGCGTTGGTGTTCGCATCGGCTCCGCTGCGTTCGACAATCTTCGCGAGCGCGGAATAGCGTTTGCTGATTGAGACGCGCTTTCAACGTTGGCGGGTCCGGGTTCATTTCTATTTATGGGTTAAGTTCGCTATCTAGTTTCCGAATCACTTCCTTAGAACCAAATATGTAAAAATCGGTAAAATAAAAGGGGTCAACCCATAGTATGGTTCGTTTTTGTCCACGGGCGGATTGGTGTTTTTGGATTCGTTGGATTGTTCTTCATCCAGAGATGCAAGCGCATGTTGGCGCTTTTCGATGTACCCAAGTGGAGACGGGCGGCGATCCATTTTAAAGGCAAAGTCGTCTCGCTACGGACGCGCGCCGCGATTTGCATTTTGCCAGGGTCGCCTTTGGCTAGGGTTTTCAGTCGTTCGTCCGCCCACCGCCGTCGTTTCAGTTCGTTCTTGATGATTTGTTCGGCTTTTACTTCGTCGCTTTGTCGGCGCAACTCCCCAGCGTGATGGTCGCCGAGTTTGGAACGCATGCGCAACAGGAGGTGTTTGCGAAATTCTTCGCTGCCCAAGCACCATCCGCGGCGCAACGGAGCGAGCGTTTTATCGTCGTCTTCCCAGCTACGACGAGTTTCCATGCGCTGCTCGAATTGTTCACGCGTATCAGCCGTGTCCCGGTTAAGGCCATGTTCGCCCAGGAGACGATCTACCCTGATCCAGCAGGGACGATGTTCGGGGGCGGCCATATACCATAACAGGCTGCTCCATGGATAACTGATCATCCGCTGGTCGGGTTTGAGGATTTTTGCGCGGACAGGATTGAGGTGGACGTAGTCACAGGCTGTTCGGAAATAGCCGTTGCCGCTGCCCTCGACGACTTGGGCCTTGTAACGGCCGCTAAAGACATGGCCGAAAAGTTTGTGGCGGGCGTTGAATCGAATGGTATAGGAGCCCAAGAACCAGCGCATGCCGCTGACGAGGTTGACTTCCGGGGTTTCTAAAACGAGGTGAAAATGGTTTCGCATCAAACAATAAGCGTGGACCTGCCACTGAGTTTTTTGGCAAGCCTCGGCGAGTGTTTTGATGAAGTCGTGGCGGTCGACATCATTTCGAAAAATATCTTCACGCCGATCGCCTCGGCTCATGACGTGATAGATGGCGCCGGGATATTCAATGCGCAGCTTGCGGGGCATGATTTTTCTATGCCTAGCCTACGCATTCTTGTCAATGGAAACGAACCATACTATGGGTTGACCCCTCTTCACTATGATAGTCCCAAGATGCGTTTCCGCTCCTCCAAGGAAAGTTCAGGCTCGTCCGATGGGCCAAGCTGGAGCTCGCCGGCCTTGCAAAGCGCAAGCGCGTTTGGCGCAACATAAATGCCTCGGGCGTCCCTCTCGTAGCGCCTGCGAACCCACTTGAGCAGCAAGTTCGCCCACTTAACAAAGGCATCCGACTTTCTGACGCCCATGTCCTGCTCGGCAAACCACAGCCGGCCATCCATCAGCCTGGCCTTGAACGGTTCACACCGAGTAAACTCCACGACTTCCGATTCAGCGAGGTCAACAGAACGGTAAGAGTGCTGCGGGTAGGAATCGAACTTGGGCGGAGTCCCCAGCGTTGCGTTAATCAGGCAGAGATGTGCGTTGCGGAAGTAGTTGAGATCGAAGTTCCCACCGCAATGGCCGACGGGCGCAAAAGATTCAAGTTCCATGTGCGACGGCTCCGTGAATGTTTGGTAAAGCAGCCGCACGGGGGCGAGATCGCTGATTGAGGCGAGGAAGTTCTTCTCGTCCTCGTGGGTCATGTAAAATCGAACTTGCTTACCCATGGGTTAAAGTTTGGCAAATCAAAAAGGAATGTGCAATCCCACTCGCGGTACCAGGGGCATCAATAATTCCAGCCTGTCGGCAGACCCGTCGCTCCTTTCTCGATGTAAAGGAACTTGGCGCCTTTGTTTTCTGGTTTCCCAACGTCGGGCGAGAAAATGATGTCGTCCCACGCCAGCCGCTCGCGCATAATGGGTATTCCATCCTGCCTCATCTTCCCAATTTGGACGAGGAATTTTTCCCCAGTTACGGGATGGGTTGCACGCAAGTCAGTGAACCGGTCTTTGATTCCCAGCGGGCCTCGCGAAAACGGGACTTGTTCTTTAATATCCGTAAACCCTGCCGCAATAAAGTCACGTTTGACTGCTGCAGTTGTCATCTGTGTAATAGGATCGCCATACATCCCCCAACGGTTCGGCACGAAGGGTAGCGCGTGTGCCATACCAACCACACCGCTCAAGCCAAGGTCAGCAGCATTAGCAGCATCGCCCACCGCTTCCACCATATTAGCGGTCAGAGTTGCATTACCCGCTCTAACGCGATCGACTTGCTTTTGCCACTCACCAGTTCTTGCCCAGAAGGCGACCATGTTTTCTCGCTCCTCCGCGGACATCGAAATCCAATCACCTTTGGTAGGAATTTGTCCTTGCTCCATTCCCAGCAGGACAGGGTCCTTGCCGAATGATATAGCTGATTTAGCTGTTTGCTTATCCGCCGTCTTCCGTAGTCCAGGCAAAAGCAGCGCAGCAACTATCGATATTGTAGTGATGACGACCATCAATTCGACGAGTGTAAACTGCCCCGTCGGATCCATGCCATTGACCGGATCGCCGTCGGCATAGGCATACTTGTGGAGGGATTGTGGATCCTCGTTGCTTCCCTGGAACGAGTCTCTCTGGTTGAACCTGCAGTTAGCCGGGTCGTAATATCTTGCGCGCAAGTTGTACATCTGCAGAGTGGTATCGAATTGCTCTCGACAATAGAGATGAGTCGTGTCGGGACTGCTTCCGAGATCGACGAGGGAGTTGCCGTAGCCGTCATAATTGTATTGACTGCCTCCGCTCCATGTTGCTGAGGTCAGTTGGCGGGTGCTGCCGTGGCCGTCGGGCAGGATATAGGATGCGGTTGAACTGCCGGCCTGTCCAAGCATGTCGTCGCCAATGATGTAGCTGCGGCTTGGAGTTCCTCCGGGCACACTAAGTTCTTCGATGGTTTGGGCGTAGCCGGTTGGGTTGTTGGCATCGGTGAGGAAGTGAGTGGCGCTGCTACCTGTTGAGGAGCGAACGCGGATGCCCTGGTCGTTGTAGAGATAACTGGTGATGACGCCGCTGACGGTTGTGGCGCTGAGTTTGTTTTTCAGGTCATACGCATAACTGATTGGACTACCGCCTGTGGCTTTGTTGGTTAAGGAACCGTTGGCGTCGTAACTGTAGAGGTTCGTGGTTAGGACGCTGTTGATCGAGGCGACTTCGGCCAACAGTTGGTCGTTGTCGTTGTAAAGATAGTTCGTCGTCGTGGTAGTGGCTCCGATGGTGCGGATCTTTTGGAGGCGGTTGCCAACTTTGTCATAGGCGTAGGAGTCGGTGTATTGGCCGGAAGCGACGGTGGAGGTCGCGACTTCGTTGGTGAGCCGATACATGGCGTCATAGGCCCACGTGAGGGAGTTGGTGCGATAGGTGCCGTTGGGCAGGCGGATGATTTCGGAGGCGTTGGTGCGGCGACCGGTGGAGTGGAGTTGATAGACGTAGGTGGCGAGGTTGGTGGTGCCGGCCTGATGGGTCAGGTTGGTGAGGCGATTGAGGTTGTCGTATTTCCAGGTGCTGACGATGCCGTTGGGCAAGGTGATGGTTTGGCGATTGCCGACGGCGTCGTAGGTGTAGGTGGATTGTTCGGGTGTGGTGAGGGTTGTGCCATTGCGTTTGTAGATGGTGACTGTTTTGAGGCGGCCGAGTTCGTCGTAGCCGTAGCCGATCTCGGAATTGGCGGTGCAGGTGTCGGTGTGGCGTCCGGTGGCGAGGTCGTAGCCGTAGTTGATGACGCCTTCGGGCGAATCGATTCGCGTAAGGTGTCCATCGGCATCATAAGCAAACTCGGTAGTCCGAGTTGTTTCAGTATTCGAGTAGTTTGAGGTACTGGGGCAGTCCGCGTGCGCGTTCCAGACGAAGGCGAATTTGTCATCGGTGCAGAGCAGGACGACGATCATGAGGAATGATAGCGCGCGCAAGGCGAAGGATGGCGGACGGAATTTGCGGCGGGTCTCTTCCGTCGGCTCAAATTCAGCCAATGCGTCGCGCACGGCGGATATGAATTTGCGTTTGGTATTGCGCGGCACCAGAAGCAGTGCGAACGCGATTGCTGGAATTACGAACGCGCCACCCTGAACATTGGCGGGGACTTTTGCCAAAGCAGCGTAATACCATTTTTGCTGCGGTTTATTGAAGTGCGTCGGCACAAGGACGCTGTAGCCATCGCAAGCGTTAGTGCTGGCGTCAGCACCGCTCCGTTCGGTGATTTTTGATAGTTGGCCG
>Ga0265327_10004788_pt1 | contig 11763 bp, 5 predicted proteins | sample 41621metaG_FD_202089 | JGI IMG/M metagenome (GOLD analysis project Ga0265327, IMG submission 202089) | Rhizosphere microbial communities from Carex aquatilis grown in University of Washington, Seatle, WA, United States - 4-16-21 metaG | ecosystem: Host-associated > Plants > Roots > Rhizosphere >...
GAGTCAGTTGGAAATTCGACATCACATGGCCATTAGAACCAATGCCGAAGACTTGCAACCGTCCGTCAGCATTGTTGCCGACTACCAGTTGACGCTTCATGCCCGCTTGTCCAATGTCACGCCACGTCGACCAACCACCGCCCGCATTCACCTGGAACGAATGCCAGACATCTGAATTGCTTCCCACGGCAAACATCTCCAGGCGGCCAGTGGAATTTTTGCCAACGACGAAGCCGGCTTTCATGCCGTTTCCGCCGATGTCAAACCATCCGCTGTAACTTCCGCCCGCCGAAGTTTGGAAGTTCACCCAGATATCGTTATTGCTGCCGATACCGAAAACTTCCAATCGACCGTCGGAATCTTTACCGACTGCAAGCTCTGCGTTGATGCCAGTTCCAACGATACCCAAATCCAGCCAGCCTTTCCAACCGCTGCCTGCGTTCGTTTGGTAGTTGTGCCAGACGTGGCCATCAGCAGCGACTCCGAACAGCTCGAGTCGTCCGTCGTCGTTCATTTGGACATCGTATCCAGGTTTGATTTTCTTCCCGGTGCGATCAAACCAGGAACCGACAAAACTGCCGTTCGCCGCCGTTTGCCAAGTGTGCCAGATATCTCCATTGGTGCCGACGCCGAACAATTCAATCCGGCCATCGAGGTTTGCGACCGCTTGCAAATTCGTAAATCCGTTTCCGCCAAGGCTGGCCCACGAACTCCAGCTCCCGCCGGCAACAGTCTGGTATTTTCGCATAACGTTCTTGGCAGAGTTAACGGCGTAAACTTCGAGGCGGCCATCTGCATTCGCAGCCGCCGCACAACCGGGAATAGAGCCGGTTTGATTAAGAGTCGCCCACGCATTCCAACTGCCATTCGGCCCAGCCTGTTGGTCATGCCATACCGCGGTGTCACTACCGATGCCGAACATGTCCAGCGCACCGTTGGAATTCATGGCAATCGGCCCGACCGTTGCCTTTTGGGTGCTCGGACCCCAGTCATTACGGCGAATGATGCGGGCTAGGCCGTTCACAACCAGGCTGGAGTAACTCCATGCGTTGTCATGAATACCGTCTGGGCCGTCACATCCGCTGGTCGGCGAAGTGGAACAATTTGCTTCGCGCGTATAGATAGTGCCGCCGGCGTAATCGATACTCTCAATCAACCCCATATGATGAATGCCTTGGTTGCCGAAGTTCGCGTTCAAGACAAAGCAGTCGTAAGGCTGGATGTCGGTAATATCATTTACAGTGACAAAATGAGTATGCGCAGGTGGCGTCGGCATCGAACCATCATTCGGATACCAGGAATACGTGCTGTAAGGATGTGCCCCAGTCACACTCGCGTTGATATGACCCGGGATCGCCCAAACACGCGCGCAATAAGCCGAACAATCGACACCTTCAGTCGTGCCACCCCATCCGCCGTCGCCGCCGAATGAGTAACAATGTCCGATGCCGCTGGCTGCATAATTTTCGCAATCTTCTTGCGACCAGTTCGCGTTGTAGGCGGGATACGAGTAGGAGAAATTATCGACATGTCCACACGCGGCGTGGGCAGACGAGACGCCGAGGGCGAAGAGGCTCGCGGCAAGAACTTTGCCGCAGGCTTCAATTAAGGATGATGGTTTCAGTGATCGGTAGAGTACGTGACGTTTCATAGTGGTTCAGTGTTAACTGCGATTTCCGTGGGAACGTAGGGAGTTATGGGACTATCGCCCATGAGGGTCAACCAAATAGCGGGATCGGAGGTCAAATTACGTGAAAACACTTTGTCTCTGTAGCTTAGGTACCTACACGTTTTGTAGATTTGCCTTTCCGACGAAAAAGCGCATAGTAATCCCGCTTTGGCAAAAGCTTGCGCCCGTAGCTCAGTTGGATAGAGCATCTGCCTTCTAAGCAGAGGGTCGCGCGTTCGAATCGCGCCGGGCGCGCCACCTTCCACATTTTGTTCGACCGTAGCGATTTGCTCCAAACTTTAGAATCACCTTGGTGTTGACATTTTCTTTGGGCAAAGAAGATTGGTGCTTTGAATACGAAGCTCTTAGCCCCGATTGTATTGGTCGCAGCAGTCGCAGTTCTGTCTGGCTGCAATAAAAAACAACCGCCACCTCCCGCACCGGCGGTCGTGCAATTCATCACCGTTTCGCCAACAAACGCGGCCATCACGCAGGAATGGATCGGCACACTTGAAGGAGCCGTCAATGCGCAGATTCGCGCGCAGGTATCCGGCTATCTGCTGTCGCAGAATTACAAAGAAGGCACAGAGGTCCAGAAGGGCCAGTTACTTTTTGAAATCGACCCACGTCCGTTTCAAGCAACTCTTGGCCAGGCTCAAGCCAAACTGGCCCAGGACGAAGCGCAGCTTCATAAAACCGAATTAGACGTAAAACGTTACACGCCGCTGGCGAAGGAACAGGCCATCAGCCAGGAAGACTTGGATAACGCCATTCAGGCCAACCTCGCCGCCATAGCACAGGTCAATGCTGACCAGGCTGCGATTACGAATACCGAGTTGAACCTCAGTTTCACAAGAATCATCTCACCGGTTCGTGGTCTCGCTGGAATCGCTCTTGCCCAAATCGGTGATCTTGTCGGGCCAAACGGCAATGTGTTGACAACAGTTTCTTCGATCAATCCCATCCGCGTTTACTTCCCCGTCAGCGAAGATTCGTATTTAACTTATTGGCGTCGTTTTTTGGACCCCGAAAATACGGATACCAACAGTTTATCGCTCCAACTCGTTTTAACAGATGGCTCTGTCTATCCTTATCACGGCAAATTCTATATTGCCGATCGTTCTGTCAATCCAACGACCGGGACGTTGCTAATCGGCGGACTCTTCCCTAACCCGAATCTGCTGCTGCGCCCCGGCCAATACGCTCGCATTCGCGTGCAAACTTTAATCAGAACAAATGTTTTTGTGATTCCACAACGTGCGATCACCGAAATGCAAGGAACGATCCAGGTTTCAGTTGTTGGCAATGACAACAAATCCCACGTAAAAGCGGTCACCACTGGGGAACAAATCGGCGGCAACATTGTTATCGAGAAAGGGCTCGAACCGGGCGAACGATTGGTTGTTGAGGGCGTTGATAAAGCGAAAGAAGGAACGGTTGTGAATCCACAACCGTATGCCCCTGGCAGCAACACGAATAACCCAGCGGCCCAACCGGCCGCCAATCAGACGGAAAAGTAGATGTACCGCTTTTTCATCAACCGTCCGATTGTCGCGATGGTCATCGCCATTCTCATGGTTATCATCGGCGGCATTTCGATGTTCACGTTGCCCGTCGCGCAGTTTCCGCAAATCGTCCCTCCGGAAATGCGTCTCACTGCGACCTACCCCGGCGCCGACGCGCAAACGCTCGCCGAATCTGTTGCTACTCCGATTGAGGAGCAAATGGCTGGTGTCGAGGGTTTGAACTACATGTACACGATCAGCGCGAACAATGGTCAGATGCGTATGGGCGTGAACTTCGACGTCAAAAGCGATCCAAACATTGACCAGATGCTGACGCAGTTGCGCTACAATCAAGCCGAGCCGACCCTGCCCGCTGACGTTCGCAATTTCGGCTCGCAACTCCGCAAATCGCCGACGAGTCCATTGATGCTCGTCGGATTGCTTTCCCCGAACGGCACGCATGACGGAACATTTTTAGCCAACTACGCATACATCAACATCGTTGATCGCGTGTTGCAATTGAGAGGCATCTCGGATGTATTCGTATTCGGAGCAGGACAGTACGCAATGCGTTTTTGGGTGAAGCCCGATCAACTGGCAAAGCTTAACATCACAGTTAGCGACATCATTAACGCTGTTAACGCGCAGAACACGGTCAATCCCGCCGGGCAAATCGGCGGACCACCAACGCCAAAAGGACAAGAATTCACCTACACCGTCACCGCGCAAAGTCGCCTCGTGACTAAAGAGGAGTTCGGCAACATCGTCGTGCGCGCCAATCCCGATGGTTCGATGGTCCGCGTGAAAGACGTCGCCCGCATTGAGCTTGGATCACAGACCTACAGCATCGTTGGTAAAATCAACGGTCGCCCCTCCGCGGTGCTGGCAATTTACCAACTACCAGGCTCGAACGCCCTCGATGATGCCAAGGAAGTGACCAAGCTGATGGAGCAACTTAAAAAAGCGTTCCCGTCAGACCTCGATTACGTCGTTTCGCTCGACACAACGAAAGCCGTTTCCGCCGGTGTGGACGAAATCATGAAGACGTTTTGGATCGCGCTCGTCCTCGTCGTGATCGTCGTCTTCGTCTTCCTCCAGGGCTGGCGCGCGTCAATTATTCCCCTGCTCGCCATCCCAGTCGCCCTTATCGGAACCTTTGCCTTTTTTCCATTATTCGGTTTTTCGATCAATACCTTGTCTCTCTTCGGACTGGTATTGGCGATTGGCTTGGTCGTCGATGACGCCATCGTTGTCGTCGAAGCAACCCAACGTCACATCGACAGTGGAATGGATTCAAAGGAAGCGGCGCTTTGCGCGATGCACGAGGTCGCCGGTCCAGTTGTCGCGCTGGCGTTGATTCTCGCCGCCGTATTCATTCCAACTGTGTTTATTGCAGGCATCACGGGCCGCCTTTACCAACAATTCGCGATGACGATCGTGATCTCGGTTTTGCTCTCTGCCTTCAACGCCATGTCCTTGAGCCCGGCGCTTGCGGCCTTGTTGCTGCGCCAACACGGAGAATACAAAGCGCCGAAACCGTTGCAAAAATTCTACGATTGGTTCAACCGCGTGTTCGACCGCACCCAACACGAATACATGCGCGTCAGTGGCGCGCTCGTGCGCAAGACCACCATCGCGCTAATTTTTCTTTTGATGATCGCCAGCGTCGCAATCTATATGGGCTCCCGGTTGCCCAAAGCCTTCGTCCCCGAAGAGGATCAAGGCTACGCCTTCGCAATGGCAACACTTCCACAGGCTGCCTCCCTGGATCGCACCGACGCCGTCGCAAAAAAAATCGAAAAGATCATCCAGGATATTCCGGGGGTCCGCTATGTCACAACCGTCGAAGGTTTCAGTCTCCTGAGCCAGGTGCAGGCGACTTACAATTGCTTCTTTTTCGTTACACTCAAACCGTGGGATGAACGCAAGAAGCCCAACGAACAATATCTCGCCATCCGCGATAAAATTAAGACCGAACTCGGCAAACTTCCCGAAGCACAAGCCTTCGCATTTTCGCCGCCGGCTATTCCCGGCGTCGGAACATCAGGCGGCTTTACCTTTATGCTCGAAGATAAATCCGGCCGGCAGGATTTGACCTATCTGAAACAAAATCTCGACAAGTTCATGGCTGAAGCCAAAAAGCACACCAACATTCTTTCCGGGCTCAGTACCACATTTCTCCCTAGCGTCCCGCAGTTGTATGTCAAAGTGGACCGCGACAAAGCGCTCAAGCAAGGCGTGCCACTGAGTGAAGTTTATCGCACGTTGCAAGCATACCTCGGTGGCGCATTCGTTAACTACTTCAACCGCTTCGGCCGTCAATGGCAGGTTTACGTGGAAGCTGAGGACGAATACCGCCGCAGCCCGGACGACATTCGGTTCTTCTACGTCCGCAATAACAACGGCCAAAGCGTCCCGTTGTCCGCCTTCGCCACAGTTCAACGCAAGTTTGGCCCTGAGTTCATCATGCACTTCAACGAATATCCGGTCGCTCAAATCAACGGCACAGCAGCCCCGGGCATCAGCTCTCAGCAAGCCAACGATGAACTCGAAAAAGTTTTCGCACAAACCATGCCCGTGGACATGGGCTTCGGCTACTTCGGCATGTCCTTCCAGGAGAAACAAGCTTCCGAAGGCGTAAAGACATGGCAGGTTTTCACTCTTTCACTTGCCTGCGTGTTTCTGATTCTCGCGGCGCAATTTGAAAGCTGGTCCCTTCCCTTCAGCGTTCTGCTCGGCACACCCACCGCCATCCTCGGTGCATTCCTGGCGCTGACGATCCGCGACTTCCAAAACAATATTTATGCGCAAATTGGTTTGGTCATGTTGATCGGCCTCGCCGCAAAAAACGCCATCTTGATCGTCTCCTTCGCAAAAACCGAGTATGAGCAACGCGGCAAAGATGTTTTCCACGCCGCTTTGGAGGGTGCGCGCATCCGCTTGCGGCCAATCTTGATGACATCGTTGGCATTTATTTTAGGTTGTATGCCTTTGTGGTTGGCGTCCGGTTCCGGGGCTATTTCCCGTAAAACCCTCGGCACCGTTGTCATCGGCGGAATGTTGGGAGCCACGCTTGTCGACACCCTGCTGGTTCCAGTAACGTTTGCCGCCGTGGAAAAAATCGTGGCTCGCGTCCGTCATAAACGGGCCGGCACACAAAAACCCGTGGATTAAGACCTCGAACATGAAATCGCGCTATATCCAATTTCTGTTCGCGTTGCTGCTCATCGGAGGTTGTGCCGTCGGTCCTGATTACAAACGTCCGAAGGTAAATACTCCGGCAACATTTCGCGGTTCAACCGAAACGGTCACCAACTCCTTCGGCGATGTGCCGTGGTGGGAAGTTTTTCACGACGAGCAACTGCAACATCTCATCCGTGTTGCCTTGACGAATAACTATGACTTGCGCATCGCCGTTTCACGCGTCGAACAAGCACGCGAGATTATTGCCGAAAATCGCGCCGGACTCTTCCCGCAAATCAATTACATCGCTGCGGCGGCAAAAGGTAAAAATGCTGTCGGAATCGGCAATTCAATCACCCCGACTCCGCACACCGTCGGCTTTCTTGGCGCCGATGCCAATCTTTCCTGGGAGATCGACGTGTGGGGCCGCGTTCGCCGGCTGACTGAACAAGCCCGAGCGCAATACCTCGCCACCGCTGAAGCTCGTCACGACATCACCGTCTCCCTCATCGCTCAGGTCGCTGCGAATTACCTCCAACTTGTCGCACTCGATCGCGATCTGCAAATCGCGCGCGACACAACAAATTCGTTCGCGGAAAGTCTCCGTATATTCAATCTTCGTCTCACAGGTGGCGTTGGCTCAAAGCTGGAGACCATGTCCGCCCAGGCATTGTTCGACGCAAACGCCGCACTCATTCCGGCTCTGGAACAACAAATCTTCGTGGAAGAAAATCTACTCAGCGTTCTGATAGGTCAAAATCCGGGACCCGTCGCGCGCGTTTCAACCTGGCACGGCGAAGCGCCGCCAGAAATTCCGCCGGGCCTGCCATCATCTTTGCTCCAACGCCGGCCGGACATTCGCGCTGCCGAATTTCAGCTTCGCGCTGCCAACGCCCAAGTTGGCGTGGCTGTTGCTGACTTCTTTCCAAATCTCGATCTCACCAGCTTGATTGGACAAGCCACCACGAACCTATCGTCGTTCACATCCGGCGCGGGTTTCGCATGGTCAGTTGGCGCGAGCGTTACCGGCCCAATTTTCCAGGGCGGACGATTGCGCGCACGTCATCGCGAAACCCTGGCAATCCGCGATCAAGCCGCCTTGCAATATCAATACACAGTGACACGCGCTTTTGAAGACGTCTCCAACTCTTTGGTTGCCCGGCAAAAATCCGCCGAGGCCGCTGCTGCTCAAGCTCGAGCCGTCGATGCTTACAAAGAAGCGCTGCGCCTTGCCCTTGAACGCTACCGTCTTGGTAAATCCAACTACTACGAAGTCTTACAGCAACAACAGCAACTGTTTCCGACGGAACGCGCCCTGCTCCAAAACCAACTCAATCAATACCTCGCGACCGTGCAGCTTTACCGCTCTTTGGGCGGCGGTTGGCAAACCAGCCGCGGGCAATCGCACTGAATTGTAACGAGTCCGCGGAGGGTCTGTAACCCCTTTTGTAACGGGTAAAAACGCATTTTCGACCAATGTTTACAAGGGGTGTAACGATGTAACGGGTGTACACCCCATGAAGGTGGGGGGCCTCTTTTTTTGCTTCTTAATTCTTGGTTCTTAATTCTTAATTCAGTCGTGTTGACGCTCGAATATCTCGCCGAACTGTTGGATAAGAACCGAACCGCGGTAGACGCTCGAGTCCGTGAGTTCTCCATTGGCCATCAACTCTTCGCCTTCAATTCTGAACCGGCCATCATGGGGGTCATCAATCTGTCGCCCGATTCCTGGTATCGCGAAAGTGTCTGCCTCAGCACCGTAGCCGCCGTCCAACGTGCCGACACCATGCGGGCCCAGGGCGCGCACATTATCGATGTCGGCGCTGAGTCTTCACTCGCCCACGCCGTTCGTTTGGATGCTGCATTGCAAAAAAGCAAACTCCTCCCGGTCCTCAAACAACTCAAAGCCCGCAAACACCTCGTTTCAATCGAAACGTATCAACCCGAAGTCGCACGCACCTGCCTCGATCTGGGTGCTGATGTCATCAATCTCACTGGCTCGAGAGACGCAGACGAAATCTATCGGATGGCCGCCGCCCACGACGCGGCCGTTATAATCTGCTACGTTCAGGGCGCAAACGTTCGCGAAGTTTCCGATTTTGATTTCTCCGCCGATCCCACCGAAATGATGCGCGAGTATTTCTCGCGGCAGACCGCGCTCGCCGAAAAATGCGGCCTAAAGAAAATCTTCATCGATCCGGGCCTCGGCTTTTATTACCGAAATCTTCAGGACAGCGTCGTTCGCGTGCGCCATCAAATGACCGTGTTTCTGAACACCTTCCGTCTGCGCACCCTGGGCTATCCCGTCTGCCATGCGTTGCCGCACGCCTTTGAATACTTCCGCGAAGAAGTCCGCTGCGCCGAACCGTTCTTCGCCGTCCTGGCCGCGTTCGGAAAAACCGATCTGTTTAGAACTCACGAAGTGCCACGCACCCGTGCCGTCATGGAAACCCTCCGAGCGTTCTAAGTTTGAGCGCGGCAAAGAAACACACCTTCCTCGCCGGAGTCGGTGACCCAGCTTTCCAAAACCCCAATCCTTTGTTCCGTTAACATCGCGACGATATGCGAGGGTTGATACCGATATGAAAAGAATAACTGAATCTGTTCACCCGCATTGAACCGAACTCGCTCATCACCAAGCCGGATTTCACGCGAGGTTTGAAATTGAAAATTGGCCACGACACGCTGATAGCGATTTATCTCCTCTATTCCAAAAACCACCTCACCGTCACTCCGCTCCACACCTGAATCCAACAGCAACGTCATCAACCATTCTTTTGTGAGCTCATTATCATACTGCGGCAAAATCTTTCTGACTCCATCGGTATAGTTTTCACCTGGGGCAAGATTAGCACTGAATAGAAGAATGTCCTCGGGCCGCAACACCGAGCGCAACTTCGGCAAAATAACATCGGGTTCGAAGTTCGGAATCATCCCAAAAAAAGTTACGATCCGTGTAGCGCCTGTTTGCCGAAACAGGGCCGCCAAATCCTCAGCTTCAGCCAGATCACAAACAACCGGCCAACAATTGCGTTCATTGAACAATTCAGATGTCACACCGCGAGCCGTTAACACCAAGGCTAAGCTCACATCACAAGGCGAATAATCGACTGTCGCACCCGTCTCTTTCAATAATTTCAGCAACCGCGCTTCCTTTTGCCCACCACCGCACCCAAGGCCAATGACGTGAATATTATTATGTCTGCCTTGAACCGCGTTGCGAAAGGCCTCGTCGTAGATACGGTCGCAATCAGCATCATTCCGTGCCGGTGAATAAGCCTGATGCAGTGCGAGCCATTTCTGAGCCTGCTTGTATGAATCGTAATGAAACTTGTGATTGATTTTTCGAGAGCGCATTGAGACCAGCAAACTCAATTTTACGTTCTCAGGAAATTGACTCGGGTCGACTAAAACATTCGCCGCAGACATCCTTCTTGAATCGCTCAATTGGGTGCCGGAAACAAGCGCGTACAGTTTGAAAATTATTTGACAGACTCCCCTCCGCTTGGCACTTTCTGCCGCGCAACCAACTCAAAAAAAGCAACCATGTTCCTGAAAAAAGCGCCTTTCATCGCCGTTGTACTCGTTTCAACCCTAACCGCCATCGCCGCTCAAAGTGATGTGGATAATTATCTGATCGCCAAAGGTCAGAAATTTACCCAGAACAGCGCTGGGGCTCCGCAATTGATCCCAAGTGACAATCCATACCGCGCCACCGCGATCATCACTCCAACTGATCCGAGTTTGATAACCAGCGCCAGCTTAAAACTGCCAAATGGCCATACTACGGATCTCAACCTCGAAGACGGCAGGTTCACTGCCGATGCCGAATTCACCAACAAATTATCGTTGGACCACAATGTCCCGTTGGGCACTTACACCTTCACGATTGCGGCAGTGGACGATGGCCTGAAAAAGCCGGCATTGCTCCTTGGTCCCGACGCTTATCCTTCGACCCCACATGTGGTCAACTGGACAGACGCGCAGGCGATCGAAGCCGATCAACCTTTCACACTAATGTGGGACGCGTTCACCGGCGGCACATCCAACGATTTTATAATCGTCCAGGTTGAAACACCGGATGGTTCCGCGGTTTTCTCGACGCCGTTTTTGTTCGAGCAAAACGCTCTGGATGGCCGCGCAACATCTACCGTCATTCCTACCAATTCCATCGACTGGAACAACACTTACAATGCGCGCGTCCTGTTCATCAAACGAACATTGCTCAACACCAACGCCTATCCTCACGCATTGGGTGTGGCGGGATATTACAAGGAAACGCATTTTTCCATCTCCACCCTCCCCGCTCCTACCGCCAGTGGACGCTTTGAATTTGCCGCCAGCGCCTTCTCCTGTTCAGAAAGCAGCGGAGCCGTAAACGTTACAATCACGCGCAGCGGCACATCGGGCGCTGCGTCGGTGGATTTCACTGCTACTGACGGGACCGCCCACAACGGCATCGATTACACTGGGATTCTTCAAACCGTCACTTTCGCCGACGGCCAAAGCACGGCGACAGCGCAGGTCTATATCGTCGACAATTCCGGTCTCAATTCCAACAAGACTATCAACCTGCATCTTTCTAATCCAATTGGCGGCGCGACCATCGGCACCCGTGGCGACGCGGTGTTAACCATCGTCGAGAACGAATCCGCCGCGGCGGGCACATTCCAATTCAGTAAAGTGGTCAATACCGCGACCGAAGTCGGCAAATCCGTCACCCTGACCGTTTCACGAACGGGCGGGAGCACCGGAGCCGTTTCCATAGATTTCTACACGAGCGACGGTAGCGCACAAAGTGGTTCCGACTACACCGCGACGAACGGCACTTTAGTATTCGGTCCCGGGAAAACTTCACTGACTGTTACCGTGCCGATTCTCAACGATACACTTTCTGAAGTGAGTGAGGCCTTTTACGTTTATCTTTCAAACATCTCTGCGCCGGGAATTCTCGGGTCGAACTCCGTTGCGACCGTAAACATCACAAGTGACGACCGGGCCGGCTCGTTCGCACTGTCATCGGCAACTTACTCGGTTTCCGAGGCTGGAACGAATCTGGTTGTAAAAGTCGTGCGCGCCGGCGGTACCGCCAGCGACGTCACGATCGATTATGCAACCATCGATGGCACTGCCGTCGCGGGCACCGATTATTCCGAAACGCACGGCACGTTGAACTTCGGCGTAAAGGACACCAGCAAGACGTTCACGATTCCGGTAATCAACAACGGCAACCCCGACGGAAATCGTAAGTTCACCGTTGCGCTCGCAAACCCGAGCATTCTTGGAACGCTTGGGAAAATCTCTCAAGCCGACGTGACGATCCTGGACGATGAACCGAGCGTTGCCTTTGATAGTGCAACCTACACCGTCAGTGAATCCGGGGCATCGGTCATTGTTAAAGTGATT
>Ga0265327_10004789_pt1 | contig 11760 bp, 17 predicted proteins | sample 41621metaG_FD_202089 | JGI IMG/M metagenome (GOLD analysis project Ga0265327, IMG submission 202089) | Rhizosphere microbial communities from Carex aquatilis grown in University of Washington, Seatle, WA, United States - 4-16-21 metaG | ecosystem: Host-associated > Plants > Roots > Rhizosphere...
TGCAACAGTAAACACAACGTGTGCTGGCTGCGTTAGTCCTATCACGTCTATTAGCACGAACTCAACGGTTGATGGATTTGGGCAGCTTAGATTTCCGGTTTCCTTGGGTGGGACACCTCCTTTTTTCGCTGCTACAATGTTTGGGCATCCATTGACGTGTGCTACAACTTACTACTATCAGGTAGTCGACACTGTGTCTGTTTTTTCGATTGGCTCCGTTGTAAGTTTTACAACTTTGCCCTGTAGTGGCGGCACCACCGCCCCCCCTGCTTAACGGCTAGTGGAAACACTGACTTGCCTGATGTACCGATAGCCGACTGACCGCTACCGTCATGAGCTACTCCCTGCGTTTCCTGCTGTTCGCCGCCTTGGGTCTCGCTCTGCTGGGACTCCCCCAATACACCCAGATATTCGTCCCCGCCGCCTGCGCCACACTGACCAAGCTTGGCGGTTGGCTGGCGGCATATCCCGACGCGGTGCATGGCGCGCGCTTGCAGGCCGCGCCGGAGGCCTATTACGTCGAGGTCAACGCCGAGTGTCTGGGTATGGAAAGTTTGCTGGCGTTTGCCGCTGCGGTGCTGGCGTTTGCGGTATCGCCGCAGCGGCGCATCTCGGTGTTGTTGGCCGGCGTCGTTCTCATGCTGCTGCTCAATGCCTGCCGCATCGCGGGGCTTTACCATATCGGTCTGCACTCTTTGCGGGCGGCGGAATGGGCGCATGACTGGTTGCTGTATCTGCCCTTCCTGTTGCTGTACATGGCGCTGCTGTATGTGGCGAGCCTGCGCGGCGACATCAGTCTGGCCGCCATGCGGCAACAGTTAGACCGGGACGAGTTGCGGTATTGGGGCAAGGCGCTCGCCCTGCTCGCGGTGAGCATGTCGCTGTGGCATCTATACGGTCCATCGGTGGTGGCGCTCACCTTACGCGATTTCACCAAACTGCTGGTCGGCGAACTGTCATTGGGTGCCATCAGCGATGTCGGCTCGCTGACGCCCAACCATCTCAACGATAGTTGGCAGTTTGCGGCCCCCGCTTTTTTCCTCGGTGCGGATGGCGACACCCATGCCGCCGAGCTGCCCTTCAACTACATCGCCTACCTGCTGTTTCCGCTGCTCAGCTTCGTGCTGTGCCAGTTGCTGCTGGGCGGCGGCGCGCAGAAACGAGGCTTGTTGTACGGAAGCGTCGCGGGAATTTTGTGGTACGGCATCGGGCTGATAATCGCCGTCGTGCATGAGCAGACCATCGCTGCGATGGGGGCGAGCAGCCCGTTTTCGCCTTACATCGATCCGCCCGCCTACAAGCTGCTCGTCCCTCCCGCCTTGCCGGTTTTGTTTTACGGCAGCGGCTGGTTGTTCGAGGTGTTCTTTACGCTGAGCAAGGTGATCGGTTTCGCGCTGTGGGCGGAGTGGGCGCAAGGCGGGCGCGCTGTAGCATCGGCGCGAATATAAATCTAAAAACTCAGTTGGCCACAGAGAACACAGAGACCACAGAGGAGAAACAGAAGGTTGTGATGAGAATGCAGCGCACCTTTCGGGAGAGTCCGCGAGTCGAGGATAACCCGTGTCCTTCTCTGTGTTCTCTGTGGCTTGAATTACGGTTTTTAGGTTGATATGTCTTACTCATCCGCCACCGGCAGGCGGATGGTGTACTGGCCCGATTTCTCATCGCGCACCATCACCAGCAGTTTGTGCTTCTGTGCGTCTTCGACCAACTCTTTGAACGAGCGATAGCCGTAGAAGGATTCGGAAAATCCGGGCTTGCGCCGTTGCATGGTGGGCTTGACCATCGAGCCCCAGATTTTTTCGTCCTAGCCGCGCTCCGAGATGATGGCTTCCACCGTTTCGACCAGAAAGTCCAGCGCCTCTTGCCGCTTGTCTTCCTCGCCTTTAGGTTCGGCGCGCTTCGGCCGTTTCGGGTTCGGCCTTGCTTCCGTATCCGTTCGTACAAAAAACTTGTCCCGCTGGTAGTTCCAGTACGCCGCCTCGTTGATCCTCCCCATATCTGGCAAAGGACTCCTAAAGGCTCGCCATTTCGACAGGATGCTCCTGTCCAGTTCTTCAGCATGAACGACCTCTGGAACGGCTCATGATTCTAAATTCCTCAGTTGAGGAGTTCGTAGGTGCGAATTTATTCGCACGCTCATCGAGTTATGTGCGAATAAATTCGCACCTACAAAAGTGGCATAATCCGTTGAGATACCTGATGGTTCTTCGCCAACAGAGGAATGTAGGATGATGAATATTCGGTGCCCATTAGGAGTTCTCCCGCAGATAGGAGATGGCATTTGACAGGGCAGGTCAAGAACGCTTCCAGCAAACGCGATGTAACCACGCTTCGCCGATTATCGTTAAGCCGCTATAAATCCCGGCAACTTGGCAGCCTTCACATCGAAGGTTGCCGTCGCTCGACAGCCAAGTCGCCGGTTCCTAGCACCGATCAGGCAATCAGCGAAATCGGCAGTTGTATCCTTCCAGATGAAAAGAGCTTCCTCGATGGCTGGCTCATCTTCGAATCGAACATCGGCCGCATCAAGTAAGCCCGAGATGGCTTCAATGATCATATTCTTCGGCAAACTGTATCGGCTACGCAGCACCCATTCGGTTTCCAAGAGAACCAACTGACTTACGAAAACACGGTGCCCTGCCGCGACTTCACGCTTGATCAGTTTTCGTGCCTTCTCAAACTGCGCTTCGTCATCCCGAACCAGAAAGCGAACGAGAACATTGGTGTCGATCCCCAGCATCACCGCGACAACTGCTCAACCGGAACGGGCTTGCGACCCTTCTTGTGTAACGTGCCCGCCAGTTCGGTGATGCTCTTGGACTTCACCCGCATAACTACTGTGCCGTCAGGCATCAACGTGAACGTCATGCGGTCACCGGCTTTCATGGAAAGACTATCCCGAATTTCTTTGGGAATTGTTGTTTGTCCCTTACTGGTAAGTGTGGCATCGCTTGACATTTCAATCTCCTTTTGTCCTTACGATTGATATTGTAGTAAGGCGATTGATTGCTGGCAACCTGAGGGTGACTTGCTATCTGGATAGCCGCTATCCGGCAACAGCCCTGACTGAATATTTCTGGTCAGCGAACTTCGGGAAGTTTAGCCGCAAATGCCCGCTTTGCGACCGGAAACAGTCGCGCAATTTCAGACGGCTGAAGGACAGCAATTTGGCACGCAACTGACTACCTCGCAAGCTACCATCTACGACCGCAATTGGCACTTTGCAGAAGTCCAAGCCGCTTACTCCATCACTACAAAGCAGCCCCCTCATCAGGGCGGCGATTTTACGGCACCATGCCGCGCAATCACGCCGTCGATAAAACCGCGCAGAAAATGTTCCGCTTGCGCGCCGTGGAAACGGTCGATTTCTTCGCCCCGGCTGTAGGCGATCACGGTGGGAAAACCGCGCACTTTGTGACGCCCAGCGATCTTCATGTTCTCGTCCGCATCAACTAGGCCGAGCAAAAATTTGCCGTCATAAACGACGGCCAGTTTGTGCAGTAGCGGTGCCAGCACCCGGCACGGTGCGCACCATTCCGCGCTGATGTCCACCAGCACCGGCGTCTCATGCGAGCGTGCCACGACGAGTTGCTCGAAACTGGCTTCTTCGACGGTGTAAAAATGTGTGCTCATAGATCAATTACCTTGCCCGGATTCATCAGCCCTTGCGGGTCGAGCGCGCGCTTGATGTTGCGCATCAGCTCCAATTCCAGCGCGCTCTTGTAGTGGGTGATTTCTTCGCGCTTGAGTTGGCCCAAGCCGTGTTCGGCGCTGATGCTGCCGTCGAGGCGCGCCACGACTCCATACACGATGCGGTTCACATCGTGCTCGGAGTTCGCGATGAATTCTGCGTTGCGTTTCGGGTCGGGCATGGCGGCGTTGTAGTGAATGTTGCCGTCGCCGATATGGCCGAAGGCGACGATGCGAATACCGTTGAACGCGGCGCGCAGTGCGGCATCGGCTTGTGCGATGAATTCGGGCACGCGGCTGACCGGCACCGACACGTCGTGCTTGACGCTGATGCCTTCGCGCTTCTGCGCCTCGCTGATGCTCTTACGCAGCTTCCACCAAGCTTCGGCGCGCTCCGTGTCGATGGTGATTGCAAATTCGATCACGCCTGCGCCGAACGCTTGCAGCGCTTCACGCAAAGGCGCATCCAGCGGTGCGGGCAGCGCATCCGACAGTTCGATCAGGGCTACCCATTCATGGCGCGCAGCGAACGGTTCCTGCGTGCCGGGAATGTGTAGAAAAACGAGGTCGAGACAACTGCGCGAAATGATCTCGAAGCCGCTGATGCGGTCGCCGCAGGTCGCGCGCAAATGCGCTAGCAAGTCCACTGCCGCTGCCGGATCGCGCACCGCCACGCACGCGGTCGCGACGGATTGCGGCAAGGGAAATAATTTCAGCACGGCGGCAGTGATGATGCCCAGCGTGCCTTCCGCACCGATGAATAATTGTTTGAGATCGTAGCCGGTGTTGTCCTTGCGCAAACTGCGCAAGCCGTCCCAGATGCGCCCGTCCGGCAGCACCACTTCCAGTCCCAGCACCAGGTCGCGCGCGTTGCCGTAACGCAGCACGGCGATGCCACCCGCGTTGGTGGAAAGATTGCCGCCGATCTCGCACTGCGGAGCAATGGCGGTAAGACCGAGCGGAAAAAGACGATTGGCCTGCACTGCCGCATCGCGCACGCTGGCCAGCGTACATCCGGCTTCCACGGTCATGGTGTAGTTGCTCGCATCCAACGCACGAATGCGCTTCATGCGCGACAAATTCAGCACGAGCTGCGCGCCGCGCGGCAGCGGCACCGATGCGCCGCAATGACTGGTGTTGCCGCCCTGAGGGACAATCGAAATTTTATTTTCTGCGCACAGCTTCACCACAGCGGCGACTTCTTGCGTATTGGATGGAAATACCACCGCCAACGCATCACCAGAATAGCGCCCGCGCCAGTCGGTACAGTGCGGCGCGGCGGCTTCGCCGCTCAATATATATTCCGCGCCGAGGATAGTGGTTAGGGCATTAAAAAAATCGGCTTCCATGCGTGTCATTATCAATTCAAAACCAGAGGGATGCTACAGGAATGACATGCTGAAGGGACGCGATTAATCGCGCCCCTTCGTTTAGATAGAATCGGGGTGCGGGTAACCGCGCTGGGTTACCCGACATGTAACAGACGTGGGATAAGGAATATCCTACTTTGCCAAGCCCGCGATGTATTCCGCCATGGCCTTGATGTCAGCTTCGCTTGCGCCCATGCCTTTCGCCGGCATGGCCATAGGCATATTCCAGCCAAACTTGCCGCCCTTGGTAATGTTGGCGGTCATTTTGCTGACCGCATCCTTGTCGCCCTTGTATTTCGCCGCGATGTCCATGAATGTGGGGCCCATCGCCTTCTTGTCCAGAGTATGGCAACCGCCGCACTTGGTCTTGGCTATCGTCGACACATCTGCTGCCATTGCACTACCTGCAAAAATGAGACTTGCTGCTGCCAACATACTTACTGTAATCGCCTTCATGATTCCTCCATTAGATTGTTACTTCGACTAAAAAAATTCAGACCTCCAACCAACACCACGTAAATTCGCTTTGATCACCCGTCCATTTTTCGCGGCAGATGAGCGCGCAAGGAACTCAGCGTTTCCGCCAAAACCGCATAGCGCGCAAAGAATTCTTGCGTCAGCTTCAAGTCCTCTGCTTGACTGGTCGCCGTACCGCTGCCGATGTTTAGCATCACCGTGCGCATGACATCGGTCAACTGATCGTGAAATCCGACCACCTCCTCGTCAGAGGAAAATACCAGCATTTTATTTTTTGAATTGTATTTCATTATCCTATTGCCTTAGTGCTTACTTTCCCCGGCTCGTTCATAGTCGGCATTCTTCATTCCTCTGGGCAGCGGAGGCGGGGGTTCCGGTTTGAGCCGGTTGAATCTGGCCACTTGGACAGTATGCGGATTATGACATTCGGTGCAGACCCACCACCGCTTCTTGCTGCCCGTCGCCCAAGAGCCTATGCGTTTGCCGTGTACGCCTCCGCGCCAGTCAATGTATCTATCGCCATGACAACCACCGCATAATTTTTGCGGCTGATTAAAACTTAACAGGTTGCCCTGTCGATCAATCAGATTATTGCGGTTCGTTGCGCTGTGGCAATTGAGACACCACAACGCCCCGCGCCCGTGCATCAGCTTGAGCGAGTTCTCCACGATGTCCTGATGCATCCCGATCAATCTGGGCTTGGTGTCCTTGGGGAAGGGTACCGTTTTGCCGTCATGGCATGTCTCGCAACCCTTGGGCCCCATATTGAAATACTGCAACTGAGGCTCTCTCGGCTTGACCACGGCATTGGCAAAATCACCGCGCGTATTGTCGGATATTTCCGGCATCTCGCCCATCGGGATCGTCCCTTCAAAAGGATCCGCCCACCATAAAACTGCACCTGTAGTCTGCGAGCATTTCACATTGGGGTAGCCGTACTTCGGATCGGCATTTTCGACTCGGGTAACGGAAGAGTAGCCTATCCGGCTTTCGAAACAGTCGGTCACGGGTTGCGCACTCTGTGCTCCAGCCGGTTTTTCTTCTGCGGCATGAGCGCGGTTAATCACATTCGTTCCGGCAAGCAGGATGCCGCACAGGGCGAGTGTCACTAGGGTTTGCGATTTATGCAGGAAATCCATTTCGACTATCTCCTTAAGCACCGTGCTGCGAAGAAGCTGACGATTTGTCATGCCGCACTTCGCCGGTCAGTATGCCGATAGCGCCTTTCAAGATAAGCGTCAGCGACAGGAACCCGATGGCCCAGACGAACAGCACGTTGAAAAACTCAATCAGGGTCACGTGGTATTCCGCGTATTCTCCAAGCGGGGTCGGGCTGAATGCGGGGAACACCAGCACCATCGGTTTCTCGGTCAGGATCGCCACGAAAACCACGATACACACCAGAGGCAGCAAGCGGTCATAACTATGTCTGACCTTGCTGAACAGCAGCGCCACAAAGCTGCCCAATAAAGCAACAATAATTGCCCAGAACCAGAGCACATAATGATTGAGTCCGTCATGGCCGAACATGATGTACTTCAACGAATCGGCATGCTCGGTCCCCGGATACAGCAGCGTGAATATCTCGGCAGCGAATACCAGAATGATGATGCCGAGGCTCCACGCAATGATGGTAGTCATCAGGTCAATCACGGAATCATTGATCTGGAGCTTGGTATGTTTCCTAATAAAAAGAAAAATCAATACGATCAGCGCAGGCCCCGAAGCGCCCGCCATACTCAGGAAGGCGAAGGGCAGGACGGCGGTCGCCCAAGTTCCGACCCGCGCGTTACTGGCGAGCACGAAGGCGGTAACGATGTGGATCAGCGGCCCCCATGCGATGGCCAGAAACACAATTGGTTTGAACCAGATCGCCAATTCTTTCGCTTCAAACTTGCCGATATATTTTTTGTAAAGAATGTAAACGACACCGATGCAGTTGAGCATCAAATAGACATTCAGCACAATGGTGTCGTAGGCGAGCATCGAATTGGGAAAGTTCATATAGCCCAAGCCGGGAATGATGTGCCAAGTCCGATCCGGTCTTCCCATGTGAAACAGGACGAAGGTGATGCCGGTGGCGACAAACACCATCGCGACGATTTCGCCGATTACCGCAAGCTCCTTCATGTCCTGACGGTGGTACAAATAACCGGGTGCTACGACCAGCACCGCCGCTGCCGCAACGTGCGCCGTAAATACGAAGCTCGCAAAAAACGATTCCAACGTGATCTGGTCAGTCGCACCGGTCACGATCAGGCCTTGGGTGAATTGGATATACGCCGTATAGGAACCCACCAGAATGAAAAATGCCAGAAAGAGCAACCACGCGTAGTACTTCGTACCGCCCTTGATGGCATACGAACCGAAGTCGATGGCGAATGACAGAGCTGTTTTCATGTCGTGACCTCAGCCTATGTAGTAAAAGAATTTCGGGTACGTGCCCGCTTCTTCCTTGAAGCGGAACACGCGCTTGGTGGCCAGCACCCGTCTGACATCGCTGTCGGGATCGAGCAGATTGCCGAATTTTCTCGCACCCACCGGGCACACTTCCTGACAGGCGGGATTCCTGCCCTCACGGGTGCGCTGCGCGCAGAACGTACACTTCTCCATCACGCCACGCGTGCGTGGCCGATTGCCGAAATAGTGCGTCTTGGGATTCATCTCCTCGACAGGCAGCTTGGGTTCAGCCCAGTTAAAGCGCCGTGCATGGTAAGGACAAGCAAGCTGACACATGCGGCAGCCGATGCACCAGTTGTAATCGATCAGCACCACGCCCGCGTGATCGCGGAAAGTCGCCCGCACCGGGCAAGCCTTGACGCAGGGCGGCTTCTCGCACTGCTGACACTGCACCGGCATATAGAAGAAGTCTTTGTCCGGCACCAACTCATCGTTATAGTAGTTCTGCGCATCTTCGGTGGAGAGGCCAGCCGTCTTGTAGGCATTCCCGCCCACCTGAACACCATAATCACCGAACTCGCTTTTTTCCGGATAGCCCTTGTCCAGTTTATCTGCGGTAAAAGCGATGTTGCCTTTGGGCATTTTCATCACCTGTATCCACTGCACCTCGGGATCATTGCGCGACTGGTTATTCTCCTTCACGCAGGCATGCACGCAGCGCCTGCAGCCTATGCATTTCCCGATATCGAGGGCATAACCGAACAGTACGCCATCAGGAGCGGGCGTATTGGCAACCGTGGTTTTCTTTTCATATTGCGCAGAGTAACGCTTCTCCAGCCGCGCGATGGCCTGCTGCTTTTCCTCTTCGGACATCAGCAAGAAATGCCCTTGGAAAAATTCTGCGACGGTGACATCGGCATCCGGATTGGAAGCGTTGGCAACCGCCTCGGTTGACGAGGTTGCCGCTACCAGCGCCGCCGCGCTCGAAGTACACACATGCTTGAGAAAATCACGGCGACCTTGCACTGCGTCATCCGCATCTTTCAACCCTTCAATTTTTTCTTCTGGCATCACAGCCTCCAACAACAGATGGTGTAAAACGAAATGCTATGCAATCTCTTGATAATGACAATCCAGCAGTTGATCGAGCCGCTGCTGCTTTTCATCGTCCGTCATAACGATCAGCCCATTCCCCGTCACGGCCTTCTCCTGTTTAGCGATATCCGCCGCATACTTCTCGCATGCCGCCTCATTCGACATACAGGATGGCGCGATCAAAGTCTTGGTCGCACCCGCCGCCGCAACCACTCCGACCGCCGCTGCTGCCCTCTTGAAAAATGACCGTCTAGAATTTTCTTCCATGTGTGTCTCCAGATAGTTCCGGTTAATCAGAAGCCCTGTTATTTTGCGGGTTAGCGGCGAAACCGGCGCGACTCCATCCGGCAAAAACTTCGCGCACCTGCATAAACTGGAAGGACTTGTCGAAAAAGAAATCTGCCTTGGCGCGTTTGCAAGCCTCCACGTAAGGCTCGTCGTTGCAGTTGGTCAGCACCATGGCTTTTATTTCGGCGTGGTGCTTTTTGATATTCTTCAGCACGGCGATGCCGGAGCCGGACAGCAGGTTCAGATCGAGGATCACGACATCGGGCAGCAAGGCATTGATCTGCTCAATCGCCCCCGCTTCTTCCGCCGCATAACCGACAATGCTGACATCGCGAAACTCAGACAGCATGCTGCGCAAGTTTCCGCGCATCGCTTCCGAATCTTCCACAATAAATACATTCATCACTCGCCCCGTTATGCCTATCGACTGCTAACATCGTTGGGCGGATTGTGTTCCTTCGGCTTCTGATAGAGCAGAGCGGTTTGTCTTAAAGTTTTGTGGGAGGATTGGAGAAGGTGGTGTCGGTGTTTGTCTGACAGGGGGCGTACAGATTCGAAATTCATGTCGAAGGATTACTGGCCTTGCTGTGACGATTTTCAAGTATCTTCACCAACCAACTCGCGCCCGAGCATGTCGCTCGAACGCGGACAACCCATCTCATTTGATGTATTATTAACTATCATTAGACAGCTTTAGGCGGCTTGGAGGAATTGATATGACGGCAACCGGCACCATTACACGCAAGCTTCCAAAGGGGTTTAGCCAGTGGAAATCTACATTGGCAAAAGCCGATCCTGGCGCGCGAATCAAGATCGTTCGCGCGGGCGTATCTTCCGCCGTACTAGTTTCAGCCAGCGAACACTTTGGCATGCCGCGCAACTTATTTGCCAAACTGCTCGGCATTTCGCCCGCTACCGCCGAACGTAAAATCAAGACCGGCAGCCTGTTGGGGCAAACTGAAACAGAGCGGTTGGAACGCATTGCGCTGATCGAAAACGAGGCGGATAAAGTGTTTGGTGCGTCCGACATGGCGCTCGACTGGCTAACTAAAAACAATGCCGCACTGGGGGCCACCCCGCTCTCGATGCTGGACACGGAAACAGGGGCGGGCGAGGTGCGCAAGGTGTTATCTGCCATTGCCTATGGCGGCGCGGTTTAATGCAAGCTTGGCGAATCGCAAAACGGCCTTACGCGTTTGATCGCCAGGGGACCGGTGCGCGACTGTCCGGCGGTCGCTGGAATTCACCCGGCATAGCGGCGGTGTATGCAGGACTGACACCCGAAATCGCAGCCATGGAAAAACTAGTTCACACCGGAGACCTATTGCCGCAGGATCTGGTGCTGACCGTAATTGAACTTCCAGACAATCACAAACTGTACCAGCGTTATTCAGTCAAGGACTTGCCCGTTGGCTGGGATGCCCTGCCCAGTTCGACCTCCGCAATAACGCTCGGCGACCAGTTCCTGCGCGCGGCTTCGCATCTGGGCCTGACAGTCCCTTCGGCAGTCATGCCGGAAGCATTCAACATCGTCCTGAATCCCAATCACCCGGCGTTTGCTGCGGTCACCTTTAACATCGTTCGACCGTTCGAGTTTGATTCGCGGTTGCTTGGTTGATGCTTTGGGGTTAGGGGCAGGTACTCTGGCGGGAAAAGGACTGGCAGGTTGTCGGCCTAAGCAGTCCTTGAGCATCCAATGATGAAGTGGCACCTTATGCTACATAAAGCGGCTGCACGAGTGTCTTCATGTGGCCGCAGTACATCTAAATTTCAGTCTGCTCTGAAATCTCTAGGGCATCATCTACTTCGATACTGAGATATGGGCTGTCAAATTACCCTTCAGCTTTCATCGGGTGTGACGATGCGTATCGGGCGAGTTCCGATCTTGGCCCCGGTGACTTCATCCACGGCCACCGCTTTGATTTCTGTCCCTGTTTCAGCATCCAGGAAGCGCACCAGTTTCCCTCCGCCACGATACTGGCGTCCCCACGCGCCAATCATGAAGAGCACCGGCAGGAAGTCGCGTCCGGCAGCGGTCAACACGTATTCATCCCGGGGCGGGTGTTCAGAGTAGCGCCGTTTCCCCAGCAAACCCTCCTCGGTAAGCGTAGCCAGCCGCCGAGTCAGGATCGTCGGGGCGATGCCAATGCTTTTCCGGAATTGATCAAAGCGCGTCAGGCCGCCATGGGCATCCCGCAGTATCAACAAGCTCCAAGCGTCGCCAGCAAAAGCCAAGCTGCGAGATATGGGGCATGGGTCATTGCAAGTATTTTTATCGTCCATACTATTATGATAGTGACATGGTTTCAAATTGATAGTAACATCACTCTTGAATTGATAGTGACAGTTTGACAGGAAGCAATTCACCATACAAGGAGATTTAAGTCATGAGCAATAACAATAAGCGTGTCGCCCTTATAACAGGAGCATCTTCAGG
>Ga0265327_10004790_pt1 | contig 11760 bp, 11 predicted proteins | sample 41621metaG_FD_202089 | JGI IMG/M metagenome (GOLD analysis project Ga0265327, IMG submission 202089) | Rhizosphere microbial communities from Carex aquatilis grown in University of Washington, Seatle, WA, United States - 4-16-21 metaG | ecosystem: Host-associated > Plants > Roots > Rhizosphere...
GCTGATCCTGGCCCTGGTCGAGGGCAACTCCTGGCACTGGGGATCGACCCGGGAGATCTCGCTGTTCGCCGTGGCGCTGATCGGCCTGAGCAGCTTCGCCGTAATCGAGACACGCCGGCGTGTGCCGATGGTCGACTTCACCTTCTTCCGCTCGCGGACCTTCCTCGGCGCCAACATCGTCGCCTTCATCGTCAGCTTCGCGATGCTCGCGATGTTCTTCTTCCTGGCCCTCTACATGCAGGACATCCGCGGCTACAGCCCCCTCCAGGCGGGCGTCCGGTTCCTCCCCTCGACGCTGATGATCGTGATCATCGCGCCGATCGCCGGGCGACTGGCCGACAAGGTCGGCCCGCGGCCACTGATGACCTTCGGCCTGCTCTGTGTCTCGAGCTCGCTGTTCTGGCAGTCACACCTGACCGTCTCGAGCTCCTACTCGACGCTGCTCCCCGGCTTCGTCCTGATGGGCATCGGCATGGCCTTCGTGATGTCCCCCATGAGCACGGCCGCGATGAACTCGGTCGAGCCCACCAAGGCAGGGGTGGCATCGGGAATCCTCTCGATGAGCAGGATGGTCGGAGGAACCTTCGGCGTGGCCGTTCTTGGAGCCCTCGTCGCGACCCTGGGCCGCAGCAAGCTCGATGAACTGCTTCCCGCGGTGCCCTCCTCCACCCGCTCGGAGATCGCCAACGGACTCGGCTCGGGAGCCTCGGCCCACGGCGGCGTGCCCGCCCAGATCATCAGCGCCGCCCACGAGTCATTCGTCTACGCCCTGCAGAACGGCCTGCGCCTCGGGTCCGCCGTCGCGTTCGTCGGAGCCATCATCGCCTGGACGCTGATCGGGCGCGATGCGCCTGCCAGCTCGTCGGTGGGCGCAGAGGCGCCGCGGGCATCCGAGCAGGCCGAGGCGCACGAGACCCGGCTGCCCGAGACCGTCGGCGTATAGACAGCCTGCGGCGATAATGCCGCGATGGCCACCGAGTCGGCACATGAGTTCTTCGTGGCCTCGGCCGGCGTTGCAGGTGCCCTGATCGGGCTTCTCTTCGTTGCTATCTCGGTGGCGCCCGAGCGGGTCCTGGGACCGGATGCCCACGAGGTGCACGCCGTCCGGGCCTCGGCGACGCTGACCGCCTTCACCAACGCCCTGACCGTCTCCCTGTTTGCCCTGATCCCCGGATTCAACGCCGGCGGGGCCGCGACCTTCGTCGCCCTGATCGGAATCGTCTTCGTCGTCGCGGCTGTCCTGCGGCTGATCCCGACCCTGCGTGACGGAGCGGCGCGCCCAATCGAGCTGACCTTTCTCGTGGGGCTCCTGACAGTCTTCGTCCTCCAGCTCCTCGCCGGCATCCACCTCGACGACCATCCACGGGACACCGGCAGCCTGCACACGATCTGCATCCTCGTGGTGGTCTGCTTCCTGATCGGAATCGCGCGGGCCTGGGAGCTCGTCGGCGGCCCTCACGTCGGGCTCTGGAGCTCGACCTTCGGATCACGGCGCAGCTCGGGCGATGAGGACCAGCGGCCTTGAGCCCAGCCGGCTACTCGGGGACACCGCTCTGGAAAAAGCTCGGCCTCGCCGAGGGCCGCCGGCTCCTCACCAGAGGCGCCCCTGAGGGGTGGGCGCTGCCCGAGCGCCCGGAGGGGATCTACATGGAGACCCTCGCCGCGAAGGAACCGGACGGAAGAGGGACCTCCGAGGAGGTCCTGCTGGCGTTCTTCAGCACGCTCGCCGCCCTGCGCGAGGCGGTGCCAACGCTCTCGAGGCGGATCTTCCCCGAGGCCGCCCTGTGGATCGCCTGGCCCCGCCGAGCAGCGGGCCACGACAGCGACATCCACGAGCAGGACATTCGCGACATCGCCCTGCCGATCGGGCTGGTGGACGTGAAGGTGGCCGCCATCGACGAGGACTGGTCGGGCCTGCGCCTCGTCTGGCGACGGGAGCTTCGCGCCGGCTCACTGCCCTCCTAGGACGGGCTCTGTCCCTCAGCGGACGATCGTGAAATGCAGAGCGCTTGCCGGCGGGCCACCGAGCGCTCTGGCCCGCAGCGTGTAGGCGCCAGGCCGGAGGTGCTTGCGCCGGGAGATCACGCCGTCGAAGCGGACCTTGTTCGTGCCGGCGTGGGCTTTGAGGGTGAGAACTCCGGCGACGATCGTCCGTGAGCAGCGCTTGGCGTGGCTGTTGCGTTTGCTCTTCGCCACACACTTCCCGCCAGCCCGCCTGCCCTGAGCCGACGTCGTGAACGTCATCGTCACCGTGGCTGGGACGTCGAGCTTGAACGAGAAGGTCGTGCCCACAGGGGGCCGTTTCGCGTGGTGGACAGCGCTCAGGTGCGCCGCCGCCCTGCCCGCGCGCCACTTCTTCGCGCTCTGGCGAAGGCCTGAAATCACCGGACCCGTCGGAGGCGCACATGGGGGCACCGGGTAGGCGTACTCGGCCGCGCCGATGTCCACGACCGGCGCGGGCGAGCTGCCACAGCCGATCGGGCCGAGGATCCGGGGGCCGCCGTAGACGTCACTTCCGAGCCCCGCGGTCACGAGCGCGTTGGACCCCCTCTCGAGGGTCGGGCTCGAACCCGTCTCGTGCACATCCGCGCTCGAGGGCGCCACGAGTTTCGGATCCGCGCAGAGATTGCCGGCGCCCGCGAACGGGGCGGCACCTGAGCAGACATCGCTGAAGGTCGCAGTCACGCCAGCCAGAGCGCTGAAGCCGCCAAGCTCCGGACCGCCGTCACCCAAGAGGATCGTGTTCGCCAGATTCAGCACGTCATGCGGCCCGCCGCTGATCCCCGCCACCGGCCCGGCGGACCCGGAGACGACGTTGGCAGTGATGGTGGAGTCCGAGACCTGAAGCGTGGTGTAGGCCAGCGGGCAGGCGAAGCCGACGTAGATGCCCGCGCCGTTGGCGCTGGGCCCGCTCAGAAGGGTGTTGTGGGCGACGGCCGCGTTCGCCAGGGTCGAGACGACGTTCGGGACCGTCGACGGTTCTTCGGTGGTCTCACCGCACTCGACCACCGAGAGGCCCGCCCCCCAGCCCCAGACATGTTCGCCTTTCCCGTTTTTGGCTTCGCCAGGGGACTGCAGCGTGTTGTTCGTGAAGCGGTCGCCCGTGCTCTGCAGGACCACGTGGCTGGTCGACTCTCCGGCGCCCCACGCGTTGACCGGCGCCGCTTTGAAGCTGATGCGGTTGCCGTCGAAGGTGTTGCCTCGCTGCACAGCCGTTCTCGGCTGAGTTGCCTCGCCCTGCAGTGACAGCCCGCCGCCCAGGTAGCCCCGCGAGCCTTTGCTCGTCCCGCCCGGGTCGGCGACGCTGTTCGCCGAGAAGGTGTTGCCGGTGAGCGTGAAGGTGTCCTGCGTTTCGAGCAGGGCTCCACCGCCTTCGGCGACCGCCGTGTTTCCGCTGAACTGCGAGCCCGTGAGCGTGAGCGGCCCTTCGACCGTACTCGCGTACAGGCCCCCGCCGATCCCGTTCGGACCGGTCGCCGAGTTGCCGGTGAACGTGTCGCCGCTCAGGGTCACGGTGGTCCCGAACACCACGAGCGCACCGCCGTTGTCGATCGTGCTGTTTCCGGTGAACGTCGAGTTGCTCACCGTCACATTCGCGCTGGCCGTGTTGATCCGCGCGCCGCCGGCGCTTTCGCTGCCGCTCGCGACGTCGTTCACAAAGGTGTCGTGTGCAAGCGTCACCGCCGAGCCGTTCGGAGCGACGTTGAGGCTCAGCCCGGCGGCGGTGTCCGTGATCGTGCTGCGCGCGTTCTCGAAGATCAGGCCTTCGATCACGGGCGCCGAGCCGCTGCCTTCCAGCTGGGTCGTGCTGCCGCCGTCGAAGCCCGCACCGGGCGTGCCAGCCAGGGTGAAGGCAACCCCCGGCAGTTTGTAGGGGAAGCCGCTTTTGCAGAGCTCGTCGAGCGTGATCCTGTCGCCGTTCGCTGCTTTGTTCAGGGCGTTCTGCAGACCCGCACAGTTGACCGTCGTTTCAGCCGCGACGGCCGGCGAGGCGAGCAGCCCGAACGCCAGCATCGCTCCAAGGAAGACCGCCCTTTTCCCGGCCATGTCTCCCAAGCTACAGCACGCCCCGGGCGGCGATCGACCGAACGTCCGCAGGGGCGGGCGATCCGCTCCGGCCGGCTGACCCTGCCCGCTCCACGCCCGCCGGGTAGGATGGCGAGCGCAACTTGTTCCCTAACACGCGAGGTTCATAGGCCCGTGGCAATCGATCTTCAGCAAGTCTCCTCCGTCGACGTCGAGCCCGGCGAGCTGCCCCGGACGATGGCCGCCTGGGTCATCCGAGAGGAGCGTTACGGCGACCCCAAGGACGCCTTCAAGGTCGAGGAGATCGAGGTGCCCGAGCCCGGCGCCTTCGAGGTGATCGTCCGCGTGATGGCGGCCGGCGTCAACTACAACAACGTCTGGGCGGCCCTGGGCAAGCCCGTATCGGTCATGAAGTACGGCGACCACCCCGAGTTCGGCCACCACATCGGCGGCTCGGACGCGTCCGGGATCGTCTGGAAGGTGGGTGCCGGCGTGACCCGCTGGAAGGTCGGAGACGAGGTCGTCGTGCACTGCAACCAGGCCTCCTATGAGGATCCCGAGGTCCACGGTCTCGACCCGATGGCCGCGCCGTCGCAGAAGATCTGGGGCTACGAGACGACCTGGGGCTCCTTCGCCCAGTTCACCAAGGTCCAGGCCCAGCAGCTGCTCCCCAAGCCTCAGGCCCTGAACTGGGAGGAGGCCGCCTCCTACGGCCTCGTCTACTTCACCGCCTACAGAATGCTGATGACCCGCTGCAAACTGCAGGCCGGCTCGAACGTCCTGATCTGGGGCGCCGCCGGTGGCCTGGGCGTGTTCGCGACCCAGATCTGCAAGGCCGCCGGAGCAAACTGCGTCGGCGTCGTCTCCTCGGCCGAGAAGGGCGAGCTGGTCAAGCGCCTCGGGGCCGTCGACTACATCGACCGCAACGAGTTCGCCGGCATGATGCGTGTGGGTGGTGAGACCGCGGACGAGGAGAAGGCCCGCTCGAAGGTGGCCCTGGGATTCGCAAAGCGCGTCAAAGAGATCCTCGGCGACGCCCCCAACATCGTCTTCGAGCATGTCGGGAAAGCGACCCTGCCGGTCTCCGTCTTCACGGCCAAGCCGTTCGGCAAAATCGTCATCTGCGCCGGGACGACGGGAATCGACGTCGATTTCAACGTGGCCGTCCTGTGGATGCGCCAGAAGGAGATCCTCGGCTCGCACTTTGCCAACGCCTACGAGTGCACAAAGGCAAACGAGCTGATCGAGAGCGGCGTCATCCGTCCTGTCCTGTGGCGGACCCTCGGCTTCGAGGGCGTCGCTGAAGCCCATCAGCTGATGCTCGAAAACAAGCACCTCGGCAAGATCTCGATCCTCGTCGGCGCGGACTCGGAGGGCCAGGGCAAGACGGCCGAGGGCCCCGGGGCGATCCGCGCTGAGGTCGGCGCCTGATGGCCGGCTCGGTGATGATCCCCTGGTACGCCACCGGTTTTCGTGGCAACGGCCTCGAGGAGGCGCTCAACGAGATCGCCGCCGTGTCGCTCCGCTACGGCGCCACCTCCTATTCCGTCTACCGCTCCCAGGACGACAAATACCGTTTCCAGCAGTTCGTCGCATTCGAGTCGAAACTGGACTGGGAACGGTATTGGGAAGGCGACGAGATGATCCATTTCCGCACGACCCACTCGAGCTGGTACCAGGTGCCGGTCCTCTACGGCTGGTGGGACCAGACCGCCGCGGGCGGGCTCGCAACGGCGCCGCCCGCCGGTACCAACGGCCAGAACGGCCACGGCAACGGCGTGCCCGCCGGCGACATCAGCTGAGCTGAGGCGCCGGCCTCAGCCCTGCTCGAGCGGGGCCATTGTCAGCCCGGCCGCCTTCAGCTGATCCCAGTAGTGCTCGGCCAGCTCCTGGTGGCCGGTGTAGACGATCGCCTGCCCCGAGGAGTGGATCACGTTGGCTATCTCCATGCCCCGGGGGAGCGAGATTCCCGGGATGAAACGGGCCAGAGTGCGAGCCACATGGTCGAACGTGTTGTGATCGTCATTGCGCACGATCACTCGCCAGGGCCCGCCGTGACCGGTTCCCGGCCCGTCGATTCTCGGCGCCTCGAGCGTCTGATCCATTGCCCTGAGGATAAAGCTCGCGGCGCGACCGTACAATTACGGGCATGAGCGGCGATCAATCACCGCGCCTGCCCGAGCGCGACCGTCCGTGGATGATGCGGACGTATGCAGGGCACTCGACTGCCAAGGCCTCGAACGAGCTCTACCGGCGCAACCTCGAAAAGGGCCAGACGGGCCTTTCCGTCGCCTTCGACCTGCCGACGCAGACGGGCTATGACCCGGACGACGAGCTGGCGCGGGGCGAGGTCGGCAAGGTGGGCGTCCCGGTCGCCCACCGCGGTGACATGGCCGCGCTGATGGACGGGATCCCCCTCGGCGAGATGAACACCTCGATGACGATCAACGCCACCGCCGCCTGGTTGCTGGCGCTCTACATCGTCGCCGCCGAGGATCAGGGAGTCAGCCAGGAGCAGCTCCAGGGGACCACTCAGAACGACATCATCAAGGAGTTCCTGGCCCGCGGGACCTACGCCTTCCCCCCGGCCCCCTCGATGCGGCTGATCGCGGACATGATCGCCTACACCGTCGAGCACGTTCCCAAGTGGAACCCCATCAACATCTGCTCCTACCACCTGCAGGAGGCCGGCGCGACCCCCGTCCAGGAGATCGCCTACGCGATGAGCAACGCCATCGCGGTGCTCGACGCCGCCCGCGAGCGGGTCCAGAGCCAGGACATCATGGAGCAGGTCTTCGGGCGGATCTCATTCTTCGTCAACGCCGGGGTCCGGTTCGTCGAGGAGCACGCCAAGCTGCGGGCCATGTCGATCCTCTGGGAGGAGCTCGGCCGCGAGCGCTACGGCGTCACCGACCAGCGCCTGCTGCGCTTCCGCTACGGCGTTCAGGTCAACTCGCTGGGACTGACCGAGGCTCAGCCGGAGAACAACGTCCAGCGGATCGTCCTCGAGGCACTGGCTGTCACGCTTGGGCGCAACGCCCGGGCCCGTGCGATCCAGCTGCCGGCCTGGAACGAGGCCCTGGGTCTGCCTCGGCCCTGGGATCAGCAGTGGTCCCTGCGGATTCAGCAGGTCCTCGCCTACGAAACCGACATCCTCGAGTACCCCGACATCTTCGAGGGCTCAAAGGTCATGGAGGGCCTCGTCGACGAGCTCCTCGAGGGCGCTCGGGCGGAGATGTCGATCGTCGCGGAGCATGGCGGGGCGGTCGAGGCCGTCTCCTACATGAAGGGGGCCCTGGTCGACTCCCATCGCGAGCGCATTCGCCGGATCGAGACCGGCGAGCAGATCGTCGTCGGGCAGAACCGCTTCGCCGAGTCGGAGGTCTCGCCCCTGACGGCCGACGCCGAGGGCGGCATCCTGGTCGTCGACCCCGCCCTCGAGGCGGAGCAGATCGAGGCCGTCCGGCACTGGCGCTCCGAGCGCGATCAGGCCGCAGTCGATGAGGCGCTTGCCCGTCTCGCCGCGGCCGCCGGTGAGCCCGAGGGCGCCGAGAACCTGATGGAGCCGACGATCGCCGCGGCTCGTGCCGGAGCGACCACCGGCGAGTGGTCGCGTACGTTGCGTGAGGTGTTCGGCAGCTACCGGGCGCCGACGGGTGTCGGCGAGGCAGCGGCGGCCGCGGGCGACGGCGAACTCGACGAGCTACGCGCCGAAGTGGCACACCTGCAGGAGAAGCTGGGGCGCCGCCCCAAGATCCTTGTCGGCAAGCCGGGCCTCGACGGGCACTCCAACGGCGCCGAGCAGATCGCCGTTCGAGCCCGCGACGCCGGGATGGACGTCGTCTACGAAGGCATCCGTCTGACACCCGCCCAGATCGCCGCCTCGGCGCTACAGGAGGGCGTTCACGTCGTCGGCCTGTCGATCCTCTCGGGCTCCCACCGCGAGCTGATCCCGGCGGTCGTCAAGGCTCTCCGGGAGGCCGGTGTCGAGGCGCCGGTGGTGGTCGGCGGGATCATCCCCGAGCAGGACGTCGAGCCTCTGCGCAAGGCCGGCGTCGCGGCGGTCTACACACCCAAGGACTTCGACATCACGCAGATCATGCGTGACATCGTCGGGCTGCTCGACGAGCAGCAGCGCACGCCAGTAGCCGTCGGTGGCGCGAGCCCCAACGGCGTGGCGTGAGCGACGCCGGGTCCGCCCTCGGCGCGCGCCTGCGCGAGCGGGATCTCAGTGCGGCACCCGGAGCGCTGAACCTGCTCGAGAGCTCCGCCCCCGAGGACCTGGCACAGGCCGCCTCACTTCTGCGCGAGGTCTCCCCCGCGACCCTCGGCGGCGAGGCCCCGGCGCACCTGATCGGCATCACCGGGCCGCCGGGCGCCGGGAAGTCAACTCTGCTCTCGGCTCTCCTGGGGGCATGGCGTGCGCGCGGGCGGACCGTCGCGATGCTCGCCGTCGACCCGAGCTCCCGCCGCTCGGGCGGCTCCCTCCTTGGCGACCGGGCGCGGGTCGATTTCGATCCCGCCGACAAGGGCGTGCTGATCCGTTCGACCGCCGCGGGCGAGCGGCTGGGAGGCCTGGCACGGGCAACCCGGGCCGCCGCGCAGGCCCTGGCTGCAGCCTTCGACGTGGTGGTGATCGAGACCGTCGGCGTCGGGCAGGCGGAGACCGAGGTGGCCGACGTCGTCGACACGGTGGTGGTCGTCGTGCAGCCTGGCAGCGGGGATGTCCTTCAGTTCCTGAAGTCCGGGATCATGGAGACACCCGATGTCCTGGTCGTCACCAAGTCGGACCTGGGCCAGGTCGCGACGCGCACCCGGCGCGACCTGAGCGCCGCGCTGCGCTCGCTCGGCAACCGCTCCACCCGGGTCGTTGCGGTTTCCTCGCTCCCACCGCCAAGCGGGATCGATGAGCTGATCGAGGCGATCGACGAGCACCGCGGCGAGATCGACCTAGCCTCCCACCGGCTTCGGGCACGCCGTGCCGGAGCGCTCAGCGACTTCACCCTCGAGCAGGGCGAGCGAGGACTCAGGGCACTCGGCGGGCGCGCCGCGGCGGAACGACTTCTGGCTGAACAGGACGCCGGCCTCGAGGCGCCGGCACTGGTCGAGGTGCTGACCGAGGCGATGGGAGCCCAGTCCACATGAAGGTCGACCTCCTGATCATGTTCGCAAGCTTCGTCCTCGCCACCGCGCTGGCCGGCGCGCTGGGCGCCGCCAACCTGGGAACCGCGATGGCCTTCGGACAGATCGCCTTCGCGGGCAGCACCGTCTATGTGATGCTGAAGCGCTGATCGCCAAGCGGCGACCGCCGGCCGTTTGCGAGGCCGTGTGATGAAACAGGCTGCCGATACGTAGTAGAGGTATGAGCGCAACCGAACAGCCAACGCGATGCTCGCCCTGAGCGACCCCACGCGAGACGAGGCGCCCGGGGTCCCCTCCTTCGAGCAGCTCTACCGCGAGTCCGTTGCGGACGTCCACGGCTACGCGATCTCGCTGCTTGGCGACAGGGCCAGCGCCGAGGATGTCACGGCGCTGGCCTTCGAGCGCCTCTACCGGGCCCGCTCGCGTCTTGACTCCAGGCGGGGGACGCCGCGGGCGCTGCTCTTCACGATCGTGCGCAATGCGGCACTGGACGAGCTTCGCCGCCGCGCCCGCCAGCCCGAGCTCGTCGCGGAGCCCGAGGCGAGGGAGGCCCAACAGGACCACGATGAGCAGCTGGCACGGATCGAGCGACGCGAGACCGTCAGGGCGGCACTCTCGACGCTGACCCTGCGGGAGCGCGAGATCGTGCTTCTGAAGTTCCACGGGCAGCTCACCAACGCCGAGCTCGGCCGGGTCCTGTCGATAAGCGAGTCCAACGCCGCCACCCGGCTGCACCGAGCCCTGCACAGCCTGCGCGAGCGCTGCGCCGACATCGACCGGGAGGAGGTCGCATGAAGATCGTTCCCTTCCCCTCGGGCGGAAAGGACGCAGCTCCCGACGCCGCTGTGATCGCCGAGCTGGAGGCCGCTCTGGCGGGAGCAGCGGGTCCAGGCGCGGCGAGCTGGCGCGAGCTGCGCGATGACGTCCGTGTGCTCGCCTCGCCTATCGACCCCAGCTTCGAGCGGGCCCTGTACGAGCGTCTCGCGGCTTCCTCGGCGGCTCAAGACTCCTCCTCCGGGCGGCGTCGCTCGGCGGCCCCACGGTTGCTAAAGAGCTGGTGGAGCGGGCACGCACTGGGCTCTCGCCTGATCGCGACGGGCGGAGCCGGCGCGATGGCGGCTCTCCTGATCGCCGTTCTGATCCTCGCCGGTCCACTCCGTGGAGGGCACCCGAGCACCTCCGTGAAGGTTCCGCGAGGCCTGGTGGGCGAGTCTGAATCCGCCACCACGGGGGTCGAGCGCCATGCGGCACCGTCGATCCAGGGCACCAGCGCCGGGCCGTCCGCCGCGACAGCCGTGCCGGCCCCGGCTCCTTCCGCCCCGGCCTCCGGATCGAGCACCGGCCAGGGCCGCGTCGAGCAGCTGGGCGCCTCGCTCACCCTTGGAGCGAGCGCCGGGGAAGTCCAGAAGGTGGCAGACGGGATCAGCCGTGTCGTGATCGCCGAAGGCGGCTATGTGGCCAACTCACAGGTCCAGGTGGAAAAAGCCGGCTCGAGCAACGCCACCCTTAACCTCAGCGTTCCCAGTGCCCGCCTGGCACGGACCCTCGCCGCGCTAGGCCGCCTCGGAGCGGTGCGGGCCGAGACCCAGTCCCAGCAGGACATCACCGACTCCTACGGCGCGGCCAAACGAGCCCTGGCGGACGCGGTCGCTGAACGGGCGGCCCTGCTCAGGGCGCTTGGCGCCGCCACCACCCAGGCCGAGATCGAAAGCCTCCATCAGCGGCTCGCCATCTCGGGCCGGGCGATCGCCCGGACACGCACAGCCTTCGGGTCGATCTCGCGTCAGGCGGCGAACGCCAACGTCGAAGTCACAGTGCTCGGCGACGGTCACACCAACAGCGGTGGCCTGACACTCCACAGCGGGCTGCACGACGCGGGACGGGTGCTTGAAGTGGCTCTGATCGTGCTCCTCATTACCCTTGCCGCCCTGGTGCCGATTCTGCTCGTGGGCTTCGCTGTCGCCCTGGCCGCCCGCGCGATTCGCCGCGGCGCCCGGGAACGGGCGCTCAGCGGCAGCTGAAACACGAATACCCCGATTCGGGGATGGGGACGGGAAGGGCCAGGGTCGAAGATTGAGGATCAGCACAATCGACCATCCCATCGATCGAGCAAACTTGGACGACGCCGCACAGCATCGGTCGCCGACCAGGGCAGCGCAGAGGCCCATCCCCTCCCCTCTTGCGCGCGTGAACCGGTGCGGCGCCGCCAAATACCCCTCGGTGGCGCCGCACCGTCGAATTTCTCCCGCCGATCCTGGCGCCACCCCGGTCGACATCGTCCTCGCCTACTCCCAGGCCATCGTGCGCAGAGGGTTGAGAATGCTGCTGGAAGGCGTGAGCGACTTCACGGTCGTGGCGGACACCGCGGACGTCGACGGGGCGCGCAGGTGCCTCAGGATCCACGCTCCCGACGTGCTCGTCCTCGATCTCGACCAGCCCACCGGCTCGGCCATCGAGGCGATCGGTCTGCTTGGCGACGAGTTCCCCGCCACGCACCTCGTCGTCATGAGCTCCCGTCGCGACCCCGACTTCGTCCGCTCCGCGATCACCGCGGGAGCTCGCGGCTACGTCCCGAGCGCGGCGACGGCGGGC
>Ga0265327_10004791_pt1 | contig 11759 bp, 7 predicted proteins | sample 41621metaG_FD_202089 | JGI IMG/M metagenome (GOLD analysis project Ga0265327, IMG submission 202089) | Rhizosphere microbial communities from Carex aquatilis grown in University of Washington, Seatle, WA, United States - 4-16-21 metaG | ecosystem: Host-associated > Plants > Roots > Rhizosphere >...
CACCCACCATGTGAAAATTTTTGAAGATTGGCAATCAGAAATGACAATTCAATGGATAAATAAACAATTAGAATAATACTTACAAACCACCTTGGAGCCTTAATTTTACGAAGATAATTCGCCAATAAAAAAGTTGTCATTAACATAGCAATTGTAATGGCTAAACCGTATGCTGCTTCCATGTTTGATGATTCTTTAAAGTATAAAACCACTCCAATACAACCAATCCATAAGATCCAGTTTGCGCTAGGAACGTATAATTGTCCTTTTGTTTCAGTAGGGTATTTCACAGTAACTTTTGGCCAAACATTTAATCGCAAAGCTTCTGAAATTAAAGTAAAAGAACCGCTAATCAATGCTTGACTAGCAATGATTGCAGCAGAAGTTGCAATGATTATTCCAGGTAACAGGAACCATGAAGGCATGATAGAAAAGAAGGGATTGATATCATGAAAAGTTTTTCCTTCAAATTGAAGCAGCCAAGCTCCTTGACCTAAATAATTCAATACCAACGCAGCTTTTACAAAGATCCAACTTACACGAATATTGTTTCTTCCACAATGTCCAAGGTCTGAATACAAAGCTTCAGCACCCGTAGTACAAAGAAAAACAGCACCTAATAGCCAAAATCCTTCTGGATAATTAACCAATAAATTGTATGCATAATATGGATTGAGGGAAGCAAGAATTTTTGGATCATGAGTCATTGACATTAATCCCAAAATTGCAAGCATTGAAAACCAAATTAACATCATTGGACCAAATGCTTTTCCAACAATGGTTGTACCTACTCGCTGAATAAAAAACAAAGCAGTTATGATCACCAAAACAATAGGCAATGTAGGTATATTTGCTTCTATCATTCTGAGACCTTCAACAGCAGATGCAACTGATATGGGTGGGGTTATGATTCCATCAGCAAGCAAAGCACAACCACCTACTATTGCTGGGAAAATAAGAAAAGGTTTCCTTCTACGTATAAGTGCATAAAGCGAAAATATCCCGCCTTCACCATTGTTGTCAGCCCTGAGAGTAATGACAACATATTTAAAAGTTGTTTGTAAAGTAAGCGTCCAAAATATACAAGATAAAGAGCCATAAATAAGCTCTTTCGAGATCACCCTATCGCTAATAATAGCTTTTACAACATACAATGGAGAAGTTCCTATGTCTCCGTAAATAATTCCGAGAGTAACTATTAGTCCAGCTAAACTCAGCTTGTGCATCGTACTATGATTCTCGCTCACGCCTTCAAATTATTAGGCAAATGTATAAAGAAAAAGAAAGCCACAAATAATTTTTTTAAAAAGCGGTTTCTGAAATAAAATGTAAACGAAGAAGTTGAAGTTCGTCTTTCGAAAAGTCCTCACCATATTCTTTAACAATAGCATCAATAGAGTCAACTTGAGTACCACGGAAATAATCCATCATTTCTTCCTGTTGGTCTTCATCCATCATATCATTGATGTAAGTCTTCAAATTAAGTTTTGTTCCTGAAAAAATGATGTTTTCAATTTCTTTAAGTAATTCTTCTCGATTGATTCCAATTGAGCGCGCAATATCATCTAGGCCCATCTTCTTATCAATATTGGTGATGATGGTGATTTTCTTAGCTGATTTATTTACTACAGATTTTACGACAAAATCTTCTGGTCTTTCTATCCCATTTTCGTCAACATATTTTTTGATCAGCTCAATAAATTGCTTACCATACTTAATTGCTTTCCCTTTATTTACGCCAATTACTTTGCTTAGTTCATCAATACTTATAGGGTATTTGAAAGCCATTTCTTCCAAAGAAGGATCTGTGAAAATAATGTATGGAGGAAGATTCAACTGCTTGCTCACTCTTTTCGTGAGATCTTTAAGCATATCAAATAATACTTCATCAAAAATGTTTTCAACCTCTACTCCAGCATCATCGTCATCAGGATAACGTTCAAATTTTTGATCAACAGCGATCTCAAATTTAGTTGGTTTCTTTAAGAATGCTTCTCCCTTTTCACTTATATTCAGCAAACCATAATTTTCAATATTTTTTGTGATATAACCATTTAGGAGGAGAACCCTTAGGACCGATTTCCAATATATCTCATCACGATCTTTGCCTTTACCAAATACATCTAGCTTTTGATGACCATTCAATGTTACATCATGAGATTTTTTCCCAATGATTACTTCAACAGCATGTTTCAGATTATTTTTACCATTAAACTCTCTTACAGCAGTAAGACATAATACTGCAGCATCTTTTGCATCTTCTTTATGTTTAGGATGTCGACAATTGTCACACATTTTATGACACTCTTTATCGTCAAACTCTTCTCCGAAATAAAGTAACAAGAATTTTCTTCTGCAGGCAGAGGTTTCTGCAAAAGCCTGAGTTTCGAAGATAAGCAACTCACCAATCTCACGTTCGGCAACAGGCTTGTCTTTCATAAATTTTTCTAGCTTTTCGATATCTGCAGGATTATAAAATAGTAAGCAATCGCCTTCTAATCCATCACGACCACCTCTTCCTGTTTCCTGATAATATCCTTCAATACTTTTTGGAACATCATAGTGAATCACAAAACGAACATCAGGTTTGTCAATTCCCATACCAAATGCAATAGTAGCAACAATCACTTCAGCATCTTCCATCAAAAAGGCATCCTGATTTGCAGCACGTGTTTTCGCATCTAATCCAGCATGATAAGGCAAAGCCTTAATTCCATTTGCAACAAGTACTTCAGCAAGCTCCTCAACTTTTTTGCGGCTTAGACAATAGATGATTCCTGATTTATGTTTTTTTACTTTGATGAATTGAACGATTTCTTTAAGTGTATCAGCTTTTTTTAATTTCGGGCGAATTTCATAATACAAATTCGAGCGATTAAAAGATGATTTGAAAACGATTGCATCATTCATATGCAAATTTTTCTGAATATCACTTTGTACTTTAGGTGTTGCAGTTGCAGTAAGTGCCATCATTGGTACATCTTTGATTTCTTTGATCATCTGCTTAATTCTGCGATATTCAGGTCTAAAGTCGTGACCCCATTCAGAGATACAATGCGCTTCGTCAACTGCAACAAATGAAATATTGATACTTTTAAGAAATTCGATGGTCTCGTCTTTTTTTAATGTTTCAGGAGCGATGTAAAGCATTTTTGTATTTCCTAAAGAAACATCCTTTTTCACAATTGCTATATCTGTTTTTGAAAGAGAAGAGTTGATAAAATGAGCAACATGATTACTGCTGAAAGCTCGAATTTGATCTACTTGGTTCTTCATCAATGCAATGAGTGGTGAAATAATAATTGCAGTGCCAGGCATCATTAGAGCAGGAAGTTGATAACATAATGATTTTCCTCCTCCAGTTGGCATGATCACAAAAGTGTCATTACCGGCTAATAAATTTTGAATAATTTTTTCTTGCTCTCCTTTGAAACTGTCGAATCCAAAAAATTCTTGTAGACAATCTTTTACACTTCTATTGGCAACATCCATAATATGAAAATAATAAAGCCATATTTTGAGTTAATAGCTTTTGGTTTTAATTTTTAAAAAAGGGGCACGAAGTTAATCAAAAATCGTTTTTTGAAAAATTGATTTTTAAAAACTTAATTTGTGCTTGAAAAGATACAAGAATTGGCGAGATAAAAAAATTAATTATAGGTGTTGTTGACAATTTTATTGAATGGAAAAAAATAAAAATTACTATGCCATTATCATGGCGGGAGGAATTGGGACAAGGTTTTGGCCATATAGTCGTAGCTTACACCCTAAACAATTTATTGATATTTTGGGCGTTGGTAAAAGTTTATTGCAACTCACCTATGAGCGTTTTCTGAAAACTTTTGAAAAGGATAATGTTTTTATCGTAGCGAATCAATCATACTCAGAAATGATAAAAGAGCAGATTCCTAATATCAACGAGGAATGCATTTTAGAAGAACCTCTTGCAAAAAACACTGCTGCATGTATTGCATACGCTTGTACCAAGATTCACAAAACAAATACACATGCCATTTGCGTTGTTGCTCCATCAGATCATCTAATTTTGGAAGAAGAAAAGTTTACAGAAAATGTGATGCAAGCAATACAATTTGCCAAGAAAAATGATGTTCTTGTTACGCTAGGGATAAGACCCAGCAGACCAGATACCGGATATGGGTATATACAGTTTATCGAAGAAAACAATTCCAACGAAAATATCTTTAAGGTAAAAACATTTACTGAAAAACCTACCATTGAACTTGCGAAAACATTTGTTGAAAGTGGAGATTTTTTATGGAATGCAGGGATTTTTATCTGGAGTTGTTCAGCCATTAAAAATGCTTTTAAACAACATGTTCCTGAAATGTATGCTTTGTTTAAAGAAGCCTCAAAAAGTTATTATACTTCAGCTGAACAGAAATCGATTTTACAAATTTACGAACAATGTAGATCTGTATCAATTGACTATGCCGTCATGGAAAAAGCATCAAATGTTTATTGCATTCCTGCAGATTTCGTTTGGTCAGATCTTGGCACATGGACATCTTTGTATGAAAACTCGAAAAGAGATGAACATAATAATGTGATACAGGGGAAACAAATTATGGTCTATGACTCTAAGAACTCCATAATTGCATCAAATAATACTAAAGTTGATAGGCTTATAGTTGTTAAAGGTATTAATAATTTAATCATTGTTGATACACCAGATGTATTAATGATTTGTGATAAATCAAAAGAACAGGAAGTAAAACAGATGGTGACAGACATCAACATCAAATTTGATGAAAAATATACATGAGCATTAAGTCACCGTTTTTGAAATTGGGTGATACAATTGCCATCGTAGCTTCTGCAAGAAAAATTTCTCGTGAAGAAATGCAACCTGCGATAAATATTTTTACTTCATGGGGGCTAAAAGTGAATATCAATGATGATTTATTTCAATCAGAAAACCAGTTTGCAGGAAGTGATGAAATTCGTGCAAAAAATTTACAACAATTTTTAGATGATAATTCTATCAGAGCAATTTTTTGTGCTCGAGGAGGATATGGCACCGTAAGGATAATTGATAAACTGAATTTTGATAAATTTTCTAAAAACCCAAAGTGGATTGTAGGTTATAGCGATATCACCGTTTTGCATTCTCATATTCACTCTAAGTTAAAGATTGAAACATTGCATGGAACGATGCCTATAAATATGCAGTTACAAAATGCAAATGAAGAAAGCATTTTATCTGTGAGAAATTTTTTGTTTGGAGAAAAGGTTTCTTATGAAATTCCAACACATCCATTAAACAAAGAAGGTGAAGCAAAAGCACAGTTGATAGGTGGAAATTTATCAGTATTATATAGTTTACTGGGTTCGGATTCAGATATTGATACAAAAGGGAAAATCTTGTTTTTAGAAGATTTAGATGAATATCTTTATCATATTGATAGAATGATGATGAATATGCAGCGAAATCGAAAATTAGCACATCTTTCCGGATTAATAATTGGTGGAATGAGTGATATGAAAGATAATGCTATTCCTTATGGGAAAACAGCAGAAAAAATAATATTTGATTTAGTAAAAGCCTACAATTTTCCAATTTGTTTTGGTTTTCCGGCAGGGCATGAACAAAGGAATCTCGCCTTAAATCTAGGAGCTGAAATTACATTAAAAGTTACACCACATATATCCAAGGTACTGTTTTAAAATTCATAAAATAAATACATTTGTTTTCTAACCAAACAAAAGCCTTTTTTATGAAAAAATTTCTTAAAGTCACAGGAGTCATTCTTGGGGTGATTCTTATTCTTGTTATTTGTTTCGTATCTTATATCAACATTAGTGGCATCCCAAAGTATCAGCCTGGTAACATTAGCATGAAAGTTGAAGTGACGCCAGAACGCGTTGCAAAAGGACAAAAGATCGCATCCATGCTTTGTATCGAATGTCATCAAAACAAAGATGGAATACTTACGGGTAAGTATTTAGGCGAAATGCCAAAAGAATTCGGAACGATCAATTCCAAAAATATCACGAATGACCCCACAATTGGAATTGGTTCATGGACAGATGGAGATCTTTATTATTTACTTCGCACAGGTATAGCCAGAGATGGGCATTATATTCCACCATACATGGTAAAGTTTCCACTTGCAGCGGATGAAGATATCAAAAGTGTAATTGCATTTTTACGTTCTGATAAAAAATGTGTTCAGGCAAGTAGTGAAGAACCGGGAGAATCATCTCCTTCTTTTTTAGTAAAATTTTTATCTCATGTTGCCTGGAAGCCTCTCCCGTTTAATACAAAAGTGATTTCTTTGCCAGATACAAATAATGTTCTTATAAATGGAAAATATTTGTTTACTGCTATGTATGGTTGTTTCATGTGTCATTCAAAAGATTTTAAAACCATGAATGTGATGGAGCCTGAAAAATCAGAAGGATTTTGTGGTGGAGGAAATCACATGTCAGACAAAGAAGGGAAAGAAATCATTACTCCGAATGTAACGTTTGATGAAACAGGCATTGAGAAATATACCGAAGATGAATTTATACAAGCAGTGAAATATGGTAAAAAAAGAAATGGTGAAATGGTAAGATATCCGATGTTTCCACATATTCAGTTAACAGACGGTGAAGTGAAAGCCATATATGCTTACCTTAAAACAGTTCCTAAAATCAAGAATGATATCAAATTGTAAAAAGGACACTTAATATATTCTACAAAAGCCGTTAATGTGTTAACGGCTTTTTTGTTTCATATTTTTTCTGCATAATTGGTTTGTCAAAATCAAATAAATCAATTGAAGTTTCGCTCAATTTTATATCTTTTTTTTCTAGCATTATCTGTTCACCAAACAGCAACAGCACAAAGCAATCTGGTGATCAAAGGAACTATACGTGATAAAAAATCTGGTGAAAAACTTATAGGTGTAACTGTTGGTTTGAAAGGAAGTAATAAAGGAACTGCGACAGATGTTGATGGTGCTTTTTCTTTGAAGATTGAATCGTTTCCGGTAACTTTAGTGATATCCTATATTGGTTACGAGAAGTATGAGATAGTAGTGGGTAATAACTCAAAATCGATTGATATAAAAATTTCAGAGAGCGCAAAAAGTTTATCGGAAGTTCAGGTAACAGATTCTCGTATCACTGAACGTCAGAAACAGGCACCTCTTACTGTTGAAACAATGGATGCTATGGCAATCAAACAAACTCCTGCATCTAATTTTTATGAAGGACTCTCACACTTAAAAGGTGTGGACATCATGTCGGCTAGTATTGGTTTTAAGGTAATCAATACACGAGGTTTTAACAGCACTTCTCCGGTTCGTTCGTTGCAATTAATTGATGGTGTAGATAACCAATCTCCGGGATTAAATTTTTCTCTTGGTAACTTTTTAGGAGCATCAGAATTGGATGTACAGAAAGTTGATTTGATTGTGGGGGCCAGCTCTGCCTATTATGGACCAAGTGCATTTAACGGAGTGATCAATATGGAAACGAAGAGCCCATTTTTATATCCCGGTTTAAGTGCCTCAGTTAAAGTAGGTGAACGTAATTTAATGGAAACAGCTGTGAGATGGGCCGAAGTTTTTAAGAATAAAAAAGGGGAAGAGAAGTTCGCTTATAAGATCAATATTTTTTATATGCAGGCAACCGAATGGCAAGCGGCAAATACCAATCCTACATCTCAATCACCTACTGGAAAAAATAATCCCGGTGGATATGATGCTGTGAATACCTATGGTGATGAATATGTAAATCCACGATTTTATCAATCGCCTAACTTAAGTTATTTAGGTTATGGTTATACAATGCGCACAGGTTATAAAGAGACAGACTTGGTTAATTATGACACAAAAAATTTAAAAGCTGGTACAGCATTTCACTATAAAATTGACAAAGAAAACGAACTCATTTATACATTTAATTTTGGAACAGGTACAACTATTTATCAGGGAGATGATCGTTTTGCATTAAAAGATATTTTATTTCTTCAAAACAAAATTGAACTCAGAAAGCAGGGAAAATATTTTATAAGGTTTTATTCAACGAATGAAGATGCGGGGAAGAGTTACGATATTTATAGTGCAGGAGTACTTTTACAAAATGCCGCAAAATCGGATAATGATTGGGGGCTTGATTATAATAATTATTGGAGCCAATATATTGGAGATTATAATTCAGGGAGGATTAGCACTATTAGACCACCCATAGGAGTAGTTCCAAATAGTCAATATGTTGCATATGCAGATAGTTTTATTCGTGCAACATATCCAGATTCTCTTGCTTTATACCATCAACTTGCCAGAAATTATGCAAATAGTGTAGGTAAGAATGGGAGCAATATTGAACGTTTTCAGCCAGGAACAGCACGCTTTGATTCGGCATTAAACTCAATTGTATCTTTAACTAACCAACAGGGTGGATCTCGCTTTATTGATAAATCAGCATTGTATCATGTTGCGGGAGAATATCAATTTAGTTTTTATCATTTTGATTTTAAAACAGGAGGTAATTTTAGGCTGTATGCACCATATTCTAAAGGAACAATTTTCTTGGATACTGCTCAAAGAATTTATAATAGAGAATTTGGAGTCTATCTCGGTATTGAAAAAAAGTTGATGGCTGATAAGCTTAAAATTAATTTCACTAATAGAATCGACAAGAACGAGAATTTTAATTATTTATGGTCACCAGCAGCAACTTTTGTATTTGTTCAAAAGGAGCATGTTTTCAGAGCTTCTGTTTCATCAGCATTACGAAATCCAACGCTAAGTGATCAGTATATTAACTTGAATGTTGGACGAGCAACATTGCTAGGAAATTTGCATGGATTTGATAGTTTGGTTACAACAACATCTTTAGTAAATGCTCTAAACTATGGTAGGTCCAATCTGCAATATTTTAATGTTGATGCTGTGAAACCAGAGCAAGTTCAAACGATTGAATTAGGATACAGAACTACGATTCAGAAAAAATTATTTTTCGATATTAGCTTTTATCACAGCTGGTACCAACATTTTATTGGATATAAAATTGGAGCTAAGGTTGATTGGCCAGAGTTGAGTCCGTTTTTAAATACCGTCAATGTATATCGTGTAGCAACCAATTCAAAAGATCAAGTAACCACTATGGGATTCACTATAGGTATCAATTATTTTTACAAAAAATATTTAGGATTTAGTTTCAATCATTCTTATAATGCATTAGACAGACATGGTTCAACAGATGATTTGATTCCAGCTTTTAACACACCGATGAATAAATTTAACATTGGAATAAATGGAAGAGATTTTCCATTGGTACTATTTGGAAAGAAAATAGAGCATCTTAGCTATGGAGTGAATTATAAATGGGTGCAAGGTTTTTTATTTGAAGGTTCTCCTCAATTTACCGGTGATGTAGCAACTTATGATATGGTAGATGCGCAAGTGAGTAAAGCCGTTCCTAAAATTCATTGCACATTTAAACTTGGTGCAAATAATTTATTAAACAATATGGTGTACCAGGTATATGGAGGTCCACTTGTCGGTCGGTTGGCATATTTTTCAATCTTACTTGAACTTGATGTAAAGAAATAATAGAGAATTCTTTTTTATTAATTAAAAAATTGTTACTTCGTTTTTCTAAATCAAATCGGTATAATTATGAAAAAATCTTTACTTAAAATGTTTGCAATAATAGCATTGCTATTTGCAAGCAGTCAAACATTTGCTCAACGTTATATGCAGGAAATTTTTTCCAGCTACACAAAAAGCGCAAATATTCTTTATGATACTAATAGATCATTGAATTTGCTATACGGTAGTCCAATTCCAGGTCAACAACCAATTATTACTGTAAATCTAAAATGTGATGTGTATCAACCATCAGGAGATACAGCCACCCAAAGACCGGTTGTTATTTTAGTGCACACAGGAAGTTATTTGCCAGCCATTATCAATAAACAAACTACAGGAAATAAAGATGATAGCACCATTGTAGAAATATGTTCTCGTCTTGCAAGAAGAGGCTTTGTTGCAATTGCCATGGATTACAGACAAGGTTGGAATGCGTCATCTACTATACATGATACAGCAACAGGTGATTTACTTCGTGCAACTTTCCGTGCCATGCAAGATGTAAGGAATTGTGTTCGTTATTTTAGAGTAAATGCATCAACTTATGGAATAGACACTTCAAAATTTATTGTTGGTGGACAAGGTACAGGAGGATATGTTGCTTTAGCATTAGGTACAGTTGATAAAAGAGCAGAAATGGAATTGCCTAAATTCTTAAGAAGTGCAGATCTTTCTCCAATGGTAAATGTTGATGTGATGGGTGATTGGAATGGGGTTGGAGGAAATCCATTTTTTAATTATGGTGGCGATACAACAGTTTCAGGAAATATTCACATGGTATTTAATTATGGTGGTGCTTTGGGAGATTCTTCATGGCTTCAGTCAAATAGCTTACCGATTGTAAGTATGCAATGTGTGGCTGATCCATTCGCGCCATATGGTATTGGCAATGTTGTTGTTCCTACAACAGGTGTAACTGTGATTACGAATGCTTCTGGTGCTGGTACAACAATTCCTAAAGCAAATTCTGTTGGAGTAAATAATAAAATAAATTCAAAGGCATATTTCGATCCTTACACTACTAGAGGAATGCAAATTACAGGCGGTGTAAAAAACCTATATCCTTTTCAAACATGGTTTCCTTATGAAGGAGCACCATGGGAATGGTGGGACACTACTGTAATGAATGGAATTACTTCAGTGCCTGTTAATGGAATTCCTATTCCTTCAAGTGGACACATTGCAGATTCACTTTCAAGATTAACCAATCCATATATGAGCGCTGCAAGAGCAAAAGCATATATTGATACCATCATTGGATTTGTTGTGCCAAGAATTGCAGCACAATTTGACTTAGCAACTTTTGCGGGTACAGGAGTAAATGAAGTGAAAGTAAATGATGTTCTTTCTATCTATCCAAATCCTGCAAAAGAATTTGTGACTGTTTCAATTCCTTCAACTGAAATTAAAATTGGATCAGTTGAAGTGTTAGATGTTGTAGGTAGAAGCATGGTGAATGAAAAGGTTAATACTCATTCATATCAGATAAATACTTCATCATTTAACAAAGGAATTTACTTTGTTCGCATCATATTGGAAAATGGAAATAGCGGAGTAAAACGTTTAGTGATTGAATAAAAAACGTATCAACTTATTAAATAAAAACGCTCTGAAGATTTGGGGCGTTTTTATTTTAATTAAACTACAGGTTTAAATTGTTCAAAAGCCTGCAAGCAATTATTGCAATAATGAAGCGAACGACAAAGTGTTGGACCAAATGGTGATTTCATTTCAACATTTTTACTTCCGCAAAACGGACAGATAATATTTTCTAAAAGCTCGTCCGTGATTTCTCCATGATGTTTTGGAGGAGGAGCGAGTCCATGTTTCTTTAAACAAATTAAACCCCGTTCGGAAATTTTGTTGCTGTCCCAAGGTTTATCAAGAGTTGTTTTAACAGTAACATTTTTTATACCAACTTCAATTAATCTGTCGTGCACCATTTGTTCCATCATTTTTAATGCGGGACAACCTACAAATGTTGGAGTCATTTCCACAAATACTTTTCCGTCAGCATCCACTTCAATTTTAGTGATGATACCCATGTCAACCATCGAGATGGTTGGTATTTCAGGATCTTTCACAGCTTCAAGAGCTTGCCATATTTCAGCTTCATTCATCACCACAGATAATTTTTAATATAAATTTAGTTAC
>Ga0265327_10004792_pt1 | contig 11757 bp, 10 predicted proteins | sample 41621metaG_FD_202089 | JGI IMG/M metagenome (GOLD analysis project Ga0265327, IMG submission 202089) | Rhizosphere microbial communities from Carex aquatilis grown in University of Washington, Seatle, WA, United States - 4-16-21 metaG | ecosystem: Host-associated > Plants > Roots > Rhizosphere...
TCCTTGGCTCTCCCCTGTCCAAAACCTGTGAAGAGAAAAATGTCCTCCAGCCGCAACTTCACGATGGGGCGTCCCGCCTTTTCCAGCTGCGCCAAGGCAGAATCCACACCCGCCAGCACCAGGTAGGTTTCCTGCGCATCCAGCCTGCCACGCGAGGCGAGAAGATCCGCCAGCGTAACGCCCTCTACCGCTGTTTCCACCACGCATTCGACACCAGTAGTGTCCTCCACGGAGATCACCGGCACCAGGTTGGGATACTTGCCGCCCTTGGGCTGGGAACGCGCGTGCCGCAGCACCTCTCCCGGTGTCATGCCCGCGAGAAGGGGCGGCGCCACCTGCTCCACGAAAACATTCTGCCCGGTCTTCATCAGCGTTCCGCGCAAGGCATAAGGCTGGGCCGGGTCCAATTTTTGGCTCTGCACGCGGACGCTCTGCACCACGCCGCGCGCCACTTCCTGATAGCTTGCCAACAAAGGACCAAGGAGCGCCCGCGGCTTGTATGGCGCGGCGATGTCCGCGTCCGGCGGCTGTGGTGCGGCCTGGTAAAGTTTGGCGCGCAGGATCTCCATCTCGCCCCTCACCTCCGGCGCGCAGGCCAGCAGGAGGTTGTGCAGGAGTTCCATGAAATCCGTGGTGCCCAGCATGGCTGTTTCCTGGGATCCGGCGCGGGGCGCGGACTGCTCCGCAAAATAAGTGTTGATGAACTGCGCCTGCTTGTCGAAGGCCGCCTTCGCCTGTTTGTCCCGTCCTGCCTTGCCGCCCACTGGCTCCAGGAGGCGGTAGTCCGCCGCGCAAACCCTCAGTTCCCGCGCGCCGATCTGCAGCACGCGGAGTGCATCCAACGGCTGCATCGGCACAAAATCCCCGCGCTCCACCACCGCGCCCTGGGCAGCAAGGGCCAAGGCCGTGAGCCGCTGCGCCAGCCAGACGGGAAGATTCTCGTAACGGGAAACAAGGGACCGCAGCGTCTCGCCATCCACATTCTCCGTGATGTAGTAGGGGCTGCCGTCATCCTCGCCGAATTCCAAAAGCCGCGCCGCGAGCGGATGACCCAGTTCCGAAAGCCTTCGACCCCGCTCGTCAAAAGCCGCCCGATTTTTCAGAGGCTCAAGCAACACATGGCACTGCACAAAACACAGGCGCTTCGCATCGAAGGCCAGTACACACACCTGCTCACCGGAGCGGATCAATTCGATGTTGGCGCCCGCCGCATCCTGCGAAATGAGGTAGTGCCTGAACTGCGAGGGGGTGGACATCAGGAATTTCGCGGGAATTACATCAAAATACGCGCCATTGCCAGCCTACTTCATGCCCGTCCGGAGTGAAACGTGCAAAATTGCCGGGGCCTGCGTTCGACGCGGAGGCGGCTACTCCCATTCAATGCTGGCGGGCGGCTTGGTGGAGATGTCGTACATCACCCGGTTCACGCCCTTCACGGAATTGAGGATGCGGTTGGAGGTGCTGCGCAGCACTTCGTAGGGCAACTCCACCCAATCCGCCGTCATGGCGTCCTCACTCACCACGGCACGGAGGGAGACGGCGGCCTCGTAGCTGCGCTCGTCGCCCTTCACACCCACCGTCTTCACCGGCAGGAGCGCGGCATAGGCCTGCCAGGTGCGCTCATACCATCCGCTGCGGCGAAGTTCCTCAATGAAAATCGCATCCGCCTCCCGGCAAATGGCGAGCCGTTCATCCGTGATTTCGCCGGGAAGCCGCACGGCCAATCCGGGACCGGGGAACGGATGACGCCACAAAGTGCGGTGCGAAATGCCCAGGGATTCGCCCAAAGCCCGCACCTCGTCCTTGAACAGCTCGGCGAGCGGCTCAATGACGCGCCCTTCCTCCTTCAGTTCCATGACGCGGTCCACGCGGTTGTGATGGGTCTTGATCTTGGAGGCAATGGAGCCGCTCGTGGCGCTCTCGATCACGTCCGGATAGAGCGTACCCTGCGCCAGCACTTCTATGCGGTCTGCCGCGCCGAAGAACACTTCCAAGAAAAGATTGCCGATGATCTTGCGCTTCTCCTCCGGATCGGTCACGCCCTTGAGCGCACCGAGGAAAGTCTTGCTGGCATCCACCACTTCAATCTCCACGCCCACTTCCTCGAACTGCGCCTCCACCTCCGCGCGCTCATTCTTGCGCAGCAGGCCATGGTCCACAAATACGCAGCGCGTCTTCACGCCGGCCTTGTGCAGCAGCACGGCCAGCACCGTGGAATCGACGCCGCCGCTCACCCCGCAAAGCACCTCGCGGCCCGCCACTTCCTTGCGGATTTCCTCGATGATCTGCTCCCGGAAGGAGGCGATGCTGAACTTCGCCAAATTCTTGCCCGCGAGACTCAGGAAGTTTTCCAGAATGCGTGTGCCTTGATGCGAATGGGTCACCTCCGGGTGAAACTGAATGCCGAAGCAGCGGTCGCTCCATTGCAAGGCCACGGGCACGTTGTCCTGGTTGGTGGCGATCACCTTGGTGTTCTCCGAAAGAAACTGCACCGTGTCGCTGTGGCTCATCCAGATCTGCGAATCATGCGGCAGCTTCTGGAAGAGATTTTTGTCATCCTTCACGATGAGCCGTGCCGGGCCGTACTCGCGCGTCACGCCGGGTTTCACCGTACCGCCGTGCTTGATGTTCAGAAGCTGCATCCCGTAGCACACGCCGAGCACCGGCACGCCAAAGGACATGAGCTTTTCGTAGTCCACGTCCGGCGCATTTTCCTCCGAGGTGCTGCGCGGGCCACCGCTCAAAATGATGGCCCCGGGCTTGTTCAGCGAGCTGAGTTTCTCCGGCGCATAGAGGTGTGACGCATAGCCAATGTCACGCACACGCCGCACGATGAGCTGGCTGTATTGCGAGCCATAGTCCAGCACTGCCACTTCGCCTTCGGTATTCATGGAAGGCGTAATTCATTCGTTCGGAAAGGCCCCCTGTCAAAGGGGGAAATGAGGGGAAACAGCCTCCCTCAATGCCCCGGCGCGCTCACGGTGGCCTGTTCAACCTCAGACCTTTGCCGATGCAGGATGCCGTCCGCGATCTCCAGGATCATCTCCTCCAGCAGCAGCCGCAAGTGGCTGCCGGGGCGGTAGTCGCCCGGCGCGATGTGCTTTACACGCTCCGCGTGGTTGCTGAGCTGGTAGCATTTGCGGAAGCTGGCGCGGCTCGGGTCGTTCGCGTTGTAGATGGCGATGGCGTTCCCGCCGTAGCGGCGCATGAGGGTAAAGCACGGCACATCCGTAGGACCGTCGCCGAGATAAACCATGTGGGGAAAGGGAATGGGCCGCACCTCCGGCGGCATGTGATCGTTCACGTCCTCGTGCGGTTCCAGCAGGCCCTTGTTGATGCGGAAAAGAAACTGCGTCTTCGTGGTGTGGCCAATGACGCGCTTGGGGAAATTGATCCGCCCCTCGCGGTCTTCCGAAAACTCGCAACCAAACACCGCCCTCACATGGGGCCGCAACTGGCTGCCTTCCAGCAATTCCTTCAATCCGCTGCTGATAATGTAGTGTTCCAAGCGGATGCCGAGCGCGCGGTGATCATCCCGCAGCACGGAGTTCAATTCACTGAACATCCCCGGCAGGCCCGGGTTGAAGCGCAGGTTCGCACCCAGCGCGCGCAGTTCCGCATTGGTGGGGCGGTCCGGGGTCAGGCAGTCGAGCAGCGTCTTGAGATAGGCCAACTCACCGTCGAACCCCTGTTCCCGAACCAGGTCGTTGGAGCGCTTCCAGAATTGCTCTGGATTGATTCCGAACTTCGGGAAAACCACCTCATCGGTCATGTAAGTCGGACTGAGCGTCTGGTCATAGTCATAGACGAGACCGATGGTGGTTTGGACGGTGGACATGGGGAAAGGAAAAACGTGAACCTAGCGATGATGCCAAAGCGACGCCGATTCAAGACGCAATCAAATTTTGAAGGGCGCCTCTGAGTTCGGGATGCTTAAAATCATAGCCTTGGGTGAGGGCCACCTTCGGCTGCGCACGCTCGCTTTCCAGCACCGAACGGCCCAAGTCGCCCAGTACAAGCTTCAGCGCAAATGCCGGAGCTGGAAGAAACGCGGGGCGATTCAGCACGCTGGCTACGGTCTGGGTGAGTTCCGCATTCGTCACCGCACCTGGCGCCACCAGATTCACCGGGCCGGAATAATTCTCATTCTCCAACGCGTGGGCGATGATGCCCACCTCGTCATCAAGATGAATCCACGGCACCCACTGTTTGCCACTGCCGAGCTTGCCACCCAAACCCAGACTAAAGACGCGCTTCAGCAGCGGCCAGATGCCCGATCCGTTTCCAAAAACAAGGCCCGTGCGCAACATGACCACGCGCATGCCCAGAGCCTCCGCACGGACCGCTGCAGACTCCCAGCCGACACAGATTTTGGCGAGAAAACTCGATCCACTCACCGCCGACTCGGCAAGCACTTCATCGCCCCGGTCTCCATAGATGCCGGCGCCCGAGGCATTGATCAGCAGCTTGGGACGCTCCGCTGCTGGGCAGTTCTTCAATGCTTCCACCACCCGCTCCGTCAGATCAATGCGGCTTTCCACGAGGCGCTTCTTTTTTGCCTTGGTCCAGAGGCCGATGATGGGTTCGCCAGCCAGGTTTACGATGGCATCCAAGCCCCGCGGATCAATGGCGAGGCCTTCGTTCTTCACCAAACGCACTTCCCTGGCCCATGGCACAAACAAATCCTTCTTCCGTGAAAACGCCACCACCCCCACCCCGCGCGGCACCAAATGCTGGGCCAGCGCGTTCCCAATGAATCCTGTGGCTCCGATGATCCCGATGCGCATGATGGTTTGGATTTTGCCTGCGGCGCGAGTATAGATGGCAGGTGAACCCCGGCAAAGCACTTCTCATCGCAGGGCTCGTCATCGCGGCCCTCGGCGCGCTGTTGTGGCGCATGCCGGGCCTGTTTTCATGGTTCGGCCGGCTGCCGGGCGACACCCATGTGGAACGCGGGAACACTTCGTTCCACTTCCCTGTCGTCACCATGATCGTGGTGAGCATCATCCTCACGATTTTGCTGAACCTCTTTCTGCGCCGTTGAAACATTCCCGCCAATGAGCCAATGTCACGGTTTTGTCACTTTCCATTGATCCTGTTCCACCTCAAGGCTTCCGGCTTCCCTGATTCATGATCCTCATCCTTACCGCAGGCTTCGGCGACGGACACAATACGGCGGCGCGCAATGTGGCGGCGGGACTCATGAAGCTGGCTCCGCACCAGAAGCTGAAGGTCATCGACGTCTGTGATGCCGCGCATCCCTTTATCAGTCCGATCAACAAGGCGGGATATCAGTTCATCATCACCCACGCCCCGTGGATCTGGCGCGGCATCTTCAACCAGGCGGGCAAGGTAAGTTTCTCCTCCGGCGAGCCGGGCATGTTCTTTGGCCTGCAACGAGCACTCGATGATCTGCTGCGGCGTGAAAAGCCCACAGCCATCATTCTCACCTTTCTTGTCTATTCCGGACTCTTGGAAAACCTGCGTCGCATGGGCCGCGAGGTGCCTCCCATTTTTACGGTCGTCACGGATTCGATTACGGTGCATCCCGCGTGGACGCTCGGCCCCAGCGACCGCTACTTTGTGGCAGATGAAGACACGAAGGACTCGCTCGCTGGTCTGGGCGTGAGGAAAGAGGACATCGTGGTGAGCGGCTTTCCGGTGAGCCTCGCCTTTCTGGATGACCCGACCGTTTCCCAAAATGGGGACGCGGGCAGCATCGTTTACCTTCCATCCACCAATGGCACACACTTCGCGCGCACGCTGGATGCCCTGAAGCCGCTGGTGAAAAATGGCGCGCGTCTCACGTTGCCCCTCGGCAAGCACAAGAGCCGGCTCTACCACCCCGTCACTCAATTCATCGACGCGCTGCCGGGCGCGCACATCGAGGTGCTGGGTTGGACCAATCAAATCCCCCGCCTGCTCCAGACGCACGACCTCGCGATCTGCAAAGCGGGCGGCGCCATCCTGCATGAGGCATTGGCCGCCACCTGCCCTGCCATTATCGACTACGTGGTTCCCGGCCAGGAAGAGGGCAACGCGGAGCTGCTCACGCGAAACGATTGCGGTGTCACTACGAAAACGCCGGAGGAAACCGGCGCCCAAGCCGCGCGGCTTCTCGCCAATCACAAGGCGGAAGCCCGGCGAATGAAGGCCAACATGGTGCCGCTCAGCGAACCGGACGCCTCCATCCGCATTGCCCAGGAAGTGTTCCGCTATATGGACAAAGGAAAAGCATGAGCGAACCCGCCTTTCTGTTCGACATCGGCAACGTGCTGGTGCGCTTTGACTTCACTCATGCCCTCGCCCGCCTCGCGGAGCAGAGCAACGCGCCCGTGGGTGAAGTCCCCACGCTTCTCACGCCGCTCAAGGAAGCCTTGGAATCCGGGCAAATGTCCGACGACGATTTCATTTCCCAAAGCACCGCCAAGCTGGGATTCCGCGGACAGCGTCATGATTTCATCGAACTCTGGGGTGACATTTTCACGGAGCACGCCCCCATGACCGCTCTCGTGCAGCGCATCGCGGGAAAGCATCCGCTTTATCTTTTCTCCAATACCAGCGGCCTGCACAAGGAATGGCTCTTTGAGCGCTTTGATGTCTTTCGCCATTTCACCGACGGCGTGTATTCCTATGAGGCGCGCTCCTCGAAGCCCGAAGAGGGCATGTTTCACGAAGCCCTGCGACGCTTCAAACTCGATCCAGCGCGGACTCTCTACATCGATGACCTGATCGACAACATCAGCACCGGCCGCCGTTTAGGTTTCCTGACCCACCATTACGACTTTCGCCAACACGAAAAACTGGAGCAGGAGGTGGAAGCCTTCCTTGCATCCCCAACCCGTCACTGCTAAGGCCCGCGATGCATCAGCTTATCGAAAACTGGATTCACACGTGGTTCACCTGGGTGCAGTCCGGAGGCTATCCCATGATCATCCTGCTCATGGCGATGGAAAGCTCCATCATCCCCGTGCCCAGTGAAATCGTGATGCCACCCGCCGCGTTCATGGCCGCGGAGGGCAAACTGAATCTGTGGCTGGTCATCCTTGCCGGCACCCTGGGCTCCTATCTCGGCTCGGCCATCATGTACGCCATTTCGCGCTACGTCGGCCGGCCCGTGATTCTGAAGTGGGGGAAATATTTCTTCATCAAGCCGGAGAAGTTGGAGCGCGCCGAAGTCTTCCTTGCCCGTTATGAAGCCGGCGGCATTTTCTTTGCGCGCCTGCTGCCGGTGATCCGCCACCTTATTTCCATTCCGGCGGGCATCGTGCGCATGCCATTCGGCCAGTTCAGCGTCGTCACCATCATCGGCTCCGCCCTGTGGTGTGGCATTCTCTCCTGGTACGGCAAGGGCATGGCGGAACGGAATCCCCAGCTCATGAAAAATCCAGATGAACTGATCAAGGCCATCAAGCACGAGTCCCTCTGGCTGGTGGCGGGCGTCGCAGTGCTCTGCGTGCTCTACTTCCTCATGCTGCGGCTCACCTCGAAGAAGTCCGAGCCGGCGGCCTGATTTTCACGCATGCAGGGCGGGGCGGGTGGCGTATCTTTGCAATCCTCTATGCCCTTCACGCTTCCTCCCCTCAGCCGCCGGAGCTTTCTCCGGACTTCCCTGGGCGCCGCCGCCGGCAGCCTCTTCGCCGGTCGCAATGGTTTCGCCAAATCCACTCCAGAATCGGAGTCTTGGATTCTCTTCTCGGATTCCCATGTTGCGGCGGACGCGGCTCTCGTGTCGCGCGGCATCAACATGGCGGACCATCTCGCGCAATGTGTGAAGGAAGCGCTGGCCCACAGTCCCAAGGCGGCCGGCATGATCCATAGCGGTGACCTTGCCTATAACAATGGCCTCGCGGCGGACTATGAGACCTTCGGAAAACTGGTCCAGCCGCTGCGCGCCGCGGGCCTGCCCGTGCATCTCATGATGGGGAACCACGACGACCGCATCCATTTTCATGATGCGCTGTCCGCGGTGGACGCCCCCTCACCCGTCGAGCACCGCATCGTGGGCCTCATCGAAAGCGCGCTGGCCAACTGGTATCTGCTCGACTCTCTGGACAAGACCAACAAGACACCGGGCGTGTTGGGCAGTGATCAGCTCGCGTGGTTGGAGAAGGCGCTCGACGCTCATGCGGACAAGCCCGCGATTGTCGTGGTGCATCACAACATCGTTCCATTTGTACCCAATCCCAACGCCGCGGCGGGCGACACGGTGGAGGCACTGAAGCAGAAGGTCAGCAAAAACGCGCTCCAAGATTCCGCTGACCTCTTGCAAATCCTCCGCCCACGCAAACAGGTGAAAGCCTGCATCTACGGCCATACCCACACCTGGCTCTCGCTGCGCGACGAAAGTGGCATTCACCTCATCAATCTTCCACCGACGGGTTATGTCTTCAAAGACGGCATGCCCAGCGGCTGGGTGAGCGCCACCCTGCGCAATGACGGCCTCCGCCTTGAACTCCGCACCGTGGATCCACAGCATCCGCAGCAGGGTCAGGTCAGTGATGTGGCTTGGCGGGCGTGATTGGACGGAATTGCGTTCTGATCACCGCTTTACCAGCCAAATATTCCGGTACCGCACCGGGTTCCCGTGGTTCTGCAAATAGAGCGGACCAGGGCTGTTCTCCTCCTTCACCGGCGCGGCGCGGGTCGTTTCCGGAATGTCCGCGTGCTCGTGGACCAGCACGCCATTGTGCTTCACGGTGATTGTGGCGTTTGCGGTCTTTTTGCCGTCGGCATCATACTTCGCCGCGGTGAAATCGATGTCATAGGTCTGCCAGGTGAGCGGCGGGAAGCACATGTTGATGCGCGGCTCATGGATGGAATAGATGCCGCCGCACTCGTTGCTTTTGCCCTCCAGCGCAAAGCTGTCCAGCACCTGCACCTCGTAGCGGCCCTGCAAATACACGCCGCTGTTGCTGCGCCCCTGGCCTCGCGCTGTGGGCATGTAGGAGAGCATGAACTCCACATGCAGCGTGCAGTCGCCGAACTTGTCCGAACTCGTCGCCCCCTGCTCGAGCAATCCATCCTCCGTCACCTTGGAATTCGGAAAATGGTTCTGCTCCTTGCCATCAAACAAGACCGTTGCCCCCTGCGGCGGCTTGGCGCCAAGCGTGGGTGAATTTCGATGCTTGCGCCCCAATTGAAACACGCGCTCCTGCTTTTCATTCATTACCTGCGCCACCTTGCCATCCACCGTGGCCCGAATGTGCTCGGACTCGAAAAAGACAGTCTTCTTGTTTTCGTTCCACTCACCCTGAATCCGCACCACGGTGTCCGTGTCTTCATCCCATCCTGTGCCGGGCAGCCCACCGTGATAGCCCACAGCTTCAAACTTCCCATCTCCCTTTGCCCAAATCTGGAGGCCTAATTTCTTCCCTTCATATTCCCCGGCATACTCCCCTTGGATCGCGAAATCTTCGTCCTCCACCTTGGTGGGATCGATCCAGGCCTTGGGCGGAATGGGGCTCTGCCCCTTCTCTTGGGCCATAGAAAGAGCACTGACCGCCAACAGACATCCCAGCACCGCGATTTTCATGCGTCCAGCATGACAATTCGCCAAAATCCTTGCAAGCCTCAAGTGGCCTGAGGCGGAGGTAGGCGGACCCTGTAGAACTACGCCCCCAGCCGCTTCAGCACGGTCTGCGCGGCCGTGGCGCCCATGCGCATGGCGGCGTGCATGTTGGGATACTTGAAGCCGCCGTTGCGGCCCGTGCTCTGGAGATTAGGCATGTTCTTCACCCAGTTCATTACCTTTTCAAAATGCGGCTCAAAGCCCAAGGCGAAGACTGGATAGCCCGTTTCCCCGTGCATGAGATGCGTTTCGATCACGTCATCGCGCTTGCAGATGCCCTCCTTTTCGAGGTCTTCGTAGATGCGCTGCTTCGCCTCATCGCTGCCGTTCCACTTGAAGTCGCCGATCTCGCAAGTCGTCTCCACGATGAGCGTGGTATGGCCTTCCGGCTTCACTACCAGGCCAGCGTTTTTCGGCTCACCCACGCGATGGAAAATGCGATCGCGGTAATAGATATAGAGCCCGTCGATGCACTTCTCCTTTTTCACCAGCAGGCCATAGATGGCGATGGGCTTGAAACGAAGTTGGCGCGCCGCTTCCAGCACTTCCGACGCGGGAGCAGGCTCCACCTTTTGAAGCAGCCATGGCAATGGGATCGTGGAAATGCATTCGTCGCACGCCACCACATGATCCTGGCCATCCTTGAGATAATGCACCTTGGTGATGCGTCCGCCTTCCTCTTCCACGCGTGAAACATCGGCGTCCAAGATTACCTTGCCGCCGGCTTCCTCCACAGCGCGCGCGATGAAGCGCGGCATGGCTTCCGCACCGGTGCGCGAGTAGTGCAGCGTCTCTTCATGGAGCGCGCTGTCCACGGCCTGCACGCCACTTTTGTCCTTCATGCCCACCTTGCCCATCGCCTTCTTGATCACGTCCACCGCGCTGAGGCGCGGCATCTTGGTGGTGATGAAGGTGGCGCTCAGTTCGCGGGGATGAATGCCCCAGTAGCGGTGCGTGAAGTCCTTGAAGAAAAATTTGTAAAGCGGCGTGCCGTAAAGCTGTTTCAGCGCTTCCTCCGCATTCCTGGGAATCCACGGCACCACGCTCTTGCGGAATTGAGCCCAGAAAAGACCCAGCGTATAAAACACCAGGATGGGCAGCGGGATGCCTTTGATCATGTCCTGAAACTGCAGCGGGTAGCGGTAGAAACTGCCCGCCCAGCGGATCTTCGCATCGAGTGCCACGGGGATGCTCTCGCTTCCCATGAGATCCATGATGTCCTCGTAAATCTCCTTGTCGAACTCGTGCAGCATGTGGCAGCCGAGATCGTAGTAATTTTCGCCGCGCTTGTGAGATGTAGCAAGGCCGCCAGGCAGCGAGCCCTTCTCCAGTACGGTAACCTTCACACCCGCGCGCGAAAGCACCCGCGCGGCATAAAGCCCGCAAACGCCTCCGCCTAAAATAACGACGTGTTGGTTGGTCGCTGCCATTTCTGCTGAGCGACTATTTAAGACCGATGAGCGGCTTTTGCTTCTCCCACAGTTCCGTCATGCGGTTCGCGGGAATTTCCACGTCGTCCCAGGTGAGTGGCGTGTCCTTTTTCACGGCACGCTTGATCACGGGGCGATCCTTGATGCCTTCGATGTCCAGCACGCCTTGCGGGACGTGGTTGGCGGCGTCCGCCTTCTTGGCTTCATCGATCATGCCGTAAACTTCGTCACCGCCGATGGCGTGCTGCACCAGCGTGCCCGGCGTGAGGTCCTTCTTGGCGTAGGCAAAGGTGTCCGTCACGCGGCCCGCCTTCATGGTGCACACCGCCTTGCCGTAGAGCGCAGCGAGAGCGATGGCACGGGGCGTTTCGAGATGGCAGAGGTGGTAGGGCCGAAGGAACACGTAGTAGGGATGCTCGTTCGTCACCTTGTAATAGTTCAGGTAATCCTGCTGGAAGGGATCGTCGCAGCGGCCCACCACATACACGCCGCCGCCATGTTCCTTGGCGCCGAGGATGTAGTCCACGCGGCCCTGCTTGCCGTAGGCGTCAAAGTCGAAAAGCTTCTTCTTCACCACGTCCTGCACCTTTTCGGCACGCGGGCCCTGCATGCCAGGCACAAAAGGCGTTAAGCCGTATTCGTTCGCGATGACGGACATCTCGATGTTCAGCTTGGAGCCGTCCGTGTAGGCGAGGCACTGCACCGTGCTGAGACGAAGCTGCTTGGCGATGGGCGCGATGCCTTCGAGGTTCTGAT
>Ga0265327_10004793_pt1 | contig 11756 bp, 12 predicted proteins | sample 41621metaG_FD_202089 | JGI IMG/M metagenome (GOLD analysis project Ga0265327, IMG submission 202089) | Rhizosphere microbial communities from Carex aquatilis grown in University of Washington, Seatle, WA, United States - 4-16-21 metaG | ecosystem: Host-associated > Plants > Roots > Rhizosphere...
GGTCATCGCAACACAGTCCCAGTTCCTCAAGGCCGCGCAGAAGCCGCAGCAGCCCGTTCACATCGGCATCAGCGGCACCAACGGGTCGAACAATCCGAACGGTGGACCGCCGAACGTCAGTCCCGGACCGGGTATCGGCGTCAGCGGTGGCGGCGGCCAGCAGATCTTCAACGAGAACATCCCGCTGGGCTGACACCACCGACATGCCTCTTGACGCTGCACTTCTAGACATCCTGGTCTGCCCCATCGATCGCGGGGCACTCCTGCTCATCGGTGGTGAGACGGATGGCCTTCTCTATAACCCCCGTCTGCGCAAGGCCTACCGGATCGAGAACTCCATCCCGGTGCTCCTGCCCGACGAGGCCCGCGAGGTGACCGACGAGGAGCACCAGCGCTTCACCGAGTGAAGACCGGTAGCTCGCCGGTCAGATACCGCTGAATGTTCGGTCCCACGGTGTGGGCTATCTCCTCAGCCGTCAGCGAGGCCAACGGCTCAACCTCCATGATGTATCGCGCCACCAGAATCCCGGCCATCTGCGTGATCGCGAACTCGGCGCGTAGTACTCCGCTCCCGGCCGGGCTGTCCACGCGTTCGGCGATGATGTTGACCAGGACCTCGCGGAAGAAGACCCGAACCAGGCCGTCATCTGCGCCGCTGAGTGCCGACCGGAACAGTGCCAGCACGTTTGCGCCCAATTCCGAGTCCCAGAACGGGATGATGAGCCGCGGAATCGCGATTCCGAGTTCCTCGACGGGAATGTCCCACAGCGGTTGCAGCACCACCTGCGGATCGACCGGCAGCTGGACCACCTCGCGGAAAAGATCCAGCTTCGTGCCGAAGTAGTGGTGGATCAATGCGGGATCGACACCGGCATCAGAGGCGATGGATCGCATGGATGTCTTATCGATTCCATTAACTGAGAACAACTTTCGCGCGCTCGCGAGAATATCGTCGCGGGCGCTGCTCGTTCCTGGCCGACGGCCCGGCCGTTTGGGAGTCACGATGTCCGGCGGCGCAGCGTGACGGCGGCCCAACCTGATGCCACCGCGTTAGCTAACTCACCGACGGATGAACTCACCATGGGATGAATATGGGCTTGTCTGCGACGGCTGTCAAGGACAATCGTGGGGTGAGTGCCGCGATTCTGAGGACCCATCCCGCCAAGGCCGCGGTGCGCCTGCTCGGCGCCACCATCGAATCGCGTGGGGTCCTCGCGGTGATCGTCGAGGTTGAGGCTTACGGGGGTGTACCTGATGGGCCGTGGCCCGATCCCGCCTCACACTCGTTCCGCGGGCCGACGCCTCGCAACCGGGTGATGTTCGGGCCCGCCGGTCACCTCTACGTGTACCGAAGTCACGGAATTCATCTGTGTGCCAACGTGGTGTGTGGTCCGGACGGGGTCGCCGGCGGAGTGTTGATGCGGGCGGCGGCGATTGTGGATGGGACACCTCTGGGCTGGCAGCGCCGCCCGACCGCCCGTAACGACGCGGGTCTGGCTCGCGGCCCCGGAAATTTGGGCGCCGCGCTGGGGATCACCCCAGAAGACAACGGCGTCGACGTTTTCTCCGCTTCCAGCCCGGTGCGGGTCGTGTTGAGGCGCAAGCAGAAGGCCCAGTCGGGGCCGCGCGTGGGTGTCAGCACGGCGGCGGATCGTCCATGGCGATTCTGGCTGCCCGGATATCCGGAGGTATCCGTGTACCGGCGCAGTCCGCGCGCTCCGCAACCGGATACTGGTCCATATGCCTCGATTGACGTCTGAGGAACCGAGTGGCGGCCGCAGCGACTCTGGCGGAGTCGGTGCGCATGGCGCTCGATGTGCTCGCCGCACATTCCGGGCACGAGGAGACATCCGGCGCCTTGCGCAGAAGTCTCGAACTCGCCGCGCACGAGCGGCCGACTCCGGAACGGATCGCCTCTGCGCTCGGTGGCGGGTGGGTCGGGGAGGAGGCACTTGCCATCGGTATCGGGGCGGCTGCCGGTGCGCATGATTTCAAGGAATCCGGTTGTCGGTGAACCATTCCGGTGACTCCGATTCCGCCGGGTCCATCACGGTTAACCTCCTCGGTGCGATGTGGGGCGCACCGAGCCTGCCACCGGATTGGCTGGACCGGCTTGAACTGCGGGAGGTCATCGCGACCGTCGCCGACGACCTCCGCAGGCCTGCGGGACCACGATCGGATGAGCGGTATCCGGCACGCTGAACCCGATAAGGGATGATCGTTGCCGTGGTTTCCAACATTCTCGACGAGCTGACCTGGCGCGGTCTCATCGCGCAGACGACCGACCGCGACACCCTTGCGGCCGATATCGCGAAGGGGCCGATCAGCGTCTATGGGGGATTCGACCCCACCGCCGCAAGTCTGCACGCCGGGCATCTGGTGCCGCTGCTGACTCTGAGCCGATTCCAGCGGGCCGGGCATCGCCCCATCGTGCTGGCCGGTGGGGCGACCGGTCTCATCGGCGACCCGCGCGACACCTCCGAGCGCAGCCTGCATGGTGCGGACACCGTGGCACAGTGGGCTGATCGGATTCGCGGGCAATTGGAGCGTTTCGTCGAGTTCAATGACAGCCCAACCGGGGCCATCGTCGCGAACAACCTGGACTGGACCGGTCAGCTCTCCGCCCTGGAGTTCCTGCGCGATCTGGGCAAGCACTTCTCGGTGAATGTCATGCTCGACCGGGACACCATCCGGCGGCGCCTGGAGGGTGATGGCATCTCCTACACCGAATTCTCGTACATGCTGTTGCAGGCCAATGACTACGTGCAGCTGTACCGAAAGTACGGCTGCTCATTGCAGATCGGCGGCTCGGACCAATGGGGCAACATCGTCGCCGGCGTCCGGCTGGCCCGCCAGCTCGACGGTGCCTCCGTGCACGCGCTGACCGTTCCGTTGGTGACGGCGGCCGACGGCACCAAGTTCGGTAAGTCCACCGGGGGCGGCAACCTCTGGCTCGATCCGGAGATGACGAGTCCGTACGCCTGGTACCAGTACTTCATCAACACCGCCGATGCCGACGTGGTGCGGTACCTGCGCTGGTTCACCTTCCTGACCGCCGACGAAGTCTCCGAGCTGGAGACCGCAACGGACGAGCGGGCACATGAGCGTGCCGCGCAGCGTCGTCTGGCCGCCGAGGTGACCACCCTGGTCCATGGTGAAAGCGCCACGCAGGCAGTCGAACTTGCCAGTGGGGCATTGTTCGGCCGGGGCGAGTTGGACCGGCTCGACGAGGGCACATTGACCGCTGCGCTCACCGAGGCCGGTAACGGTGAGCCTGCGCGGCTCGCCGACGGGGAACCCGACACCATCGTGGACCTGCTGGTGAGCAGCGGACTCTCGGAAAGCAAGGGTGCCGCACGCCGCACCATCAAGGAGGGTGGCGTCTACGTCAACAACACCAGAGTGGACGCCGAAGAGTGGACGCCCAGTGACGGCGACTACCTCACTGGTGGGTGGCTGGTGCTTCGCCGCGGAAAGCGCAACATCGCCGGGGTGCAGCGGGTACGCGGGTCGTAGATTTCGCTATACCCATTGGGGTTCAACGGATTCCTTCACCCTGCCGTCCACGCCGAAGACAAGGAAGCGAGTGAAGGTCCGCGCGAACCATCGATCGTGGGTGACGGCGATGACCGTGCCGTCGAAGGCTGCCAACGCATCTTCGAGCGCCTCCGCCGAATGCAGGTCCAGGTTGTCAGTCGGCTCGTCGAGCAGCAGCAGTGTCGACCCCATCAACTCCAGCAGCAGGATCTGAAACCGGCCCTGTTGTCCACCCGAGAGCGAGCCGAAGGTCTGCTCGGCTGACGGCGCGAGCCCGTAGCGGTCCAGGATTCGCGAGGCCTGCTCGCGACCGTGACCGGCCCGCCGTTCGTCCCCGTGATGCAGGATGTCGAGCAGCGTGCGTTCCATCAGGCCCGCGTGATGGTGCGTCTGCGCGAACCACCCCGGACGTACCCGCGCGCCCAGCCGTAGTCGTCCGTCGTGGCGCACGGCTTCGGGAATCATGTCGCCCACCGGCAACTGATCCGGCTCGGGGTCACTGCCCCCGCACGCCAGCAGCCGCAGGAAATGCGACTTGCCGGTGCCGTTACCGCCCAGGACCGCGACCCGATCGCCATACCACAATTCGGCGTCGAATGGCTTTGTCAGACCGCTTAATTCGAGGTTCTCCGCGATCACGGCACGCTTGGCGGTGCGGCCGCCGCTAAGACGCATGCGGACGTTCTGGCGCAGTGGAACCGCTTCGGGTGGCCCTGCCTCATCGAAGCGGCGCAGCCGGGTCTCGGCCGCTTGCAGCCGGCTGGCCATATCGGAGTTGTACGCCGCCTTCTGCCGGTACATCAGCACCAGATCGCGTAGCGCCGAACGCTGTTCGTCCCAGCGGCGACGCAACTCGGCGAGCTTGGCGTTACGGTCCGCCCGCGCCTGATGGTACGTGGCGAACGACCCCGGGTGCACCCACAGTGTGGACCCGGCCCGGGTGGGTTCCAAGGTGGCGACCTGACTCGCCGCGTGATTGATCAGCTCGCGATCGTGACTGACAAACAGCACGGTCTTAGACGACTCCACGAGCCTGTCCTCGAGCCAGCGCTTGGCCGGGACATCCAGATAGTTGTCGGGCTCGTCAAGTAGCAGCACCTGGTGCGGACCGCGCAGCAGCGATTCGAGCACCAGACGTTTCTGCTGCCCGCCCGACAGCGTCTTGACCCCGCGAAATCTGGCCAGTTCGAACGGAATTCCTAAGGCAGCGGTGGTGTGTACGTCACATTCGGTCTCGAATTCATACCCGCCCACATCCGCCCAGTCGGCCAGCGCCTGGGCGTACGTGAGCTGATCTCGTTCGCTGTCACGTTCCATGAGTGCCAGCTCGGCGCGGTCCAAACGTTCGGCGGCCACTCTGATGCGATCCGGCGCTACCGACAACAGCAGATCGCGGACGGTCGAGTCGTCACGAACGGAACCGATGAATTGCCGCATCACCCCGAGCTGCCCGCCCCGGGTGACGGCCCCGTCATGAGGATCGGTGTCGCCGGCGATGATGCGCAACAACGTCGTCTTGCCGGTCCCATTGGGGCCGATCAGCGCGGTTTTACTGCTTTCGCCTACCCGGAGGCTGACATCGTGGAGAAGCGCTCGGCCGTCCGGGAGGTGATAGCCGATGGCATCGAGCTGCACGTGGCCCATGGATGAGCCGCTTGCGCGCAGACCAGCGGACATGGCGTTCAGTCTGCGTAATGGGTCACGTGGATCGCCACCGAATTTCCGGCGAAGGGCCTGTTACCGGCATACTCGCGCTGTAAAGGAGGTGCCCGTGGACCAGCGAGGACCCAGGCAGCAGGGGCCCAGAAAACAAGGCCCGAGTCGCCCCGCGCGCGATTCAGGCGCGCGGCGCGATGACCGCGGTGGCGGTGCGGCACGTCCGCGCCGGTCGGATGAGCGCAGCGGCGATCGCCCCCAGCGCAGTCAGGGATCCGGGCCCCGGCGCACGGATGAGCGCCAGGCGCCACGAAACTTCGGCCCACACATTCCTGACGAGGTCGAGGCCAAGCAGCTTGCGCCGGATGTCCGCGCCGAGCTACTCAGCCTCGACAAGAACACCGCCGACACGGTGGCCCGGCATCTGGTCGTGGCGGGCAACCTGCTCGACGAAGACCCGGAAGCGGCGCTGGAGCACGCCAAGGCCGCCAAGAGCCGTGCGGCCCGCATTGCGGGCGTCCGCGAAGCGCTCGGTATCGCCGCCTACCACTGCGGGGACTGGGCGCTGGCGTTGTCCGAACTGCGCGCGGCCAAGCGCATGGGCACCCGCTCGCCACTGCTGGCCCTCATCGCCGATTGCGAACGGGGAGTGGGCCGGCCCGAACGTGCCCTCGAACTTGCCCGCGGAGATGAGGCCAAGGCACTCACCGGCGATGCCGCCGACGAACTGCGCATTGTGACCGCCGGAGCGCGCGCCGACATGGGACAGCTTGATCAGGCGTTGGCGGTGCTGTCGACCCCCGCACCCGATCCGAAGCGTGTCGGTGTGGTCGCGGCGCGGCTGTTCTACGCCTACGCCGACATCCTCCTGGCCCTGGATCGCAAACCCGAAGCAGTGCAATGGTTCCTGCACGCGGCCAACGCCGATGTCGAAGGCCACACGGACGCCGAGGATCGGGCAGCCGAACTTGCCTGACACACTTGCCGGCGCCCACGACTGCCTGCTGCTGGATCTCGACGGCACGGTATTCCGGGGTTCCGAACCCACTCCGAACGCCATTGCCGCGTTGTCAGCCGCCGGCGATGCGCGGCAGCTATACGTCACCAACAACGCCAGCCGGTCCGCACCCGAGGTCGCCGAACACCTCACCTCCCTGGGCTTCATGGCCACCCCCGGCGACGTTGTCACCAGCGCCCAGAGTGCGGCCAGACTGCTCGCCGAGGCACTTGAGCGTGACGATGCGGTACTCGTGGTCGGCACCGAGGCGCTGGCCGCCGAGGTTGCGGCCGTTGGCCTCACCCCGGTGCGGAGCTTCGATGCGGCGCCACGTGCCGTGGTGCAGGGGCACTCCCCGGACACCTGCTGGACCACCCTTGCCGAAGCGGCACTCGCGATCCGGGCAGGCGCGTATTGGGTGGCGGCCAATGTCGACGCGACGCTGCCGACCGAACGTGGTCTGCTGCCGGGAAACGGGTCCATGGTCGCCGCGCTGCGCACCGCCACCGACGCCGATCCGATCGTGGCGGGCAAGCCGGGACGTGCACTCATCGAGGACGCACTGGCACGCGGAAGCTTCGCACGGCCGCTTGTCGTCGGCGACCGTCTCGATACCGATATCTCCGGAGCCAATGCCGCGGACTTACCCAGCCTCATGGTGCTCACCGGCGTCAACAGTGCTGTCGATGCGATCTGGGCGCACACCTCGCACCGACCCACCTTCCTGGGGACCGATCTGGGTGCATTGCACCTCCCTCAGACCGAAGTACGTATCGAGCCGAAGCCGTCATGGCGGGTAACGGTGGATACCGGCCATGTGTCGGTCGGCGCCGTCGACGACGCCGGAACACCCCTGTCGCTGGCACAGTCACTGGCGGCCGCGGTGTGGGTAACAGGCTCAGCCCCGGCGATCAGGCCCATCGTGTCCACCGATGACCTGGCGGAACAGGCCTTGCAGGGTCTTTCTGCCGGATAGTGTGTCGTCGCCCCTGCCGCTCGGGGGCGATCCACTAGCCTTGAGCGCGATGACCACCCCGAACGATGTCGCCCGTCACGCTGCCGGACCTGATCCTGATGAGGTCAGGTCCCAGGTGCAGGCGCTGCTGGGTCAGCTCGACCCGCCTGCCGGCCTGGGCGAAACCGACGCCGAGCTGGATCTCGAAACCCAAGCCCAGGTCCTGGAACAGGCACATGACGTGTTGGTCCGAGCGCTGGAATCCGCGGAGCAGGGATAGTCATGGCCCGGCACGCCAGGGTCGACGCCGAGTTGGTGCGCCGCGGGCTCGCGCGGTCGCGACAGCAGGCGGCTGAGCTGATCGACGCGGGACGCGTGCGTATCGACGGCATACCCGCCGCGAAAGCCGCAACAGCCGTGCCTGCGACGGCTTCGCTTGTGGTGCAGGGGGAGGCCGAGGACAAGTGGGTCTCGCGTGGTGCCCACAAACTTCTCGGGGCGCTTGACGTCTTTGGCCCACAGGGACTTTCCGTCGAGGGCAAGCGCTGTCTGGATGCTGGTGCCTCGACGGGCGGTTTCACCGAGGTGCTGTTGCGCTCGGGTGCTCGTGAAGTTGTTGCCGCCGACGTCGGGTATGGGCAACTGGCCTGGGCCCTGCAGTCCGACGACCGGGTCACCGTGCTGGACCGCACCAATGTGCGCACCCTGACACCCGAACTGATCGGCGGGTCGGCACAACTGATCGTGGCCGACCTGTCCTTCATATCGCTCGGACTGGTACTCGATGCGCTGATCGCTTGTGCCACAGACGATGCCGATATCGTGCCCATGGTCAAACCCCAGTTCGAGGTGGGTAAGGAACTTGTCGGCGCGGGAGGCGTGGTGCGTGACCCGCAACTACGCATCGATGCCGTGGTCTCTGTCGCCCACCGCGCCAGGACGCAGGGTTGGCATACCGCTGGCGTGACGGCCAGCCCACTGCCCGGACCGTCCGGAAACGTCGAATACTTTCTCTGGCTGCGGAACACAGATTCCGGCCTGGATATCGAAACAGCAGTCGCCGATGCAGTATCGAGGGGACCCCAGTAATGAGCGAACGCAAGATTCTGCTCGTCGCGCACACCGGGCGCGACGAGGTTACCGAGACTGCCCAGCGTGTCGCGAAAACGCTGGGCGAGAACGGTATCGCCTTACGGGTGTTGTCCGCTGAGGCCATCGATCGCGGCCCCGTGCATTTGGACCCCACCGAATTCCGCTCCCTCGGTGTCGATGTCGAGGTTGTCGACGCGGATGAGAATGCCGCCACCGGGTGTGAACTGGTGCTGGTACTGGGCGGGGACGGCACTTTTCTGCGGGCCGCGGATCTGGCACGTAGCGCGACCGCGCCGGTGCTCGGAGTCAACCTGGGCCGCATCGGTTTTCTCGCCGAGGTCGAGGCCGAGGCGCTCGATGCCGTGCTCACCCATGTGGTTGAGGGCACCTACCGCGTCGAGACCCGGATGACGCTGGACGTCCTGGTTCGCATTGGCGGCGAGGTTGCCGAGCGTGGCTGGGCGCTTAACGAGGTCAGTATCGAAAAGGGCCCCCGGCTGGGTGTGCTCGGCGTGGTGCTGGAGGTGGATGCCCGTCCGGTCTCCGCCTTCGGATGCGATGGAGTGCTGGTCTCGACGCCGACCGGTTCAACGGCTTACGCCTTCTCGGCGGGCGGACCGGTCGTCTGGCCGGATCTGGACGCAATCCTCGTGGTGCCCAACAACGCTCATGCCTTGTTCGCCCGGCCCATGGTGATCAGTCCTGCGTCCACCGTCGCCGTCGAGATCGAAGCCGATGGGCATGACGCGCTCCTGTTCTGTGATGGACGTCGAGAGATCAGAGTGCCACCGGGAGGACGCGTCGAGGTGGTGCGCGGTCATCAGCCGGTGCTGTGGGCACGCCTGGACAGCAAGCCTTTCGCGGACCGGATCGTCCGCAAGTTCCAGTTGCCCGTCAAGGGCTGGCGGGGAAGGTAGTCGTGCTCACCGAGATTCGCATCGAGTCCCTTGGCGCAATACCCGCTGCGACCGCGGAGTTCGACAGTGGTTTGACCGTGCTGACCGGTGAGACCGGAGCCGGCAAGACCATGGTGGTCACGAGTCTGCATCTGCTCGGTGGCGCCCGCGCCGACGCCAATCGGGTGCGGGCGGGCGCCGACCGCGCCGTAGTGGAGGGCCGGTTTCTCACAACCGATCCGCTGGGCGCCGAACCAGCCGACGTTACCGAGATCCTGGATTCCTCAGGGGCGCAACGGGATGACGACGGTAGCGTGATCGCCGCGCGTTCGGTGACCTCCGACGGGCGTTCACGCGCATATCTGGGTGGACGCAGTGTGCCCGCCAAATCGCTGGCCAGCTTCACCGCGGGACTGCTCACGGTGCACGGGCAGAACGACCAGCTGCGGCTGATGCGCCCGGAGCAGCAGCTCGCCGCGCTGGACAGGTTCGCCTCGGAAGGGCCGGGCAGCATCGAGGCGCTGCTCACCACCTATCGCACGCTGCGCGAGGAGTGGCTCACCGCGCGGCGCGACTTGATCGACCGCACCAACCGGGCGCGTGAGCTCGCGCAGGAGGCCGATCGACTCGGGTTCGCGCTCAACGAGATCGACACCGTCGATCCCAAGCCGGGTGAGGACGACCAGCTCACCGCCGACATCCATCGCCTGTCCGAACTCGATGCGCTGCGCGATGCGGCCGGCTCGGCACGTGGTGCGTTGGCGGGTACGGACTCGGACGGCGGCGATGACGATTCGGATTCGGCGATCGACCGCATCGCCAAGGCCAAAGTTCTGCTGGAGGCCACCGATGACGCGGCCCTGCAAGCCCTGGCGCCACAATTGGCCGAGGCGCTTGCGGTGGTCAGTGACGTCGCCCGCGAGTTGACCGCGTTCACCGACGAATTGCCCAGCGATGCAAGCACACTCGAAGAGAAGCTGGCACGCCAGGGGCTGCTGCGTACGTTGACCCGCAAGTACGCCGCCGACCTGGGCGGGGTGATCGCCTGGGCGCAGGAGGCGCGCGGCAGGCTGGCCGAGGTCGACACCTCCGAGGAGACGCTTAACGCCATCGCTGCCCGTGTGGATCGGCTCGCCGGTGAACTGGCTGTCGCGGCAACGGCTCTGAGCAAGGCGCGCACGAAGGCCGCGAAGGCGCTCGGTAAGGCCGTCACCGCCGAGCTGGCCGGCCTGGCGATGGACCGTGCGGTGTTCACCATCGCCGTGGAGCCCATCGCGGCCCGGGCCGATGACTCGGCGCCGTTGGCGCTGCCGTCCGGGCAGACCGTGCACGCGGGATCAGCGGGTACCGACGCCGTCGAATTCGGATTCGCCGCCCATCGTGACAACCCGCTACTGCCGCTGGCCAAGAGCGCATCCGGGGGTGAGCTCTCGCGCGTGATGCTGGCCCTCGAAGTGGTGCTGGCCGCCTCGACCGCCGGCACCACCATGGTGTTCGACGAGGTCGATGCTGGGGTGGGTGGCCGTGCGGCCGTGCAGATCGGTCGACGGTTGGCCAAGCTGGCACACACGCATCAGGTGATCGTGGTGACGCACCTGCCGCAGGTCGCGGCCTTCGCCGATATCCACCTCACGGTTGACCGGGTGAACAGCAAGGGCAGCGGTGTGCGCCGTCTGGATGATGAGGACCGGGTCGCCGAACTGGCCCGCATGCTCGCCGGTCTCGGCGACTCCGACACCGGCCGGGCGCATGCCCGCGAGTTGCTCGACGCGGCCCGCTCCGAGCGGGGCTGAGACTCCTTCGCAAACAATCACAGAGCACGACCCGCGGAAAGTCAGCGGTACTGGAGTGACTAATGTGACAGGTGTTACGGCGCGCCTCCACAGGCTCGACGGCCCATCGCGTCATGATCACCTTCATGAACTTGACCACGATGCTCACGCGAAGCAGCAGCTCCAGGCCCGGCATCGTCGGAACAGTGCGTACCGACAGGGACATCAACAAGCTGCTGCAACGCCTCAATCCGGGTGATATCGCCGTCATCGACATCCTCGATCTGGATCGCATCACGGCCGATGCTTTGGTCGACGCCCGGGTGAGCGCCGTCGTCAACGCTTCGCCGTCGATCTCCGGCCGGTACCCGAATCTGGGACCCGAGGTGCTCGTCGCCAACGGCATCATCCTTATCGACAGCATCGGACCTGAGGTCTTCAAAAAGGTCAAGGACGGCTCCACGGTTCGGGTGCACAACGGCGGCATCTACAACGGCGATCGCCGTCTGATCGCGGGAACTCCACGCACCGATGCGGACGTGCACGACCTCATGACCGAGGCGAAGACTGGATTGGTCGCGCACCTGGAGGCCTTCTCCGGCAACACCATCGAATTCATCCGCAGCGAGAGCCCGTTGTTGATCGACGGCATCGGCATCCCGGACGTCGATGTCGACCTGCGCAACCGGCACGTCATCGTGGTGTCCGACGGCGCGGGTGCGGTGTATGACCTGAAGAACCTCAAGCCTTTCATCAAGGAATACCAGCCGGTTCTCATCGGAGTCGGAGGTGGTGCGGACATCCTGCGCAAGGCCGGGTACCGGCCGCTCATCGTGGTGGGCGACCCGTTG
>Ga0265327_10004794_pt1 | contig 11754 bp, 8 predicted proteins | sample 41621metaG_FD_202089 | JGI IMG/M metagenome (GOLD analysis project Ga0265327, IMG submission 202089) | Rhizosphere microbial communities from Carex aquatilis grown in University of Washington, Seatle, WA, United States - 4-16-21 metaG | ecosystem: Host-associated > Plants > Roots > Rhizosphere >...
CAGGGGGGGCGAGCGGCCTCGATCGCCATGCCCGCGGTCCGGCCGCAGCCCGCGCCCGATCGTGTCAGGCGCTCCCGCTGTCCGGATGCGCTCCGCGCACGAGTTCCGGAGCAAACGGCTCAAGGACCGGCAGCAGGCTCAAGCGCCGCCGCATCTCCTGCACATCCTCCAGGGTACCGCCATCGCGGAGCATCCGCAGGATGTCATTGATGCACTGCATTACGGCGACGAAGTCGTACTCGGCCAAACCGTCATCGATTTTCGAGAAGAACCATTGGGCATCGTCTCCCGCGCCGGCGGCCTCCGGCACGGAGGAGGATGTCCGCAGCCGCTCCCGCATCGAGGACACGGCCGCCGCGACGCCGTCCAGCAGATGCCGCGCCTCACGGACCGTTGCTTCATCGATGGACGCCTGGTCCTTCGGAAGATCGAGACGCCAGAGCAGCGCCAGCCGCAACGCATCGCTGCCGTAGGTCCCCAGCATGTCGTTCGGCACGATGACGTTGCCGAGGCTCTTGCTCATCTTCCGGCCCTGATCGTCGCGGATCAGGGGATGGATGACGACGTCGCGGAGCGGCAGCCCGTCATCGAGGACGGTCGCCAGCATCAGCGTCGGCACCGCCCAGAAAAACAAATTGTCGAGACCCGCGACGAGGACCGTGTCCCGCGACAGATCGCGCAATTCATCGGCGGACGACGCATAGACGCGATTGGCGCAGAAGGACCAAAGGCCGCACGACAACCGCATATTGGCGACATGCATACTGCCGTTGCCGCGCGTCGCGGGCGTGTTCTCCGCACCGTGGTTTCCCCTGCGGGGCACGTCCGACACATCGAGGTCGGTCCCCCAGGCGGTCTGGTGGGAGATGCACCAATCGTCCGACAGGTCGTGGTTTGCACCAGACTGCTTCACGGCGAGGATCTGTTCGAGATACGCGATGACCGTCTTGCTGCAAACGTCCGGAAAGATACGGACCTTGCGTTCACGTATCAGCCCAAGAACGCGCTCCGCCAACACCCCCATGTCGAGAAAGCACTGCTCCGTGAGGAAGTCTTCAACCGGCCCGCCGCTGAGGCGGAATCTCTCCTGCATGACTTGGCGTTCGCGCTGCTGCACGAGCCGTCCCGCCGACGTCGCGGCCGCCAGCAACGATCGGGCCGCGTCGGCCCTCGACTTGCCGCGATATTCCTCGGCCTCCATGAGGTTGTCTTCGTCGTATGCCCGAGTAATGTCGAACCCGTTCTTCTCCGCCCAGCGGAAGCTTTTCGCGCAGTGGCCCGGCGTGATGCGGGCGGCGAGCGGCGCCTCCTCGCCGTCGAAGAATTCGTCGTCCACCCGGACGGGAATGCGGCGGCCGATCGGGGTCTCGACGCTTCGGGGAGAGCCGGACTGCGCGAGCGGGTGCGCCGACGAAACGACCAGGGCGACATCGTTGACCAGCGTTTCCGGCCGGTCGATCCAGATGTCGACCGGTTCCGCGCCGTGTCCTTCGGGGACGTAGCGAACGCAGTATTCACGGATCAGCGCTTGTTCGCGGACAATGTCTAGCTTGTCGATCGACGTGCCCCGCAGCGGACACCATTTGACTGCGGCGCTCGCGCGGTACATCACGCCGCTGCGCCTGAGCTGGCCGAGCAGTTCGTCGAACTGTTCCTGCCGGATCGCATCGCCCATCGACCGCATCTCGGCAATGTCGATGGTAAGGTTGAGTTTCCGGAACTGATCGTAAATCTTCGGCGTGATCCAATCGACCCAGTCGCCGATCGGCGATCGCCAGCGCTCCTTCGTCCAGTCGGACGTGCTTACCCCCTCGTCTCGGAGGTTCTTTGCGACGACATACTCCGTCGACGTTCCGCCATGGTCCAATGCCCCAGCCCAATAGACCGTCCTGCCCTTGAGCGCGTTCCATCGGGCCAGCACGTCCTGGACGGTCAGGTTCAGGGCATGGCCCATATGCAGTTCGCCGGTTGGATTCGGCGCCGGGATTATGATACCAAATGCTTGCTGCGCGGCGCCAAGATGAAATTGTCGAGTCACCATTTTGTCATTCCTCCCTGCATCTCAATTCTCGTTATTGCGGCCGCTGACGACGGCGGTAAGTCATGCGCGTCTTTGATGAACCGGCACCGCCTTTGCCGGCGCCCCTAATCCTGCCTCACTCCGACGCAACGCAGAGCGCAATCAGTTCTGCCAGACGCTCCTCGCGTCGTCAGAACCGGAAATAGACGAACGGCCGCGCGATGTGCGGGGACGCCGCATAGTAGAGGACGGCGATAGCGCAAGCCGAATAGACCACAGCCCTTGCGGGAACGGGAAAACGGAAAACCGGCACGGTCTTCCTACGGGCGAAAATATCTCCGACGATCAATGCCGCAATCAGCAAGACATCCATATTGAAATGGATATGGTGAAAGACGCCTTTGCCGGGGTCCGGATCGGCGCTGAAGACATTGGCGAAGTTCGAGATCAGCGCCGGGCTGAATATTCCGCTGTAGATGTAGAGTACATCGTCCAAATTCTGCGCGCGGACGATCATGTCGGTGAAGACGACGAGCAGGAAGGTCGCGGGGATGCGGAAGAGCGTGACCAATAGAGCGGGGCAGCCGACGGAGCGCCAGAAGCGGTCACGGCTTGCCAGGGTCCATTGCGAGCCGACGACCAGAAGGCCGTTGGCCACGCCGTAGAGGACGTAACCCCAGCCGACGGCGTGCCAGACCCCCAGCAGGATCATGGTAATGAACACCGCGACGGAGGCCGCGAGCTTCGGCGGCCATCTGCGCAGCAGCAGGCACAGAGGCGTGAAGACATAGTCGCGAAGCCAATTCATCAGGCTGATGTTCCAGCTTCGCCAAAACTCCTGCATGTTCGTCGACAGATACGGCTGGCGGAAATTCTCGGGTATATCGATGCCGAGCAGCCGTGCCGAGCCGATTGCGATCAGCGAATACCCCGCCCAGTCCGCGTAGACTTGGAACGCGAAGTAAATGGTCGCGACGAGATGTTCGAGGGGCGGACAGTTCGCCAGATCGGCGTAGACCATCTCGCTCGGCCCGGCAAGGGAATCTGCGATCCACACCTTCATCACGGCGCCGATAAGGATTTCCGATATGCCCCGCATCCCGCGTTCGGCGTCGAACCCGCGCTTGAAGTGAAGCTGTCCCAGGGTGCCCGCCGTCCGCGGGATCGGTCCCTGGGTCACGATCGGGAAGAACCCGCAGAACAGGGCGAGGGTCAATGGCCGCCGTTCCGCCTCGGTCAGGCCCAAGGCGATGTCGGCGAGGTATCCGGCCGCTGCGAACGTGTAGAAGGACAGGCCCACCGGAAACAGCACCTGAGCTGCCGTCGTCGCTCCCCAGTCGGTCCCGTCGCCGCGGTCGGACACGACCGACCACAGCGGGATCAGATACTTGTAGAAGAGCATCGGCGCAAAACAGGCGAGCAGGACGGCCGTTACTACCGATGCAAAGAAGCGCGTCTCGCGGAATCGCTCGATCAGCAGGCCGCCGACATACGCCACCAGCGTTACCGCGACGAGTATCGGGAAGAACGCGAGGGGAAAGGTCAGGTAATAAGCGTAGCTGACGATAAGAAGAAAGGCTGCTCGCCAACGCCCGGCCGGCAGCGCATAGCAGATGAGGACGATCGGCAGCAGCAACGCAAGATATAATGGATCGCAGATCGGCATGACCGGACGCCCGATGTTTTTGCGGACAGTCGGAACACTCAGCTATTGAAAGCGGCGGCGACCCGGTCGACGGGTGCAGTAGCGTTATGTTTCCATCACGCCTTTTCGCCGCAGGATGGACCGAACCAGACCGACCGTGCGCATTGCCATGATCTCGGTAATGCTCAATTGGACGGAAAAGGCATCCTGCACGGCAACGACGAGCCTCATCGTCGCCAGGCTATCCCACTGCGGCGTATTGTCGGGGGCGGTCTCATCCGATATCCGGGAAGGATCGATCTTGAGAATTTCTCCGAACACCTGCGCAACGCGACCAGGCATGACGAGGTTCATCCGCGGAATGTGACGTTACGATATATTATGATACGCCAATTTATTGTAAATTGAAAATGATAAAAACCGACAGGTTGCATTCCGTTAAAAATGTTTATGGCGCACCCATCACTCGGCGGCCATGAGCTGCGCGATCGTGCCCTCCGGCGCCTCCAGCTCGTCGAACGTTCCCTGTTCGGCGAGCATGCCGCCGCTCATCACCAGCACGCGGTCGAAGTTTCGCGCGAGACCGGCGCGGTGCAGGCTCCAGATGATGCCGCGCCCCTCGAACTCGCGCCTGACACCGTCCAGCACGGCGCTCTGCGACGGCCCGTCGAGCACTGCCGTCGCCTCGTTCAGCACCAGGAGGTCCGGCCGCTTCAGCACCGCGCGGCCGATCGCCACCTTCTGGCGCTGCGCCGGCGAGAGCCGCGAGCCGCCGGTGCCGACATGGTAGCCGAGCCCGGTCTCGATCACGAGGTCGTGCAGGCCGAGCGAGTCCAACACTTCGGCGATGAGTTCGCGCAGGTGCTCCCGGTCCGCGCTCTCGGTGGCCGCGACCTTGCCGAACAGGACGTTTTCCTCCAGCGTCGCCGAGCTGTTGTATTCGTCGGGGTCGAAGAACTCGATCGCGTCGCGCAGGTCCTCCGGCAACCCCTCGGCGAAGCGGTGCCGCACCTCGACGATCCGCTCCTGCAACGCGTCGTCGATCAGATCGAGGCGGTGCCGTGCGACGACGATCTTGAAGGCGAGCGACAGCAGCATCTCGCGGTCGTCCTTGGGCAGCGACGCCGGGCCTTCGCTTTTCTCCAGCCTGCCGAGGATCGCCTCGACGGCGGGGAGGTCCTCAGCGCTGACGAAGCTGAACTGTTCGAAGAACTCGTGGTCCGCGCGCAGGTCGCCGAACAGCTCGACCATCGTCCCGGCGATCTCGCTGCCGACGCGCAGCAGGTCGCCTGCCAGCCCGGTCTCGTCGAGCACCCGGCGCACATAGGACTGCCTGGGCAGATGTTCGTCGGCGAACGTGCGGCCGACGGGCGTGCCGAAGAGCAGGTTCTCCGCGATGGTCGCGTGGCGGTTGTACCGCTGCGGGTCGAACCGCTCGACGCAACGCGCAAGGTCGGAGCCGGCGAGGCGCGCGTCCAGCTCGCGCCGCGCCTCGATAAGCCGCTCCGCCGCGTCCGGCTGCCGCGCCGGGTCGAGCCGGCCGCGCAGCCCCATCGCGTGCACATCGGCCTCAAGCTCGACGAGCGTCAGCACCTCCCGGATGCGTTGCCGCAGCCCGGCCTCGTCGTCGACGCCCGCCTGCGCGTAGTCGATCCAATCGGCCGCGATGTCGTAATCGATATTTCCGGCCTCGTGCGCCTCGACGAGCGCGTGCTTGCGCGCCCGGCGCTCCGCGTCGCTTGCGTCGCCGCGGTCGGCGAGGGAATCGCTCAACGGACGGTGGCGCAGTCCGATCAGCAGATTGTCCCGCACGCTCTCCGCGAACAGCGTGGTGACAGGTCCGACATAGCCGATCCGCCGCCCGGTGACGGCGACCGGCAGCGTGTTGATGTCCTGTCCGCCGATCGTGATCCGCCCGGCCGTCGGCACGACGACGCGCGCCAGCATCGTCGCCAGCTCGTCCTTGCCGCTGTTGCTCGGGCCGACAAGCGCGAGATGCTCGCCTAAAGGCGCCGAGAAGCTGACGCCCTGCACGAGAGGCGCGCCGTCGATATCGGTCAGCGTCACGTTCGCCGCGACGATCTCGCCGGAGAGCGGCTCGATCCGCTCCGGTTCGTCGAGCTGCATCTTGGGGTCGAGCATCGCCGGTACCTGGAACTGCTCGACGACCTGCTCGTACTTGATTGCGACGTCCTGCTGCTGCTGGTAGAAGTCGAGCAGTTCCTTCCAGGGCGACGACAGGTCCTTGTAGGCGGCGAGCACGGCGACGAGCGCGCCGAACGACAGGTCGCCCGCGATCACCAGATACCCGCCGATCGCGTAGAAGAAGAACGGCGTGAGCTGGCCGATGAAGTTGTTGAGGAACTTGACGAAGAACTTGCGGTTGTAGATCTCGAAGCGGATGTCGTAGATCGTGCCGAGCCGCGCCGAAACGTCGGCGAGCTGGTAGGGCGCGTGGTCGTTGACATGGATGTCGACGCGCGCGGCGATCGATTCGCCGATCCGGTCGGAGAGCTTGCGCATCTTGCGCACGCGCTCGCGGCCGAGCGCCCGGACCTTCCGTTGCAGCTTCGGGATGATGTAGCCCTGGATCGGGTAGAGCGCGACCGCGGCGCCGCCGAGCACCGGGTCCTGCACGAACATGAAGACCAGGATCGTCAGCAGCGTGCCGCCCTGGAACACCGGCAGCGCGAAGGCGTCGCCGATGAAGCCGCCGACCGGCTCCAGTTCTGCCGTCACCATCGCGATCAGTTCGCCGGTGGAGGTCCGGCTGAAGTGCTGCGCCGGAAATCGCAGGATCCGCCAGTACAGCTCGTAGCGGAGCCGCCGCAGCATCCGCTCGCCCGTCTGCCCCTTCTTGACGTTGATGTAGTACTTGAACCAGCCGTTGATCACGACCATCGCGAGGAAGATCCCGCACATGATCGCGAGATAGGGGAGCTGGTCGAACTCCCACCACAGCAGCTTCTGCGGGAAGTGCTTGCCGCCGATCGCGCGGTTCACGATCGTCTTCGGCAGGTCGAGCGAGTAGTAGAGGAACGGGAACGACACCAGCGTCAGGATGACCAGGAACACCTGGTCCCGGAAGCTGTGCCGCAGCACGAACCGGTAGATCGTCGGCTCCAGCCTGTCCGCGCCGTCGTCGCCGCCGTTCCCCGACGGCAGCCATCCGCGGGTCAGCAGGCGCGCGGACCGGCGGATTGCCGCCGCTGCCTTGTCGAGAAAGCCGGGTTCGGTTCGCTTCTTCATACTCACAAACGATTACAACGCTCGCGCCGGCCGTTCGGCCCGATCGCGGCGACGGGGTGCTGCTGCGCGGTATCACGCATGCGGCGAGAACGTACCGAGTGAACGTCCGGTTCATCGGCTTCCGCCCACATCGAACAGGTCGCGAGATTCGGACCGGCGCCGACGTACGGCTGTTGGTGGAAGAGAAGGAGGTCCGCGATGCGCAACATCGGCATGCCCTCGTCGCCGCAGACCGATCAGGATTTCGTCGTGGTGGACGTCGACTATTTCCGGACGAAGGCGCAGCAGTGTTTCCGGATGGCGGACGCGACCGGCGATCCGGACCAACGGGCGACGCTGGTCAGCCTCGGCAACGATTACGACGACAAGGCCACCACCCTCGCCGTCTCGGAGGAGGATGACGCCATGCCGCCGTGACGGCGGCCGGGCTGTATTGAATGCGGCATCGACCGCGGCGGCCTCGCGTCCGAAACCCCATCGAGCTTGCACCGGGTCGCCGGTCGGCTGCACCCTGGCGTAGTACGCTGGCGGTGGCGTAGCTTGTTCCCGGCCGTCGGCCGGAACGGACGGCCTTGGCGAATCGAGGCGGAGGAGAGAAAACCATGCTCTCGGTGATGGAGCGGCGCCACGCAGCGGTGGCCGAGACGATCGCGCGGATCCGCGCGGTCGTGCACGGCAAAGGGATCACCGGCGCCGCGCTCGACGACATCAAGGGCCTCGTGATCGACCTCGCCGGCCGGACCGAGCTGTTTCCGCCCGAGCAGTTCGCCGTGCCGGACGGCAGGCAGGCCCGCCTCTACCGCCTTGCCGAAGACCCCGACCACCGCTTCGCGCTCTATGCCTCCGCGGGCATGCCGGGAAAGGCGCAGCCGCCGCACAACCACACGACCTGGGCGGTGATCGCCGGCGTCTACGGGCAGGAACACAACGTCTTCTACGAGCGCACCGACAACCGCTCGACGCCGGGGCAGGGGACGCTGCGGCGCACCGGCGAGGAGACCGTCGTAAAGGGCAACGCGGTCGCCTTCATGCCCGACGACTTCCATACGATCGAGGTGATCGGCGCCGAGCCGTCGCTCCACCTCCATATGTACGGGCTCAGCCTGGAGCGCCTGCCGGAGCGGATCAATTTCGCCTCGGCTTCCGGCGGTCCCTACGCGATCTTTCCGGCCAACCCCGGCATCTCCGCGCCGGAAGTGCCGCCGGGCGAGCTGAAGGCGATGCTGGGCGACGGCGGGGAACTGGCGGTTCTCGACGTCCGCGAGGAAGGACTCTTCGCGCAGGGGCATCTGCTGCTCGCCGCCTCCCTGCCGCTGAGCCGCCTGGAGATCCGGCTAGCCGCGCTGGTGCCGCGGCGCGGCACGCGGATCCTGCTCTGCGACGAGCACGGCGCGGACGGCGGGCTCGCGCAGAAGGCCGCCGGCCGGCTGCTCGATTTCGGATACGGCAATGTCGCCGTGCTGAAAGGCGGCGTCGCCGGATGGCGGGCGGCCGGCTACGAGCTGTTCAGCGGCGTCCATGTGCCGAGCAAGGCGTTCGGCGAGTTCGTCGAGCATCGCTGCGACACGCCTCGGCTCGACGCCGCCGAACTGAAGGCGAAGCTCGACGCCGGAGAGGACGTGCTGATCCTCGACAGCCGGCCGATGTCCGAGTACCGGGTCATGAGCATCCCCGGCGGGATCGACTGTCCGGGCGCCGAGCTGGTGTACCGCGTGCACGACCTCGTGAAATCGCCGGATACCCTGGTGGTCGTCAACTGCGCCGGGCGGACGCGCAGCATCATCGGCGCGCAGTCGCTGATCAATGCCGGCCTGCCGAACCGCGTCGCCGCGCTGAAGAACGGCACGATGGGCTGGCATCTCGCCGGCTTCGCGCTGGAGCACGGGAAGCGGCGCTATGCGCCGGACCCTTCTCCCGAAGGTCTCACGCGGGCGAGGCAGGCCGCCGCGCGGGTCGCGGAGCGCTTCGGCGTCCGCCGCATCGATCATGCCGCGCTGCGCCGCTTCGAGGCGGAGCGCGAGACCCGCTCGCTCTATCTGCTCGACGTGCGCAGCCCCGAGGAATACGCCGCCGGCCATCTGCCGGGCGCGCGCTCGGCGCCGGGCGGCCAGCTCGTGCAGGCTACCGACTCCTATGTCGGGACGCGGAATGCACGTCTGGTGCTTGCCGACGGCGAGGACGGGGTGCGCGCGACGATGACCGCCTCCTGGCTCGTGCAGATGGGATGGGGCGAGGTCTATGTCCTAGCCGACGCCCTGCTCGGCGAGCCGCTGGAGGTCGGGGCGGAGCGGACGCCGGTCTTCGGCCTGCCGGCGCGCGGGGTCGCGGCGGTCACGCCGGCCACGCTCGACGAAATGATGAAGGAGGGTATGGCGGTCGTCGTCGACCTCGCGAGCAGCATCGACTATCGCGAGGCCCATATTCCCGGCGCCTGGTTCGCGGTGCGGTCGCGCTTCGCCGACAGCGTGGCGCGCCTGCCGGGCGACGGCGCCCTCGTCCTGACCTCGCCCGACGGCGTGCTGGCCCGCGTCGCTGCCGCGGACCTTGCCGCTATGGCGCCGGCCCGGCCGGTGCACGTGCTGGCCGGCGGCACCGCCGCGTGGCGAGCCGCCGGCCTGCCGCTCGCGGCGGGTGAGGAGAACCTTGCCGACACGCCGGACGACGTCTGGTATCGCCCCTACGACCGGCGCGACGGCGTCGAGGCGGCGATGCAGGATTATCTCCGCTGGGAAGTCGACCTCGTGACGCAGATCGAGCGCGACGGCGGCGCGCGCTTCCGTACCTTTCGCTGACCGATGGAGGACCAGCCATTGAAGGATAAGGGCAAGGATCTTCGCCGCGACACGCTGCTCGCGCATCTCGGCCGCGATCCGGCGGCGCAGCATGGCGCGGTGAACCCGCCGGTTTATCATGCTTCCACGATCATCTTCCCAACCGTCGCCGCATGGGAGTCGGTGCGCTTCAAGCGGTTCGACAGCACCGTCTACGGCCGCAACGGGACGCCGACGACGTTCGCGCTGGAGGAAGCGGTCGCCGCGCTCGAAGGCGGCTACCGGGCAATGCTCGCGCCGTCCGGCTTGGCGGCGGTCTGCGCCGCCTTGCAGGCCTGCGTGCGCTCCGGCGACCACGTGCTGGTGCCCGACTCGGTCTATGGCCCGGCACGTGCCTTCTGCGACGCGGTGCTGCCGCGCTCCGGCGTCGAAACGACCTATTACGATCCGCTGATCGGCGGCGGGATCGCCGATCTCATCCGGCCGAACACCAAGGTCGTCTATACCGAGTCGCCGGGCTCGCTGACCTTCGAGGTGCAGGACGTGCCGGCGATCGCCGCGGCGGCGCACGCTCGGGGCGCCAAGGTGCTGTTCGACAACACCTGGGCCTCTCCGTACTTCTTTCCGTCCTTCGCGCGCGGCGTCGACGTGTCGATCCACGCCGCGACGAAATACATCGTCGGCCATTCCGACGTGATGCTCGGAATGATCGTCACGACCGAGGAGATGTTCCTCCCGGTCCGCACCATGGCCGCCGGCCTCGGCCTCACCGCCGGTCCCGACGACGTGTATCTTGCGCTCCGCGGCTTCCGCACGCTGGGCGTCCGCCTCGACCGGCATCAGCGCAATGCGCTTGCCGTCGCCGAGTGGCTGACGCAGCGGCCGGAGGTGGCGCGCGTGCTTTATCCGGCGCTGCCGGACGACCCCGGCCACGCGCTCTGGAAGCGGGATTTCCTCGGCGCGAGCGGCCTGTTCGGCTTGGTGCTCAAGCCTGCGCCGAAGGCGGCCGTCGACGCGATGCTCGACGGTCTTGCCCTCTTCGGCATGGGCGCGAGCTGGGGCGGCTACGAGAGCCTGATCCTGCCGACCCATCCCGAGCGGATCCGGACGGCGACCCGCTGGGAGCCGGAAGGGCCGTGCCTGCGCCTGCATATCGGGCTGGAGGACCCCGCCGACCTGATCGACGACCTTGCGGCCGGCTTCGAGCGGCTCAACCGACTGCGCTGAAGCGGCGGGTTTCGCTATGGATGCATCGCGGCGGCGCCCATCGCGCCGCGCAGGATGAGGACGCCGAGGCCGATCGCGGTGCCGAGCCACACCCGCGCCGAGAGGCGTTGCAGATGCTCGAAATGCGCCCGCTCGGCCAGCGGCGCGTCGGCGTCGAGGAAGAGCCGGTATTCGAGATAATGCCAGTACGGCACGGCGATGCACCAGATCATCTCGAACCGGACGATCCATGGCGGCGCCGGGCTGCCGTCCCACGGCGCTTCGAGCAGGACGAAGGCGATGAGGGCGAAGCCGCCGAGCGCGGCCGCGGTGCGGATCGGGCCGGCCAAATGGTGGATCAGACGGCGGCCGTACAACGCATCATCCGTCACAGAGGCCGCCGGCCGTCGGCCATTTCGACGTCTGCCGGACATGGAGGCGGCGCAGCGGCAGCGGGAACACGACGAACAACCCGAACGACACCATTAGAGCCGCCGGAGCATAGCCGATCTTGCGATACGCGGGAGCGCGGAGATGGCGGATGGCGTCGGTCGCCTGCGATGCCGTGCCCGGCCGCTCCGCCGCCGGCCACAGGCCGGCAAAGAAAAGGCGGGCGGCCCGGAAGAGCCGCCCGCCTCGCCTTGTCGGGCGCGCGTCGTGCCGCCCGTCCGTCTTCAGCGGACCGGCATGGCGTACATGAGGCCGCCGCGGGTCCACAGGTCGTTGAGGCCGCGCTCCAGCTTCAGCGGCGAGTCCTTGCCGACGTTGCGGTCGAAGATCTCGCCGTAGTTGCCGACCGCCTTGATCGCGTTGTACGCCCACTTCTCGTCGAGGCCGAGCGCCTTGCCCATGCCCGGCGTGGC
>Ga0265327_10004795_pt1 | contig 11751 bp, 13 predicted proteins | sample 41621metaG_FD_202089 | JGI IMG/M metagenome (GOLD analysis project Ga0265327, IMG submission 202089) | Rhizosphere microbial communities from Carex aquatilis grown in University of Washington, Seatle, WA, United States - 4-16-21 metaG | ecosystem: Host-associated > Plants > Roots > Rhizosphere...
GTTCGGGTCGCGCTCGATGACCGTCACGTCGAAATTCTGGCGCCGCAGGGCGATGGCCGCGGTGAGGCCGCCGATGCCGCCGCCAATGACCAAGATACGTCCGGATTTCATCGGATCGGCGGCCCAGACTTGGCGGTGATCATGATCGGCTCCTTAGAGGCTCGACGGCGCGGCAGTGAGCGTGGGGGGAGACAAAGACCCGAACGGCTCTATCTGTAAAACTGATTGTGTTTATGTAAGTGCAATCACGAAATTGATGATCCGCGATCCGCCGACGCGCGGGCCCGGATCAGGTTTAAGAGCCAGTCCAATCCGGCGTCGAAGTCGCGGCTGCGGTGGTACTGGACCATCTCCCGCATGGGCGGAAACGGGAAGGGCATGGGGGCCATCTTGAGCGGCAGGCTCGGGGTCAGCATTCGCGCCAGGCGTTCGTGCATGATGGCCAGACGCATGGTCCCCGGCAGCATCCCGGGAACAGCGGAAAAGAACGGCGCCACCACCTCGATCCGCCGCGCATAGCCCAGTTTCTTGAGCTGGACCTCGGCGAAGGTTGACGCCTGTTCCGCGAGTTCCACGGAGACGTGTCCCAGCGCGAAGAACGCTTCTTCGGTGAGCGGTCCGCTCAAGGCGGGATTCTCGGCCCATCCGACGACGACGTGCTTTTCCTCAAATAGCAGTTCGGCGGGATGTTCGGCCGCGAGATAGTCTTCCGGCACCAGCATGAGATCCATGTCGCCCTGCTGGAAGGCCTGGGCCACGCGGGCCGAGGGCTGGACGATCTGGAGGCTGACCCCTGGCGCTTCCCGTTCGATGAGGGGCAGGAGGGGCGTGAGCAGAACGGTCGTGACGTAGTCAGAGGCGCAGATTCGGAACCGCCGCTGGGACGCCGCCGGATCGAACACCGTGGAGGCCGAAATGAGCTGTTCGATGCCGCGCAGGACGTCCTGAAGGACCGGCGCCAGGCTTTCGGCGTGCGCGGTCGGGAGCATCCGCTTTCCGGACGCCGTCAGGATGTCGTCATTGAAGTAGGCCCTCAAACGGCTGAGCGCCGCGCTCGCCGCGGGCTGGGTCAGGTTGAGCCGGGCCGCCGCCCTCGAGACGCTGCGCTCCGTCAGCAGCGCGTCCAGCGCCACCAGAAGATTGAGGTCGAAGCCCTTGAAGCGCATCTGGAAGTCAATCCATAAATCGCATTGTTCATTTTGGATAAAATCAAATCATCCGGATTATTCAAGCATTCGGATTTGGCGGCGGCGACATCTGGTTCCCGGGCGGGACTATTTGTCGTCGCAACAAAGTGCCCTCCGGCGGCTAAGCGCGGCAGTTATCAGTCTGAAAACGGACAATCCCGACGTTCGCCAAGAGTCGAAAGCAGTAGGCGCCGTCGCCTGTCGGAATGTCCGGAATCCGGAGCGATTCCCTGACCTACCGCCCTTTGCCGAGGGCCTCCTGGACCACGCTGCCGTCGATCAGCTTGGCCAGTTCGGCGCGTGAGCGGGGTTCGCGCTTGGCCTGGGGCGCGAGCCAGCGTTCCTCGTCCTCCAGCACGTCGAGCAGGTCCTTGGCGAGGGCGGCGCCGAAGCGGTGGTGGGGCCACCCCAGCGCGATGGTCTGTTCGCTGAAGCCGCTGGACTTGGCCACCAGGGGCCAGACCATGCTGGGCTGATCGGCGCTGACCTTTGACGCCTGGGCCAGGGCCCGGACATAGGCGACGATGCGAGCGCGGCGCGCCGGGTCGGCCAGGGCGGCGGCGGTGGTGTTGAGGTTGTAGACCTCGCGGTAGACGCCGGCGCCGGGAAGGACCACGGCGTCCTGGCCCAGCGCCGCCTCGCCCTGACTGGCCTGGGGCTCCCAGATGGCGATGGCGTCGACCTTCTTGTCGGCGAGGGCGGCGGGCAGGTCGCTGGGCGCCAAGGGCGCCAGGGTCACGTCGGTGTCGGCCAGGCCCGCCTTCTGCAGCATCTTGTGGGCGAAATAGGCGGCCGAGGTCGAGGCGGTCACGCCGATGCGCTTGCCCTTCAGGTCCTTCAGGGCGGCGATCCCCGCCGAGCGGCGCGCCACGATGCTGTAGAGCCCCTCAACCACGGTCTGGATGATCCGCAGGTCCGGATGCTCGACCGAGACGCGCAGGGCCTGGGTCTCAGCGTTGCCGCCGAGTTCGACGGCCTGGTCGCCCGGGGCGAACAGGGTCGGGGCCCCGCCGGGAACCACGACCACAGCGTCGGCCCCCATCTGCTGAGCGGCGTAGAGCAGGGGGCCGCCCTCCATCACCGCAGGCGCCGCCGCCACGCGCAGCGCCGGCGCCGCCGCGGCGGTAAGGGGTACGGCCGGCAGGGCCAGGGCCGCGGCGCATGCGCGCAGGATCGATTTCGCCGCGTAGGGCATGGTCTGTGGGCCCCTCCCGATGTGCGCGCCACCATGCCCTGCGAAAGCGCCGCCGTCACGGGCATGCGCGGGCGGCGGTCAGGGCGCCCTCCCGCGTCGCCACGGCCACATGACCGTGTTATCAGGGTTTGAACTTTGGGGGATCGACCGTGCTTGGGGATTTGTTGCGAGTACCTGTCCGGCGCTATTTGCGCCGCAAAGGCTATGACGTGGTCAAGGGGCCGAACCTTCACGGCTTCCTCGCCGCCCGGCAGGTCGATCTGGTGATCGATGTCGGGGGCAACGACGGCGGCTATGGCTCCTTCCTGAGGCGCTGGGGTTACGGGGGCGAAATCCTATCGTTCGAGCCGACGAGCCGCGCGTTCAAGCGCCTCAGCGCCAAGATCGCCACGGACGCCGCCTGGAACGCGGTGCAGCTGGCGGCCGGCGATCGGCCGGGATCGGCGGTGATCAAGGTTTCCGAGGACGACCGGTTCAGTTCATTCAACGATCTGACTGACGCTGGCCGCGCGTTCGATCCCGCCGCGGCCGTCATCGACCAGGAGACCGTCGAGGTCGTAACGCTGGACCGCTATTTCGCCGACGTGGCGGCCGCCAGGCCGTTCCTGAAAATCGACACCCAGGGGTCCGAACGCCTGGTGCTCGAAGGCGCCAAGGACCTCCTGAAGCGGTGCGTCGGCGTTCAGCTCGAACTGCCCGTGCAGCAACTCTACGACGGCGTCTGGTCGCTGCAGGAAGCCCTTGGCTACATGGAAAGCTGCGGATTTATGCTGGCTCAGGCGATCCCGACCAACCCGCGCCACGACGACTACACCAGCGTCGCCGAACTGGACTGCGTCTTCCGCCCCATCGGCTGAACGGCTTAAAGCGGGCGGCGCGGGCGCCGAACCTCACTGGTCCGCCGCTCCTTGCGTCCCCGTGATCGTGTAGACCCCGCCCTCGGGCGTCAGGTCGAAGCTGATGCGGTCGCCGACTTCTGTGCGCTTGAGCACGGCCGCGTCGGCGCGAAAGCTGGTGGTTCCGGCGGCGAGGTTCAGTTCAGGCACGCCTGCGTGCTGCACGGCGATGGTTCCGGTGGCGTCGTTGGTCGAGACCACCACGCCTGCGCCTCGGATCGGACGCACCGCCGGGGCGGGTGCGGGGTGGTGCAGGGGCGCTGTCGCCACTGCCAGCAGGAACACGCCCGCCGGATAGGAGCACAGCAGGCCAAGCGCGATCAGGGCCGCGACCACGCGGCGGTGGTGGCTGGCCCACTCCTCGTGGGTCCGGACGCGGGCGCCGGCGGCAGGGAAGGTCAGTTTCATCATCGGCAGGCTCGCCTCCTGGCGGGGCCTTCGCGGAGTCCGGCGCTGAACGTGCGCAGGGACACGCGTGCAGCAAGCCCTTCGACAGTGCGCTTCCTGGCGCGATTGTCAAAAACCGCGCTCAGGCCGCGACCTTGGCGTAGCGGCGGCAGTGTTCCAGATAGGCCGCCTCGTGCAGGGCCATCAGATCGACCACGCTGGTCCATAGCCAGGACGGCGCCTCCAGGCTCTTGGAGCGGTTGCGGTTGAGCTCGGCGGCCCAGCGCGTCCGCTCCTCCAGCGACAGCTGCCGGGCGTGGGCCCGGCCGACCACGCCAGCCAGGAAGCGGGCGGTGCGGACCGCCTCTCCGGCGTCCAGCGCCTCGATCTCCAGCTTCAGGTCCTGGGGCCTGAGCTCGCGCACGAACACCGGCGTTTCCAGCACCTGACTGGCCCGCATGCGATCGCCCAGGAAGGGCGACAGCTGGCGCGCGCCCAGCACCACGCGCTCGGCGTTGTCCTTGGGCATTCCGGCGTTGGCCGCCCGAGGGGCCGCCGCGCGGACCGCCTCCTTCACGTCGACCAAGCACAGTTCGCGATGCTTGCCCTCGCCCACGGCCACCAGCAGGGCGTAGCGCAGCAGGCCCAGAGAGGAGCAGCCCTTGACCCAGTAGGCGGCGTCGATCAGCTCGACCTCCGCCTCGCTCGGGCGCGACTGCAGGGCGGTGACCAGGTCGTGGATCGGATCGGAGGCCACCAGTTCGTTGAGGGCGCTGCGTTCCTTGGCCGCCAGGGGCCAGAAATGCTTGCCGATCGGAATGTGTGGCTTCAGGTCCTCGATCCGCTCGCGCGCCAGATGGGTCCAGCTGCGTTTGCGTGAGGTGCGGATCAGGCCCTCGATACCCGGCGGACGATCGTCCTTGGGCCGCCGCTGGGCGGTCAGGGCGGTCTGGTAGGCGTCGACGATCTGCTCGACCATGCGCGCGGTGGCGGCGCCGGGCAGGTCGAATCCGCGGGCGGCGCTGGACAGCGACAGGGCCAGGCGGATCACGTCGTGGGCCGGGTTGCCGACCACGGTCTGGTCCAGGTCGCGGATCTGCACGGCCACCTCGTCCTTGGCGTTGGCCACCGGGCCGAGATTTCCGTAGTGGCAGTCGCCGCAGATCCAGATCGGCGGGCCCTCCGGCAGCACCCGGCCGTCGGCCCGGAGCCAGGCGTAGAACTGGGTGGTCGAGCCGCGCACGAAGCTCTGCGCCGAGTTGGTCATCTTCAGATTGCGCCGCGCCAGCAGCTGGTCGGCCCGCGCGGACGGCGAGGGCGGCGCGGCGGATCGGGATGGGGAAAGCTTGGGCATAAAGGGCTAACGCGGCGCTCGCGTCCGGGATGCGTTCGCAGGATTCAGCACGGGTTGCGCTCCAGGCGGCCATGCACGGCGGTCGCGGCGATGGCGGCTTCGCCCGCGGCTACGCTGATCTGGTTCAGCCCTCGCACCACGTCGCCCGCGGCATAGACTCCGTCCACGCAGGTCTGCTGGTCCTCGCCCGTCTTGATCCGCCCGTCCGCGTCCAGCGCCACGCCGAGGCCGCGCGCCAGCTTCACCTGCGGCGTGACGCCGAAGGCGGTGTAGACCACGTCGAAGCCCTGGGCCGCGCCGCCCGGCGCCGTCACCGTCACCGATCCGGCGTGGATCGTCAGGGCGTCCTGACCGACCGGCAGGATATCGACGCCCAGAGCGGACAGCTCCGCGACCAGAGCCGGCGCGACCTCGGCTCCCGGAGTCAGCAGCAGGACGACGTCCTCGGCGAAGGTGCGCAGGAACAGGGCTTCGCGAGCGGCGTGGTCGCCGGCGCCCATCACCGCCACCCGGCGGCCCCGGGCCTCGTAGCCGTCGCAGATCGGGCAGACGCGCAGCACGCCCCGGCGGATCGCCTCCGCCGCCCCGTCGATCGGCGGGACCGTCTCGACCACGCCGGTAGCCAGGATCACCGTCCGGGCCGCGATGGCGCCCTCGCCGACGCGCGCGGTGAAGGCGCCGTCCCGGGCGCGGAGCTCGTCCACATGGGCGACAACAGGCGTCACGCCATAGACGGCCAGCTGCTGGCGTAGGGCGTCGAGCAGGGCTTCCCCGCCGACGCCGTCCGGAAAGCCGGGGACATTGCGGCTGCGCGGAATCCATTTCGCCCGGCTGGCGCCGCTGTCGGCCACCATCACGTTTCGGCGGAAACGCGCCAGATAGAGGGCCGCCGTCAGGCCGGCGGGGCCGGCGCCGACGATCAAGCAGTCGAGGGGTGGGGGCATCGGCTCATCCGCGGACGGGGGTCCGCAAGCTCAATTCCTCCAAGGCTCCGCGGTTGCGCCCTAGCCGCCGGGCTACTCCCCGAGCGCGCGGATCATGACATCGGCGGTCTCCGCGCCCGAGAAGTTCTGCTGGCCCGTGACCAGATTGCCGTCGCGAACCGCGAAGCCCCGCCACAGGCCGGCCTGGACGTAGTTCGCGCCGAGCGCTTTCAACTCATCCTCGATGCGCCAGGGCATGACATGTTTGTCGCGCGCCAGGGCGCCGATGCTCCACACCGCGTTGTCGGCGAAGTCTTCCTCGACGTTGGCGAAACCGGTCACGGTCTTGCCCTTGCATAGGTATTCGCCGTTGGAGAGCCTGGCGTAGCGCAGGATCGCCGTGCCGTGACACATGGCGGCGGCGACCTTGCCGGCCTCGTAGAACTCCGCGAACCGCCTCTGCAGGGCGCCGGCCTGTTCGAAGGTGAACATCGGCCCCTGGCCGCCGGCGACCAGGATGGCGTCGAAGGCGTCGACCTCAAGCCGGCTTACCGGCTTGGTGTCCTCAACCAGAGCCATCAGCTTGGGGCTCGAGATGAACCCCAACGAGACGATGTCAGTCTCCGAATAGCCCGACGGGTCGCGGGGATGGCTCATGGCGTCGCCCTCGCACTTGCCCCCGTCCGGTGAGAAGACCTCGACCTGATAGCCGCGTTCGAAGAAGGCGAGATAGGGGTGCGCCAACTCGCTCCACCAGAAGCCGACCGGCCAGCCGGTCGTTGTGGAGACAGAGGGATTTGAAATCACGATCGCCACCCGTTTGGGCGACGCGGCGTGCACGGGATTGGGATCTTTCAGGCTCATCGAACAGTCCTCAGAAGGTTGCGGCTCGGGGGCCGTACCCACTGAAAGCGAACCCCCGGCGACAGAGCCGACGCCTGACCGGGGCGGTTTATTCCCGAGATCGGAAAAATATTTCAGACAGGCGCAGGCGCGCTCCGCCGATCTGCGCGATCAGTCCGCGCCTTCGATCAACAGAAAGCGGTTCCTCGCCCCGCCGCGCCGGATCCTCGCCGCCGCCTGGTAGTCGTCCGAGGCGAACCAGGCCCTCGCCTGCTCCGCGCTGGGGAATTCCAGCACCGCCATGGCCAGGGGCGGGTCGCCGTCGCCCTCCAGCATCAGAGCCTCGGGGGCCTTGGCCAGGTAGCGGCCACCGAACTTTTCGATCGAGGCCTTGGCGATGGGGCCGTAGGCGGCGAACACGCCCGGGTCCCACTGCTCCAGCCGCTCGGCGATGACGTAAGCGACCATGATGGAATCCTTTTTTGCGCTACCGGCTGCCTACTTGAGCGCGGCCTACTCCCGCAGCGCTTCGCCGAGCGCGACCCCGCGCACGCGGTCGGAGTCGCTCGGCGGGGCGCCGCATTCGTCGGATATGCCGCTCACACCCTCGACGATCCGGCTCTCCAGCAGGCCCAGGCCCTCGCATTCCACGGTCACCACGTCGCCGGGCTGCACGGGGCGCGAATTGGCGGGCGTGCCGGTCAGGATCAGGTCGCCGGGCATCAGGGTGTGGGTGCGGGCGAGGTCGGCGATCAGATAGGGGATCGACCAGATCAGCTCGTCCAGGCCGCCGTCCTGCACCACCTGGCCGTTGACCTTGGTCACCACCCGCTTGCCGTCCGGGTCCCAGCCGCGCACCAGGCCCGGGCCGACCGCGCCCAGGGTGTCGGCGCCCTTGACCCGCACCATCGAGCCGCGGTCGGTGTCGCGGAAGTCGTGCAGGCCGAAGTCGTTGGCCAGGGTGTAGCCGGCGACGTGATCCATCGCCTCGCTCATGCGGATGTTGCGCGTGGGTCGGCCGATCACCACCGCAACCTCGCCCTCGTAGTTCAGGTACTTGCAACCCCGCGGCCGCACCACGGCGCCCCGGTGGCTGTTGAGGCACGAGGGCGGCTTCTGGAAATAGGAGGGCGTGGGCGGGCAGGTGGTCTTCAGCTCGTCCACCCGGCTCATGAAATTCAGGTGCACGCAGATGATCTTGGTCGGTTCGCAGGGCGGCAGGTGCAGGGCCTGACCGGCCGCCACGCGCCGGCCGTCTGGAGCGATCAGCACGTCGCCGTCCGACCGAACCTCGGTCACTACGCCATCCAGCAGGATGCGGCGGGTCTCGATCATCAGGCGACCGGCGCCTCGGCCTTGGCCGAGACGGGCGGGGTCGGCAGCCACTCCACGCCGGGCTCCAGCACGAAACGGTGCTCCAGCGACCACCACGCCGGCAGGGCCTCGCCATTGGGCGCGGGCTCGTTCTGGTGGCGCACATAGCGGGCGATCAGCGGGCGGGTGACGCCGAACTGGGCGTCGCTCTCCAGCATCGGGTCGTCCGAACTGTAGAGCTGCGAGGCGATGGTCTTGTAGCCGGCCTTGTGGATCAGGCAGTGCAGGTGGGCCGGGCGGAACGGATGGCGCTTCTGCACGGTGAGCAGCTTGCCCACCGGGCCGCCCATCGGCACCGGATAGCCCGACGGCTTGATGCTGCGGAAGGCGAAGCGGCCGTCCTTGTCGGTGAAGAACTTGCCGCGCAGGTTCATCTCGGCCTGTTCGGGGTCCTGGTTCTCATAAAGGCCCACGGTCGAGGCGTGCCACACGTCAACCTCGGCGTCGGCGATCGGCTCGCCGGCCTGATCGACCACCACGCCGTCGAAGAACATGGCCTCGCCGGTGGTGTCGGAGCGCACGATCGAACCGCCGTTGGGCGTCACCGGCGAATTCACCCGCCAGAACGGTCCGAGCAGGTTGGCCGAGGTCTCGACCTCGCCATCGATGGAGCCCTCGCCGTTGTTCATCAGGCACACCAGGGTCGACAGACCCAGGCTGCCCGCCATCAGCCGCACCTCGTTGTGGCTGGGCGTGGTCTTCTGCCCGAGATCGGTCACCAGGCGAATGGCGGCGTCGAATTCCGGCTCGGTCAGCTTCACCTCGCGGGCGAAGGCGTGCAGGTGGCGCACCAGGCTCTCGAGGATCTCGCGGGTGCGCGCGCTCTCGGTGTTGCGCATCTCGTGGACGACCGCTTCGGTCAGCTGTACGGCGTTCTCGACGATCATGGTCCTCTCCTAATCACGCGTTCCGGGCGGCGGCGCCATGGGGTAGGCGCGACCCTGATAATCGAAGCCCCCCAGTTCAAAGCGGTCGCCCTCGGCCGGCTGGGGCGTGGCGTAGTAGGCGCGGATCTCGGCGATCAGGCCCGACACTGGATCAAATTCGTACCACTCGATGCCGCGCAGCACAGCGCCGGTGCGAGTCTTGAAGTGGGTCCATTCCATCACCGCCTGTCCGCTGAGCGGTTCGATCACCAGGCGATCGATGGTCCAGTAGGAGCCGAGGGTCTGCACTGCCGTCCGCCATTTCTCGGCGATCTTGCGCGCGCCGCGAAACGGACCCTCGTACATGCCGGGCGGAAAGTAGTGCACGGCGTCCGGCGTGAAGCAGGCCATGATCTTGTCGACGTCGGCCTCGTTGCAGCCGTCGAAGTAGCGGCGGATCAGGGCGCCCATGCGGGCGCCGCGTTCGGCGACACCATCCTGTGGCGCAGGGTCGGGGGGCACGGGTTTCCTCTTCGTCTTGGCCGCCCATGACACGTCAAGGCGGCGCAGGACAGTTAGGCCCAGGCGGGGCCCGGCCGCAACCGCGACCTGAGTCTGCTCATGACTGCGTCGAATTGACCTGACGCATGATCTGACAGGCTCACTTCTCCTACATATCTATGTTGCAATTTAAAGGTGCGCCGAATCTGCCCACAATCAGATCGGTTCATTCCGGCACAGTTTATCCGACCGCCAGAGAGGCTCTTCCCCTAGATGGAACTCGACAGGAGCATCCGGCGGCTCACCGCTCTGGAAAACTCCGCCTCAACGGCGCGAGTCCTCAATCTTCTGGCGACGCACAGGCGGTTTCCGGACGACGAGGAACTGGCGCGCAATCCCTTCTTCAAGAACAAGCTGCTCAATCGCAGCATCATTCTCAAACACCGGCTGCGCCCGCACGAATACGCCAATTTCGGCACGCCCAAGCCCACCGTGACCAAGGTGCTGCTGCCCATCGACGGGACCGATCTGCGGGCGGGAGCGCACTCCTTCTTCCTCGGTCAGGGCTCGTTCGAGGCCTTGATCGACAACACCTTCGGCGACGACCTGAAGCCGGGTTCGCGCGACCGCCAGGTGCTCGAACTGATCGACACCCTGCCGTCGCTCGACCCGTTCCTGCTGCGCGAGCACCTGCGCACCAACGACGTGGAGCCCGCGCGAGCCTACTTCTCCATCTCCGACGCCGACGTGCAGCGCATGGTGGAGTTCGTGCGCGAGGAGATTCTGGCCCTGGTGGTGCTGTCCACCGGCCAGAAGCGGGGCGCGATGGCCTCGGCCGCCCGTCTGGTCGACAAGCTGCTGTCGAACTCGCCGGATTCGGTGTTCGAGCCGCTGCGCGACACCCTCGGCCTCAGCGGCCAGCAGTACCAGGACGGCGTGTTCTCCTGGCGCGGCTTCCTCTACTACAAATGGGTGTTCACCGACCTCTCGGGGCCGCTGAGCAACATCATGAACGAGATCACCACCATCCAGGGGCGCGGCCCCAAGACCATCGAGACCACGGCCTATCTGTCGGGCGCCAAGATGCGCATCCAGGCCAAGCTGCTGCAGGCGCACGCCAACGCCAAGACCCTGCTGGGGGTTTACGACGAGGCCTACGCCGCCCTGACCAGCGCCAACAACCCCAAGAGCTTCCGCAACTTCCTGCTCTCGGCGCCGGCCATGTTCATGCAGCTTGGCGAGCAACTGGGCGCCATCCAGCACGTGATCAGCTTCTGGAACTACCGGCTTCCGCCCGGCAAGCCGCGCTTCATCGCCCACGACGAGTTGGCCGACCTGTTCCTGGATTTCGAGGACGGCCTTACGTCGGTGCCCGCCGAGGGCAGCACCATCTGGGCCCTCTGAACCCGCCTCAGACGTAGACCACTTTCGTGTTGTCCTGGCGCTTGCGCAGCAGCCGCGCGACGCGCGCCAGCAATTGCTCGTCGTTGAACGGCTTGGACAGGTAGTCCGTGGCGCCCAGCTGGATCGCGGTCTTGATGTCGTCAGGCGCCCGGCGGGCGGTGAGCACCAGCACCGGGATATGTGCCGTCCGCGGGTCGGCGCGCAGGCGCTTGAGGACTTGGAATCCGTCCAGCCGCGGCATGTTCACGTCGAGGATGCAGGCCGCCGGCGGCGCGCGCTTGATCGCGTCGAGAGCCGAGAGCCCGTCCCGTTCCTGCGAGGTGTGATAGCCGGCCAGGCGCATTCGCGTGACCAGCAATTCCAGGATCGATTCATCGTCCTCGGCGATAAAGATCCGCGGCGCGCGGGGATCAGGCATGGGCTTGAAGCTCGTCTTCAGGCGCGAAGTCCGGGGAGCTCAGCGCCATCTCCACCGCGCGGATGAGGTCCGTCAGGGTGAAGGGCTTGGGCAGGCAGCCGTCGAAACCGAGACTGCGCAGGTGCTCCAGCTGACCGGAGTCGGCCGAGGCGGAGAAGGCGATGATGGGGCAGGCGGCGTTGGGCCCGCCGCGGCGGATCTCGGCGACGGCTTCCTCTCCCGACAGGCCCGGCATGCGCATATCCATCAGGATCACGTCGAACGGCAGCTCCATCGCCGCCTTGACGCCTTCGTAGCCGTCGGAGGCCTCGACGATGTCGGCGCCGAGCGTGGTCAGGATGGCGCGCACCAGGTCGCGGTTGGCGCGGTTGTCGTCCACCACCAGGAAGCGGTTGCCCAGGCT
>Ga0265327_10004796_pt1 | contig 11746 bp, 7 predicted proteins | sample 41621metaG_FD_202089 | JGI IMG/M metagenome (GOLD analysis project Ga0265327, IMG submission 202089) | Rhizosphere microbial communities from Carex aquatilis grown in University of Washington, Seatle, WA, United States - 4-16-21 metaG | ecosystem: Host-associated > Plants > Roots > Rhizosphere >...
TACAATCGTCTGTTCATATGTAAAATCACCTTGGTTGATAATATCGACCAAGGTGATTTTACCAAATGCTTCGCTAGAAACGCACACCCCAGCTAAAGCTGGGGGTTTATGCTATTAATTAAAAAGGGACCAGCAAGCTAGTCCCATAGGGTTGAGACGGAAAACCGTCGTCGTCCTCGTGTTCATCTCCAAACGGCTAGAGATTTTTGCGGATTTTCCGCAAACCACAAGGACGAATCTTCCGTCCACTCATAGTTATACTATAGCATATTTATTTTTTTGTGCAATACTTAATCACATTTTCTTTTATACTTTTCCAAAAAGTCATTCTTTAGCGCCATAAAATTACCATCAAAAATACTTTGTCTGATTTTTTTGACCAAGTTCACAATAAAATAAATATTATGTATTGAAGCAAGTGTTCCACCAAGCATTTCTTTTCCGTGGAAAAGGTGTGAGAGATAAGCACGCGAATAATTTTTACATGTATAACATTCACAATCATTTTCTATTGGAGAAATATCTTGTCTATAAGTTGTATTTGTAATATGAATTTTTCCATCTTTAGTATAGAGTGTTCCATTCCTACCAAGTCGTGTCGGTAAAACACAATCAAAAAGATCTACCCCACTTTCAATTCCCATAAATAAATCTTCTGGCTCGCCTATTCCCAAAAGATGACGAGGTTTTTCTTCTGGAAGAATTTCGTTAACCCATTTTACTGCAGTAGACATATCTTCTTTTGCAAATGATCCGCCGATTCCAAAACCGTCAAACTTCTTTCCGAGAACCTCCATTTCAGAAATTACTTTTGCTGATTTTTTTCGAAGTGATTCTTCCCTTCCGCCCTGAACGATTCCAAACAATGCAGGACCATCAGAATCCTGGATTCCCGCCTCCGCGGGAATGACAGAATTGGAATTTCTTTCTTTAGACTTTTGACTTTGGACTTTAAGCTTATGATGTTCTTCTAAAGAACGTCTTGCCCAAGCATGTGTTCGCTCGAGTGCTTCTTCTTGATATCTCAAATCTTCTGCCGGAGAAGTACATTCATCAAAAGCAAAAATCATATCGGCTCCCAAATTGTGCTGAATCTGAATTGATTTTTCAGGAGTAATATAATGCACCGAGCCGTCCAAATGTGATGTAAAAGAAACGCCATCTTGTCCGATTTTCGCAAGTCTCGGTGCAAGAGAATCATCAAATCTTTCTGGGATCAAAAGTGATGGATCTGTAATCTGTAAAACTTTCGAAATTCCTTTTCCATAAGCAGCACCAAGAGAGAAAACCTGAAAACCACCGGAATCTGTCATTGAAGGTCCGTGCCAATTCATCATTTTATTTAATCCACCCATTTCTTTTACAGTTTCATCTCCAGGCTGAAGATATAAGTGATATGTATTTGCAAGAACAACTTGCGCGCCAGCGTCTCTCACTTGTTCTGGATTAAGCGACTTTACAGTTCCCTTCGTTCCAACCACGACAAAAGCCGGCGTCTCAATTTTTCCATGAGGAGTTTCAATAATTCCAGCTCGGCCAAGCTTTCCTTCCATTTTTTTTTCTATTTTGAAATTCATTTGTTTGCTAATTTAATATAGCACAAAACACTACACTTCGTCATTGCGAGAAGGCTTGGCGACGTGGCAATCCAGGTTTCTGATACCAGATAATATACTAATATTTTGGATTGCCACGCTACGCTCGCAATGACAGATACAAATGATATAATATATTTTATGTCAGAACAAAAAAGAAAAACAGTTGGGCTTGCTTTGGGTAGCGGAGCCGACAAAGGATTGGCTCACATCGGAGTTATAAAAACTCTTCTTAAAAATAATATTCCGATTGATTACATTTCCGGCGCAAGTATTGGCGCAGTTGTCGCTGCTTACTATGCCCTTTTTCTTGAAGTTGATAGTTTAGAGCAAGTTTTCAAAGACAATACAAAATCTATTCCATTAAACATCTTCAATCTTGGTCTAAAAAATTCAATCTTCACCAATAAAAAGTTTTATAATTTGATGAGATACAATTTATTCAGTGGTCTTTCTTTTGAAGATACAATGATTCCACTTAGAATCCCGGCGACCAATCTTGATGACGGTAAAAAAGTGGTTTTTAAGGAAGGAAAAATTTTGGATGCAGTCTTGCCATCAATTTCAATTCCTGGAGTTTTCCCTGTCGTAAAAAATGGCAATAGACATTTGGTTGATGGCGGTCTTGTTGATGCGGTTCCAGTAGATCTACTTGAAGAATTTAAACCAGACATTGTTATCGCTGTTGATCTTTATCACTATCAACTTGAGCCAAAGGAAAACTATAATATGAATGATGTTTTAACTAGGACATATAAAATATATATCTCAAATCTTACAAAAATTTGTTTAAATGAAGATGGCAAAAACTGCGTTATTTTGAGACCACAAATGAAGGAAAAGCTTGCGAGTATTGATTTCAAAAATATGGACGAAAAAATAAATTCCGGCATTATTGAAACTGAAAAAAATATTGAGAAGATTAAAGAGTTATTAAAGTAGTAATTTAAATTTGAAAAAAAGTGGCGGTTTGGCGCACCACAAGGGTACTTCCATTTTCTAATCGTTTCACTCAAGAAAATTAGGTCGAGCCAAACCGCCTCTTTTTTGGTTAAAATTAAATAGAGAACGTATTATTGATAATACCATTATGAGTTGCATCAATTTCTGATGAAGTGTAGAGCAACGAATAAGAACCGTCATTATTTTTCTTTTCTATCTTTATATAGTATTTTCCAGCGGGAACTAAACAATAATACTTTCCCAGTTTATCCGCTGACTTTGATGCAATCATAACGTCTGACCCGGACAAAATAATTCTAATAATTGCAAAAGATAATGGGAATCCTGTTTCTTTTTCTTTAATATATCCGAATGTTTTTGGCTTTACTCCAAACATCCTGAGTACGAGTAAGAATAAATACAAAACGATTATGGCAATGTTATACGGATATGGAGAAAAGACACAAGCAACAACCGCAACGATCAAACCAGCAATAAAAAGCCAGTCATAAATCTTTCTTTTTACAACATCCCATCTTGAATAAAACTTCATTATGTTTTTATCCTTTTTTGCAAATTCATTCCAATCAAAATTTACGGGGTCAAGCGGAAGATTTTTAATGATCACTTCACCGGAAGTTTTTACTTCAATATTTTCGCCAAAATAAAGGTCTTTATGAAGCTCATCATTCTCTTTTCCTGCAAGTTTTTGTGATGGGAATGTATAATTTGTTTTTTGAGCCATTATTGTATAAATGCCCGGCTCAACCAAAAATCCAAAACGGCCATCCAAATCTGTAATCGCTGAAGCTATTTCTTTACCATTTAAATCCTTCAAAACGACATATGCAGGATCAAGAGGTTGTTTTGTAACTGAATCATAAACAGTACCCCAAGGTAAAATTATTTTTTTAAGACCAAAAGCTGTAAGTAAAATACCATAGAGTCTAAATATAATAAGGAATACATCAGAAAAAGAAAATGTAAATGATCCTGCCGAAGCAACTGCAACAGCAACAATTCCGGCAGTTGAAACAGTTTTGGTTACCACAGCTCCTTGTGGCGATACAACAGCCTGTTTAACATTTTCTGTTGCAACAGTAATATTTTCTACTAACGGTTTAAGATTTATTTTTTCAATAAAACTCATTATCGTACTCGTTGCTGTACTTGTTGATGTTGAACCATTACCAGTAGGATTCTGATTTCCCGGACCCGTTGGATTTTCGTTAGGATTTTCAGTCGGATTAGTTATTGGATTTGTTATCTGACATTGTCCGCAATCTCCCGGGCATGAATTACAGCTCTCTGATGCAGAACAAATATTATCTCCGCAAAATTCTCTGGTAATAGGTTTGCAATCAGTATCAGTTTTACACTGATCAGGTCCAGCTCCATCAACAGCAACACACGATAAGCCTGCACACTGGCTATGATGAAAATTTTTATCCTCACAAGTACCACTTTCACAAATCTGATTTGAAAGACACGTTGTTTTTAATTTTGTTGATGTTGCACTTGAACAAAATGAATTTGTCGTGCTGGCATTATTACAAGAATAATTTATATAACTTTGATAAACATTGTTATCTTGGCAAAAAGGCTTTTCTGTATAATCACTTATCCCGCAATTAGCATCTAAAGTACAAGCAATAACAGGCGGGGTTGTTGTGGCGGTAGTGGTAGTTGCGGTTGTTGTAGCTGTAGAAGAAACACAATCGGCATTGATACTGCATTGATTTGTCCCAGCACCATTTACGGTAATGCATTGATTATTGCTATTACATGCACTATGCGTGACAACGGGCGGATTCCCTCTTCCACTTCCTTGTAATGAAACTATGAGATCATTACTATTAGTCTGATTTCCAGAACCAAGATAATCAATACCTGTTACAACAACCTTCCAAATATCGCCAACATTTGATTGAAATGAAAGTAATTGATTGCCGCCATTCAATCCACCGAGATATAATTGCTGAACTTCAGAAGCCGACAAAGCTCTATTAAAAATCATAACTTCATCTAGATCTCCATCAAAAGAAGCTGGTAACGGATTACCAACAATAGTGTCTTGTCCCAAAAGAACTGGTTCATTAGTTGTTAAAATTGCACCTGTTGTGGTTGTCGCTCCATTTAGCGGAATATTAACACCATTAATATAAACTTTTCTGGTAGAACCATCAAAAGTTCCAACAACATGATACCAAGTACTCGTAGAAATATAACCAGAATCTGTGTATGCTTCCCCATCATAATAATTTGTATCTTTCTGTATAGCGAATCTTATTGCTGTAGAAGACGGTGCACGCCAATCCAAAGTCAGGGCGTATGTAAAATATGGCCAAGTATATAATGTAGAAGAATACTGTTTGGCAATAATTCCGGCAGCAGCAACTAAATTATTTGCTTTAATCCATGCACTGAGTGTCACCGAACCAGAAATATTTAAGCTATTACTTGATGGAATAGAAACATAATCACTCCCATTAAACCTAAGTGCTTCCCCAACCTTACCAGTTTCAAAAATTGCACTGCCATTTACCATTTTTCCATCATTGCCACCAATATAATCCAGAGTATCGTGATCTAAAGGATAATATGCGACTAATCCATTTGTATTTAATGTCGTCGCACTTAGAACATTATTTTTATACCAATCATAAGACAGTGTTATATTGTCCCCTTCGGTGTCAGTTGCATTTAAATTTGAAATAGAAAGCCCTTGATAAATATTATCTATAAGAGGAGTAGTTTTAATGATAGAAACATTTGTAACTACTGGAGGAATATTGGGTCTAAACTGCCAAACCGAAGAACTGCTATTATTTTGCCATGCCAAATATGGATAGCCATTATTGAGGTCATTTGATGTTGTCGTTATATTCCAACCAGCGTTTGAAAAAGTCGAAAGTTTTTTCATTTCATCATTTGTTTTTCCAATTCCTCCACCAAAACTTGTAGTTTGTCCTGAAGTATCTATATCCCAAAAAGAATTTGTAATTGTTCCCCCACCAAAACCTCCGATTAATCCTCCTTTTATTCCACTTCCTGTAACAAACCCTGTCGAATATGAATTATCTATCGTTGCAGAACCACTATTTTGTCCTACCAATCCTCCGACGAGGAGTGTCCCTGTCACCACACCTGTTGCATAACTATTAATTATTGATCCTGTTCCATAATTTCCATGTACTAATCCACCAGCTTGCCCATTTGCACCACTTGGAGTACCCACCATACCGGTAGCATATGAATTAGATATAATGCCTTGGTTTTGTCCCACAAGACCACCATTATGATTGCCTGTAACAGAAACACCTGCGTGACTTTTATCTATAGTTCCATAATTAACCGCTACCAAACCAGCGTGTGTTCCACCACCAGAAGTACCACTAACTGTTCCGGCCGCTGAACAATTTTGAACAGTCCCATAATTCCACGCGACAAGAGTTCCTATATAATCGACGCCGTAAGAATCTATATTATCCAAATTTACATTTTTAACTATTCCAGAAGCACCAATATATTTAAAGAGTCCTAAAGAGTTTGTATCTCCGCCTTGATAAAAACGTATGTCATCAATTGTGTGCCCTGAACCATCAAAATTTCCAGAAAAAGGAGTTGCACCAGAGCCAATAGACAACCAAGAATCTCCAAGACCAGAATAATCTGAAGTCGTGGAAGACAAATCATTGTTTAATTTGTAATACAAAGATAAAGTATCTTTTATGGAAGCAAGTTGAGTCCAATTTGTTATCACACATTCGTCTCCAGAAACTCCAGTTCCTGTCATTCCACCTGGACAAACATCTTCCGTTCCAATGCCTGTGTTATAAAGAGTTGAGACATCATTTGCAGTTAAAGCTCTGTTATAAATACGAACATCATCAATTAACCCACCAAAAAAACGGATACCGTTTGTGTGAGCTCCGATATATAATTTGGTTGAATAAGGAGCACCTCCTCTTGTGGTAACAGAACTTGTTGAATTCTGAAGAACATTATTTATATACATTTTCATCCCAACAGATGAATCGAAAGTGCCAACAACATGATACCACTGCCCCGCCGCCCAACTATTAGAATTGGAAATTATATTTCCTCCTCCGTTGTTTTGTAAATGCAAAACACCAGACTGAAAACGCAAATATACATCGTTAACAGAACTATTATCGGAATATCGCAATAATGTTTCTTCGGAAGTTGTTGAGACGATATTATTTGACGGATTAAACCACATCTCAATTGAATAACTGCTCGTAGCGGAAAGAGTTGCTGCAGGAACACTTATAAAATCAGTTGATCCATTTAAAGCAAAAGCTCCGCTTATTTTACCTGGAACAGGCGTGTAAGTACCAGAAGCATTATATTGATTTATTGTACTGTCCAAGGCATTAATACCATCAGTGTCATTCATTAGATAGTGTGCACTGAGCCCAGTAGCCAAATCTGCAGGGATAATAAAGACTGGATTATATATACTTGCAAACTTATTTATATCCGAGGAGAGCTTAAGAGAAATATTAAAACCAATCAATAAAAGAAAAAATAGAACTCCAATTATGGTGGAGATTTTCTTCACGCCAGGGGAAATCTTGATATTTAAATTACTATAAAAATTTCTAAATTTTTCCATTTATCTTTTAATTTTAACATAAATTAGACAGAAACCGCTAGATAAATATTTAAAGTTATTTTTAATATACAAATTTGCAAAATCATCATTCACAGAATATATTTAAAAACCCGCAGCAAGGCGGGTTTAAAATTTTATTTAATATCAGAAATTTTTACTTTGAAGTATGGCTGTCTGTGTCCGTTTTTCTTAAAATATCTGCTTTTTTGTTTGTAATGAATGACTGTAACTGTAGGTAACTTACCAATTTCTTCTATAGTAGCATCAACTTTCGCGCCAACTATATAAGGTGTTCCGATAGTTGTATCTTTACCGTTATCCACAAGCAAAACCTTGTCGAAAGAGATTTTGTCGCCAACCTTAGCCTCATCAGAAAGCTTTTCTATTTTGATAGAATCACCTTTAGAAACTTTATATTGTTTTCCTCCTGTTTTTATTACTGCAAATTCCATGCCGACTATCATACCAAAAATTGCATTTTTTGCAAGCACTTAACTAATTTTCTACAAAAGTATAGCTAAAACTATAACAGCTAATATGACACGATACCAGATAAATATACTGAGAGAATTTTTCTTTAAGAATTTCATCAAAAAACCTATTGCAAAAAGTCCGACAATAAAAGCTGTAATTGAACCAAAAAAAATATTTGTCCAATCGTGAGAAAACGCTCCAGATTTCAAAACACTTAAAAGTTGTTCCGTTCCTGAACCCAAAATTATAGGAATAGACAAAAGGAAGCTGAATCGTGCCGCGTCTTCCCTGTTCAACCCTAAAAATAATCCACCGGAAATTGTTGCACCGGATCTTGAAAACCCCGGTACCAAAGCAAGACATTGAAAGAGTCCGATCCAAAAACCTTTCTTTACCGAAAGCTCTTTATCTTTTTTAGAAAACTTTTCTGCAAAATACATAACCGCGCTTCCAATTATCAAAACAAAAGCCACAAGAACAGCACTTCTGAAAGTGGTTTCCATATATTTTTGCAAAAGCAATCCAAAAATCACAGCCGGAATAGTTCCTATTATTATTGCAGAGATCATCACTTTATCTTTTTGCTCAACTGTTTTTTGGGAAACCATTGCAAAAAAAGATTTAATCAATCTCCAAATGTCTCTCCAAAAGAAAACCACGAGCGCAAGACCTGTTGCAAGCTGTAAAATTGCATCAAAAGACAAATCTGAACTTCCATGCCAACCAAATAAATCTCTTGCAATTATAAGATGTCCAGAGGAAGAAATCGGGATAAATTCCGCTAAGCCTTGAATAATACCTAAAATTATTGAATTAAAAATATTCATTTTTAATGATTAAAATTATTATGTTATAATTGTCGCATATTACTTGTCCTATTGGAAGTTCCACTGGGTTAATACAATGTAATAAGATAGTTTGTAGTAAATTATTTATTAGGGTTGCCAATTAGACTTTTATAAACTTCTAATTGGATTAGTTTTAATTCATTTAAAAAAATGACAGAACAGAAATCAAATTTATATATTCCTGGGGCAATTATTCTTGCGGGATTTTTAGTTGCTATGGGAATTTATCTTGCTAACAAAAGTAATTCTCCAACCAAAACAAATGATCAACAAGTAGCGGTAAAGAGTACAAATGTTGATCCAGTTACAAGTAGTGACCATATTCTTGGTAATCCTAGTGCAAATATAACTGTCATTGAATACTCAGATACCGAGTGTCCTTTCTGTAAAATGTTTAATACAACAATGGATACTGTAATGAACACTTATGGAAAAGACGGAAAGGTTGCTTGGGTTTACAGGCATTTCCCTCTTGATGCAATTCATTCAAAAACAAGAAAAGAAGCAGAGGCAACAGAATGTGCAAATGAACTTGGCGGAAATTCTGCTTTCTGGAATTATTTGGGTTTGATTTACACAAATACACCATCTAATAATGGTCTTGATCCTGCAAAACTTCCGACATTTGCAAAAACAGCCGGACTTGATGTCACAAAATTCAACGCGTGTCTCGCAAGCGGAAAATACGCAAATGTCGTTCAAGCGGATTATTTAAGTGGCATCAAGCTTGGAGTACAAGGAACACCTTTCAGTGCAATTGTTCTTAAAAAAGCTTTGACTGAAGACCAAGCAAATACGATTGCAAATTTTGTAGTTCAAAATCAGCTTTCAGGATACATGACAATTTCAAACGACAAGAAAGAAGTTGATTTGAATGGGGCACTTCCTTTAGAAGCGGTTGAGGAAGTCCTTAATACAGTTTCTAAATAACAGAATTAAAAAGAGCGGCGCCGTATGGCGCCGCTCTTTTTTGTTTTTAATTCGTCCACCAATAAAGCATCGTAGAAAAATCTTTTAGATTTACCGCACCATCTTTATTAATATCCGCACAAGGATTGCTTGGATTTAATTTTTCCCAGAAATACATAAGGATAGAAAAATCTGGAAGATTGATTTTGGTATCATTATTTATATCACCGTGAGAATCACAAGCACATGTGCCACCTACGCAAGGAGTAGGTTCGGTTGAAGTTGCAATAGATCTTCCTCTTGGTATTGAAACTGCATTAAAATTTGCCATAACAGAAATATTATCCGTAATATTTGTGTCAGTTCTTGGGTTCGTTGTAGACGAATCACTCCAAGATGAAAAGCCATAACCAAAATCTGGAATAGCAGTAACAGAAGTTCCATCAGAACCATAATTAACATTCTGATTCGTATTGCCGGATAAAGTTCCATTGCTTCCTGCAATATAACTGAGAGTAAAAGCATTGATTGCAAAATTTACAGTAGCAGAAATATTTCCCGTAACATTCATATCTTGTCTGCTTGCTGTAAGCACACCATCGCTCCAAGAAACAAAGTGGTATCCAGTATTTGGCACAGCAGTAATAGAAGAACCGTTATTGCCATAATTTATTGTTTGAGTTGATGAACCAGAAAGTGTTCCGTTTGCACCGGGTGAATACAATAAATTATAAGTATTTATCGCATAACTTGATGTCGCTGTTATATTATTTTGAACATTTGTATCTGTTCTTGAAGCCGTAAGTACGCCATCACTCCAAGATACGAAGTGATATCCTGTGTTTGGGTTGGCAGTTACTTGAGTACCGTCCGTTCCAATAGTTACAGATTGAGTTGTTGAACCAGTAATTGTTCCGTTCGTACCAGAAATATAATGAAGGACCCTTTGATTCAATACAAAAGAAGCAGTAACACTTAGATTATTAGTAATATTTAAATCGGTTCTTGAAGTTGTCGTTGCTCCATCACTCCAGCTTACAAATTTATAATCTGAATCCGGAACTGCAGTAACAGAAGTTCCATTTGAACCGTAATTTACAATCTGAGTGGTTGATCCGGTAATTGAACCATGAGAGCCAGCAGCGTAAGAAAGAGTATAGGTGTTTATAGCAAAATTTGCGGTTACAGAAGTATCATTCTGTACATTCATATCAGTTCTAGGATTTGAAGTTGAAGCGTCTGACCAGTTTACAAAGTGATAACCTGTATTTGGATTTGCAGTGACTGCTGTGCCATTTGAACCCGGACTTACAATTTGAGTTGAAGAACCTGAAAGTGTTCCGTTGGCACCAGCAGTATATGTAAGTGTGTGAGTTGCAATAAATAAATAAGCTGTTCCGAGATCCCCACTGTTTCCTACGGCACAGCTACCAGTAGTATCAATCGATCCTGAAAAAGAATTGATCCCAAATACAGATACAGAAACTCTTCCTCCACCGCCACATCCACCAGTTCCATTGTTTCCTGTAGACACTGCATTTCCCCCCACAGCCGAAATCGGACCAGTTCCTGTCATGGTTCCTGCATTAATCCAAATGCTTCCTCCAGATCCGGCTCCACCGTTTACGGGAGATGATCCTGCAGGAGAAATTCCATTCGCAGAAATAGTTCCGAAGTTTGTAAGAGTTCCAGTGACAACTAATTTCATTGCTCCTCCTCCCTTACCTGCTTGGCCTGTCCAATAACTTGAACCTCCACCTGAACCAAGTGTGATTGGTTGAGTGGAACTTCCATAAGTACTTCCACCGAGAGCTCCTCCGTTACCGTTTCCACCAGCTCCACCATGTCCTCCTCCACCTCCACCGGAGCTTCCTCCATTTGTACTTCCTTTTCCTGGACCAGCATCAGAAACGTATCCATATCCATCTGATGAAATTGCGGAGTCTGAAGCGATTGTTATGTTTGCGGCGTTAAGTGTAATATCTTGAAGTAAAGTATTTGAATCTAGATACAATGTCGAGCTCGAACTTACTGTAATATTATTGCAAAGATAACTATTAGAATAACTCCATACTGTTGATGAGCTTACTGTAAGATTTCCGCTAAGATCCGCATTTGGACAATTAATTATACCTGGTGAACTAACTAACTGCATCGTTCCTTTTGCTCCAGAATTTTGTCCCCATCCACCATTAACAGTAACGTTTGTACCAAAATGAAAACCACTAGCTAATGCTAGTGGTTTCTTTCTTGTCCGCCATTAGGCGGACTTCAAAACAACTGTGGTAAATCTCTCTGTTGGTAGCCTTGATTATTAATATAGTTTTTGATTTGATGTT
>Ga0265327_10004797_pt1 | contig 11745 bp, 10 predicted proteins | sample 41621metaG_FD_202089 | JGI IMG/M metagenome (GOLD analysis project Ga0265327, IMG submission 202089) | Rhizosphere microbial communities from Carex aquatilis grown in University of Washington, Seatle, WA, United States - 4-16-21 metaG | ecosystem: Host-associated > Plants > Roots > Rhizosphere...
CGTCAGCGAAAGATCGGCTGGTACGATGTCGAGATGGCCGCCCGGCCAGACGGGAACGACCGCCTCGTCAAGGCGGGCCGGTTCGCGGCGGTAAGCGCGGTGCATCAGCTCGCCGATGTGGGAAAACCCCTCGGCCCAAGGGTCCAAGCCCATCAACAGGGTCAGCGAGGCCTGCGGATCGCCGTCGATCAACAGGATTTTATGGCCCATCATCGCCAGGGCGGCACCCAGGTTGCCAACCAGCGTGGTCTTGCCGACGCCGCCCTTCGCCATGCGGACGGTGACGACCTTGGGCGGGGGTGGCTCGGCGGATGGCGGGGCGGCACGGCGCAAGCGGGCCTCCCGCGCCTGCGCCGGGGACAGCGCCAAACCCGGAGGGAAGACGGCATTCAGGCCCGGCAGCAACATGCGCACAGTGGACGGTTTGATCGCTATGTCTCTCATCAGAAGCCTCTTCGGTTTTTATAAAAAATGTCGTCCCACCGCGGGACGGCGGGAAGAACGGGGAAAGCCGGTTCTGTTGCGTTAATTTCTTTCGAGCGCGGTTGGGCTACCCTGGCGGGCTTTAGGCGGCCAACGAATAAAACTGCCCCGCAGCGGACAGATCTTGGCTGTCGCCTGAGGCCATCTGGCCCTTCTTGATCATGTGCGTCAGTTCGATCCCGCGCAACGCGCGGCGGGCCGAGTTGAAGGTTTTGAAGCCGGGCATCGGCCTGACGAGCCGCTTGACAGCCCGGTGGTCTTGCTCAACGAGATTGTTCAGGTATTTGATCTGGCGGATTTCGATGGCGTGGCCGGTCTCCTCTTTGAGCGTCTCGATGGCCGCCGTGTTGGCGCCGCTCTTGTCGATGGCGGCCTTGTCCGGCAGGCCGTGCTGGCGCGTGGCCTTCCTGAGAAAGCGCAACGCGGCCTTCTTGTCGCGGCCGGCGGTGAGCAGGAAGTCGATGGTCTGGCCCTCCTTGTCGACGGCGCGGTAGAGGTACTTCCACTGCCCCTTGATTTTGATGTAAGTCTCGTCCATCCGCCAGCTCTTGCCTACCGGGCGCTTCCTGCCTTTGCGGAAGGCGGCCTCCAACTGTGGCGTGAACTTCTGGACCCAGCGGCAAATGTTGGAATGGTCGACCCCGATGCCGCGCTCTTCCATCATCTCCTCCAAGTTCCGGTAGCTCAGCGGGTAGGCCAGGTACCAGCGGACGCATGTCAGGATGATGTCCTTTTCGAAGCGGTGGCCTTTGAAGGCGATCATGCGGGGGCTCGCGATGGTGTTCGTGGGGCGAATAGCTTACCCGAACGACGGCCCAATGCGCTAACGCAACAGAGCCCCACGCCGTCGCTCAGGCCCTTCTCGCGGATGAACTGGATCAGCGCGATCACTTCCTTGGCCCGGCCTTTCATGGAATTGGGGATGTCGCGTTCCGACATTTGGGCAACCCGGTCGGCCACGTCTTGCTCCCAGGCCGGCTCCACCCGCGCCAGCCATTGGCGGCAATAATCCAGGAACAAGGGGTCCATATTGGTCATGTAGCGGGTGATGAGGTCGTAGCTGGGCCGTTGCCCCATGGCGAACAAGGCTCGCGCCACGATGTTGGTGAAGCGCCAGCCGAACTCGCGGAACGCAGCCGAGTTGCCTTCGTTGGGCAACTGGTTGCTGATCCGGGTCGCCACCTCGGTGATGCGGGAAAAGTTGCCCACCGGGTTGTAGCGGGCGGAGAACTCGGGGAAGCCCAGATGGAAGATGTACAGCGCGTTCTCGCGCCCGGCGCGTTTGGCCTCGGCCACCACGCGTTTCATCAAGTCCGCGTCGCCCTTGGGGTCGAACACGATCACCACGTCGCCACGGGCGATGTCCTGGGTGATGAGGATCTCGGCCAGCCGGGTCTTGCCGACGCGGGTGGTGCCCAACACCAGGGTATGGCCCACGCGGTCGCCCAGCGGCATGTGGACGGGGCCTTCCTTCGGCTCGACGCCATGGATGGCGGGCTTGCCGCCCACATCCGGCAAGGGGCGGACGGGGTTCCACCAGACATCGGCGCGGAGACGGTCGGTCTTAGGGCCTAAGACGGGGTGCTTTTCCCAGGCAATCTCGGCACGGCGGGCAAGGCGGTAGAACACATTGGGTTCGATGTAACGCTTGGCCCAAGGCCGCTCGGTGTCGCGCAGCCTTTGGGTGTGTTCCTGGCCCCAGCGGAAGCCCAGCCCTAAGAACAACTGGCGGTTTGACCTGAATGCAGTTGGCGGGATGTTCGCCTTTGCGTGGCCACTATATATTCGCCCTGATTGCGCTTCCGCCATCACTTTGTCACCATAAAGACAAGCCCAAGCCCGGCAAGAAAGGCCGAATCCAAGACAAGACCTAAGGTTTGACGGGCTCAACTGGCAATACCTAACGGGAACCATCTGAAGGATTGATATGAAACCGCGCCACTTCTCCGACGAAAACCCAAACATCCCATTGTGGCTGCTGCTGCTGACCCTAGCCTTGTTGGTTCCTGGGTGTGGCGACAACGAGGGCTACCAATGGATCACCGTAACGCCCGATAGCCAATTGGATAAGGGGCCGAGGCGGTTTTCCATTGAATTGGCTACCCCGAATTGGGAGGACATTTGGTGCGATGCCAATGGGAAAGCCTGCGTGGCGGTAGGCGAAGGTGGCAATATCAAGCGTTCGGAGAATGACGGAAAAACCTGGGCGGCGGTATCCAGCGGCACCCAAGCCGATCTTCTCACCATCCACGGCGAGGGCGAACGCCTAGTCGCGGTGGGTAATGACGGTGTCATCGTGCGTTCGGTGAATGGCGGAAAAACCTGGGCGGCGGTGTCCAGCGGCACCAACGCCGGGCTTAAGGCCATCCACGGCGACGGCGAACGTCTGGTCGCGGCGGGTCGCAACGGTGCCATTGTGCGCTCGGTGGATGGCGGAAAAACCTGGGCGGCGGTGTCCAGCGGCACCCGCGCTTGGCTGAACGCCATCCACGGCGACGGCGAACGCCTGGTTGCGGTGGGCGACAGCGGTGCCATCGTACGCTCGGAGGATGGCGGCAAAACCTGGGCGGCAGTGTCCAGCGGCACCAACGCCGAGCTTAAAGCCATCCACGGCCACGGCGAACGTCTGGTCGCGGTGGGCGGCCGTGCCATCGTGCACTCGACGGATGGCGGCAAAACCTGGGCGGCGACGGTGTTCAGTGGCACCCTAGCCTGGCTTTACGCCATCCACGGCGACGGCGAACGCCTGGTCGCTGTGGGTGGCGACGGTGCCATCGTACGCTCGATGGATAGTGGCAAAACCTGGGCGGTGGCGTCCAGCGGTACCCAAGCCGTGCTTTACTCCATCAACGGCGGCGGCGAACGCTTGGTCGCTGTGGGTCGCGACGGTGCCATTGTACGCTCGATGGATAGCGGCAAAACCTGGGAGGTGGTGTCCAGCGGTACCCAAGCCGAGCTTTACTCCATCCACGGCGAGGGCGAACGCCTGGTCGCGGTGGGTAGAGGCGGGGCCATCGTGCTCTCGGTGGATGGCGGAAAAACCTGGGCGGCGGTGTCCAGCGGCAACCAAGCCGGGCTTAACGCCATCCAGGGCGACGGCGATCGCCTGGTCGCTGTGGGTGACGGCGGTGCCATCGTACGCTCGGTGGATGGCGGCAAAACCTGGGCGGCGGCATCTAGCGGCATCCAAGCCGAGCTTAAAGCCATCCAGGGCGACGGCGATCGCCTGGTCGCGGTGGGTGACGGCGGTGCCATCGTACGCTCGGTGGATGGCGGCAAAACCTGGGCAGCGGCATCTAGCGGTATCCAAGCCGGGCTTTACGCCATCCACGGCAACGGCGAACGTCTGGTCGCGGTGGGTTATCACGGAGCCATCGTGCGCTCGAAGGATGGCGGCAAAACCTGGGCGGTGGTGTCCAGCGGTACCCAAGCCGTGCTTTACTCCATCCACGGCGACGGCGAACGCTTGGTCGCGGTTGGCAATGACATCATCGTGCGCTCGGTGGATGGCGGCAAAACTTGGGTGGCGGCGTACAGCGGCATCTTACTTAACGCCATCCACGGCGACGGCGAACGTCTGGTCGCGGTTGGCGATGCCATCGCACGCTCGGAGGATGGCGGCAAAACCTGGGCGGTGGTGTCCAGCAACGTTCCCTTACTTGACGCCATCCATGGCGACGGCGAACGCCTGGTTGCGGTGGGCGGCGGCGGTGCCATCGTACGCTCGGTGGATGATGGCAAAACCTGGGCGGCGGTGTTCAGAGACACCGATCCCGATCGCGCGCTTCACGCCATCCACGGCGACGGCGAACGTCTGGTCGCGGTTGGTCGCGGCGATTCCATCGTACGCTCGGTGGATGGCGGCAAAACCTGGGTGGCAGCGGCGGTGTCCAACGTCTTCCAAGCCTCACTTCACGCCATCCACGGCGACGGCGAACATCTGGTCGCAGTGGGTTACGACAATATCCTGTTAATAAATCCTACAGGCCCCCGCTGGCCTGTCCTCAAAAAACTGGGTTATCGCTCCGTGCCTAGCATCGGCGGTCAACTACTGCTGCGTTTTGAATGGCACGATCCGGATGGACTATGTCAAGAGAACAATAAAAACTGCACCTTAGAGGCCATGGGACGCAACGAAACAGACCTTGGTAAGCAGCGAAATTTAAACAATCTGCCCCGGCTGACTCGGATCAAAAACACAAGCATTTGGGAAGTGGCTGTAAATCCCAAAGACTTCAGTGTGAACCCGGGAGAAACCTTGCATCTGGAAGTGTTGCTCAAGGGGCCAGATTTTTCTTGGCGCTATCCCATCGACCAGACCGCCTACAAAATTCCCTACCAAGTCGATCCCCGCCCGGTTTATGTTGCCATTGCTCTAGCTACGGTCGCCAGCGTGTTGGCGCTGTTGTATTGGCTCACGCCTTTATGGCTGCTGGGCTTGTATCGCCGGTTAGTCATCTTTGAAGCGGCGCAAAAACTGGGTATACCCGGTCTGAGTGAGGGTGTACAGATGGCGCTGAAGGCCACGGTGCTGCCTTGGCTGATTACTCAGCCAAGGGTGTTAGATGCCTGGGTCAAACAAAACTTGGCGGACTGGACAGCGGTGTTTGAGCAAGAGGACGCGGTGGCCCGGCTGCATTATTATCCCTTGCCGTTGCGCCGCACCAAGACACGGGAAACCATCCTTAGCCCCGGCCCCGACGATTTCAAGCCAGATTTTTCCACCCCCCACGCCTTGCTGCAAATCATCGGCGCGGGCGGATCTGGCAAGACCAGCTTCGCCGTGCAACTCGGAAGTTGGGCGCTGGATCAGCGTTTGGCCGGGCATGTGATTGTCCCTGTGTGGCTGGACGAAGACGTGGCCGACGTGCTGCTATGGCTGGTGCGACGGGTGCGGGAAGTGGTGCGCGACGACGACTTGCCTGAGGTATTCATCCATGCCTTGTTCAAGCGCAAGCGGCTGCTGTTCATCGTGGATCGCCTGTCCGAGCGGCAGGCCAGCAGCCGCGAGGCAATGAAACATTTGCCTGACTGGCTGACCGCCTTGGTCGTCAATTCGCGCTATGAGATCGACTTAGGTCTGCCCAAAGTGAAACACATCGAAACGTTGGGACTAGATTCCAAGACGGTGATGGGATTTATTGAGACGCTGATTCAGAACGCGGACGGTAGATCTAAACTCTCGGGCTTAGGGATAAAAGCAGATTTAGCGAAGCGTTTTGCCGAGGTGATTACCATTGAGGGCAAAGAGGAGAGGATTACACCGTTATTGGTCACTCTGTTCGTCCAAAAGGCATTGGCCCAATATGATGGAGATCCAGAGAATTTTCTGGACGCCATGCCTGCCAGTATTCCCGAAGTGTATTTCGACTACCTGTGCGGCGTGAATCCTGACGATGAATCGGCAAAAAACCGTTTGCCTAGGGAAAAAATGCTGCTGGCCGCCGGCGTACTGGCTCGCGCCGAACTGGGCGAGGATTTCCGCCCTAAGCGCATAGACCAGCTAGAGGCGGACACAGCTTTGGCGAAAGCGGGGTTGCTTGCTAACGGCGCAAACCCGTTGCAACGGCTGATCGACAACCAAGTGGTGGAACAACGGCAAGAGGGCGGCGGCTATTTGGTCAGCTTCGCTCTTGATCCTGCCGCTGAATTTCTTGCCGCTTTTGCCCATGCGCAACGCTGCGGCAAGAACGCCGACGACTGGCGGGAGCTTATCGAACAGGTTGCGAAGTTGGACGAGCAGGCCAGCGGCTTCATGGCCGCATTGAAGATTACTCATCAGGTTTATGCCGACCGGTATGGGTGGACGCAGCCGGTGGCCTTCCCTGCATCGCCGACAGCAGAATAACCAAGCGGATGAACAACACCCTTCGCTCCGCTCACTGCCAAAATTGTCGTTAAACCGACGGGATTTCCTGAAACTGACCGCCGCCTCCGTGCTATCCGCCCCTTTACCCTGCCTGTCCGCCCAGGAACCGCCCCGTGCGCTGTGGCTGCGACGGGACAAGGAGTGGGGGCTGATCGACATCGAATCCGATGAGGGCCGCCGGCAGGCCTGTTGGCTGTTGCGCGACACGCAGGCAGGCCGCACCGCCTCCGCCTCGAAGCGGCTGTCGCAGACCGCCGCCTGGATGCAAGCCTTCTTCGCGGCCTACCAAGTGCATCGGCCCTTCGTCGTGCATTCGGGATTCCGCACGAAGTTCACCAACGAAACCTGCGGCGGCGCGAAGGCGTCGCTGCACATGCAGGATTCCAGCGGATGCTTCCATGCCATGGACATCCACATGGACGGCATTCCCGTCGATTATCTAGGTCGGCTCGCGGCGCTGGCCCGCCAAGGTGGCGTCGGGTTTTACGCCGACCGCCCGCGTGGATTCGTGCATATCGACGACGGGCGGGTGCGGTACTGGCGGAAACGATAGAGATAGAAATATCTGGCAAAGGTGCAGCTTTTCGCCGCCGCCCTTCCCGCTCGTCATAGCCGTCTAGCCACCCCCGTTAGCCTCTTCAAGTAAGCGGGCTAGCGTCTGTTTGCCGGTGTTCAACTCGCCCACTTTGGCAGACACCTTGTACTGATAAGCCGCCGCCAAATCCGGCTTGCGCGAATGGTAAAGCCCGACCGCCTGCCACAGATCACCCTTCGCCCTGCCCTGCTCGTAACGGATGATCCACGCGCCGACAGCCATATTGGCGCAACCGTCATGCTTTAAGCGATGCTCGCTGATACCATAAGGCGCAAAGAACGTCAGCCATGTGCTGTTGACCTGCATGGGGCCGAAGTCCCAAGTGCCATTTTTGTTCGGGCTGGATTGGCCGAGGCGTCCGCGCTCTTGGGCCAACATCCCGCCGAGCAAGGCGACCGGGATTTGGTAGCGGCGCGAGACTTCGGCCACGCATTCAATGGTTATCGGTTGGCTAACCGGTAACGCTTCGACGCTCATCAAAGGCATCCTGTTTTCTCCCGGCAAAACCGGGATTTTCGTCGATGCCATTGGCACACGGCGACGGAAAACCCAGGCAATGCCCGGCGAGGGTTTCCTTGCCTTGGATTCGCCATGGCCCGGCCTGGGCTACAATGGGTTTCTGATGCAACACGCTGTGCGACTAGGCTTTCCAGCTAGCCCGCCAATGGCGGCAGACTAGCCACCCAACCTAAGGACAACCCTACATGACCAAACGCCTGACCAAGCAAGATCTGCTCGACGCAGCCAAAAGCCGGGTCGCCGAAAAACGCCCCGACCTCGCCAAAGCCGACGTGGAAGCCGTCTCTGACGCGCTGTGGGACACCATCCGGCAAGCATTGGCCGACGGCAATGTGGTTCCGGTTCCGGGGTTTGGCATCTTTGAACCGAAGGAAAGCGCCGAGCGTGCCGGCCGCAACCCGCAGTCCGGCGAGGCGATCACGATTGCCGCGTCCAAGGCCGTGCGCTTCAAGCTGGCCGCGCCGTTCAAGGCGCAATTGAACGGCGGTTAGAGGCGCGTTGGCCTAGGCGGCCCATCAGGCAGGCGCTAAAACCGCAAAGTTGCCCGGTGATGCCTTTCCTGCCATGCTTGATGTTAGGGCTGCTTGGCCTTGTGTCTTCAGCGCCGGCAATGGCGGCGACGCTGCTTCCCGGGGATTACCGCTTTGAACTGGAGGCGGGGGGCCGGCTCCGCAGCTATTACGTCCATGTGCCGCCGAAGGCTAGCTCGGGGCCGCTGCCGGTGGTGTTGAGCCTGCACGGCGGGGGCGGCAACGCCAGGCAGCACCGGCAAAGCACCGGCATGGACGCGGCCGCCGACAGGGACGGTTACATCGCCGTCTACCCCAACGGCAGCGGACGATGGGACGAGCGCTTGTTGACCTGGAACGCCGGCAATTGCTGCGCCTCCAGGCCCACGGCATCGACGACGTGGGCTTCATGGCCGCCCTCCTCGGCGACCTCGGACGGCGGGCGGCCATCGATCCGCGCCGCGTGTATGTGGCCGGCCATTCCAACGGCGGCATGATGGCCCACCGCCTGGGCGAGGAACTGCCGGGGCGGTTTGCCGCCATCGCCTCGGTGGCCGGCGCCCATGTGCCGTCCGCGGGCAGCGGACAAGCGGTGCCGGTGCTGCACATCCATAGCGTGGACGACCCGCGCGCCCTTTACGGCGGCGGCCTCGGCCCGCCGTTTCCGCTGACGGGAAGCCGGGTGCTCCACCCCCCGGTGGACGCCACCCTGTCCGCATGGGCGCGGCGCGACGGTTGCGGGCCGACGGCGGCCGAACAGGAATTTCGGAAGTCGGCCGAGCATACGGCCCGGCGATTGGTCTACGGAAATTGCCGGGATGGCGTGGAAGTGGCGCTGTGGAAGCTCGCCGGGGCGGGGCACGGCTGGCCCGGCGGCAGGCCGGTTGGAAGCCTTGCTCGGCCCGTCGACCCGGGTCATCGACGCCAACGCCGAAATCTGGCGCTTCTTCTCGCGTTTTTCACTGCACCCTTAAACATGCAGGTTGAAGGCGGTTGGTGGCCGAGGGAGCTTTCCGTCTGTGTCGCCTCCCGACCCATTGCTGCCATTGGAGTTTGTGAGGTTGAAGGGCAGGTTTTAGAATGGAGCTGCCGCTGGCAAACACACGTTAGATGAGAAGTCATCGGCCAATCCTGTCATTGGTAAACAGTCAGCCGTCCCATCTGTGAATCTGTTTTCAAAACCGCCATCCTCTGCGTTTTTGCGGAGAGTAGACAATGGCGGCACGAATCGACTGGAACCATCATATCGAGGCCTGGCAGGCCAGCGGTAAGCAGTCGGTTATGGATTCATGATTCGTTGGCCGTCTCTGGGTCTGTGGAATAGCCGAAAGTCTCGAAATCTTCGGCGAATACATCGAGCAACAGCCGAGTGGTTTCCGGGGTATAGAACGAGGACACAGGCCGGTAGCCCCGCGCCGGGTTGCGGTAGGTGTTGACGAAAGGCAAGGGGCGGGTGATGCCTAGCCGCTCGGCCACGGGTTTCAAGCTGCCGGGTAAATCCTCGAAACGGATCACTGCATGGCAGCAGGGCTGGCCGTCGATCTGGGTGTAGTGGGTTTGCGGTAAATGCAGCCTGCCATTTTCAATCGTCGGCTCGCGGAAATGGGCCGGCAGGGCGCGCAGATATTGCTCGAAGCTGCCGAAATCCCGTTGGTGGTCTTGCAGATGGAAATAATAGACCGACAGCATCCTGGCGAAGGGATTGCGCACCACGGTAAACCGGTAACATAGCTCAAACAGATCCTCTCCGAGCAACTCGCGCAACAGGGCGGGCGTGGCGTGCTGGAGGTAAACGCAATGCCCGGAGTCGAAACCGTACAACCGCTCGCGGTCGAGCTTGACCTGATCCATGGGCACAGGATGCAGCCATTGTTCGATGGAGGTGCCGGCGGTCTTGCCGATATGGAAGAAAAGGCATTGATGTTCAGCGAAGTACATAGGTGTTTAGGAAAATGGGGTGAGAGTAGACGGCCCGCCGTTTGGGTGGCGATAAGGATGCCAAGCATGGCATGGCCGTGTTATCTTTGCCAGCCAAACACCCGCGAATCTGGCCAGCACATGAGCCCTTTCGATTATTTCGACGAAATCTTCCACATCAACCCGGACCCAGCCACGCAGCGCCGCCAAGAAATGGAGGAGCGCTTCGAGAAGCTTGGCATCGCCCGGCGGGTGCGCCGGTTTCCCGCCGCCCCTGGCGCCGACACCGCTTTCGCCCATCGCCGCATCATCGAGATGGCCAGCGCGGCCGCTTGCCGGTCGGTGCTGGTGTTGGAAGATGATGTGTTATTCCTAGCCCACAGCCTGGAGGTGTTGGCCGGGGCGGTGGCGGAATTGCAAGGGATCGAGTGGAGCCTCTGCCTTCTGGGCGGTTTCCGCTGGGCGGGCGAGCCTGAGGCCGTTCCCGGCTGCCGGCATCTAAGCCTGGCGCATGAGGTCACAGGCACCCATGCCTTGGCGTATAGCGGAAGGATATTCTCCAGGCTGCTGGAGGATCTGCCCGCCGATCCCGAGGACATGGCGGCATGGCCGGAACGGCAACAAGGCTTAGGCCAATACCTTTTAGGCATAGACCAAGCCGTGCTAGTCCGCCCGCCCGTGGCCACCTTGCCCTATATGCTGCCCTATGAAGAACCCGCCGACCAATTCCAATTCACCGTTTGAATCCATGTCCACTGCTTCCCGAGAGCCTGCGATCCTCGAATGGCTGGCGCGGCTGATGCCAGCCGCCGAAGCCGGACAAACCTTGCGGCAGCTCTTGGCGCTGGGCGTGCTGAGCCTGGAGGCGGCAGAAGAGCCTGCGCCTGCGTTGGAACTGGCGCCCGAATGGCTGCCACGCTTCGATCCGGCCTATTTTGATTTCCGCATCCGCCACTACCGTCTGCTCGACACCTGTTTCCAAATTCGTTATGGCGACCGGGAACTGGAGCATTGGATCCATCCTGTGCTGGCGCATTTGCAAACCGCCGCTTCCGCACAGCCGCATCACACCCTGACCGCTGCCCGCATCCTCCAATTTGTTTACCTCTACCGCGAGGGCGAGTTGCTGCATCTAGGCCGCTTTCCCCTGCATATCACCCCTGTGAGCCTCGCCCCGTGCTTCATGGAGCTTGCGCCCAAGGCGTTGGCGGCCATGCTGGAATGCGCCGCCCGGCGCTTCGATCCAGTCCTTTGCCTCAATGCCTCTGCCGTCTTGTGTTCAGGCCGCTTGCTCTTGTTGGCGGGGGAAGGCCAGGGCTTGCTCGCCGCGAGGCTGTTGGCCGAGGGTTGCGGCTATTTCACCGATGGCTGGGTTCTGCTGGAACGCGGCAGCGGCCAGGTTCGCCCGCTGCCGGTGAGCCTTGGCCTCAGAGCCGACGAGGCCAGGCTTTTAGAGCGCCATTTCCCCGGTTTGGCCGAGTCGCCACAATACTGCCGCCAAGACGGCGTCCCTGTGCATTATCTGCCGCCGCCGCCCGCCAGCCTCCCGGCGTCGGGCCAGGCTGCGCGCCCGGCCTTGCTGGTGTTCGTCCGGCCCGCCGAAGAGGGGTTGCCAGCGATGCGGCCTGTGGCGAAAGCCGAGGCATTTAGCCGTTGGCTGGGGCGTTGCGGGTTTACTAGGCCCATGCGCGAGGCCGATGTGGCCTTGCTGGTGCAGATGCTGGAACACCTGGAATGCCAAGAGCTGGCTTGGGGCGATCTGGACCCTGCGGCGGAAACGCTGCTGGCCTGGAGCGCAGCGCCGTGTCTGTGAGACTAGTGATAAAAGCCCTGGCCACTGGCTTGGCCCGCTA
>Ga0265327_10004798_pt1 | contig 11745 bp, 9 predicted proteins | sample 41621metaG_FD_202089 | JGI IMG/M metagenome (GOLD analysis project Ga0265327, IMG submission 202089) | Rhizosphere microbial communities from Carex aquatilis grown in University of Washington, Seatle, WA, United States - 4-16-21 metaG | ecosystem: Host-associated > Plants > Roots > Rhizosphere >...
CGTAGGTTCTATCCTCATAGGTGTAGGTACAGCTGGGGTCGGCGGGTTTTCCGCTGATGGGACAGATGGTGTTGATTTCAGGTTTAATTGGATCCGCGGCGAGCAACGGAAGCGAAAGGACGCAGGCAAGGAGGATGAAAACGAGGGACTTCATGGAATGATTAGGATGGGATGGCAATGAGGTTCTTTTGGTCCGCGATTACACGGACGTAAGATCATACAGGGCCAATCTTCTCCCATTCCGCCGGATCTTGGCATTCACCATGCGGATATTGTGCACGTGAAATGCAACATTTGAGCGGCTCACAAATCCAGGACAACCGTGCGTTCGGATGAATCTGGACTTGGGACTTTGAAGAACCCCACTTTCGTCGCGACATGCATCATCGCGGAATTCTCTGCAAGGATGATGCCAGTGATGCGCTGCAAGCCTTCATCCCGGCCCACTTTCACGAGCATGTTCAACAGTTCCGTGCCAAGGCCATGGCCCTGCCAGGGATCGCCAATCACGAGTGCAAATTCGGCTTCGTTGATGCCGTGGAGTTTGCTCAGGCGCGCAACCCCAATGATCTGGTTTTCTCCGGAGCGTGGATCATGGCGCTGGGCAACGAGCGCCATCTCACTGTCGTAGTCGATGAAGCAAAGGCGGCTCAGGCGCTCATGCTGCACGCGAGACTCGAGTCCGGCGGCCATGAAGTAGCGATGGTAAACACTGCGTTCCGAAAGAGTGTGATGGAACTGCACCAGTAGCGGTTCGTCCTCGGGCCGGATGGGACGAAGGAGCACGGGTGAGTCATCCCGCAGCTTCCAGTTGCGGACATATTGGCTGGGATAGGGGCGAATGGCGGGGCGGGGAATTTGATCGTCCTTGATGTTCCAAGGATGGAGTTTGATCCTTGCGTCCAGTGCCCAGGCGCCGATGGACGAAACCTGCAGCGGGTTGATCTCGATTTCCGCGATGCGCGGTTGTTCAATGACGAGCTGGCTGAAGCGCACCAGCATCTGGGCCAGAGCTTCCAGATCTGCGGGCTTTTCGCCACGCACTCCTTGGAGGATTTCATAGGCCTTCGTCTGCTCCATCAATCGCTTCGCCAGGGTGCTGTTGAGCGGCGGCAGGCCGTGGATGAGGTCTTTGAAGAACTCCACATGACGTCCCCCGGCGCCAAACATCAGCACGGGCCCGAATTGTGGGTCCGTGCTGCTGCCGAGAATGAGTTCAAATCCCTGAGCAGGAAGCATGGGCTGGATGGTCACGCCTTGAAAAGCCTGAGGGCCGGCCTGCTTCATCACGGCGGCTTGAATGGACTCCCATGCCCGCCGTACGGAAACCGTGTCAACAATGTGGAGGTGCACACCTCCAATGTCCGATTTGTGTGTGATGGTGTGGGAATGGAGTTTGACCGCGACCGGGAATCCAATCTCCGAAGCGTGCTGCACTGCTTCTTCCATGCTCTCGGCGACGCGGGTCTGTACCACAGGGATTCCGTAATCCGCCAAGACTTGTTTCGCCTCTGATTCCGTCAGCAGAAGACGGTTGGCCTGGCGGGCGGTCTGAATCAGACCTGCGGCCTTGGCACGGGCTGAGGATTCATCATGCGCGTTGGCATCCAGGGCGGGAGTTTCGTAGAGGGCGCGCTGGTTTTCACTATAGCGCCACATCAGCGAAAAGGCTCGCGCCGCTGTTTCGGGCGAATTGAACACGGGAATTCCGGCGGCATTGAGAATGTCCTTTCCCGCTTGAACTGAATCGCCGCCCATCCAGGAAGCAAGGACGGGTTTGCCAGGAGGGCATTTCCATTGAGTCAGGGCCTGAGCCGTGCCTGTGGCATCCGTCATTGCCTGTGGCGTAAGGACCACGCAAAGCCCGTGCGTGCCGGGGTCATTCGCCACCACGTCGATCGCCTGTGAGTAGCGGGCTGCATCGGCATCGCCAAGGATATCCACGGGATTACCATGGCTCCAGTGGGCCGGCAGACAGCGGTTTAAAGTCTGGATGCTTTCCGCGGACAGCTTCGCAAGGCACCCCTGAGCGGTCACCAGAGCATCAGTGGCCAGCGCGCCGGCGCCGCCGGCATTGGTGACAAACGCGAGCTGCGGTCCCGGGGGAGCCGGTTGTTTGGCCAAGACGTCGGCCATGTCAAAAAGCTCTGCCAAGGAGGCGACTCGCAGGATGCCCGCCCTGTGAAAGGCCGCATCCAGCACCACATCGCTGCCGGTCAGCGCTCCGGTATGGGAGGCGGCAGCTCGCGCCGCAGCTTCCGTCCGGCCAACTTTCAAAATGATGATGGGCTTGGTACGAGCCACCTCCCGGGCAGCAGACATAAAGCTCCGGGCATCGCCGACCGATTCCATGTAACAGATGATGCTTTGCGTGTGCGGGTCGTCGCCGAAGTAATAAATGAGGTCGCCCCAGTTCACGTCCGCCATGGATCCCGCGGAGACAAAGGCGCTGAACCCCACTTTTTCCCTGAGACTCCAATCCAGCACCGCCGTGCAGAGTGCGCCACTTTGACTGAGAAAAGCCACATTGCCGGGAATGGCCTGGCTGTTGGCAAAGGAAGCATTGAGGGATGCATGAGGCATCATGATCCCAAGGCAGTTCGGACCAATCATTCGCATCTTGCCGGCCTGCACCGCAGCCGATACTTCTTTTTCGAGAAGCGTTCCTTTGGCGCCTGCCTCGTGGAATCCAGCGGAGATGATCACGGCGCCGCGTACTCCTTGACCCGCACATTCCTGAACGATCTTGGGTACAGTGTTGGCGGGCGTGGCGATCAATGCCAGGTCTACCGGCTCCGGTAATGCCGCAACCGCTGGATAACAGCGAAGTCCCCGAAGCTCTCCATGTTTTGGATTTACCGGATAGATCCGATGAGGAAAGGTGGTCAGGTTTTGCAGCAATGACTGACCTACGGATTTGGGCCGGTCGGAAGCGCCGATCACTGCCACGCTGCGTGGGGCAAAGATCGCATCGAGCAATTGTCTCCGGCGTACGGAGAAAAACTCGTGTTCCATGGGGATAGGGCGTTGGCTCATCTCGTTGGCTCTTGGAGTCGGGAGAGAGTGTAGGCGCAATGCTGCAGGCATCCTCTGATTTCTTGGTGAAAGGCCTCCCGATCTTGTGCCGGCCCCCTCTTCTGGTCGTCGGAAAAACAGATCCCCGACACAGGATTCGCACAGGCAATGCCAATCCGTGATGAGCGATGGCGGGTGTTTGCGGTTTCAATCCGCACAACACAACCGCCATGGAAGCACTCGCCATCACCATTTTCTGCAGCGTCCTGCTGGCCGGCTTTTTCGTGGTCATGTTTTTGGGTAGTCAGCGGGGCCGCCGCCTGGGCCTGGAACAAGAAGCCCTGCTGCCCCTCGAAGACGATTTTCGCGCCCATTCCGACCAGGACCGCACCGCGCAACCTTCCCCAACCACATCACCGACACCCAGCCAACACTCGTCATGACCTCGTCAGGAAAAATCACCATTGAATTCAACGACCGCATTGTGCGCCAGTTCATGCTGGCCTCCATCCTCTGGGGCGCCGTGGGAATGCTCGTGGGCGTGATCATCGCCCTGCAGCTCACCTTTTGGAAGATGAACTTCGACACCTCGTGGCTCACGTTCGGCCGCCTGCGTCCTCTTCACACCAATGCGGTAATCTTTGCCTTCGTGGGAAACATGATGTTCGCCGGGATCTACTACTCCACCCAACGGCTCTGCAAAGTGCGCATGGCATCCGACCTTTTGGGAAGAATCCATTTCTACGGGTGGCAGTTCATCATTCTCTGCGCCGCCATCACGCTTCCGCTCGGGTTTACCCGGGGTAAGGAATACGCGGAACTCATTTGGCCCATCAACATCATGGTGGCGGTAATTTGGGTCATTTTTGCGGTCAACTTCTTCTGGACACTCGCAAAGCGAAATGAGCCCTCCCTCTATGTGGCTTTGTGGTTCTACATCGCCACGATCGTCACGGTGACGATGCTCTACGTGGTCAACCACCTCTCCATTCCCACTTCATGGCTGCACAGCTATCCGGTTTTTGGTGGTGTCCAGGACGCCTTGGTGCAGTGGTGGTATGGCCACAACGCCGTCGCCTTCTTCCTGACGACTCCCATCCTGGGGATCATGTATTACTTTCTGCCGAAGGCGGCGGAGCGTCCGGTCTATTCCTACCGGCTCTCCATCATCCATTTCTGGTCGCTGGTTTTCCTCTACATCTGGGCAGGTCCTCATCACCTGCTGAACACTTCGTTGCCGCACTGGCTGCAAATGCTGGGCACGACCTTCAGCCTCATGCTGTGGGCTCCTTCTTGGGGCGGCATGTTGAACGGTCTCCTCACGTTGCGTGGAGCCTGGGACAAGCTGCGCACCGATCCCGTCATTAAATTTTTCGTCGCCGGCGTGACCTTCTACGGCATGGCGACTTTTGAAGGGCCGTTGCTCTCGATCCGCGCCGTTAATGCCCTGTCGCACTACTCGGACTGGACCATCGGCCACGTGCACAGTGGGGCGCTTGGCTGGAACGGTTTCATGGCCGCGGGGATGTTCTACTTTCTCGCGCCGCGCCTTTGGAACACGAAACTCTATTCCAAGCAGCTTGCCAATTTCCACTTCTGGATCGGTCTCATCGGCATTCTCCTTTACGTCGCAGCCATGTGGATCTCCGGCATCCGGCAAGGTCTCATGCTCAACGCCACCGCCAACGGCGGTACAACCCTGGTCTATCCGCAATTCGTCGAGGTGCTGGATGAGAACACCCGGATGTTGAACCTTTTCCGGGCCGTGGGGGGCGGGCTCTTCCTCGTGGGACATTTGCTCATGATGTACAACCTCTGGAAGACCATCCGGAGCGGCACCCCCGTCAACGAGACGCGGGAAATCTTCGCGGAACGGGGCGCCCAGCAAGACGGTCTGCCCTGGAAGGAAGTGTATCGCAACGACCCCATCACTTTCCTCTTCTTCGGCCTGGTGCTCATGCTGATGTGGTTCTTCCTACCCAACTACGCCAATCTCGGCGCGTTGATCAGCGGTGGCATGCTGTGTGTCATCGCAGTCCGGAAGTTTCAGGCCTCCGGAAAAACGTGGGGCGACTGGTATGAGCGCCTGATCGAGAATTACATGCCGTTCACCGTGCTCACGCTGGTGGCGGTGGGGGTGGGTGGAATCGTGCAAATCCTCCCCACGATCACAGTAAACCGCGCGAAGAACGTGGAGGATCGGTTGCAGAAGCCCTACACGCCTCTCGAACTCGCGGGCCGTGACATCTACATCAGCGAAGGCTGCTACAACTGCCACTCTCAGCAGATTCGCACCATGGTGCCGGACGTCCTGCGCTACGGACCGGCCTCTCGGTTGGGAGAGAGCATCTACGACCATCCTTTCCAGTGGGGCAGCAAGCGCACCGGACCGGATTTGGCACGCGTTGGCAACAAGTATCCCAACATCTGGCACTACATTCACATGCTCAATCCGCGCAACATCAACGCGAATTCGAACATGCCCAACTATGCCTTCCTCTTTGATGCGAAGACGGACGTGAAGGCGCTTCCGGCCAAGATCGCCGTGCAGGTCAGACTTGGGGTGCCCTATCCGGCGATGAGCGATCAGCAAATCTTGGAAGATGCGCGACGCCAGGCGATTGACATCAAGAACGATCTGGTGACGGCAGGTGCCTCTCAACGCCTCAGTGAGGAATCGCAACTTGTGGCCCTCATCTCCTACCTGCAAAAAATCGGCAAATCAGAGGAGGTCGAAAACCCTCCGAAAATCGCCCCGCTTTCGGCCCGCCGCATTCCCCTTCTACCCGGCACTCCTGACAATCAACGTGCGGCTTCCTCAGTCGGAGCCGGCCAGTAACTCACAACCACCCGACTCCCATGTTTCACCGCGTCACTACTGAAGACTGGCATCAGATCACCCCCATCATCGCGTTCGGCATCACGTTCGCGGTGTTCATCATCGCCGTGACCCGCGCCCTGCTCACCCGGAAGGAGCGCTGCCACCATCTGGCCTCGCTTCCGCTCGATGAGAAACCTCAGACCCCATCTTCCCGCATTGATCCATGAACCCGGAAAATCATCCCCATTCTGACGAGCCCACCCTGCGCCCTCACATTTACGACGGCATCCAGGAGTATGACCAGAAACTGCCCAACTGGTGGCTCTTCACCTTCTACATCGCCATCGCGTGGTTCATCTTCCACTGGCTGGCCTATTACCAGTTCAAAATCATCTCCTCGGATCAGGAGGAAATCAGCTCAGCCATGGAAAAAATTGAGGCCGCCCGCAACAAGGATTTTGATGCCATGACCAACGAAAAGTTTTGGGCCATGTCTCGTGATCCGGCGGTCGTCCGTGCGGGTGAGGCCACCTACAAGTCCACCTGCATCGCGTGCCACGGAGCTGACATGATGGGCAAAAAGACTAATCCCATTCTTCCGGGGCTCGCTCTCGCGGATCAGGAGTGGAAATATGGCCACAATCCCATCGAAATACTCGGGGTCGTGCGCAAAGGCTCTCCGGACTTGACCAAGGGCATGCCCGCTTGGGAACAGCAATTGGGATCACGGCGCGTGATTGAGGCGGTCGCCTTCATCTTCAGCAAGCACAAGGAGGGCGAACCCTTTGTTTTTGCTTCGGACATGAGTGGCGCACCGCCTGCCCAAGCCGCAACCCCGGTGAAACCCACCGTCGGATCCAACTGAACAGGTTTTTCACCCCATGCCTGCCACCCAGTCTCACGAAAAATCCGGCGCCCGGCGCGTTACGCCAAATCTCGTCAGCGTCACGACCATCAACCAGGATGGCTCCCGAAAGTTCCTGCATCCCGCGGACTCACAAGGGCGGTTCATGCGCTGGCGGCGCATGGTGGCGTTTCTGCTCATGGTCATCTATATCGCGCTGCCGTGGATTCCGGTGAACGGCTATCCCGCGGTGTTCCTGGACGTGGCGGAGCGCCGGTTTCATTTCTTCGGTCTCACTCTGGCCGCACAGGATATGTGGCTCGGATTCTTCCTCATCACCGGTCTGGCGTTTTCCCTGTTTATCGTCACATCATTCTTGGGCCGCATCTGGTGTGGTTGGACCTGCCCCTACACCGTGTTTTTGGAACATGTGTACCGCCGCATCGAACGGCTTATTGATGGTGATGCGCCTGCCCGAAAGAAGCTGGATGACGCACCATGGGGTCTGGAAAAGGTGACCAAGCGGGTGCTTAAGCATGGCATTTTTGTTCTTTTGTCCCTCGGCATCGCCCATGTCTTCCTCAGTTACTTCGTGTCCATCCGCCAGCTCTACGCGTGGATGCACGGGCCGCCTTCGCAGCACACTCTGGCCTTTGGCGTGGTGCTGTTTCTCACCGCAGGGCTTTACTTTGCCTTCAGTTGGTTTCGCGAGCAGTTCTGCATCATCCTGTGTCCTTACGGCCGTTTGCAGAGTGCGCTCACTGACGACAACACCGTTGTCATTGGTTACGATCAGAAGCGCGGTGAACCACGTGGCAAGGCGGGTACCGCTGGCGCGGGCGCTTGCGTCAATTGTCATCGATGCGTGCAGGTCTGCCCGACGGGCATCGACATTCGCAACGGCCTCCAGCTCGAGTGCATCGGCTGCGCCGCTTGTGTGGATGCATGCGATGACATCATGACCAAGTTGGACCGACCCAAGGGGTTGGTGCGCTATGACTCCTTCAATGGTTTTCGCGGGGGAAAGACACGCTTCATCCGGGCCCGCACCATCGCTTACATGTTCTTTGCTGCGCTTGGTTTGGCGGCCTTCTCCATGTCCCTCAGCACTCTCAAACCCATGCGCGTGCTTGCCAAGAGGATGCAGGGCCTGCCCTATTTTGTCTCCGATGGCACCGTGCGGAACCAGTTCAACATTCGCATTCTCAACGAACGTCAAACGGCCGCCTCCTACACCATCACGCTCGATCCTGCCTCCGTACCCCAGGGCATGCGGATGGTGGGCGCGGAAGAGCCGGTACGGGTGCCGCCCTTGGGTGAGGTGGTGAAGCCGGTCATCATTGCCATCCCGCAGACGGAGTACAAGGCCTCACAACCAATCCGCATTCTTGTTTCTGAAACAGGTGGAGCTTCTCAGGCAAAGCAGGAGGTGGAATTCCTCGGGCCTGATCTCCGCTACGTGCAGATGCCACCCCATTAGAACACTGTCATGAACCATTATTTCAAACAACGCCCCTGGATCTGGATTGTGCTCGGTTTTTCCGCAGTGATCGCCGCGCTGGCCGTCATGGTGACCATCGCCGTCATGCATGTTCCACAGGAGGCGCCCATCTCAAGTGCAGCATCCTATGCCGGCCATTGACAGCACCGCCGCAGCCTTTGTGGCAGGAGCCGTGACCAGCGTGCATTGCATGGTCATGTGCGGTCCGTTGGCCTGCGCTTGGGCCTTGGGTTCCGTCCAGTCCCGTTCGTTTGGCAGGGACACTCTTCTTTATCATGGATCAAGGCTGCTGGCGTATGCTGCCGTGGGTGCGGTGGCCGGCGCCGTGGGCAGCGTGCCAATCCCGGGTCTTCTGCATCGCATCGCAATGATCTTGCCTTGGATGCTGGCACTGGTGTTTCTCGCGGTGGCGTTGGGTCTGGATCGATGGATTCCCAAGCCGGGTTTTCTTACGAAACCGGTGGCGCGAATCCGTTTGCTGGCCATGCAGGTGCCCCCTGCTCTGAGAGCCATGGCGCTGGGCGCGTGCACGCCCTTGCTGCCTTGCGGCCCTCTCTATATCATGTTTGCGCTGGCCATGTCCCAAGGCGCGGCGCTCAAGGGGGCGCAACTGGTATTTGCCTTTGGGCTGGGCACTTTGCCTCTGCTCTGGCTGGCGCAGAGCCGCATGAAATTTCTGGGGTTGCGGCTGAATCCGCAGACACTGCGCCGCGTCCAACGCGGCCTCGCTTTCGCGGCGGTAATGGTCATCGCATGGCGGCTGCGGGGAAGTTTTTCCGGTGAAGGAACGGTAACCTGCCACTGACATGAAGACGGATGCGAAAGACAAGCTGTGTCTGCACTGCGGCACGCCGGTGCCAACGGAAGCCACGGACACGCGCTTTTGCTGCGCGGGTTGCCGTTGTGTTTACGAGATGCTTTGTTCGCAGGGGTTGGAGAAGTTTTACGATCTGCGTGGCACGGAAGCACTCACACCTGTGACGCCGCAGAGCCTGCGGGCGCGTGATTACGCTTGGCTGGAAGGCCTGGTCCAACAGGCGGAACAATCAACTCCAAAGGGCCAGCCGTCTCGCCTCGATTTGGCGATCCAAGGGCTTTCCTGTGTGGCCTGCGTGTGGCTTATTGACCGCTTGTTCCAGAAGGAACCCGGGGCAGTGAGGGTGGAAATTCACCCTGCGCGAGGGGAGCTTTCCGTGGACTGGAGTGCTGGTTTCTCTGTGGTGGAATTTGCGCGGCGCCTGCAGGGCTTTGGCTATCTTCTTGGGCCGAGGGATGCCGGCGCGCCGACCTCTCTCACGGCGCCGTTGGCCCGCCGCACCGGTTTATGCGGGGCATTTGCCTTGAACGCCATGGCGTTCACACTGCCAACCTACCTGGGCATGTCTCCGACGTTTCAGTTCGCTTCCTGGTTCGATTTGGTGGCCGCCTTTTCCGCAACGCTGGCACTCCTGGTGGGCGGTTCCTATTTCGCGGAGCGCAGCTGGCGCGCTCTCAAACAGGGCGTGCTTCATATTGATACCCCCATCACCTTGGGCATTGGTGCCGCATGGTGCGGGTCTTTGGTGGGATGGATCACCGGCACTCCTGGGCTCAAGTATTTTGACTTCGTCGCCGTCTTCATTTTCCTCATGTTGGCGGGTCGCTGGCTCCAACAGGCAGCCTTGGAAAGAAACCGGCGACGCCTTTTGCAGGGCGCTGCGGTGCCGCAGCGGGTGCAGCGCCAGAAATCAAATGGGGCAACGGAGATCACGGCGGTCGATTCCATTCAGCCCGGGTGGTTGCTTGTGCTGCGATCCGGTGAAATCTGTCCAGTGGCGGCCCGGCTGATTGAGCCTGCCGCTTCTCTCAGTCTGGAGTGGATCAATGGAGAAAGCGAAGCGGCTCACCTCAGTCTGGGGCAGAAGGTGCCTTCAGGCGCACTCAACATCGGAGTGAACTCCATCACTGTGGAAGCATTGGAAAAATGGCCGGATTCACTTTTGCATCGTCTGGTTGCGGGGCAAGGCAGTTCCTCGGAGGCGGCTCCCTTTGTCGCAAACTTGCTGCGTGGCTACTTGTCAGCCGTGGTGTGTCTGGGAATTCTTGGAGCAGTCGTTTGGTGGCTCAATGGATCCGGCCTCGTGCGTGCGCTTCAAATCATGATTTCGGTATTTGTGGTGTCGTGTCCTTGCGCCCTCGGGGTCGCGGCACCTTTCGCGGATGATTTGGCGGCTTCATGGATGCAGCGTCTCGGGGTGTTCGTGCGTTCTCCCTTTTTGTGGCAACGATTGGTGCGGGTCCGAAAGGTCATTTTCGACAAGACCGGTACGCTGACGATGGAAAACCCTGCCCTGAAAAACGCTGAGGTTTTGGATCATCTCAACAGTGAGCAGAGGTCAGCATTGCGAATCCTGGTGACGAGCAATCTTCATCCAGTAAGCCGGAGCCTCTTTGATGCGTTGGGGCCGATTCAGCATTCCGCGGTGACACGGGATTTTGGAAATGTCGAGGAAGTGACGGGGCAGGGGTTGCGCATTCTCGATGCACGGGGCTGCGTGTGGTCTTTGGGACGGCCCTCGTGGCTGCCGGATGGAGCCGGCGCCGAAAAGGGAGATGCTGTCTTCGCCTGCGATGGGAAGGTGCTGGCGCGCTTTGAATTTGAAGATGCCCTCCGTCCGGAGACAATGCGCGCCTGCCACGTCCTTAAGGAAGGTGGTTGCTCGCTGTTTCTGCTCAGTGGAGACCGGAAAGAAAAAGTGAAGGATGTGGCAGGCGCTTTGGGCATCCCCGCTTCGGCATGGCATGCCGAGCTGACTCCGGAGGAGAAGAAACGCTGTGTCGAGTCGTTGGATGACCGCGACACCCTTTACTTGGGTGATGGGGCCAATGACAGCCTGGCGTTGGAAGCGGCGCTTTGCTGTGGTTCACCCGTCACCGGACGGAACTTCCTGGAGCACCGGGCAGACTTCTACTTCCTTGGGAATAGCCTAAGATTTGTGCCCCGACTATTGGAAGTGGCCCGGAAGCGCCGGAGGGCCGTCACCGCGGTATTCGCCTTTGCCTCTCTGTACAATGCCGGGGCGGTGGCGTTGTGTCTTTGGGGAATGATGAGTCCGCTTCTCGCCGCAGTGTTGATGCCTCTGAGCTCGGTTGTCACTTTGGCGATGGTGAGAGGTGCTTTCGGACCCGATGCAGCGTCAGCGAAGACAACCCTGGGAAGGCCGCAAGATCAGACAATTCCTCCGCAAACAGTGCGCGGTTTCGTTTCGATGGGTTCTGTATGATGGAAATCGAACCCCGTAATCTTGGCGTGAAGAAATACCTGCAAATTCTGATAGGAGTCGATTTCTCTTCGGCGAGCCGTGAAGCAGTGCGCGCAGCCGCCCGTTTCGCATCCTTTGACGGCGGGCACGTCACCGTCCTGCATGTTATGGACCCGCTTCTTGCAGATGAAATGAAAAAGCATCTGAACTATTCCGATGCGGAGCTGTTGGAGGACATGAGGGGCAGAGTACGTGCTTTTCTAGACCAGACCGAGATCGGTACCCGGCAGATGGACGTACAGGTGGATGTCGGGCATCCCTT
>Ga0265327_10004799_pt1 | contig 11743 bp, 8 predicted proteins | sample 41621metaG_FD_202089 | JGI IMG/M metagenome (GOLD analysis project Ga0265327, IMG submission 202089) | Rhizosphere microbial communities from Carex aquatilis grown in University of Washington, Seatle, WA, United States - 4-16-21 metaG | ecosystem: Host-associated > Plants > Roots > Rhizosphere >...
CGCTCATGCTGCTGGCGCCACCCGCCCCGGTGCTGGCCGAAGCCCAGGCCCTGCTGGGCGAATTGAAGCGTGACATGGGTGACCGTGATGGTGCCCTGTCCTACTTCAGCCTCGCGACTGAAACCGATCCTGAGGCTTCGAATCCCTGGGCCGCGTTGGGCGACATGGCCCGCGAGGACTCGCGCTGGGACGACGCGCTGCGCTGTTACCGTGAGGCCTTGATGCGCGAGCCTGAAGCTGCGGACCTGCAGGTCCAGCTGGGTTATGTGCTGGTGGAGACGCGCCAGGGGCCCGCCGCCGAGCAGGCCTTCCTCCAGGCCCTGGAACTGGATCCGGGTGAGTACAGTGCCTACCTCGGGCTGTCGGAGGTCTACCGCTTCGCCAACCGTCGCGAGGACCAGATGAGCATGGTGGAACAGGCCATGGCCCTGGCCCCCCAGGATGCCGATGTCTGGAACGCGAAGGGCGTGGCCCTTGAGGTCCTGAACCATCTGAAGGAAGCCACCGAGGCCTACGAAAAAGCCCTGAGCCTGGAGCCCCAGCACCGCAAGGCCGCCAACAACCTCGGCTTCGTCCTCGAGAAGCGCATGGTCCAGGGCGAACCCCAGTTGCGTGCGCGGGCGACCGAAGCCTGGAAGCAGCGCCTCCTCATCTGCCGCGACGAAGACCAGAGCCTGAAGATGGCCACGGACCATCTGACGAACCTGGGCGTCGATGACGAGACCATTCGTGAGTGGCTCCGCCCCGGTTTTCTGGTGGGCGAATCCCAGGGGTAATCCCCCCGTCACAGCCCCGTCATGCGAGTGTTTCCAGGTAGTTACGGAAACCGGTTACAGGCGTGTGGAAAAGCCTGCGGATTGCCCCCTTTTCGACGTGCTAAACCCTGTCCGGAGATGGATTTCCCATCACAGGTAGGGTAATTCCCCATCAATTTATATTGATTGTTTTCAATACTTATATTGTATCCGCTAGCAGAATCTGCCGAGCCACCCCGAATAGGGGTTTTCCACATTTTCCGCTTTCTTTCGCATTGACAGGGACAAAGGCCTTGAGAGCCGGTTCAGTGGGGGCGAAAACCAGCCTGTCAATCCCTTTTCGTGACACGGATGTGACAGGTTCAAACCCTCAGACGAGCGCTTCGGCCTCCCGCAATTGGACGCTCACCAGGCGGGAACATCCGGCTTCCTCCATGGTCACGCCATAGAGGGTGTCAGCCGCGACCATGGTGGGCTTCTGGTGCGTGATGACGATGAACTGGGTGTCGGCCTTCATCTTCTGCACCATGGCGGCGAAGCGGCCCACGTTGGCCTCGTCCAGCGGCGCATCCACCTCGTCGAGCACACAGAAGGGGCTGGGCTTGAAGTGGAAGATCGCGAAGAGGAGGGAGATGGCGGTGAGTGCCTTCTCGCCGCCACTCAGCAGGGTGAGGGCCTTGGCGGTCTTGCCGGGCGGTTGGGCCGTGATCTCGATGCCGCACTCCAGCAGGCTCTTCGGGTCTTCCAGGCTGAGATGGGCACTGCCGCCACCGAAGGCTTCGCGGAAGACTTCCTGGAACCGGTTGTTCACGAAATCAAAGGCCTCGCGGAACCGCTCTTCGCTGGTGGCATTGATTTCCTGAATGGTGGATTCGAGGTTGCCGATGGCGGCAGTCACGTCGGCCCGCTGCTCATCCATGAAGGCCATGCGTGTCTCGGCCTCTTCCAGTTCCTGGATGGCGAGCGGGTTCACGCCCCCCAGGTCCATGCGGCGCCCCTGCAGCTCATTGAGCCGGGTCTGGTGGACCAGTTCGCCTTCGTCCCAGGCCTCCCGCTCCGCCTCGCTGAGACCGCCCAGGAAGGCCGGGATCTCAAGGCCGAGAGCCAGCTCCACCTCCTTGGCCAGGGCCTCCTGGCTGCCCTGCACCTGGGCACCGTGGATCAGCACTTCCTGGTGCTGGGCCCGGGCGTTCTCCAGGGCCTCCTGGAACTCGCGGGCCGAGCGCTCGTGAACGCGCAGGCTCTCCTGGTCCAGCTCGAGCCTGGGCTGGGCCTCGCGGGCCTGGGCCTGCACGCCCTCCCGCTCCTGCAAGAGGACCTGGGATTCGGTCTCCAGCTCGGCCAGACGGAGGTTGCAGGCGGCCTTGCGGTCCATCTGCTCGTTCACCTCCAGCTCAAGGCGCTGGCGTTCCGCATCCAGGTCGAAGCGGCCCCGCTGGGCCAGCTGCAAGTGACGTTCATGGCCATCCCGCTCGGCCCAGGCGGCATCCCGCCCGCGGGCCACTTCCGAACGCTGGTCCCGCCGCTCATCAAGGCGTTGGCGCGCTTCCCGCACGAGGGTCTCAGCATGCTGAATGGATTCATCCAGCGCGGCATCGCCGGCCTCTTCGGGATGGGCATCCAGCTCACGCAGCAGGGCCTGGAGGCGCTTGATCTCCGTCTCGATCTGCTCCCAGAGGGCATCCGCCCGCTCACTGGCGGCGCGGATCTCCGCCAGCTGGGCCTGCAGGGACGTACGCTGTGATTTCAGGGTGTCTGCACGCCGCTGGAGGGAGCGAAGGTCCTCGTCGATCTCCAGGGAGCGCTCCCGCGCCGCCCGGGCATCATCTCCACCCCGACCCCGCTGGGCTTCCAGGTCTTCAAGGCGGTCCAGCAGGGCTTCGCGGGTGGCCTTGGCCTCTTCCTGCTCCGCCCGCAGCTTGATGGGCGAGGCCGCAGGCGCAGACACGCCCAGCTGCAGGGGACCGAAGGGCAGGCGGATGAAAGCTGGGGACACGAACGCCAGGTCCGGGTGATTCAGAGCCAAGCCCGACAATGCCTCATCCGAGCACCGGAAGGCCCGATCCACCAGGGCCCCGAGGGGCCGTTCGGAACCTGACCAGTGGATGTGTGTGCGCAGAGCCTCACACCCTTCGGGCGTGGGGGGCATCGCCACCTCACCCTCCAGGGACAGCAACAGGTGTCCTGGTGATGTGGCCGCCTGGTTGGCCAGGTTCACGTCCACCGAGAGGGACTGCAGCCAGGCACCCAGCAGGCGCTCCAGGTCGGGGCGTAGTGCCTCGTCCACCGTGAGCAGCTCCACCAGGGCGTGAGGCCGCACGCCCTGCTCGCGCAGCCAGGTGAGGCCCTTCTTCAGCTCCTCGTCGCCGAAGCTCTGGGCGAGCAAGTCGGAGATCTGGCGCAGACGCCGTTCAGCCGCATCGAGCTCGGCCTCAGCCCGGTGGTGATCCTGGGCCATGGCGCGCTGGGTTTCTTCGAGGGTTTCCGCGCGGCGGCGCTGGTCGAAGGCAGCCTCTTCGGCCTGCTCCAGCTGCGACAGAAGCCCTTCCAGTGAGCGGTCCACTTGTCCCGCCTCGGACTGCAGGCTCTCCAGGCGCGGCGCGCGGACTGACTCCTCGTGGTTCAGCGCATCCAGCCGACCTTCCAGCTGGGCAATCTGGCTCTGGAAGCCGAGCCGCTGTTTCTGCCGGGCCACGGCCTCTTTCTGACTCTCGGCCTTGCGCTCGCGGAGGGCGTGCAGTTCCGCCTCCTCGTGGCGCAGAGATCCCTGGGCGAGGGCTACCATCTCCTCGGATTTCGCCAGGTCCGCTTCCCAGACACCGAGCCGCTCGGCCGCATCGCGCAGGATCGACTCAAGCGCCGTGAACGAGTCGCCGGATTCTGCCAGGCGCTCCGCCAGCGCATGAATTCGCTCCTGCAGGCGACTGCGCTGGGCTTCGGCTTCGTCGCGGCGCTCCTCCTGGAAGCCCCGCTCCTGCTCCGCCAGCTGCAGTCGCTGATCGAGCCCGAGCATGACGCTGTGCCGCTTGGCCTGCGCCTGCTGCTGCTCATCCACGGACAGGCGCAACGCTTCAACCTCAGAAGCCTTCTCGGAAACCTGGGCGGTCAGTTCCGCCACTCGGCGCTCAATCTGATCCAGCTGGTCGAGGATGCGCTGCTTGGCCGCTTCCAGTTCCACGGCCTTGCCCGCCAGCAGGATGCGCTGGGTGGCCTTGATCTCGGTGTCCAGCTCCTTCGCCTTGCGTGCCCGGGAGGCCTGACGGCGCAGGGAATCCATCTGCTTGTTCAGTTCGAAGAGAATGTCATCGAGTCGCTGGAGGTTGGCCTTGGTTTCATCCAGGCGCTTCTCGGCATCGGCACGGCGCAACTTGTAGCGTGTGATTCCTGCGGCCTCCTCCAGCAGAAGCCGGCGATCCTTCGGCTTGCTGCTGAGGATGAGGTCAATCTGCCCCTGCTGAATGAAGCTGTAGGCGCGGGTGCCCATGCCTGTGTCCAGCAGCAGATCCTGCACATCTTTCAGCCGCGCCTCGCGACCGTTGATGCGGTACTCACTGCCTGTGTCGCGGTAGAGCCGCCGGGAAATGACCACCTCACGGGTGGCGCCCGGCAGTGCCGGATCCGGCATCTCAAGGACAAGCTTCACCTCGGCCATGCCCGTGGGCCGGCGCTGGGCCGTGCCCGCGAAGATCACATCGGCCATCTCGGAGCCGCGGAGCATGGAGGCCCGCTGCTCACCCAGCACCCAGGCCAGGCTGTCGGAGATGTTCGACTTGCCGCAGCCATTGGGACCGACCACCGCCGTCATTCCGCCCGGGAAGCTGAGCTTCTGGGCATCGGCGAAGGACTTGAATCCATGGAGTTCGAGGGAAATCAGGCGCACGCGGTCAGCGCTCCGGAGAAAACGGTTGGGAACATCTCTCCCCATCATTCCACATCACGCGTAGGATCCGAGCCCTGCTTGCGGATGGCCCCCTTGGGAAACGGCCGGAAGCCCGGTAGACTCGGGTCTTCCCCAGGCCAGTCAGGAGTCACCTGTGCAGCCTTTTCCAGCCCCCCCGTGCGCCCCAATGGCCGTTGACCGGCTGTGGGTTGGTGCGCCCGTGTACGGGGCCACCCGCACAGCCGAGGGGACTTGGTCGTGAAGCACCCCCTCCTGGCCACGCCTGTTACATCCCTGCTCTGGCTGGAAGCCCATCGAATCATTGCCGGGTCGCACCGGCGGGCCCTCAGCGCCCCCCCCACCGAGGACCAGCTGGCCCAGGCCCTGACCAGCCTCCCTCTGGGGCCCACCCGCTGGGTGGTGGAGGACCTCTGGACCCCATCCGTCCTGCTGCGGGACTTGACCGAGTTGCCCCGGGGCGCTGAGGCACAGGAGGCCTTCTTCCGCTGGCGCTTCATGCAGGCCCTGGCTTTGGAAGCACCCCATTTCGTTCAGGCCCTGGAGGTTGAATCAGGGGTCTGGTTGGCCTCCGGCATCCGGGAGGACCTGCGGGAGACCCTGCTCCAGGCCGGCCTGCGGCTCGATCGGACCATTCACGCCCTCACGCCCCGCTGGCTCTACCTCTACAACCTGCTGGCGCCCAGCCTGGAGCTCCCCGGCATCCTCCTGTCGCTGAGCCCCGCTGAGGGGGGTCGCTACGCCGGCACCCTAGTCGCCTGGGGCCGCACCCTTTGTCTGGTCCGCCAGTGGTTCGAGCCGCTGGATGCCGAAGGCTGGATGGAAGAACGCATCGCACCCAGTGCCGCGTTCCTACAGCGGGAATCCCGGACGCCACAGCAGCTCTACATCTGGGGCGCCTCGGCTTGGCCCGATAGCAGCCTGCCCGTCACCTTCCTGGACGAACGGTCCCTGTTCGGGGAGACCCGCTGATGGCCGTTCCAGTCCTGCATCTCAACCTGGCCCCGCGCCCCAGCCTCTGGCGGCAGCGGCACCTCGTCCTGGGCTGGACGGCCCTGGCCGCGGGGCTCGTCATCTTCCTGGGTGCCATCGGCTTCACCTGGCGGGCGTACCACCAGGCGAACCGGGCGGGACGGGATGCGGTCAGCCTCACCGAAGAGGCCAAGCGCGCCGCCCGCCAGGAGCAGCAGATCCAGGCTTCGCTCCAGGAGATGGATGCCGCCCGAGAGCAGTCCCGCTGGAAAGTGGCCGAGCGGATCCTCCAGGAACGCAGCCTGCCCTGGTCACGGCTCACCGCTGAGCTTGAGCAGTGCATGGTGCCCGATATGCGTTTGAAGGGCCTCCAGCGGGCCCGCAGCAGCGGCCAGCAGGTCGTGATGAAGCTCAAGGGCGAGGCCCGCACCCGGGAGGCGGAAGCCGCCTTCGTGGAGTCCCTCCGAGTCACACCGGTCTTCGCCCAGGTGATCCTGGAGCGCGAATCAGAGCGCACCGGCGGCGGCTGGGATTTCGAGATCAGCCTCCCCGCCGCGGCCGTACCCCCTCCCTTCGTGGTCAAGGCCATCAAGCTGGGGCCTGCCGCGCCAGTCGCAGTGCAACCTGCGTCCTCTCGCCCTGTGGCCGTTGCGAAACCCGGAGCCACACTTCCCCACCCGACCGTCGCCAACCGGGCGTCGACACCACCTGCTCCCATCGCCCAAGCGCCCACTCCCGCGACGGCCGTGCCCGTGGTGCAGCCTGCGCGCGTCCCACCTCCGCCAGCAGGTGACGAGGACGGCACGCCCCGCAAGCGCCGCCCTGCAAGGGCGCGCGCGGTGGATCCGAGGACGACCGAATGAGCAGCCCCCTTCGCCACAGCCGCCTGCGATTGGCCCTCGGCATCCTGGGCACCACCCTGGGTTTGGGCGTGGCCTTCTTCCTTCTCCCCGACGCCTCCCAACAGCTGAGCCAGAAGCTCAGGGCCAAGCGAGACGCCGAGCTCAGCCGAAACCAGCAGCTGCAGCAGCTTCAGGAGCTTCAGCAACTGGCAGACCGAATCCGCCGCGGGCGGGACACCCTCGTCGACCTGGAGACGCGCCTCCCACGAGGCTCCGCCGGTGAGCTGCAGTGGAACCTCAGCAAGACCCTCCACGCCCTGGCCCAGAAGCACGGCCTGCGGCTGCAGACGGTGAAATACGGCCTACCCACCCGTGAAGGCGCCAAGGGTTCCGACCTGGAAGCGGTGGAAGTCGAGTTCGTGGCCCTGGGCGTCTACGCCAATCACAAGGCCTTCATGCGCGACCTGGAAGGCTCGGGCCTGCCTTTCGCCGTACGCGACGGGCGCTTGGAGGAGAGCCCCGAGGGCGCCCGCCTCAACATCGTGCTGCGCGCATTCCGCAAAGCGGGTGGCGCAGAGCGCGAGGAGGGTGACGCATGAGTGCCGTCTCCACCGCCTTCGACTTCAACGCCATGCGCCAGGAGCTCCGCTCCAACCCCAAGACTCAGGTCGCCTTGGCGCTCTTCGCCGTGATCCTGATCTACGCCCTCTACACCCTGCTCAGCCCCGATGCCCCCAAGGGCAGCAAGGCCGCAGCTGCCCGGATGGCCGCCAATCTGGATCCACGCCAACTGCAGGGGCTCCGCCGCCTGCCGGACCTCGCCGCACTGGGCAAGGCCGGGGAACTGCCGCCGGCCACCAAGGTCCAGCGCGACCTGTTCATGTTCGAGGCGCCCCTTCCTCCGCCGCCCCCCGCCAAGGTGGTAGTGCCACCCCCACCACCGCCGCCGACTGCCGAAGAACTGGCCCGCCAGAAGCTGGCCCAGGAGAAGGCCGCGGAGTGGTCGGGACGTCCCCAGGACTTGCGCTATCTAGGCTTCTTCAAGGGCAGCCCCTCGGGCACCGTGGGGGCTTTCATGAAGGGCGAAGAGCCAGTCACCCTGATCCAGGGAACTGTCCTCAAGGACCGCTGGAAGCTGGTGACGGTGCTGGACACCCGCGCTGAGTTCCAGAACACCAAATATCCAGACATGCAGCGCATCGTCCTGGAGGTCCGTGAGGCCTCCGGTTCTTCGCCTGTGAACCAATTCTGACCCGAAGGATGTTCCCGATGCCGATTCCCTCCTTCGCCCCCCTCCGCAAGCTCCTTCTGGTGGCTGGTGCCATGGTCCTGATGCTCGGGTGCGCCCTGCACAAGGCCAACAAGGCCTACGAGGAGGGCCGCTACGATGACGCTGTCACGGAATACCGGACGGCCCTGCGCAACGACCCCACCAACACCAAGGCCCGCATCGGCATCAAGCGCGCCTCTCAGCGCGCAGCGGAATCGCATCTCGCCCTGGCCCGCCAGGCTGAGATGCGTGGTTTTACGGACTCCATCCTCGCGGAGGTCCGCAAGGCTCTGGTGTTGGATCCTGACAACCAGATCGCGCAGGACTGGCTCATCCGAATTGAAACCAAGATCGCCCAGGACAAGGCCGAGGCCGACTCGCTGGAAGATCTCGAGGTGATGAAACTCAAGGCCGACGCCACAAACGTCGTCCAGCTCAATCCGCGCTCCATCGATGGCATCGACCTGAACTTCAGCCGCAAGACCAGCCTTCGAGAGATCTTCGCGACCCTCAGCAAGGCTTCCGGCGTGAACATCATCGCCCACAGTTCCTATCAAGATCAGAGCGTATCCATCGATCTTCGGGGCCAACCATTCCAGCGGGTGCTCGACACCCTGATGCTGCAGAACGACCTCTTCTACAAGGTGCTCGACAAGAACACCATCATGGTCTTCAAGTCCTCCCCGCAGAACCGGGAAGCCTACGAAAACCAGATCATCAAGACCTACTACCTGTCCAATGCCGATCCCAACGAACTGCGCTCGACACTGACCACCTTGAACAGCCAGCTCCGTGTCTTCACCGACAAGCGGACGAACGCCATCATCGTGAAGGCCAAGCCCCTGGAGCTGGCCATCGTGGATCAGGTGATCCGCACGCTAGACAAGGCCAAGGCGGAGGTCATGGTCTACCTCGAGCTGATGGAAGTCACCGAGAACAGCCTGGAGCAGGTGGGCCTGCTGCCGGTGTTGAACGCCTCGGACACCTCCGGCACGTATCGCTTTGGCGCCACCACCGTGAACAACACGTCGGGCATGAACACCGATTCTGGATTCACCAAGATTCACACCGCCGATATCCGCGTGCTGTTCCCCAACCTCGCCCTTGATTTCCTCAAGAGCAACGGCGATGCCCGCCTGGTGGCCAGCCCGAATGTTCGGGTGGTCTCCGGCGAGGCCGGTGAAGTCAACATCGGCGAGAAGATCTCCACCACCCAGAGTCAGATCTCCGGCCTGGGTGGAACCACGGGCGCCACCACCACCCCGACCGCCTCGTCCCTGTTGGGCGGGGTCGGTCAGACCTCGTTCTCATACGAGGACGTGGGCGTGAAGATCAAGGTGGAACCCCGCGTCCACAACAATGGCGAGATCACGCTGAAGATCGACAGTCTGGTCACCACGCTGAAGTCAGGCTCCACTCCGGGCCGCCCCGACCTCGGCAAGCGGGAAATTAAGACCATGGCCCGCCTGCGCGATGGCGAGACCGCCATCTTCGGTGGGTTGCTGAAGGACGAGGAGCAGAAGAGCCTCCAGGGCATCTGGGGCCTCACGGACATTCCATTCATCGGTCGCCTTCTCGGCAACACCCACAACAGCAAGGCCAAGACCGACGTCATTCTCACCATCCGCGCGGTCCTCGTTCGCCGCCCCGTGCTGACCGAACAGGACATGGCCCCCTTCAATCCGGATGACGCCGTATCGAAATCCGGCCCCTTCACACCGGAACCCGTGAAGAAGACCCCTGCGCCAAAGCCAGCCCCCATCGCGCCCACCTCGGTCCCCGCACCCACGCCGAGCCCGGTTGTTCCTCCAATCGCACCGGCCCCTGCACCGGCCGTGCCGGGCCAGACGCCACCAGCTCCGCCTGTGGCGCCCTCGATCTCCATCCAGGAGAAGAAAACGGCTGCTCCCAACGATCCGCCACCCGCGCCCTCGGACCTGGTCATTTTCATGTCGCCCGTGGCCTCGGAGATCAAAGTCGGTGAGAAGGTTCGCGTCACCCTGACGGTGAGCGGCGGCGGAGGCCTCAGTTCCGGCAGCCTGGAGCTTCGGCTGCCACCAGGACTCCGCCTGCAGGGCGTGACACCCGGCGAGTTCCTCACCGCGGAAGCCGGCGGGCTCGAACAGTTCCCTGGCAAGGATGGAGCCCTGAAGCTGGTGTTCAAGCGCAATACCGCTGGCACTGATGCCGGTCCCTTCGCCACCCTCGAACTGGAGGGCCTCAGCGCGGGCAACGCCCCCGTCCTGATCCAGAGCGGCCAGTTCCTCGTCGGCAACTCCCCCATCTCCGGGCGGTGGTCGAACGCCCTTGTGACGGTGCAGTGAGCCGCCAGCGCGGATTCACCCTGCTGGAGCTGGTCGTCACGGCCACGGTCCTGATGATCCTCGCCTCGGTGACCGTGCCACTGGCCCGCAATGGGCTCAAGCGCCAGCAGGAACTGGAGCTGCGGCGAACGCTGCGGGAGATGCGCCTCGCCCTGGACGAGTACAAAAAACAGGCCGAGCAGCAGAAGATCAAGGCACCACCCGCCGAGGCGAACTTCTATCCCGAGAGCCTCGAAATCCTCGTGGAGGGTGTGCCTGTGGCTGGGTCCCTGAACCGCAAGGTGAAGTTCCTGCGTCGGATCCCCATCGATCCCATGACCGGCAAGGCCGAGTGGGGCCTGCGGAACACCAGCGACGATCCCACCAGCACCAGCTGGGGGGGTGGACATGTCTACGATGTCTACAGCCTCTCCAATTCCACCGGCATGAACGGAATCCCCTACAAGGAGTGGTGAGGGCCGGCCGCAGAATCGGTGTTGCCTCTCTCCTCAAACCGCGCTAGGCTTGGAGTTCGGCACATTCGGAACCCGCGGGGCCCGAACCGATCTTTCAAGCGGATATGGCGGAATTGGTAGACGCGCTAGTTTCAGGTACTAGTGTTCACAAGACGTGGGGGTTCGAGTCCCTCTATCCGCACCATTTTTCCAGCGGCTGCGCCGCTGGAAAAATAGGGCCGAATGCGACCAACGGGAGCATTGCGGTCCGCAGGCTGAGCGCCAGCGAAGCCAAGGATGACGGCCAGCGGCCGTCATCACCATGAACTGCTGGTGCCACCTCGGTGATTGACAAGGGCTTCCGGCCCTCTCCGGAATCGACCTCCCAAGCGGCACGGGGCTGCGGGGCAGGTGACGGGCGATCCCCCGAACAGGAGCCACCATGGCCCTCAATGTGGAACAGAAGAAGATCATCATCGACGACTACAAGCAGCATGAGTCGGACACGGGTTCGCCCGAGGTGCAGGTGGCCATCCTCACCAAGCGCATCAACGACCTCACTGAGCACTTCAAGACCCACACCAAGGACTACCACAGCCGCCGCGGCCTCATGATCATGGTCGGTCAGCGCCGCCGCCTCCTCGACTACCTCAAGAAGAAGAGCAAGGAGCGCTACGCTACCCTGATCGAGCGTCTCGGTCTCCGTCGCTAACATCCTCCAGGGGTTCCGCACTGCGCGCACACCCCCGGCCCCCCACGCCCGCCATCGACCAAGCCGTTGGCGGGCTTTTTCATGCCTGAAGGCTAATCCCCTGTTGCACCAAAACGCCCGCATCCGCGGGCGTTTTTCGTTATGTTCAAAAGATGGATCTGAAGCCCCTGCCCCGGCCCGAGCATCCGGACCCCTACACCGTCCTCGATCGCCGGTTCGTGTACGACTCGCCCTGGATCCGCGTGCGTGAGGATCGATTCCAGCACCGCCGCGGCGCGGTGGGCCGCTACGCCGTGTGCGGCTTCCGCCGTACGGCCTGCGGCGTGCTGGCGTTGGATGACCAAGACCGCGTGATTCTCGTGGGCCAGTGGCGCTATCCGCTTGAGACGTATTCCTGGGAGCTCCCCGAAGGCGGGGGCAACGACACCGAAAGCCCCTTCGAAGCCATCCGCCGGGAGCTGGCCGAAGAGGCGGGGCTCAGCGCTCAGGTCTGGGAGCCACTGTGCTTCTTCCACCCCAGCAACTCCTCGACAGAC
>Ga0265327_10004801_pt1 | contig 11736 bp, 10 predicted proteins | sample 41621metaG_FD_202089 | JGI IMG/M metagenome (GOLD analysis project Ga0265327, IMG submission 202089) | Rhizosphere microbial communities from Carex aquatilis grown in University of Washington, Seatle, WA, United States - 4-16-21 metaG | ecosystem: Host-associated > Plants > Roots > Rhizosphere...
AGCAGGGGCGGCGTTTCCTTCGTGAAGCGCACCCGGCCCGCCAGCCGCCGCAGGGTCGGCAGCGCCGCCGTGCGGAGCAGCACCACCACCGTGCCGCCGCTTCCGCCGCCGCTCACCCGCGCCCCGTAGAATCCTTTCGCCGGGCCCAGCTTCCGCACCGCCGCGACCATCTCGTCCGTCTCCGGGCAACCGAGCCCGATCGACGAATAACCCGCGTGCGACTGATACAGCAGCTCGCCCAGCGCCCGCAGCGTTGCCTCGCGCGCCGCCGGCTTGAACCCGCGCAGCAGCGCCACCGCGGCCTCCGCCCGGAAATTTTCCTCCACCGGAAACGAAACCGCCGCGCGCACGCCGTAGGTCTTCGCCGGTTCGATGACCGAGAGCGGATCGTCCACCCCGCCCGCCCGCGTCAGGAAAGTCCGGCCCGTCATCTTCGTGGGCAGTTCCGCCAGCGGCAGCCCGCGGACTTCCGCCGGCAAGAGCTGCGTCGCATGCGCGAGCTTCCGGCGCGTCGCCAATTCGATGAGCTTGCGCCCCATGAACGCACCGGCCCGCGCCGTCGCATACGGCGACGCCGTCACCGCGTGCTTCACGCCACTCGGCCAGCCGACCGCGATAACACCCCTCGGCAACTGCACCGGTTCACCGAGGATGTCGGGCCGGCAGAGAATCGGCAAAAGTGCGCCGCGTTCGCCGTAGGCGGACGAGAGCTGGTCCATCAGCCCGCACGGCGCGCCCACGATCTCGTTCTCGGCCCGCTGCGCCAGCCGGGCCAGGGCCGTGCCGGCAAATTTGCGGCCGGAGAATTTCTCCAGTGCGCGCAACGTCGCCACCTCCAGCGCCGCGCTGCTGCTCACGCCCATCGACTCCGGCACGCGCGAACGAATGACAAACTTCAGTCCTCCTCGCGGACGCCAGCGCTGCTCGCGGCAAAACAGCAGGAAGCAACCGTAGGGATAGCGGACCCATTTCGGCACCGCCGCCGGAGCCGCACCAGCCACCACGATACAGCGACCTTCCTGCGCGCTCACGAAGACAAACTCTCCAGCCAGATGCTCCGTCAAGATCACGCGCGTCGTCAGCCGCAACGGCATCTCCAACACGAGTGACCCGCTGTAATCGGCCACGCCGCCCAGAAAATCCAGCCGCCCCGGAGCTTCGCCAACGACGGTTTTCATGCGGGGATTTCTCCCGCGAATGGGCGTGAATCTTGAGTCATATCTTTGTCATTCTGAGCGCAGCGAAGAATCCACCTGCAGCCGGCCAACAGAATCGCACTGGATTCTTCGCTGCGCTCAGAATGACAATCCGTATTCGCGTTCATTCGCGTCCATTCGCGGTTCAAGCCTCAGAAGTATTTCTTCATCAACCGCCGCAGCACCGGCCGGACCGTCCTCGCCAACGTCGGGTTCGCGTAGCCCATCCATGCGATCGGCGTTGTCGTGTCCAGCGGCGCCCGCAGCGGCTTGCCGTCCGGCGCCTCGACGATCCCACCCGCCTCCTGCAAAATGAGCGCGGTGCAGATATCGTAAGGATGGCAACAGAGCGACGCGCTCCCGAGTTTGAGCTTCGCATACGCCGGCGGACGCAGGTCGCCCAGCATTCGGTCGTGGCCGATCGCGAGTTCGTAGAGCTGCCCGCCGGTCGAGATGTATTGGTCATCGAACACCAGTTGCCCGCCGTTCTTGCCGAGCACGCCCAGTTCGCGCCAGAGCGCCTCCTCCAGCGTGCCGAGCAGCGCCTTGCCCTCGGGAAAGAACCGGGCGATCGACGCAAAGCCATGCTCGAAATCCTTCGCTCGCGACGGCCGCAGCTTCAGCGGACGCCGTTTTCCCGTCCGCACGTCGTGCATCTCTGCCACGACGCCGCGCCCGCGCACCGCGCTGAGCTGGTCGCCGCGCCACGCCTTGCTCGTGGGCAGCTCCGTCATCGCCGCCACCACGATGTCGCCGAGATGCGTCTTGGCGCCCCGCTGCGGCGCCAGCGCCGCCAGCGCCCAGGCGGAGCGCTTGTCGTACATCAGGTTCCTCGTCCCATCGATCGGGTCGATGATGCACTTGAAGATCGTCTTCGCCACGGGCGTGCCCCGCGGGAACGTCGTGCCGTCCTCGATGCCCTCCATCACGAGCTCGACCGGCCATGCGCGCGGCCAGTGACGCGCGAACCACGCAAAAATCACCGCCTCCGAAATCTTGTCGACCTGGTAAATCGTGTCCGCCGCCGTCACCGCCGCGACCTTGGCAAACGACCTCCCGCCCTTGGCCCGGGCCGCCGCCAGTTTGTCGCGCAGGTCCACCTGCAGCGCGCAGAGCAGCCGGCGGGCGTGATCAAGGTTGGTTTTCATCGCGGGTCGGTTAGAAAGGGCGGCGCCATGGACGAATTGCAGCAGAATGTGGTGCCCGCCGGAAGTTACTACGAGGCGGAAATTCCGGACACGCTCGACCTCGCCGCGCGCGCCCGCCTCGCCGTGCAGGGGATGCTCAACACCCTCGATCCGTCGCTCATGACGATGTTCGGGCTGGCCTTCTTCCAGTCCCGCGAGCCGATCCTCCGGCACTGGTCGGCCGACATCCCGCTCGACCCCAAGCTGGCCGAGTCGCTGCCGCTGATGCGGTTGATGTGCGGCACGGATTTCAAAGCGCCGCTCGAACGCGAGTATCGCGCGGAGCTCCTGAGCCGGATCGACGACGGCCTTTACTGGGACCGCTTCACGCCGCGGCGGCCGTGGCGCAACGTCTATAACAACAGCGTGGAGCTTTACGGGGCCGGTCGCGATGAAGACTTTTCCAGCGTCTGGGGCGTGGCACGGATGATCCGCGCGTTGACCGCCTGGCAGGGCGTCAATGGCACCGACACCACCGCGCTCAGCGCCTCCCTCGTGCGCGGACTGCGCCGCATCGCCGTGGATCGCGGAGACTATTCCTACTATCCGCACCGGGGCGGCTGGCACGACGGCTTCATCTATCCGCGCTCAGGCTGGATCGACACCTCCGAGGCCGAGCGCGACCGGGAAGGCCCCGAGGGATCGGTCACTTGCGCCCAAGGGCACCAAATCTACGCCGCCGCGCAGGTTTATGAACTGACCGGCGATCCGGTCGCGAAGGATTTGGCCGCGCGCCTGTCGCGTTACGTAATGAAAGCCAAGTTCTGGGGCGGCACGCTTGCACTCGATGCCGCCAAGCCCGGCGGCTTCGACATCGTCCCCGACGCCCCTTTCCGCAACGGCGCGCATTCCGGCCACTGGCCGATGCATTTCCACGCGCGGGCCATTCCCCTCCGTGGCGTCCTGAAATATGCGATGGCCTGCGGCGATGACCACGCGCTCGAGTTCGTGCGCTCCGCCTACGAGTTCACGATGACGCAGGGCATCCGGCGCCTGGGCTGGATCAACACCCACCCTCCCGTGCTCGGCTGCGAAGGTTGCGCGCTCGGCGACCTCGTTGGCATGGCGATTCGCCTGACCGAAGCGGGCGTGGGCGACTACTGGGACGACGTGGACGCGGTGGTCCGAAATCAGCTCGTCGAGCAACAGATCACCGACGGCGCGGCGCTCACGGCGTTCTGCGCCGCGCAACCCGAGGGCCGGCCACAGACTGAATTTCCCGCCAGTTATGCGACGACCGACGACGCAGTGAACCGGAGCGTGGGCGTGTTCTATGGCATCACGAAGCCCAACGTCGTCACGGACCCGTGGGTGATGCACTGCTGCACCGGCAACGCCAGCCAGGGCCTGTATTACGCCTGGGAGGGCGCATTGCGCGAGGACGCAGGAGCCGCGATCGTGAACCTGCTCCTGAATCGCGCCGGCCGGATGGTGGATATCGACAGCCATCTGCCGCACGCTGGCCGGGTCGACGTGCGCGTGAAGCAACCCTGCCGCGTGTCCGTCCGCATCCCGCACTGGGCGGATCTCCGCACGGTCGAGGTGCGGTGCGGCGGCGCACCCATTATTGCGGAACGGCTCGGCCGTTATCTGACGGTCCGCGACCGGCGCGCGGGCGACGTCGTGACCGTCACGTTCCCCATCCACGAGCGCACCGAAACCTACGTCGTAAACCAAGGCACGCCCGTCGAGGAAACCTACGAATGCCAATTCCGCGGCAGCACGGCAATCTCGGTGCAGGGTGCATCGCCGCTGAAGACAAACGACCTTCCGCTCTATCGTGACCGTGATTCCATGCGGACCACCCTCGCACCGGTGAAAAAGTCCGCGCGTTTCCTCGCCGAGCGGCGATTTGGGAAGTGGTGACTCTTCGTCACGCTGCGATGAGCGTGTCGCGCAGGTCCACCTGCAGCGTGTAGGGGAGCTTCCGGGCTATTTTGTGACTCGGTTTTACCGCAAAGGACGCGAAGATCGCCAAGTTGAATCAGGAAGCCGATATACCCGTCGCCGCAGGCCGTCCTTGAGCAGTCGGGTGTTGAAGTTGATGAGAAACCCGAGGCGCAGTCCCGACAATTTCAGATACGATATCAACTGAGCCTCATGAACAGGCTCCAGCAGCTCGACTGCCTTCAGTTCCACAATGACCTGCCGGTCGACCAGCAGATCAATGCGATAGCCCGCATCCACTGCGGTGCCACGATAGACCAACGGAAGCTCCCATTGCTGGGCCACTTCACCCCCCCGCTGCAAGAGTTCGAATGCAAGGCAATGCTCATAGGCTGATTCCAACAAGCCGGGTCCATGTTCATAATGCACAGCCATTGCAGCGTCCACGACCTGCCGCCCCACATCCTCCAAGTTCATCTTCGCGATCTTTGCGGTCTTCGCGGTGAACCTGCATGGGCTTGGGGTAAATTTTCCGTTTGGAGAGATTCAGACCTGACGCCTGAAGTGTACGCTGGACACCGCGCGCAGCTCGGCGGCTTTCAGGTCGGGGTCGGACTCATTCGTCATTGAACCGCCGCCGATTTCGGGACCGGCGAGATACTTCATCGTGTCGGGCTTTCGCAGCGGCGGGTGGAACTCGAGGTGGAACGGATACGTCGCGTGGTCCTCACCATCGCACGGCGCCTGGTGCACCGCCATCACGTAGGGCAACGGCATCTGCCAGAGGTTGTCGTAGCGAATCGCCACCTCGCGAATCATTCGCCCGAGCGACGCCCGTTCCGCCGCACTGAGGTCAGTCAGCGACGTCGCTGGCCGCTTGGGCAGGATGAACACCTCGTAGGCGTAGCGCGCAAACCACGGCACGCAGGCGAGCCAGGCGTCGTTCTGCGCGATCACCCGTGCACCGGCCGTTTCGCGCGCGAGGATTTCCTGGCCCAACAGCCGGCCGGTGCGCTGGAAGAATTTCCGGCCGCTCGCCACTTCGCGCTCGGTGAAGCCGTAAATGAGATTCCCCGCGTAGATCTGGCAGTGCGGGTGAGGATTCGACGTGCCCACCAACGAGCCCTTGTTTTCGAAAACCAGCACATGGTCCACGTCAGGCCGCGCGGCCAGCACCCGTGTGCGTTCCGCCCAGAAATCCACGACCGCGGCGCACTCGGCGTCGGTCAGGTCGACAAAGGTCTTCGCGTGGTCGGGACTGTAGCAGACGACCTCGGCGGTGCCCGCGGCGGGTCGCACTTGGTAAAAGTCGTCGCCGCCACTCGGCGCGGGTGCGTCCGCGGAGAAACACGGCAGGTCGTTGGTGAAGCCGTAGACTCCCGTGTAGCGCGGGTTTTCGCCGTGCAGGCGCTTCACGCCGGGGCACAGCGCGCAGGTGGGATCGAAATGCTGCGGGGTGACCTCGGCCGGCTGGTGCGTGTCGCCGACCCACGGTCGTCCGCTGCGGTGGGAAGTGTAGAGCACCCACTCCTCGCGGAGCGGATGCCAGCGCTGCTGCCAGACGACGGGCGGGGGCATGGTGGTATTGGCGCATGGTGCCCGGGGTGGGGGTCGAACCCACATGCCTTTAGAGGGCGACGGATTTTGAGTCCGTTGCGTCTGCCAATTCCGCCACCCGGGCGCACTGCGTGGAGTGCGGAAGCTAGGTCCGCCGACGGTGGTGTAAACTGCATTTTTCCCCGCCGGGACGCCGCGCCCCGTGGCCGGGCTTGTCAGCCGCCGGCCGGCCCGCTCACCCTCTGCCATGCCCGACTTCCGCGCCTTCTGCGCCCCGCCGACCGCCGAGCCGTCCGAGCTCACGCTCAGCCCGGACGAGTCGCATCATCTCGTCGTCGTGAATCGCGCGCGTCTCGGTGACACCGTCGTCGCGTTCGACGGCCGGGGCACTGAGTGGATCTGCGAGCTCGCCGGCGACCGCAAGAATGCCGCGGTCCTGAAGGTGCGCTTCCGCCAGAGGGCCCGGCCACTCGCGTTCGAAATCACGCTCGGGCAGGCGCTGCCCAAGGGCCCGGCGATGGATGCCATCGTGCGCAAGGCCACCGAGATCGGTGCCGTCCACATCGCCCCGCTCGAGAGCGAGCGCACGCAGGTCCATCTCGACGAAGGCCGCTCCGACAAGAAGATCGAAAAATGGCAGACGGCCGCGCTCGAGGCCGCCAAGCAATGCGGCAACCCATTCCTGCCCGTCATCGCCCCCGTCCAGTCGGCCTCGGCTTTCATGGAAGCGGCGCGCGGCTACGATTTGAGACTTATCGCGAGCCTGCAGCCCGGCGCGAAGTCGCTGAAGACCGTGCTCGCCGCCTTTCAAGCCGCGTCGGGCCGGCCGCCCAAGAAAGTCGTCTGGCTCGTGGGACCCGAGGGCGATTTCACGCCAGCCGAGCTAAGCCTGGCCCGCACCTGCGGCTTCGAACCAATCACGCTCGGCCCGCTCGTGCTGCGCTGCGAAACCGCCGCCATTTACGCGCTGAGCGTCCTGAGCTACGAACTGCAGAACAGTTGATTACGCAAAGGCGCTAGGCCGCAGAGATCGGACTCCAGAAAGATGGAATCTTTGCGACTTTGCGCCTCTGCGTGAAAAAATCAGCTCTTCCGCGACGCGAGATACCGCTGCACGTCATCCCCACTGACCCGGTTGCCCGGGCCGGTGGCCTCGATGTCGGTGATCTTCGCCGGGTCGAGGCCGGCCTCCTGCGCCAGCTTCGTCGCGCGCGGCGTCCACACCACGGCCGCGGCGGCCTTGGCCGCGGGGGCCGCCGCCGGAAACGGCGTGGCGGTCTTGGTCGAACGAAGATGCTTCATGCTCTCGTCGGATGTCTCGATCTGCACAAACGGGTCGCCGGAATTCATCGTGGCGCCCGGCTTGCCGATGACGGCGTGGATCACGCCGTCGCAGGGACTTTCAAATTCAAACGCGGATTTGTCGCTCTCGAGGTCCGCGAGGCGCTGGCCCTTGGTGACGCGGTCGCCGGGCTGGACTTTGATGACAATGACGTTGAGTTCGCTAACGGTCGCGCCCATCGAGGGCACGGGAACGTCGATAAGGAAGGTTTCCATGGCAGTTTTTGTGGCCGAAGTGTGGGCGGCTCGCCGCCTTGGTCAAGGTAGGGCGCGTTATCCTTAACGCACCGGTGGACTCAGCCTACTCGTGAAGCCGATCGAAAACGGCGGGTTAGGGATAACCCGCCCTACCCGCTTCGCGTAGTCCGCGGTTACTAATTTAACCTCGGACCGCTTTCCACACCGCGAGGCAGCTCGCCAATAGCGCGGGCAGGTCAGCGAGCGGGATCATGTTCGGGCCGTCGGAAATCGCCTTCGCGGGATTGGGATGCGTCTCGAGGAAAAGTCCGTCCGCGCCCGCGGCCAGCGCCGCCTTGGCGAGCGGCGCCACGAATTCCCGCTGGCCGTCGCTCTTGCCGTCGCCCGCGCCCGGCAGCTGCACGCTGTGCGTCGCGTCGAGGATCGTCGGGTAGCCGTTCTGCTTCATGATCGGGAACGAGCGCATGTCGACCACGAGGTTGTTGTAGCCGAACGTCGTGCCGCGCTCCGTCTGCCAGATCTCCGTCGCCTTCCCCTCGCGCAGCTTGCCGGTGACGTGCACCATTTCCTGCGGGGAAAGAAACTGGCCCTTCTTGACGTTGACCACGCGACCCGTCGCCGCAGCGGCCAGGAGCAGGTCGGTCTGCCGGCTGAGAAACGCGGGAATCTGGATCACGTCGCAGACCGCGGCCACCGCCGGCATCTGCTCGCGCTCGTGCACGTCGGTCAGCACTGGGAATCCGTAGTCGCGCTTGATCAGCGCGAGGAGCTTGAGCCCCTCCTCCATCCCGGTGCCGCGCGCACCCTTGGCCGACGTGCGGTTGGCTTTGTCGAACGAGCCCTTGAACACGAGCTTCAGCTCCGGGTGCTTCTTGCCGAGCTTGACCAGCACCTTAGCCACGGCGCGACACACGCCTTCGTTCTCGAGCGAACAGGGGCCGGCAATCAGGAGAAGTCTTTTTGGGTCAAAAAGCATCGGCGGAACGTAATTAACTTCAGCGCGTGGACTTTTTTGTTCCCTTCGGCCGTTTTGCGGGCTTCTGGTTTTTGATCGCCGCGGCGATGAAGGCCGCGAAGAGCGGGTGGGCCCGGTTGGGCTTCGACTGGAATTCCGGGTGGAACTGCACCGCGACGAACCACGGGTGGTTCTTCAGCTCGATGATCTCAACGAGGTTTCGGCGGGGGTTGATGCCGCTGATGATCATGCCGCCCTTCTTCAACTGGTCGACATAGGCGTTGTTGACCTCGTAGCGGTGGCGGTGACGCTCGCGCACCGTGGGCGTCCCGTAAGCCTTCGCCGCGTGGGTGCCGGGCGTGAGCGCGCACTCGTAGCTGCCGAGCCGCATCGTCGCGCCCTTGTCGATGATCTTCTTCTGCTCCTCCATCATGTTGATGACGGGATGGCGCGGATTGGCGTCGAACTCCGTGCTGTTCGCCCCAGCGAGTTTCAGCACGTTGCGGGAAAATTCGATCACCGCGATCTGCAGCCCGAGGCAGAGGCCGTAGTAAGGAATCTTGTGCTCCCGGGCATAGCGCGCCGCGGCGATCTTGCCCTCGGTGCCGCGGTCGCCGAACCCGCCCGGCACCAGGATGCCATCGAGGCCCTTCAACCGGGCGAGACCGCCCTTCTTTTCCAGGTCCTCGGCATCGAAACGAATCACGTTGATGCGGCAATTGTTCGCGATGCCGGCGTGGGTGATGGACTCGTAGACGGATTTGTAGGCGTCCTGCAGCTCGATGTATTTCCCCACCACGCCGATCGTGACCTCGTGCACAGGATTGAGGAGTCGCGCGACAATCTGCTTCCAGATGTTTTTCTTGGACGGCGGATTTTTCAGCCCGAAGAGGTCGACCACGAGTTGGTCCAGGCCTTCCTTTTGCAGCGCGAGCGGGAGCTCGTAGATGGAGTTCGCCACGTCGGCGCACTCGATCACGGCCTTCACCGGCACATTGCAGAACATCGAAATCTTGTCGCGCAGCCCGGCGTCAAGCGGATGGTCGGTGCGACACACCAGGATGTCGGGCTGGATGCCGATCTCGCGGAGCTTTGCCACCGACTGCTGCGTGGGCTTGGTCTTCAGCTCGCCGGCCGCGGCCACGTAGGGCACGAGCGTCACATGGATGAAAATCACGTCGTTCGAACCGACCTCGAGCGCGAACTGCCGCATCGCCTCGAGAAACGGCAGGCCCTCGATGTCACCGGTCGTGCCGCCGATCTCGGTGATGAGGACGTCGACGTCCTTCGCGGCCGAGTAAATGCGGTCCTTGATCTCGTTCGTGACGTGCGGGATCACCTGCACGGTCTTGCCGAGATAGTCCCCGCGGCGCTCCTTCTGGATCACGCTCTCGTAAATCTGGCCGGAGCTGAGGCTGTTGAGCCGCGACAGCTTGCCGCTGGTAAACCGCTCGTAGTGGCCGAGGTCCAGGTCGGTCTCCGCGCCGTCCTCGAGCACATAGACCTCCCCGTGCTGGAAGGGGCTCATCGTGCCTGGATCGACGTTCAGGTACGGGTCGAATTTCTGGATGCGGACCTTGAGGCCGCGCAACTCGAGGAGTGCACCGAGGGACGCCGCAGTCAGGCCCTTGCCCAGCGACGAAACCACTCCGCCAGTCACAAAAATATATTTCACCGCATTGGGTTAAGCGTCGCCCCCAGCGGAGACAAGAAAAAGCCTGAATCGCGCCCGAATTCGCGCGGGTTCAGTGGAACAGCAGCCAGATCGACGCGCCCAGCCCGCCGATCAGCACCAGCCCGACGAGCGCGTAGAGGCCCCACTTGAGCACCTTCGCCAGCAGCCAGATCACCGCCGCCACCACCAGCGTCAGGCACGCCACGACGAACCAGTGCGGGTAACTCGCGAGCGAGTCCAACAGCGGCTTCGGCGTGAGGGCGGGCGTGGGCATGTTGCCGTCCGTTAAGCGCGCCCTCCCCCGCCGCTCCAAGCAAAATGATTTGCCCCGCCCCGCCCCCGCCGTCCCACTGCCCGCATGCAATCCAAGCCCCAGCTGCTCGCGTGGCTGACCTGCGACGGTGTCCACATCGATCCCGGCTCCGGCAAACACACCATTTTGGGCGTTTTTTCCAACATCAACGCCCGCCATTTCCCGGTCACGCACCCGTTCATGATCTGGTTCCTCACCCTCACCGACTGCGCCCCGGGCTCGCACCAGATGCGTCTCTCCATGGGCCTTGAACCAACTTCGATGCAGGTGCTGCTCGACCGCCCCTTCGAGTCGCAGAGTCCCCTGCACCGCATCAATCTCATCAACGAGATCCGGAACCTCTCCTTTCCCGCCCCCGGCGATTACTCGATCCTCGTCGAGGTCGATGAGGAACCCCTGCTGGCCACCAACCTGACCGTTTCCGGACAATGACGTCGTCCTCTTCTCCCGCCTTCGACCTCATCGGGGTCGGCAACCCGATCATGGACCTGCTCGCGCACGTCGACGATGCGTTCCTCGCCCGCCATGTCGCCGGCGCCAAAGGCGGCATGGTCCTCGTGGACGACGCCGACATCGCCGCCCTCGTGCAAAAGGTGCACGGCAACGTCGCCCTGATGCCCGGCGGTGCCGTGGGCAACGCCACCCTCGCCGCCACGCGCCTCGGCCTGCGCACGACCTACCTCGGCAAGATCGGCGGTGACACCACGGCGGAGCAGTATTTCGCCAACTTCACCGCCGCCGGCGGCGACGGCTCGCGCTTCAAACGCGCCGCGCTCCCCAACGGGCGCTGCCTGTCCCTCGTCACGCCCGATGGCCAGCGCACGCTCCGCACGCACCTTGGCGCGGCGATGACGCTCTCGCCGACCGAGATCACCCCCGCCGATTTTACCGGCGTGCGGCACGCCCTCATCGAGGGCTATCTCCTCTTCAATCCCGCCCTAGCCACCCATGTCATTCGCACGGCCCGCGCCGCCGGCTGCCGCCTGAGCATCGACCTCGCGTCCTTCGAAGTCGTCAATGCCGCCCGCGACTGGATTTTCGCGCAGCTGCGCGAGGGCGTGGACGTCGTGTTTGCCAACGAGGACGAGGCCAGCGCGCTGTTCCAGCGCAAGGACGCCTACGAGAATTTCGCGCGCGAGCTCGCCGGCTTCGGCGGCATCGCCGCGGTGAAGATGGGCGGCGACGGTGCGTGGATCGCCCACGGCAAGCACCTCCACCGCATCGCGCCGGTCCACGCCGAACGCGTGGTCGACACGACCGGCGCCGGCGACTCCTGGGCCGCGGGTTTTCTCTACGGCCACCTGCGCGGTGCGGCGCTGCCGACCTGCGGTGCCATCGGCTCCATCCTCGGCGCCGAAACTGTCCAGCACCTCGGCGCCGCCATCCCCGATCTGCACTGGCCCCGCATCCGCGCGCAGGTCCAGGCG
>Ga0265327_10004802_pt1 | contig 11735 bp, 10 predicted proteins | sample 41621metaG_FD_202089 | JGI IMG/M metagenome (GOLD analysis project Ga0265327, IMG submission 202089) | Rhizosphere microbial communities from Carex aquatilis grown in University of Washington, Seatle, WA, United States - 4-16-21 metaG | ecosystem: Host-associated > Plants > Roots > Rhizosphere...
CAGGCTGATCCCTACCATCACGAGCACGATGATGAGCACGCCCACGACATTCGTCATGGTGTCCATGAGCGCCACAAAGGGCAACTCCTCATCATGTCCACTTTTGCGTCTCGACATGGCTTAAAAAATCAGGTCTTGGGTGGAGTGGTGGGCGGCGTTGCTGGTTTCACCGGCGGCGTGCCTGTTGCAGGAGGTGTCGTTGCCGGTTTGGCGGGCGGTGCACCTGGTGCGGGCGCTGCGGGCGCGGGGGCCTTGGGAGCGGGCGGCGGAGGCGCCATGCTGCCCTGAAATTTTGCAAACGCCTGGAGGTTCACCTCGCCGCGGCCCGGAATCGGAAGCTTGCCGATCTGGTCCACGCGATAGCCGTAGGTGGCCTGCGCCCAGCCCGCGGCATTGTTGTAGGCGCCCATGCCATCGTCGCGCAGCAGGAAGATGATCTTGGACTTCGGCACCTTGAGCACTTCGGTGAGCAGGTAATTATAGGCCACATCCGCCGCCACCACCTCCGCCGCGGCGCTGAGCACGGTCTTGTTCTTCGCGTCCCAGAAAATCGTCAGCTTCCCGCCGCTCGCTTCCACAAAGAAGACCTTGGTCCCTTCCGCCAGGCCTGAACCGCCCGGCTGTACGAGCACTGGCGGCAGTGTCTTTTTCTCAGGTGGCTGGCGCTTTTTGATCTCCTCCGCCAGCGCGGCGATCTGCTTTTTCATGTCCGCCTCGCTCTTCACCAGGCAGTCAATTTCCAGCATCAGGTTGTCCAGTTCCTTGATCAGGTTTTGGCTGAGTTCCTCGTTCAGCTTTTTGATGTCGTTCCCGGCGGCCAGGAGCTTGCGGAGCCTGGCCATCTTCTCTTCCTTCTCCGCGAGTTCCTTCTTCAGCTTCTCGAGTTCCTTCACTTTGTCCGTGAGCTTCTCGTTGAGCTTGTCCTGCTCCTTCTGGTTTTTTGTCATCTCCTGATACTTGCGCGCCTGCTCCAGTTCTTGGGGCGTGCGGCCATTCACCTTCTGCGATTGCGCCACGCAGAGCACCACGATGATCAGCACCAGCACGCCGATCAGGGAGCACAGGATGTCCAGGAACGGGATCAGGAGAAGCTCGTCGCTTCCGCGTTGGCGGCGCTTGATCATGAAATCAGAATCCGACGGAGAAAACTCGGGGACACGCTAGTTCCGGCTGAACCAGCCTTTCTTCTTCACCACCTGCTGCACCACGACCTGCTTCGCGCCGAGCTCAGCCAGCACGGTGTTCAGGCCACGGATGCCGGTCTCCAGCGCCCCGAGGTATTGCGAAGACGTCTTCGTGGCGTCGCGCAGCAGGGTTTCGATGCCATGGCGCATCTCACTCATGTTCGTCACGAACTGTTCCGTCACCTTGGCCTGGAAGGCGTCGCTCCGCTTGTCGAGGTTCGCGGCATAGTCGTTCATTCGCTTGGACAACTCGTTGAGGTCCGTAAGGAATTCCTTCTGAGTGTTCGAGAGCCCACGGATGACCGCGTCCGCCACGGAGCCCATGTCCCCCACCGTGCCGGTGCCGCCGTTGAGCCGCGGGAGGAGCACTTCATTGCAGAAGGCGTCGATGTCATTGAGCATCTCGTCCTCGTGCTTGGCGAGGGCGTTCATGGGGAAGTTCAGGCTCACCGCCAGTACGAGGCCCAGCAGCGTGGCATCGAACGCCGTGCCCAGGCCACTCGTCACATTGTTGATGGAGCCGACCACCTTGGCCACATCTTCCACGTTCCCAAAGCTCATGCCGCTGATGGCGTGCGACAGGCCCACGACCGTGCCGATGAATCCCAGCAGCGGGATGGCCCACAGAAACGCGCGAAGCATGGTATAGCTGCCGCTGATGCGCGCGCCATCGATGGCGGACTGGCTCGTCATCATGGTGGCCACGTCCGCCACATTCTGACGCACTTCAAAAAGCTCCAGCGCCTTGCGAATGCGGTTCACCATGAGACTATCCCTCAAACGCTTGGGAAGATTGTAAACGTGGTCGATGAAGGTTCCCACATTCTGCCCGTCGATCTCCCTGCCCAGTTCAAAGGGCAGCACGTCCAGCAGCAGCGCCTCACGCTGGTGGCGCAGCTTTTGCAGCTTCATATAAATGATCGCCGCCGCCCAACCAAAGAACAGGGTGTTCAGGAAGCTGACGGTAAAGTGCTTGTAGAACAGGTTGTAAAGGAATTCCGCGGTGGTGTAATTCGCGAACTCCTTCCCCGCCGATGGCTTGAAGGCAAACATGATCCCGAACCAGGTGAGGGTCAGCACCAGGCCCATGCCGAAACACACAAAGCCGTTGGGATTCGTCGGATCCTGTTCCGTCCAGCCCACGCGCTGGGTCTTGGTGGGCACGAAGTGCTGCTCCGCCGGCGCCTGCGGATGCGATGGCGGCTGAAAGGCGGCGCTCGGGGGCGGAATGCTGCCCGCCACGGTGGGCGGCGGAACGGCGGGGGTCTTGGTGTCCACCGTCTCCGGGATTTGCAGCTTGGTATTGCAGCCGGGACAACGCACGACCTTGCCGACCATTTCCGGCTCGGCCTTCAAACTCATTCCGCAGGAGGGACACTTGAACTTCATAATCGGGATTTTCCTTATAACTCTATTGCCTTTCGCAGCTTTCTTTAAGGTTGCAATTCTCAAATCAACCAAAAAGAGACGCCTGCAACGCTCGCGTGTTCAAAACAAATGACGCGGCGTGTCCTGCTGACACCTCCCGCTTTTCACCACGCCACAAAGCGAACAGAAAATGCGCCGGGTGAATCGCCGGCGGACAAAAGGCGATCACCTTGGCGGGCTCTAACCCGCCTCCGGACGCGGATCACGGCTCAGCAATTCGCGCAGCGCCTTGGCAGGTTCCTTGCCCGAATAGAGCACGGCGTACACTTCATCGAGCAGGGGCGTGCGCACGCCCGCCTTGCGGGCGCACTGCCACAGGCTCTCCGTATTTGGGACGCCCTCCGCCACCATGCGCGTGCCGGCCACGATGTCCGCCAGCTTTTGCCCCTGCCCCAACAGTTTGCCCACGCGATGATTCCGGCTGTGCTCTGAACAGCACGTGGCCACCAGATCACCCACGCCGCTCAAACCATAGAATGTCTCAGGCCTTCCCCCCAGCGCCATGCCCAGACGCACCATTTCCGCCAGGGCCCGCGTGATCAGCGCGGCGATGGCATTGTCGCCCAAATTCAAACCGCGCGCGATGCCTGCGGCGATGGCATGCGGGTTCTTCATCGCTCCACCAAGTTCCACGCCGGTGATGTCATCCGACGTATAACAACGAAACCACGGCAGCGTGAAGACCGCCTGCAACCGCACCGCGGCGTCCTGGTCCTCTGACGCCACCACCGCTGCGGTAGGCATGCGCTGGGAGATTTCCTCCGCATGATTCGGCCCGGACAAAGCCGCGAGCGGATGACCGGGAAAGATTTCGCCCAGAATCTCCGACATGCGTTTGCCGGTCCCCAACTCCATCCCTTTGGCACAGGACAGCAGTGCCGTGCTGTCATTCAGGATGCCGGCTTCGCGCAGTTGCATCGCCGCGGCCCGAAGCCCCCTGGAAGGCATGACGAAGACGGCCAGGTCCGCGGGTTTCAGGTCGGTCATGCGATGGGCAAGCCCAACCGAATCCGCGAGTTGCAGGTCCGGCAAATAGCGGCTGTTGCGGCGCGTGGCGGCCAGCTCGCGCATCAGTGCCTCATCGCGGCCCCACAACTGCACATCCAGTCCACGCTGTGTCAGCATGTCCGCCAGCGTCATGCCCCAGCTTCCGGCTCCGAGTACGATCGCAGAATTCATGTAAGTCCCAGAAAATCGGATTTTGCGCGGACGCCGGAGGAAGTCATTTCTTTTTCGTAAACTTGTTCTCCGTTCCGGAGAGGAGCCGCGCGATGTTGGAGCGGTGCCGCACCACCACCAGGGTGCCCATGACGAGCCCCAGGCCCAGCAGCACAAAATTCCAGCGATGCTGCCACGTCATGATCACCGCCATGGCCACGGGAATCGCCATTGCCGCCCCGATGGAAGCCATCGCCACATAGCGCGAGCTGTAGTAAACGATCAGCCATACCGCGAACCCCACCACCAGGGACATCCACGCCAGCCCCAGCAGCACACCCGCGGAGGTCGCCACGCCTTTGCCGCCCTTGAAGCCCAGCCAGAAAGTAAACATGTGGCCCAGCACGGATGCCGCGCCACAGAGCACCGCCACCAGCGTCGCCACGTTGTCCCCCGCCCCGCTGCGCCGCATCCACCACTCCGCCAGCATCGTCGGCGCCAACCCTTTCAGCATGTCCAGGATGAAGACCGGCACGCCGATCTTCTTGCCCATGACGCGGATCACATTGGTGGCGCCGATGTTCCCGCTGCCATGCTTGCGGATGTCGATGCCCTTCAGTTTCCCCGCCCAGTAACCAAACGGCAGCGAACCGCACACGTAGGCGATAAGGATCAGCACAAGCGCTGCCGGCACAAAAGTCATGGCCGCCAAGCAGACATCAGCCTGCAAAGCAGGCAAGATAAAATCTCGACGCGATCAAAAATCCGCCGGCGTGATGTCCGTCTCAAAGAGAAACTCGCCGTCCTTGTCCTTGTAGCGGTAGCAGAGTTCCACATTGTACTCGCGCAGCGTCTTCATCTCTTCTTTTGTCTTGTAGTTAGAAATCAACTGCGTGCGCAGCACCTTTTGAAGGGTGACCAAATTGAGGTCGCCCTTCTGGTGTTTCACGATGGTGAAGGTGTAGGTCATCTTCTTCCCCGGTCCCGCATCCACATGGTCGAGGCGGGTGTCATCATCCACCATTTTTCCATGGGTCTGATTCATTTGGTCGGCAGCCTCCTGCAGGGCCCCTCCGATGCGTGCATCGGGATCGCCTTTGGAGCAACTAAGGAAAGCCAAGGCCACCGCAATGGCGGTAACGACGGCAATGGTCCCAAGAACAATTTTCACGGCAAAAGAAAAGTGACGCCCGGATTGTGATCATTCACCAAACGGCCATCAAGAACCATTTCATCTTATTGCGGACTCTCCGGCAGCGTATCCGGCGTCGCTTTCTCCTTTCCCATCCGGCAAGACAAAGCATATTGAAAACGATGCACGTCATGCTTTCCCGCTCCTGGCTCTGCCTCGTTGCACTGTGCCTGATTCCCGGCTGGTCACCGGCGGAACAGGCCCCCGCGCCTGCCCGTCCCGCGCCGCCCAAGGTGGAGCCTGGCCTGGAGGCCGCCATCAAATGGAAATGGTGGGTCGTGCCCTCAGATGAAAAGGAATGGGGCATCCCCCTGCCTGAACTGGAGCCCCCCAAGGTCACCACCACGCAGGCCGGCGGCGCGCCCAACGGCCAGCTCACCATCACCACGGTGCACGTGGAGTCCAACCGTCCCGCGACGTACGAGGTGAAGAAGGGTGATGCTCTGATCCTGATTGCGAAGAAGTTCGACTTGAAGGTGGCCCAGCTCAAGACCTTCAACGGAATGGCGGATGACAAGATCAAAATCGGCCAGGTGCTCCGCATTCCCAATGCCGAGGAACTCCAGGCCATGAAGCCCCCGCCTCCGCCGCCCGAGCCGGAGAAAAAACCGGACGAGCCGAAGCCCGAGGACAAGAAGACCAAAAAGAAGAAGGCGGCGAAAGCCGAGATGGAGGCCAGCCCGGAAGTCATACGCGAGCAGGAGAACGTGCTCACCCAGGTGTTCCTGGACCGGCAGAATTTTTCCGCGGGCCCCATCGACGGCAAGTCCGGCGCCGCCCTGCTCAAGGTTTCGCAGCTCTACCAAAGCAACCACAATGACGTCGGCTCCGCGGATGCGCTCAAGGCCAAGGCCAAGGAAGTGGTCGGCAATCCCTACACCACCTACACGCTGAAGGCGGAAGACTTCCGCTTCATCGTGCCGCCCAAGGCGGAAAAGGCCGGTCCGCAGGAAAAGAAATCCTCCAGGTCCAAGTCTAAATCCGCCAGCAGCAAGGATGCGGCGCCTCCACCTCTCACCTATGAAGAGTTGGCGACGTCTCCCTTCCTCGGTTACCAGACGCCATGGGAGTTCATCGCGGAGCGTTTCCACTGCGACGAGACCTTCCTGCGCCGTCTCAATCACAACCTGATCAAGGGCAAGATCGTGGCCGGCACCGAGTTCAAGGTTCCCAGCGTGCTCCCCTTTGAAATCGAAAGGACCTTCGACGGACCATTGCAACCCGCCGCCAATCCGGACAAGCCCATCAGCGCCGCCATTGTGGAGCTGCAGTGGCTGGAAATTTCCCAGGGCGACACGCTGATCGCTGTCATGCCGCTGGCCTCGGCGCATCCGGACCTGCGCGGGCGCGGCTCATGGACGGTGCTGGACGTCATTCCCCATCCGCGCATGGCCACACGACGCGAGGTAAAAGAAGTGACCAAGCCCAAAGTGAGCAACAACCTCCTGGACACCGGGGATGAAACCTCCATCCCCGTCGCAACGGCGGTCCCGCTTCCGCCTTTGGATCACGATGAATACCTCGCCCCGGGCCCGGACAATCCGGTGGGCATCCTCTGGATCAACCTCGCCAAGGCCAAGAGCACCGATCCTCTGCCGTATGGCCTGCACGGCACCAGCATCCCCGCGCACATGAGCACGCAGCGCGGCATCGGTGGCCTGCGCCTGCAGAACTGGAACATCGCCCGCGCCGTGCGTCTCATGCCCGCCGGCACGCCGCTGCATTGGAAATTGAAGTGAGGAGCAATTTAAGGTTGAGGATTTATCTAAAATCAGTCTGAAGACTTTTCACTTTTCACTTTCCCCTTTTCACTTCTCCGCACACTACACCGGCGCCTTGATGCCGTATTTTTTCCGCTTGGCACGCAGGGCTTCTTCCACTTTCCCCAAGGGCAGACAGTTGATGACGTCGTCCTTGGTCAGCCAGCCTTTCCTCGCCGTGCGAACGCCGTAAAACACATCCTGCAATCCACGCGTGCTGTGCGCATCCGGATTGATGGAAGTCTTCACGCCCTTCTCCTTCGCCAGTTTCCACCAGCGCCAGTCCATGTCGAGACGCCGTGGATTGGCATTGATCTCAATAATGGTCCCGGTAGCCGCCGCCGCATCGATGACGGCGGGAATGTTCACCGCATAGGAAGCGCGTTTCAGCAGCAACCGCCCAGTGAGATGCCCCAGCATGGTGATGTAGGGACTCTCAATGGCGCGGATGATGCGCTTCGTCATCTCGTCCTCTGGCAGATTGAAAATGCTGTGCACGCTGGCCACCGTGAAGTCGAGCTGACTCAGCACGTCTTCATCAAAATCCAGCGCCCCGTCCTTCAACACATCCACCTCATTGCCCGCGAAAACGCGGAAATTTGAACCGGCGTATTCCTTGTTCAATTCACGGATTTCCGCCACCTGGGCGAGCAGCCTTTCCGCATTGAGCCCGGCGGCCTGGGGCGAAGACTTGCTGTGGTCCGCAATTCCCAAATACTGCCAGCCCAGTTCGTGCGCGGCGTCCGCCATTTCTCGCAGCGTGGCCTTGCCGTCGGTGGCCGTGGTGTGATTGTGAAATACGCCGCGCAGGTTGGAGAGTTCCACGAGCCGCGGCAGTTTGTTCTGCTCCGCCGCCTCGATCTCGCCGTTGTTCTCGCGTAGTTCCGGATCAATGAACTTGAGGCCCAACGCCTGATAAACCTCCTTCTCCTCCATGCAGAGCGGCGGCTCCTTCTGTGACTTCGCCGTGGGTTTAAAGTCGTATTCGTTCAGCGACCAGCCGCGCTCCAGCGCCCGGCTGCGCAGCACAATATTGTGCTCCTTGCTTCCGGTGAAATACACCAGCGCACAGGCGAACTGCTCATTGGTCACGGCGCGCAAATCACACTGCACCCCGCTCTCCAGCAGCACGCTGGACTTGGTATCGCCGTGCCCCAGTACCTGCTTCACGCCGGGCATCTTCACGAAATCCTCCATCACGGGCGCGGGATATTTCGTCGCCACGAGGAAGTCGAGATCATGCACGATTTCCTTCCCGCGCCGGTAACTGCCCGCCACTTCGGCGCGCGAAACTTCCGGGTGCTGCTTGAGCATCTCCAAGATGCTGGCGACAAACGGCGCCACCTGTTCCTGGCGGAACTCATGAGCGTGGCTTTCCTGGAAAGAAATCCCCTGAAGGATTTTCTCCGCCGTCTTCGCGCCGAAGCCTGGCAGTTTGGCGGCTTCGCCGTTTTCACAGACGCGCTTCAGGTCCGCGAGATTGCCGACACCGAGCTGATCGTGCAACGCCTTGATCTTTTTCGCGCCCAGCCCCTGCACACTGAACAAATCGAGAATGCCCGGCTTGAATTCCGCGCGCAGTTTTTCGAAGTACTCCAGCTGCCCGGTGGAGGCGAACTCGTGAAGCTTGTCGCGCAGCGCTTCGCCGAGGCCCTTGATGCCATCCAGTTGGTTTTCCTTGGCCAGTTGTACAATGTTGCCCGAGAAATTCCGCACCACGTCCGCGCCCGTGTTGTAGGCACGGATCTTGAACGGGTTTTCACCCTTGAGTTCGAGCAGCAGCCCGATATCGCGCAGCAGGCCAGCCATTTCTTCCGCAGTCATGGCAGAATAGTTAGAGACGATGCACGCTCATGCAAGAAGCTGTTGGCTTCCGAATGCATCCACCACGTTTGAGAAGGGGCGCTACTTGTTCAACAACGCGGACATCGCCGCCGGGTAGCGGTCGCCGGTGGCGGCGTTCTGAGGGAACAGGCGGTCGAGTTCCGCAAGATCGCCCACGGTGAGATGCACCCCCACCGCGCCCATGTTGTCCTCCAGGTATTTCAATCGCTTGGTCCCGGGGATGGGCACGATGTCATGCCCCTGCGCGAGCAACCAGGCGAGCACCAATTGCGCGGGCGTGCAGCCGTTCTTCGCCGCCAGTTCTTTAATGTACGCGGCCAGCCGCAGATTGTAGGCCATGGCCTCATCCTGGAAACGCGGATTGGTGAGCCGCCAGTCGGTAGGATCGAGGTCCGAAGACTTCTGGATGGTCCCGGTCAAAAAACCGCGCCCCAAAGGACTGTAGGGCACAAAGCCAATGCCCAGATCACGACAGGTCTCCAGCACGCCGTTGTTCTCCACCTCGCGTGACCAGAGAGAGTACTCCGTTTGCACGGCCGTGATGCGATGCACCTTCGCCGCGCGGCGAATCGTTTCCGCGGATGCCTCCGAAAGTCCGATGGCCCGCACTTTCCCCGCCGCAATCACGCCCGCCAGAGTCTGCACCACTTCCTCGATGGGCACGTCCGGATCCACGCGATGCTGGTAGAAGAGATCGATGGTCTCAATCCCCAAGCGCTTCAGGCTTTCATCGCACACTTTGCGGATATTCTTGGGCGAACTGTCCACACCACTGACGGATTTGCTCTTCGGATCGATGCGGAAGCCAAACTTGCTGGCGATGATCACTTTCTCGCGCGGCACGTCCTTCAAGAAACGGCCAAGCAGTTTTTCGTTCTCGTAGGGACCGTAAATCTCCGCGGTGTCCAGGAAATTGCCGCCGAGTTCCAGGTAGCGCCTCAGAACATTCAGCGCCTCCCCTTCATCCGTGGGACCATACGCATAGGACATGCCCATGCATCCCAGGCCGAGGGCACTGACCGTAAGCTCGCCGAGTGTTCGCGATTGCATCGTGTTGGTGGGTGGGAGATTTCCCACTGGATTCGTCCGCCACGTGGAATCGGACGGCGGAATCTCCCCGCGCACGCGGCTTTTTTTGATTGACGGAATGCCGTCGAATCACGCGGATGTCTCACCTTCAACCCATCAAGGCTCAATGCGCGCGCTGGAGAGATTCGCGTTGAGACGCCAGCCTCCCACGTTTTTGAGATCACACCGCGTCAGATCGCCGGAAACCGTTACTTGGGATCCAGGCGGCACGGTGGCGCTGGGGTCGAGCATGTTCTCCTTCGGTATATAAACGAAGAACCACAGCAGTTTGATCCCCGGCTGATTGGGGCCGACCGCGTTATCAGGAATTTTGAGGCGGTAATATTTCTTTCCGTTGCCGTCGAAATCCGCGGCCTTCTCCACCGTGAGTTTCATCAGTGCCTTTTTGCCCTTCACCTCTTTGGCAAAGTAGTCATTCATCTCAGCGACGGCCTCCTCCTGCGTCGCAGGGTCACGAAACTTCAGCACGATCGAAGCAGGCACCGAGTCGAGCACTTGATCGAGGGATCCGATGGCCCCGGCGGGCAGCGGCTTGGCTGCCACGGGAGAATTGCTCACCACGACGGGCGCGGGAACCGGTGGCGCGGCGGGTGCTGGCGCAGGCGCGGCAGCCGGTTTGGCGGGCATGGGAGGTTTGGGTGGATCGTTCTGCACCACCACCTGCCCCGGTTCTCTCACCTCGATGTTGTCAATCTGCACAATCCCGCCGCCTTCATGCACCGTGATGTTCAGCGTGCGCTGGTCCTCCGCCTTCTCCTGCGTGTATTTCACCTGATAACTCGTCCAGCCATCGCCCTCGGGAATCTCACGGTCATAAAAGATGGAGCCACCGCCCGGTCGATGCACGCCGATGCGCAGCCCCGCTCCTTTATACTTAAGACCGCGGGCCCGGAAAGTAATCTGGATCTCTTTGAGACCATGCAGCCGGAATTCCTGCGACATCTTGTGCGCCTTGTTCGCCGCGGCCTCCATCTGGTACACCTTGTTGCCGTCCGGAAGCGTCACCACTTTGCCATCGCCCCGCCAATATTGATTCCCGGCCTCAAACGCGCCGTTCATGACGAGATTGCCCAGGGGCTCCGCGCCAAAGCCAACTAGAGAACCACACAAGAGCGCCAGCAGACTGCCGCGAACGAAAGCATTCATGATTTTTCCTCCGTGAATTGGAAACCGCCCAAGCGATGGCGTGGTTTTTCAACGCAGGCCCATCATGCTTCTGTCGCCCAAAAATGAACAGTCTTATTTTCCCTGCGGGGTGGAACTGGTCACAGCGGCCCGCTTGTTTCGCATCGCTGCCACCTGTTTCACCTTTCCCTGGGCCGGATCAGCAAGACGCCGATACGCCGCGGACTCCCGCGCCACCAGCGCGCCCTTGCCCTCGCCGTTGAAGTGGATGCCCCACCCGTAGGTCTTCGGTAACGGCGAGGCGCGCAGGCAGGCCTGCGACTTGGAAAAGAATTGGTCCCACAGCTCGCGGCGTTGGCGCTTGATCTCCGCAGTCGTCAGACCGCTTCGCCGGACAAAGGATTCAAACAAGATTTCCGGCTGGGTGAACTGATACGGATGCTCCGAAAGCATCTCATATTGGATGGTGGCCACCGTCGGCGCATCACCCCGTGGCTGCGGGACGGTAGCCTTCTCCGCACCACAATCCGGCGCTACAAGAATCAGAGTATCGCGGCACGTGAGGTCTTGCAGAGGCATGTTTCAACAATAGAACCGTTTGCTGACGAGATATCGAGCCATCACTTTGTCAAGCTGGTCGATGCTGGCAGACTCATCGAGACCGCCCCATCTCTGCTTGGCGCAAATGCAGCATTCTGAAGGAGCGGCACATCCGAGGCGTTTTCTTACAAGTCATGCATGCGCAACCGTATCCTCTCCAATCCTGTCATTCTTCCCAGAGTTTTCAAACCAACCGCCTGGCAGGTTGGATACAGTGCTCACTGCTTCTCGGGATGATCCTTGCCTCATCCCGGAGCGGATCCGCTGCTGAAAAAGAGGCCCCTAATGATTTGAAGGTGGGATTCGCACAGGTCGAAATCACACCGCCAGTTGGGGCCATCATCACCGGCCCGG
>Ga0265327_10004803_pt1 | contig 11734 bp, 25 predicted proteins | sample 41621metaG_FD_202089 | JGI IMG/M metagenome (GOLD analysis project Ga0265327, IMG submission 202089) | Rhizosphere microbial communities from Carex aquatilis grown in University of Washington, Seatle, WA, United States - 4-16-21 metaG | ecosystem: Host-associated > Plants > Roots > Rhizosphere...
CACGATCTCAACGCCCTCGACCGCGCGCTATTCCTCGCCCGCCGCAAGAAGCTCTACGAGGAGCGCAACCGCACATTCGGCCACGGCGGGAAGAGAAAAGACGGGAAATTCAAGGACGAGCAACTTTCGCAATCATTGCGACTTGGCTTCTCCCCCCGCTTCACCGAGGACGCGGCGAAGCGCACCGGCTACGCCGAGCGCACGATTCAACTCGCCGTTTCTCTCGCTGAAGCGCTCTCGCCCGATGCCATCGCCGCGATCCGCGGCACGATGGTCGAGCGCAATCAGAACGAGCTGCTGCTCCTCGCCGGCATAGATGACCGCGCCGAACAGCTCGCCTGCGCCGAGAAAATCCGCTCCGGCGAGGCCAAGACCGTCAGCCAGGCCAAGGTCGCCACGGGCCTTTCTCACGCGCTGAGCGACGATCCGCAGGACCGCATTCTCGCACGTCTCGTCTCCGAATTCTCCAAGGCCAGCGCCAAGACGCGCAAGGCCTTCATGGCGGAATACGGCCTCGTCTACGGGAAGGGCGAGAAGTGACCGCTGCTCCTTCTCCCCTTTCGCGCCCGCGCGATCTCCGGCTCCTCGTCTATCGCCGAGTTGATGGACGCAGTCCCTGGCCGAAGCGATTCTGGACCTTCTGCTCGCCGCAGCGCGCCGAAGATCGCATTATCCTTCGCCTCGCCGCGCGCATTCTTGGCGCCGAAGATTCCCTTCCCCCCATCTGCGCCGTCGATCGCTTCTGGCTCGGGGTAGCGCATGTCGAGGTCTTTCTCGCGAGGGTTTTGGCGTGACCCAATTCCTCACCTCGGCCGAGATCGCCGCCCTCGCGCTCCCCGGTCTGCCGGCGACGCGCCAGGGCGTCGACAGTCTCGCCGAGCGTGAGGGCTGGAACCAATCGCCTTTGCGCCGTCTGCGCCAGGGGCGCGGCGGCGGCGTCGAATATCGGCTCGATCTTCTGCCGCGCGCGGCGCTGCTCGCCTATGCGGCGCGGCGCGCCGGCCTTGTCGATGCGACGCCGGAGAGTTGCCAGGCCGTCGCCGAGACCTTCTCGCCGCCGCTCGACGAGAGCCGCGACGCGCGCCTCGCCATTCTCGCCGCGTCAACGCGCCTGGCGCGTGAGACCGGGCTCTCCCAGGCCTCCTCCGACGCCTATTTTGCGGCGCTCTACAATGAGGGGCGGCTCGATGTGGCGCCCTGGGTGCGCGCCGCCGTCGCCAAGACGAGCGCGAAAACGCTGGAGCGCTGGCGCGCCTTGGCGAAACGGGATTGTAACCGGCTCGGCGTCGATCGCGGAGCCGCGCGTCGCGGTAAAGGCGTGCTCGATTCATGCCTCGAGGGGAAGGTTGGCGCGTTTCTCGAGGCCTGCATCGTTCATCAGCCGCATTGGTCGGCCTCTCACCTTCTCGGCGCGCTCGAGAAGGAGTTTCCGGGCTTCGCGCCGCCTTCCGAGCGCACGATTCAGGCCTTCGTCGCGCGCATGAAGCGCGACAACAAGCAAATCCACGCCAAGATCGCCAATCCCGACAAGTTCAAATCCGCCTATCGGCTCGTCGGCTCCAATAGCCACGCCGTCACCAGGCTCAACGAGCTCTGGCAGATCGACGCCTCGCCCGCCGACATGCTCTGCACCGACGGGCGCTACAGCGTCTATGTCTGCATCGACATTTTTTCGCGCCGTCTCGTCGTCGCCGTCTCCAAGACGCCCTCCGCCCAGGCCGTCGCGCTGCTCATGCGCAAGGCGATCCTCGCCTGGGGCGTGCCGGAGCGCTTGAAGCTCGACAACGGCTCCGACTTCATCGCCAAGAGCAGCCAGCGGCTCTTTGCGAGCCTGCAGATCGAGGTCGAGTTCTCGCGGCCCTTTTCGCCTTGGGAGAAGGGCCATGTCGAGCGCGCCATCAAGACCTTCCAGCACGATCTGACGCCGCTGCTCCCCGGCTTCGTCGGCCATAACGTCGCCGACCGCAAGGTCATCGAGGAGCGCAAGGCCTTCTCGGCAAGACTGGGGCAGGACGACGCGCGCGCCTTCGGCGTGGAGCTCACCGCAAAGGAACTGCAATCCTATTGCGACGACTGGGCCGAAAAGCGTTACGGCGAGCGCGCCCATTCGGCGCTGAAAGGCGTCTCGCCCAACGCGCGCGCCGCGTCTTACGCGGGCAAAATCCGCCGAGTCGAAAATCCGCGCGGCCTCGACCTGCTGCTCGCGCCGCTCGCCGGCTCCGACGGGCTGCGCACGGTCGGCAAGCAGGGCCTGCGCATCGAGGGCTCCTTCTATCTGCCCTCGTCAGTGCTGCCCGGCGAAAAAGTCTTCGTGCGCATGGACCCGGCCGATCTGGGTGTGGCCTATCTCTTCTCGCTCGACGGCGAGCGTTATCTCGGCGACGCGATCTGTCCCGAGCTTGCCGGCGTCGATCCCATCAAGGCGCTCGCCGAGGCGAAGAAAGCGCAAAAGGCGCTGCTCGACGACGGCGTCGCGCGGCTTCGCTCCGACATCAAGAAGATCAAACCGCGCGACATGGCCGAGGCGCTGCTGCGCCGCGAGGCGCAAGACAACGGCACCCTCCTCTATTTCCCGCGCCCGAGCGAGACGCACGAGACGCCGGCTCTGACCGCCGCCTCCGCGGCGATCGCCGGAGAAGCGGTCGCGCCGGAACCCGACAATGGCGCCTTCGAGAGCACGGAAGCGCTCATCGACGCCGCCATGACGCATCCGAAAGTCGTCGCTCTCCCCGAGACGCGCCAGCAGCGATTCCGCCGCGCGCTCGAGATGGATGCGCGCCTCGAGCGCGGCGAGCCACTCACGAATGAAGAGCTTCTCTGGCTCGGCGGCTATCGCGAGGGCTCAGAGTGGAAGGCGTTGCGTCAGGCGTTCGAGGATTTCGGAGAGAGCGCGTTGCTCTGAGGAAAAAGGCGCGCCGGTTCGAGCGGCGCGCCTGATCATTTCGACTGAACAGAGGATGAGATGGAAGACGGCGCACAAAAAATCAAGCCCACGACGAAATTCGCAGGGCTCAAGAACGTCTTGGCCTTCATGGCGCAGGTGAGAAAGCTGCAGGACCGGCCGCCCGGACACCCCAACATCGGCGTGTTCTACGGCTTTTCCGGCTACGGCAAGAGCTACGCCTCGATCTATGCGCAGATCAAGAGCAACGCGGTGCGCGTCGAGGTGATGCGCGACTGGCGACTCACCAATTTCCTGCGCGCGATTTTGCAGGAATGCGGCGTCGCCGAGCCCAAGGGCGCGCGCGCCGAATTGGTCGAGCAGGCGATCGAGCTTCTGGGCGAGGACATGCGCCGGCCCTTGTTCGTCGACGAGGCCGACTGGTGCGTCGAGAATAACTTCATCGAGACGGTGCGCCAGATCGCCGATCGCGCCATGATCCCGGTGCTGCTCTTGGGCGAGGAGAAGCTCCCCGAAAAGCTCGCACGCATCGAGCGCGTGCATAATCGCGTGCTCGATTGGACGCCGGCGCAGCCCTGCGACTTGAACGACTGCAAGCTGCTCGCGCAGGTGCATGCGCCGGGCCTCGCGCTCGAGGACGCGCTGCTCGAGCGCTTCCACCTCGAAGGGCAAGGGCGCGCGCGCCGCGTCGTGATCTCTCTGGCGCATGCCGTCGACTGGGCGAGGAACAAGGGCGCGACGAGCATCACGGCCGCTTCCTATGACGGGGAGGTCTATCGCGGCGAAGCCCCGCGCGCCCGCCAGCTCAAGATCGTCAACGGCGGGAGGGCGGCATGAGCCAGGAGACGCGCTTCGGCCCCTTCGACATCAAGGCGATCGTCAATTTCATCGTCGCGCGCAACGCGCTGTCACGTCCCCTCGACGAGACCTTCGGCATCCTGGAAGACGGCCTCGTGCAGGCGATCGGCGCGATCGCCGCGAGCCAGCCCGCGCCGCTGCGCGCGCTCTTCACCGCGCAGTTTTGCGCGCGCATCACGCAGAGGGCTCTGAACAGCATAGAGGCGCGCGCCGCCGCCCCCAGGGACGGGAGCGCGCTGCAGTGAGAAAACCCCTCGTCATCGAGCTCGCGGCGCCCTCCGGGCCCGAGCATTATTGGGCCGCGATCAGGAAGCGCCGCAAGGGCTTCACCGTCTCCGACATTTGGCTGGAGGCCGACGGCGTCTCGCGCGAGACGGTCAAGCGCTACGTCTGGCATCTCGCGCGCGCCGGCTTCGTGCAGGCTACGGCTGAGAAGCGCCGCGACGGCTATGCGACGGCCGCCGTCTACAGGCTCATCCGCGATCAGCGCAACGCGCCGATCGAGAACAAGACCCCAAAGCTCTCCGCGCGCGAGGCCATGTGGATCGCCATCCGCACGCTCGCGCAATTTTCCCCGCGCGAGCTTTGCGCGGCGGCCTCCACGGACGAGCGCCGCGTCTCGCTCCGCTCGGCCGATCTCTATGTGCAGCGCCTCGTGCAGGCGGGCGTGCTGCAGGTGCTCTCCCCCCCCGAACGCGCCAAGGGCAAAGGGCTCCCCGCCAAGAGCGGGATCTATCGCCTGAAGCCCTCGGCGAACAGCGGCCCGCGTGCGCCAAAGCTCATGAACGCCGGCTTCGTCTTCGACATGAACAAGCGACAGGTGGTCGGGAAACCCACGCTCGTGGAGGTTTCGCCATGACGGGCGCCGTTAACGTTAATTCTTCACCACGTTCGAAAACGGACTTCTTGGCCAACGCAAAAGAGGCCTGGGGCGAGTCTCTGCCCGAATGGGTCGAGGCGCTGGCCTTGGAGGCGAACCGCACCTCGGGCGCGCAGGCGGCGAAGCGCATCGGCTATTCGCCGGCCGTCGTGACCGCGATCGTGCGCAACGCCTATCAGGGCGACGTCGGCGCGGTCGAGGCGCGCGTCACGGGCGCGCTCATGGGGGCCGTCGTCGACTGCCCCGTCATGGGCGAGATCCCGCGCGACCGCTGCATGGCAGAGCAGAAGAAGACGCATAAGGGCGCCTCGCAGTTGCGCCGCAGCCTCTTCTTCGCCTGCCGCCAGGGCTGCCCCCATTCCCGCATCAAGGGAGGCGCGTCGTGAGCGTCGCGTTCCTTCCCCCCGAGGACGAGATCTTCGTCGCGCCGCAGCCGAAGATCGCCGACATCGTCGCCCTCGTCTGCGCCGATTACGACGTGTCGCGCCTCGAGCTGCTTTCGCCGCGCCGCATGAAGAGCCTCGTCGAGCCGCGCCATGTCGCGATGTTCCTCGCCTGCCGGCTCACCGCGCGCAGCCTTCCCGAGATCGGCCAGCGGCTCCGGCGCGATCACACCACGGTGATCCACGGACGCGACGCCATTGCTGTGCGCATCGCGTTCGACCGCGCGTTTGCGGCGCGCGTCGAGCGGCTGGCGCGCGCCTGCCGTCTGAAAGCCGCCGAGACGCAGCTCACGCAAACGCAACGCCAGCTTGCCGAGGCCGAGCGCCTGGCCGAGGCCGCCGAGGAAGAGAATTGCCGCATCGAGGAGACGCGGCAGGAAATCGCCTCGCTGCTCGACGAGCTCAACGCCGCGCAGCTGCGCAAGCTGCAGAGCGAGGCGCAGGCCGCGCAGTGTGCCGCGACGCTGGAGCGCGAGGCGCGCGAGCTGGCGGCGCGGCTCGCGCACACCGGCCCCGGCCGCGAGCGCGATTCCCTCATCGAGCGCGCCCTCGCGCTCAAGGACCCACGCTTCGACGAGCTGGCGCGCCGCCACGCCTTTCGGCTGCGCAGCGTCGACACCCATGCCGAGCGCGCCGCCAGCGAAGGCGTCGCCAAGGCGCTCTCGCGCCTGTCGCTGATTTTCAAGGAGACCCATCATGGCCAGCCGTCCTAAGAAAACCGCCATTTCTACGCCCACGCCGCAGAATGCGACGGAGCTTCAAAGCTTCGTGCATGCGCTGGGCGTCGAGCGCCGCGCCGTCGCCGGCATTGAGACGCTGCTCTCCGCCGATCTCGCAAGGCTGAAGCGCGACGCCGAGGCGCAGGCCGCCCCGCGCCTGGCGCGCGCCGCCGAGCTGGAGAAGGGGATCGAAATCTATTGCACGGCGCGGCGCGCCGAGCTGACCGATTCCGGCAAGCGCCAGAGCTTCGAGACCGGCGCCGGCAAAGTCGAATGGCGCAAGCGTCCGCCTTCCGTGCAGATGCAGCGCGGCATGGTGGAGAATGTCGTCTCCTGGCTGCGCGAGAAGGGCTGGAACGATTTCCTGCGCGTCTCGGCCTCCCTCAACAAGGAGGTCGTTCTCGACAGCTTCGCGCAACGCGACCCGCGCATCGCCGAGATCCCCGGGATCACGGTCGGCTCGACCGGCGAGGATTTCGTCGTGACGCCGCTCGAGGCCGAGATCGAGGGAGCGGCGTCATGAGGCTTCCTCGCTTGGGGCGAGACCCCGTCCCACTCGTCCTCGGCGCGCTCATCGGCCTCTGCGCCGCGCTCGCCGCGCGCGATCTCTACGGGCAGGCCTATGAGCCGGCGCTCGCCTTCGAGCTGACGGGGGGCCTGCTCGCTCTCGTCTTCGGCTTTTCATATCTGCTTTGAGGAGGCTTGAATGTCGCTTCTACGCACGCTGCTGCTCGCATCCCTGGTGCCCCTCGCGCTGGCGCTCTGGGGCATCACCGGCCTGCTGCGCCTGCTGGCGCTTCTGACCGAGCATCTCTACGACAAGGTCGCGGCGCGATGAGCCCCGCGCCCGCGCTCATCCGCGCCATCCATACGGCGAAGAGCCGTCAGAAGATCGACGAGGCGACCTATCGCGAGATCCTGGCCGATCGCTTCCAGGTCGTCTCCTCGAAAGACCTCTCCGACGAGCAGGCGCGCGACTTTCTCGACATGGTCAATGGCGGCGCGCGCCCAAGCGCCTCGACCGCGAGCGGCGAGTTCGCGCCGATCCTGCGCGCCTTGTGGATCGCCGCGCATAATCTCGCCATCGTGACCTGCCGCGACGATCATGCGCTCATCGCCTTCTGCGAGCGCCAGACGGGCCTCGCGCATACGCGCTTTCTGAAAGATCCGCGCGACGCGCATAAGGTCATCGAGGCGCTAAAGAGCTGGCTCGCCCGCGAAGGCGGCGTCGACTGGCCGAAGAAGCAGTCGACGCTCAAAGAGCGCAAGCGCGCCATCGCGCGCGCCATCGCCAAGAAGCTGCATGAGCGCGGCGATTTCGGCGAATGTCCCTTCCCCTTCGCCTGGGCGACGGCGGTCGAGAATCTCGGCCGCGCCGCGGGTCTGCCGACCTTCCTCGCCGATTACACGCCGCAAAACTTCGACGCGCTCTCCAATCTGCTCGGCGCGAAGCTGCGGGGAGAGGCGTGATGGTCGCCTATTCCTTCCAGAAGCAATTCGTCGAGCCCATCCAGAAGGGCGTCAAGACGCAGACGATCCGCGCGCATCGCCGCCGCCATGCGCGGCCGGGCGAACCGATGCAGCTCTTCTGCGGCATGCGCACGAAGCACTGCAAGAAGATCATCGACGATCCGATCTGCCGCGGGCTCGAGTCGATCGAGATCGACCTCACGCCGCTCGACGGCTGCACCACGCGCTATGAGGACCGCTGGCGCTTCTATGAGCGCCTGCCGGATGTCGGGCTGAGCATCGACGGCGCGCGCCTCGACGAAAATTTCCAGCGCCAATATCTCGCGGAGGCCGACGGCTTCGAAGGCCTGGTCTGGACGAAGAACGACGAGCGCCTGCTCCCCTTCACGGCCATGATGCTCTTCTGGCTCGCGACGCATGGGCCGCAGCGCTTCGAGGGGCTGATCATCCATTGGAACGATCTGCTGCGGGGGCCGTCATGCGCCCTCTAAAAGGCCGGCTCAGGCGCGAATGGGACGCGGACCCCAAGAGCTTCGACGAATTCTTCGGCCGCGAGGCGTCGATCTCGCTCACCCTCCATCTCCTGCGCGAGAGCGGGAAATGGCTGCTCGTCTCCGAGCGGCCGGGGACGCAGGGCGTCTTCCTGCCCAAGAGCCTCTGCGAGGAAGGGGCGCGCCTGCCCTCGGGAAAGATCGTGCTGCGCATTCCGCGCTGGCTCGCCAAGGAAAAGGACCTCGACTGATGACGAAACGCTACGCCGTCATGTGGGTTCACGCCGGCGACCCGATCGGCAAGCCCAATCTCGTGAAGCGCCAGCTCTCGCGCCACGTCTCGCTCGGCGAGGCGCGCGAGGCCGTCAAAATCTGGCGCAAGAACGACCGCGTCGTCTGGGACGTCTGGATCGAGGACACCGAGAATAACGGAAAGAAGGTGAGATGAGCACGCTGCTCGCCTCGCTCTCCTACAAGGAGGCGCAAGCGCTCTGCGCGAGCTTTCGCCCCAGCGACGTCCAGGTCGCCGGCGCCAAGGCCCGCGTGCTGCGCAACGAGGCCGACGAGAAGCATGGCCACGCCGCCTCGCATCGCCGCCACGCGGCCCGGCTGGCCCGCGAGGCGCGCGCCATCGGCGAGCGCGATGGCTTCAAGGGCGACGCCTGGCGACAGGCCTTCTCGCGCTCCCTGCAGGCCGCGCAAATGTGCCGCCATTTCGAGACGCTTTTCGCGCGCGCGGACCGAAAGGCGCGCGACTGGGAGCGCCTGGCGGCGCGGCTCGAGCGCGAGGAGAAAGGGGCGTGAGCGTCAGCATCACCGATCACGCCGTTCTCCGCTACATCGAGCGCGTCTGCGGCGTGGACGTCGAGGATCTGCGCCGCCGCATCGCCACGGATATCGCCCTCGCCGCGGCGGCGGCCGACAAGACCGGCGCGCCCTCCTACGCCGTGCTCATCGGCCAGCACGAATATCGCGTCGTGAAGGGCGTGCTCGTCACCGTCGCGCCGAGGCGCAGGCGAAAATGACCGAGCGCCACTATCTCCCGCCGCTCCTCAACGAGATCGCCGAGGTCGCGGGCCTGCCGGCGGCGCTAAAACTCTGCGAGGATTACGGGGGCCGCGAGGTCTATATCCCCGCCAAGGTCGGGGCGTCGCATTGGCTCGCCCAATGCGTCGGGCTCGAGGCCGCGCGCGCCATCGTCGAGCATTTCTCCGCCCATGTCGAGAATGAGCTGGAGGAGAGCCGCCACGGCGCCCGCATCATGGTGCCGATGGGCTCGCGCAACTTCCATGCGAAAGCGCGCAAGCGCGCCGCCGAGCTGCTGCGTGAGGGCGTCTCGCACTCCAAAACAGCGGAGGCGGTCGGCGTGCACACGCGCACGATCGAGCGCGTCGCGGCAAGAGAGCGGGATTTGAACAAGGATTTTGACGGCAAGCAGGGGAGATTGTTTTAGGGGCGACCCCCACCCGTCGCGCTTCGCGCGACACCCTCCCCGCAAGAGGGAGGGATGATCCTCCCGACGATTGTCGGGGCGCTGGCGGGACTGATCCCGCCTTAAATCCGATCTCATCAATGCAGCGCTCCTCGTTCTTAGAGCCGAGCGCGCGCTCTTTCAAGCGCTCCGCGCCAACGGGAGGATGAGATGTGACCGAGCTTCAGCGTCCGCGCCAGAGCCAGTGCCTCGCGCTCTTCGGCAATCCGACCCATCCCGATTTCCTCAAGCACATCGTCCATGTCGAGGTCCCCTTTCGCATGGCGATGGGCGATCTGCCGATCCATGCGATCAAGATCAACCAGGTCGCGCGGCCGGCGCTCGAGGCGCTGCTCGACGAGTTCTGGGTCGAATGCGGACATGACCAGGCGCGCGTCGACGCGCAGCATGTCTCGAGCTTCTCCGGCGACTGGGTCGTGCGCCAGATGCGCGGCCTGCATGCGCTCTCCATGCATGCCTATGGCCTGGCCTTCGATCTCGACGCGCCGCACAACCCGCTGGCAGGCCGCCATCCCTTCTTTCGGCCCGATCATCCCTTCGTCGCGCTCGCCGAGAAGCACGGCTTCGTCTGGGGTGGGCGCTGGAACGGCCGGCCCGACGCCATGCACTTTCAATTCGCGGAGGTGGGATGAGCAAGCCTTCTGCCGAGGTCCTCGACGTCGGCGACGTCGTGCGGCTCACCTCGTCCATCACGCGCATGACCGTGAAGAGCGTGGGCGAGAAGATCGTCTGTCGCTGGTTCGACGCCTCCGACGATCTCCTCTCCGACGAGTTCGATCGCGACGAGCTCATCCTCGTCAAGCGCGCGGGGGTGATCGATGCGCGATGAGCTTTTCGTCGGCGGGTTGATCCTCGCCTCGGTGCTTGGACCGCTGCTCATCATGGAGCTCATCGAGTTCATCGCGAGGCGGCGATGACGCCCTTCGACCCGATCGCCCTCGCGCGCATCGCGGTCGGCGGTCTCGCGGTCGCGTTTTTCGTCCGGTTCTGCGTCATCGCGGCGCTGGGCCTTCGCTGGATGCTGAAATACGGCGTCCCCAATTGAGGAGTTGAGACATGGAAGGTGCAAAACCTTGGTGGCAGTCGGCGGGGGTCTGGGGCTCGGTCGCCGCGGTCGCGGCGGGGCTGCTGCATCTCTTCGGCTATACGGTCTCCGCGGCCGATCAGGCGCAGCTCGCGCAGAGCTTCACCAACATCGCCAATGGCATCTCGATCTTCGCCGGCATCGGCGGCGGCCTGCTCGCGCTCTGGGGCCGCATCCGCGCCACGAAGGTGGTGACGCGATGACGGACAGCGCCATCCTCCTTGGAGGCTCTCTCTGCGCCATCGGCCTGCTGCTGCTCGTCATCCAGGTGACGCTCGCCGACATTCTGACGGCGCTCAAAACTCCTGCCGCCGACTATGCGGCGGGAGAGCTGCTACCGCTCTCGACCTGGAACCCCGAGGACGAGGCGGCTTCCGAGCGCATGATCGCCGGCATGAGCGAGGGCGAATGGCCATGAGCGTCGCCGTCTTCCTCTTCTTCTTCTGCACCGGCGCGAACGTGATCCTGCTTGCGGTCGCGACCGCCTTTCTCGCCGACATCAAGCGGGCGCTCGACCGGATCGCCGCCGCCCTCGCCGCCGCCCTCGACGACGGCTGGGATGAGGTCGCGGAGGAGAGCTTCGAGGCCTCGCGCCGCCTCATCGAGGGCATGACCGACTGGCGCCTGGACCCCGGCCCATGACGCTGCAGCAGACGATCACCGTCATCGGCAAGTTGCTGCCGATCCTGCTCGATCTCGCGGGCTTCATCCCCGTGATCGGCAGCTTCGCCTCGGCGATCAAGCTGGCGGAGGACGGCGTCGCTCTCGAGGAAGGCGTGGTCGCCTTTCTCGCCACGCCGCAGGGCGCGAAGGTCAAGCGGGCGATCGACCAGCTCGCCCATGATCTCGGTTATCACGCGCAGCTTACGGGCGGCGCCATCAGGCTGGAGAGTCGCGATGAGGTTCAGGGCGATTTCGATTCCGGTCTGGCTTAGCGCGAGCCTTCTCCTCTCGGCCTGCGCCGGAAACGAGAAGCCGCAGCTTGCGGTCACGCCCTTCCGCTGCCCGCCGCTCCCCGACTATGCGGCGCCCGAGGCGCGCGCCATGGGGCGCGAGCTGAAAGCCCTGCCGAAGGACTCATCCCTCGCGCGCTATGTCGTCGACGCGCGCAATCTCCGCCACCAATGCGGCCATCCGTGAGGTTCATCATGCGTAAGCTTCTTCCTCTGGCTCTTCTGGCTTTCTGTATTTCTGGCTGCGCGGTGAAGCCCGACGGCGGCATCGACTGGGCGCAGAGCTTCTCCCTCTTCGACAGCCGCGTGAAGGCCACCAATCTCGCCGTCGCCCATTATGCGCCCATCGTCGGCCGCGATCTGCTGCTCATCGCCGGCACGCTCGTTGAGGCCGAATGCTCTCCAGCGCTCGATCCGGCGACGCAGGCCGCGACGAACATCC
>Ga0265327_10004804_pt1 | contig 11731 bp, 9 predicted proteins | sample 41621metaG_FD_202089 | JGI IMG/M metagenome (GOLD analysis project Ga0265327, IMG submission 202089) | Rhizosphere microbial communities from Carex aquatilis grown in University of Washington, Seatle, WA, United States - 4-16-21 metaG | ecosystem: Host-associated > Plants > Roots > Rhizosphere >...
GGCGAAGCCGGGCATGGCGGGGTCCTCGTTTTTCCCCTTGACGATGAACTCGGCGGTGTAGATGTGCTCTCCGGGAGTGATGTCGCGGTCGGCGACCACATCCTGCAGGTGGGTGCCGACCCAATTGAAGGTGTAGCGCAGACGCCCGTCCTTGACGTACAGGCTGTGGCCGCCCGCCACTCCTCCATGAGCCCACAGGACCCCCTGCGCGTCTGTTCCGTTGACGGCGACGCCGGCGGTGATCGTGTAGGAGCGCCCGTTTATGCGCACCCCTCCCGCCTCTGGCACGTCGGCGCAGTCGGGATAGTAGACGTAGCGCTCGCGTGGGGCGGCGGCGCTTGGCCGGTCGGCCATGACCTGTTCGATTGCGCTGCGGTCATCCAGCGGCAGCCCGTTCAGTTTCTCTGCGCAGTCGAACCACAGCTTCTTGAGCTGCTCGAGACGCTCTGGCTCCTCCTCGGCGAGGTTCTTGGACTGGGCTCGATCCTGCTGCAGGTTGTAGAGCTCCCAGACGTCCAACTCGAACTTGCCCCAGCCACTGATCGGCGGATGGAGCGTGCTCGCCAGCCAGCCTTTGTGGTAGATCGAGCGCTGCCCGAGCATCGAGTAGAACTGCGTGTCCTTCCCCGGTGCGGTCGGGTCGGTCAGGCTTGCAGCGAAGCTCTCGCCCTCAATCGGGCTCTGCTGGTAGCCCTTGATCACGGCTGGGGCCTCGATACCGAGCAGGTCGTAGATCGTCGGCACCACGTCCACAGCGTGTACGTACTGCTGGCGCGGCTCGGACTGACCATCGATGCGGGCCGGCCATGACACCAGACACATATCGGCGACCCCGCCCTCATAGCCCGCCCACCGCTTCCAGTACGGGAAGGGGGTGTCGAACGCCCATGCCCAGCCGGTGTTGTAGTGGTTGTAGGACTGCGGGCTGCCGAGCTCGTCAATGTGCTCGAGCGTGCCCTCCGTGGTGTCTGCGACGCCATTGAAGAATCGCCACTCGTTGAAGGACCCGTTCGGGCCCCCCTCGCCGCTGGCCCCGTTGTCGGAGATGACGACAACGATCGTGTTCTCGAGCTGCCCCGAGTCCTCGAGGTAATCGAGCACCCGGCCCAGGTGGTGGTCGGCATAGGAGATGTAGCCGGCGAACACCTCGGCCATCCTGATAAAGAGGCGCTGCTCCTCGCTGCTCAGCGAGTCCCATGGGCGAACCGTGTCCAGGAGCGGCCATGCCTGCCCGTCCGGGCCCGTCGACAGCGGCTCGCCGTGCGGGTTGATTGCAGAGAGCTCGGTGTCGCTCGGCAGCAGCCCGAGCTCCTTCTGGCGCTCCAGGATCTCCGCGCGGATTGCCTCGTAGCCCATGTCGAACCGGCCCTTGTACCGGTCGGCCCACTCCTTGGGAACATGGTGAGGCGCATGTCCGGCCTGCGGTGCCAGGTACATGAAGAAGGGCTTTTCGGGGTCGACGGCCTTTGCATCGCGGACGAACTGAATCGCCTTGTCGGACAGGTCATCCGAGAGGTGGTAGCCCTCCTCGGGCGTCGCCGGGGCCTCGATCTGGTGGTTGTCGTGGACCAGGTCCGGATACCAGCTGCTCGACTCGCCGCCAAGGTACCCGTAGAAGCGTTCGAAGCCCCGCCCCAGCGGCCAGCGCCCCTTGTAGGACGCCATCGTGCCCTCCTCGCCGGGCGTGAGGTGCCACTTACCGACGCAGTACGTGTTGTACCCCTGTTCCGCCAGAACCTCGGAGATGAACCCGTTCTCGAACGGGATCCTCGTCGAGATTCCAGGGAAGCCGGAGCTGAACTCCGCGATCGTGGCCATCCCGTTCGACGTAGCGTTACGCCCGGTCAGCAACGACGAGCGGGTCGGCGAGCAGAGCGCGGTCGTGTGGAAGTTCGCGTAGCGCACGCCCGCGTCCGCGATACGTCGCATGTTCGGCGTCTCCACTGGGCCGCCAAACACGTCCATCGTCCCGTACCCGACGTCATCCCACACCAGCATCAGCACGTTCGGCGCGCCGTCCGGTGCCTTCGGCGCCAGGTATGGCCCCCAGTCGGGCGTCGAGTCCCTGATATCAAGCTCGATCCGGCCTTTGAACTCCGCCATCAGGGATCTCCTCGTTTATCGTCGAGAGCAAGTTGGTGCCCGGAGGATGTCGTTCCGTCCTCACGCGGACGCGAGGCACCCTGACAGCCCGCCAGGCCTCCCGCATCAGGGTTTTCCACGCAGTCCTATCGAGCGATCCTACCCCAGGCGAACGGGATCGCCGACACGTCTCAGGTCGGGATATGAGGGGGGAAGCCCAAATCCATTCGCGAGCAGCCCTGAGGCGGTGATCGTAAGCGTCATGACGGGTCCTCTCGGTGCCTTGGCCCCGAGCGGAACGCTGCAGGCGATGCACGCAAACCCGCCTCGCAGCGCAACGAGATAGACAGGTTCTCCGGCAGATGAGGGCCCTGCCGTGCCACCCTCGAGGTTGGCGACGCCTTCGAGATCGGTGCGCACCGCCTCGATGTCGTAGGGATGTGCGTCACCGCCGCGGGTGAGCGCCTGCCGCCTGGCGATGGCGAGGAGCTTCGTGGCGACTTCGGGTTCGATGCCGGATGCGGGGCCGGGAACGTCGCCGAAGAGAAGTTTGAAGTGGCCGACGACGCGGCTGCGTCGGTCGATCGGCTTGGGCAGGCCTCCCGGATAGGAGTAGCCGGGGTTGATGACGACACCGCACACGCCTCGAGGTTCGCCGCAACCGCTGCCCCTGCCGTAGCAGGGGTATTTGGAGTTGCAGGGCGGCGGATGGGGCACGGCATACACGGCCCCTTCGTAGGTTCCTCCGGCGCACCATCGGCCCTGGGACGCGGAGGCCGGGAGCAACGTCAACTGAAGGCTCTTGGCGCCGCCTGGCCTGCCGTATTCGGTCAGCCCCATGTCGCTCGAGATCGCACATGGTGCCGTGCCGGCGTCGGCACCCTTGGGGCGGTAGTGGACCAGCACGGCAACCGCGTAGTAGTAGGACCCGCGAGGCAACCCGCTCTGGGGTCTGAATGTGACCGACGGCTTTTCCTCGACTCCCAGCAGGCCCACCGGGGGCTTCACCGAGACGGGCCCCAGGCGAACGGGTGCGGCCGCCGCCGAGGAGAACGCGGAGAGGATGACCCAGAGGAACGCAGCAGCCAGACCCGAGCGAAGCACGACCCCAGCCTATTCAAATGGGCTGAACTTCAGCGAAGCAGGCGTGACATCCGGCGGTCCTTGAGGATCCTCCCCTCGGTCTGCTCGACCGGGCAGTAGGCGATCACGTAGTCCTCGAAGTGGACCGCCTTCAGCTCGGCGCCGCAGCGGGGGCAGGGCTCGCCCTCGTGACGGTGGACCAGAAGCGGCATGGGCAGCTTGTCGGGGATCGGCAGGCTGACCTTCTCCTCGTATTGGGCGAGGGCTCGACCCAGCGTCTCGACCATCGCGCTCCGGAGCGTGTCGATCTCGGCCCGATCGAGGTCCGATCCCCTCTTGAAGGGCGACAGCCGGGCCTCCCAGAGGATCTCATCGACCCAGGAGCGCCCGATTCCGGCGATCACCCGCTGATCGCGCAGCAGGGCATGAAGCGGGCGCGGCACGCCCAGCAGCTCCTTCAGACTCTCGCCCTCGGGCGGATCGGGCCACGCTTCCGGGCCGAGCTTGGAGATGGCCTCGTCGTCCTCGAGCTCCTCGGTCGCAAGCAGCTTCACCCATGCAGCCTGCTTGGAGCCGAACTCCCGCAGGCGCAGCTCCTCGGCCTGCCCGCCCTCGACGGGGGCCAGGCGGACCAGCAGCCGCGAGGTCCGGTCGCGGGGTCCGGCCAGCTTGTCGAAGAGCTGCAGGCGTCCTGCCGACATGAGGTGGATCAGCAGAGCCAGGCCCCCGTCGCTCTCGACGATCAGGTTCTTGCCCCTGCGCCGGACGGCGGTGACGCGGCTGCCCTCGAGGGCGCTCAGGGGTGGCGAGAAGGTCTTCAGCGCGTTGATCCCAGGCGCCGTGACGGATTCGATCTGACGCCCGCTCAGGGCACGGTCGAGCAGGCGGGCCGTGATCTCGACCTCGGGCAGCTCAGGCATCTGATCATCGTAGGGCCCGGCGCCCCTGCGGACGCCTGCCCGGGAAGCTCAGCGAGCGGCGATCGGCGGGCCTTCGTAGGCGGCCCCGGCGGGGCTCTTCCAGCGAACCCGCCAGTAGGCGCCCCGGGTGTTGGAGTTGAGCGTCCAGTAGCCGCGGCCGTCCGTGCTGAGAGTCTTCAGCACGCGATAGCGGCTGGAGCTCTTCGAGCGCACCAGGACCGTCACCTTCGTTGCGCCCTGCGCTCCCCGGACAAGTCCCCAGAGCGAGAATCCGTGGCCGTGCTTCGACACGGTCAGCGGCAGCGACCAGGCCTTGTAGAGCGGCTTTTCCTTGCCCGCCGAGGTCAGCAGACCCGTCTGGAAGCCGACCGTCCCGCCGTGGACCAGCGAGCCGGAGCCGCCGCCCTTGGGGTCGTCCTTGAGCAGGTACTGGGAGAAGCCGGCGACGCGCGAGTTCGACCAGGCGATCCGTTCGGCGATCGCATCGAATTCGGCCTGCTTGGCGTAGGGCACACCGAGCTGGTTCGGGACGCTCTGCACCCCGAACTCGGTCAGGTAGATCGGTACGCGGGCGGGAATCGCGTGGGCCCGGGCCGCTTTGTCGAGGGCGTTTGAGAGCCGCGAGAGGGTCCCTATCTGGACGCTGTCCTTCTGCGGATCGACGTAGTAGGGCCCAGCCGGCAGCGTGTAGGCGTGGTGGGCGTAGCCGCTCATCTGCAGCTCGCTGCAGGAGCCCGAGCGCTTGTAGGAGGGGCTGAGGCAGAGGGCGCTGCGCAGGAATGCCAGCGGCGCCACGTCGTGCAGCAGGGCCTTTGAGCCTTCGCGCCTCACGTTGACCGTGCCGTAGCCGGTCGGGGCCGTCTCGCCGAAGAGCACCTTCGGGTGGGCCAGGCCGCCGGCCTGCAGCCCTTCATAGCCGTACTGGTAGAGGGCCCGGTAGATACGCGGCGATGCCGGAGTGCCGTTGGAGTTCCACTGGGGCATCAGGAAGGCCGGATGGTTGGCCTCGTTCCAGATCGAGTAGAGCGAGACCCGTGTTCCGAAGTGCCGGGCCACGGCGGTCATGAATTCGCCGAAGTCCCTCGGATCGGGTTTGGTTATGTAGGGCGCCTTCTTGTTCGAGGTCGCCCACCGGGGTGCCGGGCCCGTGACGGTCAGAAGGACCGGCCAGTGGAGCCGCTGGGCTTCACCGAGGACGGCGTCATAGCGGCTGAAGTCATAGGAGGCCGGGTTGGTGGCGTCGAACGCCGGCTTGGTGGCGCTGTCGGCCGTGGGCACGACCGAGGCCCAGTAGAGCTCGACCCTGAGAGCTTTGACGCCCAGCGCCTGCATGCGCTGGAAGGCTTCCGGGCGGGTCGATCCTTCGAGCAGCTGGGTGGCCCCCTCGAAGTAGGTCGTCTGGCCGTGGGAGGCCAGAGATGGCGCCGCGGCGGAGAGCCCGGCGGCCATGAGACAGAGCAGGAGGGATGTCAGGACTCGGAATCTGGGCATAGCCGTTTGAGACACCTCAGCGCAGAGAAGGTTGCGGTCGCTATAGCTTTCCGGGCCGTGAGCCAGCCGATAGCACCGGACGACATAGTTCAGACCGCGGCGGACGGGGAGGCTAACAGCCGCCCCCCGCTACTCATCCTGGAGCCGCTCGAGGCGTTCCTCGACGAGCACGGCCTCGGCTCCGGGCCGATTCATGCCGACCCGATTGGCGAGGGGCACTCGAACGTGACCTATCTGATCGAGCGGGGCGACACGGAGGTCGTTCTGCGCCGCCCGCCCCGCCCTCCGCTCCCTCCGAGTGCCCACGACGTGCTGCGCGAGGCCCGGCTCCTGCGAGCCCTGAAGGACACGCCGGCCCGCGTCCCCGATGTCCTTGCCGTCTGCTCGGACGAGGAGACCATCGGTTCCCCCTTCTACGTGATGGAGCGGGTCGAGGGGGACGTCATCGTCTCGAGCCTTCCCGAGCCGCTTGACTCGCCCGGCGAACGCCGGCGGATCGCCGAGGAGCTGATCGACTCGCTGGTCGAGATCCACGCGGTCGACTGGATGGCCGCCGGGCTCGAGGGCTTCGGCAAGCCGACCGGCTACCTGGAGCGCCAGCTGCGCCGCTTCCTGGGCCTCTGGGAGCTCAACAAGACCCGTGAGATCCCGGCCGTTGAGAGCGTCGGCAAATGGCTGGCCGAGAACATGCCGAGCTCCGGCCCGGCGACGATCGTCCATGGCGACTTCCGGCTGGGCAACACGATCTTCGCGCTCGGCACCCCTGCCCGCCTCGCGGCTGTGCTCGACTGGGAGATGGCCACGATCGGCGACCCTCTGGCGGACCTCGGCTATCTCTGCATGATGTGGACCGAGGCCGGTGACGCGACGGGAGGGATGCGCGACTCGCTGGGTGCCGTGACGCGGGCGGAGGGCTTCCCCAACCGGACCGAGATGATCGGCCTCTACGAGGAGCGCTCGGGCCGCTCGATGAGCGACATCCGCTGGTACATGACGCTGGCCCTCTGGAAGAGCGTCGTCTTCATGGAGGGCAACTACAAGCGGGCCATCGCCGGCACGACCGACGACCCCTACCTGAAGCAGTTCGGCGACGGCGTCCTCGAGCTGGCCAGCCAGGCGGAGGCGGTCTCCAATGGCGCCTGAGTCCACACCGGCGCCCCGCAGGGCCCTGCTGATCGACTGGGGCGGGGTTCTGACGACCAACCTGTTCGCCTCCTTCCAGGCCCATTGCCTGCGCGCTGAGATCGACCCCCAGAAGCTGATGGGCCGGTTCCGCAAGGATCCCGAGGCGCGCGAGCTGCTGGTCGCCCTCGAGAAGGGCGAGCTGCACGAGGCGGCCTTCGAGGTCCAGCTGGCGGCGCTCCTCGAGGTCGAGCCCGACGGGCTGATCGACGGGCTCTTCGCCGGCGTCGAGCCGGACAAGGCGATGGTCGACGCCGTGCGCCGTGCCAGGGCGGGCGGTCGCAGAACCGCCCTCGTCTCGAACTCCTGGGGAGTCCACCGCTACCCCCACGACATGTTCGAGGAACTCTTCGACGGAGTCGTCATCTCGGGCGAGGAGGGGATCCGCAAGCCCTCAAGGCGGATGTATGAGCTCGGCGCGGAGCGCGCCGGCGTCGAGCCTGAGGAATGCGTCTACGTGGACGACCTGCCCTTCAACCTGACCCCCGCCGAAGAGATGGGCATGGCCGTCGTCCACCACACCGACGCGGCGATCAGCGTTCCCCAGCTGGAAGAGCTGCTGGGCATGGCGCTCTCGGCCGAGGCCGAGGCGCGCCAGTCGGGCTAGGCCTCGGGCGGGCCGTCAGGCTGGACGCGCTTGCGGCCCTTGTGGTCCTTGCGCCCCGTCCCGATGCACTCGCGGCAGACGACCCAGCGGCCCTCCTGGGGAGGGTCCGCCTGGGGCGCGTACCACGTCCAGCCGGCGCCCGAGCATGTCGGGCACCGGTCGGCCGGGGCGATGGCGCGGTCGCTCTGAGCCACTAGGCCCTCTTGCCGCGGCCGTACATCAGCTTGAACAGTCCGGCCAGCATCTTCGACGTGCGCGACTTGTAGGGGTACATGAAGAGTTCCTTCTTCATGGCCAGCTTCGGCGTCACGACGATCGCCTGCTGCGAGCAGTACTTGCGAATGCCGCCCGCACCGTGACGGGTGCCCAGGCCGGACTCCTTGGCGCCGCCCATCGGCAACTCGAGGACGGTGTAGTTGATCATCGCGTCGTTCACGTTCGCCGCACCCGAGTGCAGACGCCGTGCGATCGCCTCGCCCCGCTCGGTGTCCTTTGAGAAGACCGAGGCGCCGAGACCGTAGTTCGAGTCGTTGGAGAGCCGGACCGCCTCGTCGGCGTCGCGGACCTTCATGATCGGAAGCGTCGGCCCGAAGGTCTCCTCGGTCATGCACTTCATCGTGTGGTCGACGTCGACCAGGACGGTCGGTTCGAAGAATCGGCCCGCGCCGGGCTTCTCGCTGCCGCCGGCCAGGACGCGAGCGCCCTTCTGGACGGCATCCGCCACGTGGTCCTTGATGATGTCCAACTGCGGCGGGAAGGTGATCGCGCCGACCTCGACCGAACCGGGACCTTCGGGCTTGCCGACCCGCAGCTCACGGACTTTCTCGGAGACTTTGGCCACGAACTCGTCGTAGACGGGCTCCTCGACGTAGACCCGCTCGATCGAGATGCATGTCTGCCCGGCGTTCTGCATCGAGTAGTAGGTCGCGAAGTTCGCGGCCCGCTCGACGTCGGCGTCGGAGAGAACGATCATGGGGTCCTTGCCGCCGAGCTCCAGCGAGGCCGGGATGAGCCGCCCGGCGGCGGCTTCGGCGACCTTCTTGCCGGTCTTGGTCGACCCGGTGAACATGATCATGTCGACGTGCTCGATCAGGGCTGCGCCGGTGCCGCCGCGGCCGGTCGCGATCTGCAGGACGTGCTCGGGCAGACCGCACTCGCGCAGGCCTTCGGCCAGCAGCAGTGAGGTCAGGGGGGTGACCTCTGACGGCTTGAGGATCACGCTGTTGCCGGCCATCAGCGCCGGGATGCAGTCACCGAAGGAGTTCGTCAGGGGGTAGTTCCACGGGCCGATCACGCCGATCAGGCCGAGCGGCCGGTAGCGGTTGATCAGCTTCTTGCCCTTGACCAGGACCTGGCTGGACTTGATGCGTTCGTCGGCCAGGTACTCGGCCCCCTGCTTGGCCCAGAAGCCAAAGGCGGCGCCGGCGTAGCCGATCTCGGCGAGCTCGGCGTCCTCGAAGGTCTTGCCGGTCTCGGAGCAGATCGTTGCGACCACGCGGTCGGCGTTGTCCATCACCCACTTCTGAGCGCGCAGCAGCACGCGGGCACGGCCATCAAAGCCGTAGGCCTCCCACTCGGGCTGCGCGGCCCGGCCGCGGGCTGCCATCTCGGCGACCTGCTCGGCCGAGAGATCCGGGACGGTGCCGACGATCTCGCCGGTCGCGGGGTTCTCGACGGGGATTCCCCCGGCGTCCTGGATGATCCCGTTGCGCTCAGGTGCCTCTTGCTCGACGGTCGCCATAAGACTCTCCCCTACTCGTTTCGCTCGCTGGCTCGCTCACCCCGTATCGGACCTGGCCGAGCCGAGATGCCCCGAACGGGGTATGCGAAAAGGTTACTCCGACCGGGTCCTCGGCGGTGGTGTGTCCAGCGCGGTCAGTCGGAGAGCTCGATCGAGGCGATCCCGATCGGCTCGGTGGGGCGGTCGCCGCCGTCCGTGGGGACGGCCTCGAGAGAGTCGACCACGTCCATTCCCTCGGTGACCTGACCGAAGACGGTGTGCTTCCCGTCGAGCCAGCCGGCGGCGGGGACGGTGACGATGAAGAACTGCGACCCGTTCGTGTTGGGGCCGGCGTTTGCCATGGCCAGGGCTCCGCGAACGACCTTGTGGTCGTTGAACTCGTCCTCGAACGTGTAGCCGGGGCCACCCGTTCCGGTGCCCTGCGGGCAGCCGCCCTGGATCATGAAGTCTTTGATGACGCGGTGGAAGATCAGGCCGTCGTAGAAGCCTTCACCGGCGAGCTTGCGGAAGTTCTCGACCGTTTTGGGAGCGTCCTCGTCGAACAGCTCGAAGACGATGGGGCCGTTGGTTGTCTGCATCGTGGCGGTGGACATGCGCCTACTTTACCCCGACGCGCTCGAGGCTGAGCTCCTGCCCGTGGACCGGCTTGCCGTGCATCGCCTCGATGACCCGCTCGGCCTCGCCCTCGGGGACGGCCAGGAAGGAGAAGCGGTCCAGCACCATCACGTCGCGGACGGCCTCGCCGTCGAGACCGGCCGAGGAGGTGACCGCCGAGACGATGTCCGCAACGCTGAGACCTGCCGCGCGGCCACCGCCGAGGACCAGCTTCGCGTAGGGCTCGGCCTTGTCCTTCCGGGTGATCTGCGGCTTTGAGTGGCGTTTGGGGCGCTCCTTGACCGGCGTGGGCGACGCCTGGGCGCCCTTCTCCCATTTGGCGACCTCGGTGCCGATGTGCTTTTCGATCGCCAGCAGCTCGCGCTGCTGGCGGTCCTCGACGAAGGTGATCGCACGTCCCGAGCGCCCGACGCGGCCGGTGCGCCCGATTCGGTGGACGTAGGTGTCCGGCGAGGTGGGGACGTCGTAGTTGATGACGTGCGTGACCGTCGAGATGTCCAGTCCGCGGGCGGCGACGTCGGTAGCGACCAGGATCGGCACCCGGCCGCCCTTGAAGGCGAGCATCACGCCGTCCCGTGAGCCCTGGGACATGTCGCCGTGCAGGGCCCTGACGTTCATGCCGCGATCCTTGAGCGTCCGGAACAGCTGGTCGGCGCGGATCTTGGTGCGGACGAAGACGATCGCCTGATCGGGTTTCTCGGCGCTCAGGACCTCGACCAGCATCTCGGGCTTGTGCTTGGTCTCGACAGGCAGCTGGAACTGGGCCACGGTGTCGATCGTCAGCGTGGCAGCCTCGACCTTGATGACCGACGGCTCGTACATGTAGCGGTCGGCCAGTTTGCGGATCGGCGGGGGCATGGTCGCCGAGAAGAGAGCCGTCTGACGGCTCGAGGGGGTCAGCGAGAGGATCTTCTCGACGTCCTCGAGGAAGCCCAGGTCGAGCATCTCGTCGGCCTCGTCGAGGACGACGAAGCGGCAGTCGGTGAGCATCAGCGAGTGGCGCGAGATGAGATCCAGGACCCGGCCGACCGTGCCGACGACAACATGGCCACCCGCGCGGAGCTGCGCCTGCTGGGTGCGGATGGGCGCTCCACCGAACACGGCCACGACGTCGATGCCTCCCTGGGCGCCGTAGGTGCGCAGGGCCTGGGTCACCTGGATGCAGAGCTCTCGGGTCGGGGTCAGGACGAGGGCCTGGACCGTTTTCTCCGAGGCGTCGATGTATTCCATGATGGGCAGCCCGAAGGCGGCCGTCTTCCCGGTTCCCGTCTGCGCCTGGCCGATCACGTCGCGGCCCTGGAGCAGCGAGGGGATCGCCTCTTCCTGGATCGGGCTGGGCGACTCGTAGCCGACGTCCTTCAGGGCCTGGAGGGTGGACTCGGACAGCCCGAGATCTGCGAATGACTTGCTCATGTTCAGACGGTCGGGTCGAGCAGAAGCTTGCCTGTCGTGCGCCGCGCCCGCAGGTCTATCTGCGCCTGCGGGGCCTCCTCGAGCGGGTAGGTCTGGCCCACGATCGCTCTCAGGTCCCCTCTGGAGACGGCTTCGAACAGTCCCGACAGAGCGTCGGCGAAGGCGCCGGGCCGCTCGAGCAGGTGGAAGAGGTAGAAGCCCACCACGGCGCGCGAATGGCGCAGGAGCGAGCCGGTCCTGACGGTGTTGGCTTCGCTGGTGGCGATTCCGTTGACGACGATCCGCCCGAACGGCGCGAGGGCCCGGTAGGAGGCGTCGAAGACCGCCCCGCCGGCCGAGTCGAGGACCACGTCGATCTCGCGGCCTCCGTTCGCTTCGACGAGCCGCTCGGTCAGGCCGTCGGCGTCGCCGGCGAGGGCGATGTCGGCGCCGAGCTCCATGGCAAGTTCGCGCTTCTCGGGGCTCGAGGCCGTGGCGATGACCCGTCCGGCGCCGAAGGACCGGGCGAGCTGGGTCGCCAGCGTCCCCACCCCGCCGGCGGCCGAGTGGATCACGATGCTCTCCCCCTCGCCGAGGCGGGCGGCCGTCCGCAGGAGG
>Ga0265327_10004805_pt1 | contig 11729 bp, 11 predicted proteins | sample 41621metaG_FD_202089 | JGI IMG/M metagenome (GOLD analysis project Ga0265327, IMG submission 202089) | Rhizosphere microbial communities from Carex aquatilis grown in University of Washington, Seatle, WA, United States - 4-16-21 metaG | ecosystem: Host-associated > Plants > Roots > Rhizosphere...
AAATAATCACACAGATCAGCAGAATTTTTGTAGGGGTTTTATTTATCATTTCTGGATTTATTAAAGCAAACGATACACTAGGTTTTTCTTACAAACTCGAAGAGTATTTTGAAATCTTTCAAAAAGAATTTCCTCTCCCAAAATTTCTATTCATCGATTGGATGAGTTTCTCGCATCATGCTGAAGCGATGAGTATGTTCATTTGTATCTTTGAAATTATGGTGGGTGTTGCCTTATTAATAGGAGCTTATTCAAGACTAAATGCCTGGCTCCTTATACTGATGATGGTTTTCTTTACTATCCTTACAGGATATTCTGCCATTACACATAAAGTAACTGATTGCGGATGTTTTGGCGATGCCATAAAATTCACTCCTTTTCAATCTTTTATGAAAGATGTTCTCTTGCTTACTTTAAGCATGATTATTTTTGTCGGTCAAAAACATATCAAATCAATCTTTAACAATAAAACCATTCAGAGTCTTGCACTTTTTGTTGCTCTGATTGTAACAACTTTTTTCACTTTTTACACCTACATGTTTTTACCTAGAATAGACTTTCTCCCATACAAAATAGGAAATAATATTGTTGAGCAAATGACTATTCCTGACGGTGCTTTGCAAGATTCAGTAGCTATGGTTTTTCTTTATGAAAAAGGTGGCAAACAAATAGAAGTTGGAATGAATGATATTGGTAAAGTTGACAGTACGTTTAAATTTATCGACAGAAAAGATAAATTGATCAGAGCTGGATTTAAACCACCTATTCATGATTTCAAATTATATGATTCAGGAGGAATTGAATACACTGATAGTTTATTAAAAGTACCTGATTATAAATTAATACTTGTGCAAAAAAGTATTACCGAATCAAGAAAGAACCTTGAACCTATGATGGCTGAACTTGCCAACGAATGGCAGCATACTGGAAAACAATTCTGGGCATTAACAGCAAGTCCTCTAAATGAAGTAGAACTCTATAGACACCAATATCAATTAGCCTATCCGTACTATAATATGGATGTAACACCTCTAAAATCTATGGTTCGCAGCAATCCTGGTTTATTATTAATGAAAGGGAATGTTGTCATAAAAAAATGGAGTGCCTATAACTTTCCTACCTATAGTATTGTGTTAAAATACATGAAGTAATTTTTTCATTAAAAAAATTTGACAACTTCAAATCTCAAACTTCAAACCTCGCTCAGCAGAAAGACTCCTGAAAGAATTTTCCTTATTGGAATGATGGGCGCGGGAAAATCTACAAAAGGGAAAAAAATTGCTCATCTATTAGGATTCTCATTTATTGACCTAGACGAAGAAATAGAAAAGTATCTCGATAAAAATATTGCAAAAATATTTGAGGAAGATGGAGAAGAATATTTCAGAAAAACCGAATCGCTAGTATTACAATTGATGAAAAATGAAAAAGTAGTTATCGCCACAGGTGGTGGAACTCCATGCTACTATAATAATATGCAATACATTAAAAACTCTGGTATCAGCATTTATTTAAGAACCAAATCTGGTATGATCTTACAAAGGATTTCGAGGAATCCTGAAAAAAGACCTTCTCTAAAGGGATTAAATAATGCCGAAATGAAAGTGTTTATTGAAGAGAAAATAGCAGAAAGAGAACCCTTCTACTTGCAATCAGACTTGGTTTTTGATATCCCAGAAACAACTGTGAAGACAATAGTAAAATCAGTACTTTCGATACAAATATAACAGTCGTTTTCTATTCGAATTTTACCTTAAAGCGCGGCATTGTTGAAAACGTGTGAAAATCTTATTCTAAAAAACTTTAAAAAATCCTTTGTTGTGGCTTGTTTTATCCAATTCAATTATTATGTTTGTTATAGTAATTATCAACCAAATTAATTTAAATAGTATGAACAAATCTAATCTAATCGACAACATCGCAGGTGCTGCGAAAATCACAAAAGTACAAGCTGCTGCAGCTTTAGATTCTTTTATGAGCTCTACACAAACTGCTCTTAAAAAAGGAGACAAAGTTATTTTAGTTGGCTTCGGAACTTTCTCAGTTACTAAACGTGCTGCACGTAAAGGTCGTAATCCTCAAACAGGAAAAGAAATTAACATCCCTGCAAAAAAAGTTGTTAAATTCAAAGCAGGATCAGGCTTACAAGCTAAAGTAAAATAATTTTGCTTTTAAGAAATAAAAAAGCCCACTCAAAATTGAGTGGGCTTTTTTATTTTAATGACATCTCTCATTGTATATATGTTTTTTGAAAACTAAATCGCATTCCGATTGTAATAAGTAATTAGATATGATAAACGTAACCAACGAATTAATATTAAAAGCGCTATCTACTGTTATTGAGCCTGATCTTCACAAGGATCTTGTTACTTTAAATATGATAAAAGATATTGAGATCAACGAAAAGAAGGTTTCATTTAAAGTAGTGCTTACAACACCTGCTTGTCCTTTAAAAGAAAAAATTGAAACCGATTGTATCAATGCGATTCACCAAAATATTTCAACTGAACTGGAAGTGAAAATTGAAATGACTTCAAATGTTACTTCAAATAGATCCGATAAATTAGTGCTGCCTGGAGTGAAAAATATTATTGCTGTGGCTTCCGGAAAAGGTGGTGTTGGAAAATCTACTGTAGCATCAAATTTAGCTTTGTCATTATCTCTTAAAGGTGCAAAAGTTGGATTACTTGATGCAGATATTTATGGACCTTCTGTTCCAATGATGTTTGGCGAAATGAACAGCCAACCTAAAATGCGTGAAGTAGATGGAAAAGAAATGATGGTGCCAATTGAAAAATTTGGAGTAAAATTATTATCCATAGGGTTTTTAATAAAACCTGAACAAGCAGTAGCATGGAGAGGTCCTATGGTCTCATCAGCACTCACACAATTCATTAATGATTGTGATTGGGGTGAACTAGATTATTTAATTCTAGACCTCCCTCCCGGAACAGGAGACATTCATCTTACCATGATTCAAGTTGTTCCAGTTTCAGGAGTAGTGATGGTTACAACTCCACAAGCAGTAGCTTTAGCAGATGCATATAAAGCTGCTACAATGTTTAGCATGACACCAACTAAAGTTCCTATTCTAGGTATCGTTGAAAATATGGCTTACTTCACTCCTGCCGAATTACCTGAAAATAGATATTATATTTTTGGAAAAGGTGGCGGAGAAAAAATGGCGGAAGAGTTAGACGTTCCATTCTTGGGTGCAATCCCTATTTATCAAAGTATTCGTGAGGGAGGTGATTCAGGAGTGCCTGCTGTGCTTGATGAAAACTCACCTGTAAGATTAGCATTTATGAATGTAGTTGAAAGTATTGCACAGCAGGTTGCAATTATTAACTCTACAAAACAAATGGCAACAGTTTAATTTTTTAAATAAAAGAAAAATGGACTCCAATCTAATTGACAGAATAGAAAAAGCATTGAATACCATTCGACCATTTTTACATGCTGATGGAGGTGATGTGGAATTGGTTGAGGTAACTAAAGATTTAGAAGTTCGTTTGAAATTGTTAGGTAATTGCTGCGGCTGTGAAATGAGTAAAATGACCATGAAAGCAGGTGTTGAAATTGGCTTAAAAAATGCAATCCCCGAAATTAGAAGTGTTGTTGCCATCAATTAAATTTATTTCAGCCATTATTTTTTCCGTTTCATCCCAATTTTTTCTTGTTTCATCTTTAAACATATCTATATAGAATAGATGATTTTCATCTTTGCCATCGTAATAATACTCATTCGATGAAAAAATTACTTTTAATCATTACGCTAGCGTGTTCAGCTACATCTCTTTTTGCTCAAGAACTTACACAAACTGTTAGAGGAACCATTATCGATAAAGAATCTCGAACTGCATTAATAGGTGCAGTAATCCAGATCATCAATGGAAAAACTATTGGAGGGATTTCTGATGTTGAAGGAAAATTCAGAATTGCCAATGTCCCTCTTGGAAGAAAAACTATTAAAGTTTCTTACATCGGATACAATGAGGTTGTACTAAATGATATCATCATCAACTCTGCAAAAGAAGTAGTGCTGACTATTGAAATGCAGGAAAAAGTAATGACCTCCAAAGAAGTTATAGTTACTGCTAAATCAAATAAAGCTCAAACAAATAATGATTTGGTTTTGATAAGTGGGAGATCATTTACAATTGACCAATCTAATCGCTATGCAGGGTCATTAATGGATCCATCACGTATGGCTGCAAATTTTGCTGGAGTAGCTGGCGGAGGAAACGACCAAAGAAATGATATTATTATCCGTGGAAATTCTCCTCTTGGATTATTATGGCGATTTGAAGGTGCTGATATTCCCAACCCTAATCATTTTTCAAATCAAGGTGCAAATGGAGGACCAGTAAGTATCTTAAATAATAATACACTCTCCAATTCTGATTTTTTGACTGGAGCATTTCCGGCAGAATATGGAAATGGAAACTCTGGAGTATTTGACCTGAGAATGCGAAATGGGAATAATGAGAAACATGAATTCTTAGGACAGATAGGATTTAATGGAGTAGAATTATTGGCTGAAGGTCCGATAAAGAAAGATGGTGCTTCTTATCTTGTTAGTTATCGATATTCTACTCTTTCACTATTTAGTGCAATGGGGATTAGTTTTGGTGAATCAGGAATTCCATTTTATCAAGATCTTTCATTCAAATTAAATTTACCTAAAACCAATTTCGGCACATTTTCAGTATGGGGGTTAGGAGGATTCAGTTCAACCCAATTAATTAACAGCAATAAAACTGCAGCTGAAAGGGCCAAATTAGTATTCCCTCAAGATGTTGATTTTTCAAGTAAAATGGGTGCTATTGGAGTTACAAATCTTTATCAGTTGAGTAAACAATCGTATATCAAAACAGTTATTAGTGCATCTGGCGAAGGCAATCTTACAAAAGTGGATTCACTCACACCTATTAATGATAAGTTTTTTAGTTTTAACTCAAACTCTTTAAACGGGAAATTAGCTTTACATAGTTTCTATTCCTATAAATTCAATGCACGTCATTCCATAAAATTTGGTGTGATTGGCAGCAGACTTTACAATTCAGAATATGATAGTATTTATGTGAATGCTCTTAATGGATTTAAACAATTACTTAATTTTTCAAACACCACATATCTTGGACAAGCTTATGTAAACTGGAATTACAGGGTTACAAATAATTTCACCTTCAATGCAGGATTGCATTATAATCAATTGTTTCTGAACAACTCAAATTCACTTGAACCACGAGCTAGCATCCGCTGGCAATCGGATAATGGACATATTTTTAGTTTTGGTTATGGCATGCATTCTCAAATACAACCCATGTATTCTTACTTCAATAAAACGTTAGTTGATACTGTGCATAATGGTTATATCACTACAAATAAAAATTTGGAGATGAGTAAAGCAAACCACTTTGTTTTTGGTTACGAAAAAATGTTGAGTAATGAAGTTCGTTTCAAAACTGAAGTATATTATCAATATCTGTTCAACATTCCAATCAATCAAAATCCGGGCATATATTCTAGTGTAAATACCGGTGCAGATTTTATTCCTGCCAGAGTTGATAGTTTAGTAAATAATGGGATAGGACATAACTATGGAATTGAGTTTACGGTGGAAAGATTTTTCAGCAGAGGTTATTACTATCTCTTAACTACATCTTTATATCAATCGGAATATAAAGCAAGTGATGGAGTTTGGAGAAACACAGCATTTAATGGAAATTATGTCTTCAATATACTTGCTGGTAAAGAATGGAAAATTGGTAAAACAGGAACATTGATTGCCAGTTTAAAAGTAACAGATGCAGGAGGAAGAAGGTATATCCCTGTTGATGTGAACGCTTCAAAACTTGCAGGTTTTGCAGTTTTCGACAATGCACATGCCTACCGAAACCGTATGCCTGATTACTTCAGAACGGATATCAGAATATCCTATAAGATCAACGGAAAAAAAGTTACTCAGGAATGGGCATTGGATATTCAAAATGTATTCAATACTCAAAATATATATACTCAACAATTCAATCCTCAAACCGGAAATATGGAAAATATTTATCAGATAGGAATTTTTCCAGTACCATTGTATAGGATTTATTTTTAAGAGTAAATTCCTTTTAAAAATGGGAAACAGATTTTTTAATAAAAGGGACATTTTAGTTCGGCATGGTATCATTTTTATCATGTCACTCTTCTTTGCTTACCTTAGTCTTTTCCAAGGAATAGAAGACAGTGAATCAATAATTTTTATTCACTCTTTTCTTATGAATTTTATTTACATCTCCATCATTTGGAATGTAAATCTTTTGTTCATGTTTCTATTTGATAAAAAATTTGAATGGAACGAACACTTGCGATTCAAAATTTTTGTTAATGCCGTAGTAGCATTTTTTTTACCCATTTTCGTTCACATCATTTTCAGTTTATCGGTTTTCCCGTTTTTTAGAGATAATGCTTGTCACCTTGGCACCAAAGAGAATTTATCCTATTTAATCGTTTCAGTTTCTATCACACTCTTGGTAAATAGTATTTTTGTTGCAATGGAGTTTTTTCAGTTTTGGAAAAAATCTTTAATGGAAAAAGAGCAATTAAAACGAGAAAGTATTTCTGCCGAATTTGAAACTTTAAAAAATCAGATCAATCCACATTTTTTATTTAATTCATTAAATACGCTTTCAAGTTTAATAGACGAAAACCCTAAAACAGCCAATGAATTTGTTCAAAAACTTTCGAGTGTTTATCGCTATGTACTTACTCAAAAAGACAAGGAAACAGTTAGCTTAAGGGAAGAATTGAATTTTATCGAATCGTATTTATATTTAAATAAAATCCGTTTTGGAGAAAATCTTTCTTGTAAAATTGATATCCCTGAAATCTTTTTAGAAAAAAAAGTTGCTACACTCACCTTACAAATGCTTATTGAAAATTGCATTAAACATAATGTGATCTCACTCAGTAAACCTTTGCATATTGAAATTGTTATGGATGAAAATAAAGTTGTTGTAAAAAATAATTTACAACCCAAAACTAATTTTAATGAAAGCAATGGAATAGGGTTAAGCAATATCATTCATCGTTATAAATTTTTAAGTACCGGTCAAATTGAGATCATTGAAAATGGGAAAGAGTTCATTGTTAAAATCCCTTTGCTATAAAATGAGAATCCTGATCATAGAAGACGAAACTCCTGCTTTAAACAGAATTAAAAAGCTGGTGATGGAAATTGATTCAAGTACTGAGATTGTTGGTTCTGCAGATAGTATTGAATCGGCTGTTGAATTATTTTCAAAACATATAAATATCGATTTAGCCTTAATGGATATTGAACTTGCTGATGGACAAAGTTTTGAGATTTTCAATCAGATAAAAGTTAATTTCCCCGTAATTTTCACAACTGCATATGACGAATTTGCTTTAAAAGCATTTAAAGTGAATAGTATTGATTATTTATTAAAGCCGATTGATAAAGATGAATTAAAAAAGTCATTTGAAAAATTTAATACCTTCAAACAAGCAGATCCATTTGATGAACGATTAAAAAATTTACTCCAAAATTTACAGGAAGAAAAAGTAAAATATAAAAATAGGTTCCTTGTTAAGGTAGGGCAAAAACTGATTTCCATTTCAGATGAAGACATCGCCTATTTTTACTCCCATGATAAACTGTGTTATGTTCTTACTACATCAAACAATCGCTACGTAGTTGATTACACAATTGAAGAATTAACTAAGATCTTACAACCTGAAAAATTCTTTCCTCTTAATCGCAAAATAATCGCTTCAATTCGATCAATCAATGAGGTTCATACTTATTTCAATGGAAAATTAAAAGTTGATCTCTCACCAAAATTTGAAGAAGAAGTAATAGTAAGTCGAGAAAAATCAGCTGAATTTAAAGAGTGGTTAGGAAGGTAAAAGAATAGAACAATTTCATCAACCTCAATTCATTTCGCATTCAATCTTGAAATATTATTAATAAGAACATTTCTATCAGCACCTGATTTTACCAATAAAAGTGCTTGGCTAAAATGTTCGATTGCTTTTTGTTGATCAATACCAATATATAGATTCCCTAATAATGAATGGTATAAATGATTATCCTCAAGTTTTAACTTTTCTGCTTCGATGATCGCATCCTTTTTTCCATTAGCTTTCGATAATGCATAGGTTCTATTTAATGCTGCGATTGGGGAATATTCTATTTGTAACAACTTATTATAAAGTTGCAAAATATTTTCCCATTTTTCAGTTGTGTCAACTTTTTTTGTATGCCAATAAGCAATAGCTGCTTCAAGATGATATTTTGAAAGGTTGATTCCTGTTGAAGAACGGTTCAAATAGTGCTCTCCTTTTTCAACTAATTTTTTATCCCAAAGATTTTCGTCTTGTTCCTCATATAAAATAATCTCTCCGTTTTTATCTGTTCTTGCTTCAAAACGTGAAGAGTGAAAACACATTAATGATAATAATGCATTTGCAGACGGAGTATCAGTTTGTGAATTCTCAACCAGCATTAAGTTTAATCTCATTGCCTCTAAACATAAGTCTTTGCGCAAACCTGTATTTTTAGAAGAAGAGTAATATCCTTCGCTGAATAATAAATAAAGTGTGGTCAAAACAGTTTCCAATCTTTCACTGATTTCAGACTGAACAGGCAATTCAATTTTCACTTTTTCGGTTCTTAATTTTTCTTTTGCTCGTGCTAATCTCTTATAGATTGTTTCCTTATTTGTTAAAAAAGCATCAGCTATTTCTTCCACACCAAATCCACAAAGAATACTTAAAGATAGACCAATCTGGGCTTCCGTTGAATTGCACGGATGACAAATAGTGAACATCATTTGCAACTGACTATCATTTATATTTTCTTTTGAAAGATCAATTTCCATTTCAGTAATTTTTTCCTGATGAATCTCCGAAACAATTTTATCTTGAAAGATCCTCTCTCTTCTTAAAAAATCAATTGCTTTATTTTTTGAAACTGTGTAAAGCCAAGCTGTGGGATTTTTAGGAAGACCTTTTAAACCCCATGTCTCTGATGCCATGAGAAAAGTATCACTTACTATGTCTTCAGCTATTTCAATATGTTCAACGCCAAAAAGTTTACACAGTACAGAAATTATTTTTCTGTATTCTGTTCTAAACAAATGGGGTATCAGTTCGTCCTTTTGCATTGAAATTGAAAAACCACAAAGTTCACAAATATTTTATTTTACAAAACCTTGTGACTTTGTGGTTAATAAAAATTTTAAACATAAAAATTAATCCATTGGAACTAATTCACGAACTTCCACATTGCCTTCTACAAATAAAATCGGACAGTTTTTAGATAGTTCTGCAGCCTCATCAATAGAATTTGCTTTGATAATAATATAACCTCCAATAGCTTCTTTAGTTTCAACATATGGACCATTGATTACAACATGATTCGACTTTACCACTCTTCCTTCATCTGCTAATCGGTTTCCAGAACTCACTAACTTATTTTGAGCCGCAAGACTTCCCATCCAATCCTGCCATGGTTTCATCATGGATTGCATTTGTTCGGGCGACAATTGATTCTCGTTGCTTACAGCATCTCTTCTAAAGATCAATAAAAATTCTTTCATCTAGTTTAAATTTATTTGTTTGAATGTAATGCAACAGCGTTTCCTTCAGAGTCAATAAACCAAGCCATAAATCCTATCTCATCGCTAATCTTTGTTTTTGGCATCACCACTTTACCTCCAGCTTGTTCTACTTTTGATAATGCATTTGCAAGATCTGGGTTTCCATTGAGATAAATCTTTGCTCCATCAGCACTTGGTTTGTGCATAGGTCCTTGAACCAAGCCTCCTGATACTTTTAAATTCATATCCTCTGATGGGAAAAATGCCATTTGCATCCCCATCATTTCTTGTTTTTGCATTTCAATTCCGAAAATAGTTTCATAGAATTTTTTTGCTCGGTTGATATCTGTTACAGAAATCTCGAACCAATTTAGTGAATTTTCTTTTGAAGTCATTTTTTTAGGGTTTAGATGTTAAAATTATTTTAAATACACCCCAATAACGATTGAACTTTTAAAATTGGACAAATACCTAAAAAAAACATTCATGATCCCTAATTTTATAATTGCTTCCTTAATATAGGATTCTTACAACTCTATTAAATATGAATATTATGATATCATATGAGTTACACCAAATAATAAACAGATATATAAAATAATTATCTAAAAAAAATATTTTATATAAACGGCTGTTTTTCTGATATAAATATTTTACATTGCGATTGTTTTCTCATGAATTTTGATTTCATTTCTTAAACATAAAGCCTCACTATTTCTATTCCTTTTGCTATTAATTTTTAGCAATCAAATACTAGCTTGCACAGGCTTAAGCGTTAGTTTTAGCTTATCATCTACTGGCTGTGGAATTCCTCAATCTATTTCTATTTCTAATTCCTCAACAGGTGCAAATGCATCAACAACTTCCTTTATATGGAAAATAAATGGTGTTAGATTTGATAGCACTTATTCAACAACACCTGGAACATTTTATTCGGCACTCACACCAGGGACTTATATATTTAATGTTATAGCAAAAACTGCAAGTGGGTGTTATGATTCTTCTGTTAATCACACTATAACTGTTACAACAAAGGCTCCTGCAATTTATGATGGTTTAGGAAATCTCGTTTATAACCCAGTATGGACAAATTGTATTATGAATCCATTAGCTTCAAATGCTTATTCAATTGGTATTTCATCAAATGATACATTAAATAATTATACAATTATTTGGGGAGATGCTTAGTCAAATGATACAGGATCTATGCTTCTTGCAGGAAATGTTGTTAACCATACCTACTCTTCACTTGGTGTTTTTAATGTTAGTATTATTACTAAAGATTCAGGTTGTTATGATACTATAACTGGTATAGTAAATAATCTTCGCCCACCAATTCCATCTATTTTAGCTTTAACAGGAGGCACTTATTCTGGATGTGCTCCTTTAACTATTGTGATTAGAGATTCGACATTGTATGCATTACCGGGAACAACAATAAGCTGGGATTTTGGTAATGGAGGAGGTGTATTTTCCCGAAATTATCAGTTGGCAAATGATACAATAAGTTATACTTATCCTTTGTCGAGCGCATTGGCAGCTTGTCCCAAAAATATTACGCTTAAAGTATCAAACGCTTTATGTGGAAGCCCTGTTACAAGCAGTCTATCAGGTTTTGTAAATGTATATAATAAATCTGCTTCTGCCATCCGATCTCCAATCAATTTATGCCTTATTGGACGTAGCTACACTTTTTCAAATATATCTACTAATAATTGTGTAGGAGGAGATAGATATTTATGGGAAACATCTGATAGCACAATTGGATGGACAAGCAGTAAAGGAAATGTTACAATCACATTTTCATCATTTGGTTCTAAATCCATAAAACTAATTGACAGCAATGCTTGTGGACTAGATACTGCTACTGCTACAATTAATATAAACAGGTCGCCATTAGCAGGATTCACAGCAAGCCCAGACCATGGTTGTGAACCTTTATTTGTAAATTTTACAGATACTTCGTTAGGTGTAGGGCTTTCCCATTCTTGGAATTTTGGAGATCCTTTAAGTGGTTCAAATACTTCAACAATTGCAAATCCTACTCACACTTATAATAACCCTGGGACATACACAGTAACACTCACTGTTTCAAATTCATGTGCCCCTAGTTCA
>Ga0265327_10004806_pt1 | contig 11728 bp, 11 predicted proteins | sample 41621metaG_FD_202089 | JGI IMG/M metagenome (GOLD analysis project Ga0265327, IMG submission 202089) | Rhizosphere microbial communities from Carex aquatilis grown in University of Washington, Seatle, WA, United States - 4-16-21 metaG | ecosystem: Host-associated > Plants > Roots > Rhizosphere...
CGAGGGCGCGCCAGCGCGCCGACACGCGGGCCCGGGTGATCGTCGCCGCCGAGGAGTGCTTCGTCGATCGCGGCTACTCCACCACCACGATCGTCGCCATCGCCGAGGCCGCCGACGTCTCGGCGGAAACCGTGTACGCCATCTTCGGCAACAAGCGCGGCCTGCTCCAGGCCGTCATCGAAGCGGCCGTCGCCGGCAACGCCGAGGGCGGCGAGCTCTTCCACGACGATCTGCTCGCACGGATGCGCGCGGAACCTGATCAGCGACGCCGCTTCGCGCTCATCACCGAGACCACACGCGGGCTGCTCGCCCGCACGGCCGCGATCGACGCCGTCGCTCGTGAGGCGGCCGCCTCCGATCCCGAGATCGCCGCCATGCAGCGCGAGCACGATCGGAAGACGCTCAGGGACGTCCGGCGACTGGTCGGGTTGCTCGCGGAAGCCGGTCCGCTGCGCATCTCGGAGGCGGACGCGGCCGACCGGATGTGGGCACTGGCCCAGCACTCCGACTTCTACCACAGCCTCACGACGAGTCGCCGTTGGTCCCACGGGCGCGCGTTCGATGCCGTCGGCGACACGCTCGCCCGGATGCTCTTCGACGACTGAAGCCGGCGGCGCGGCCGGTGGGCGCAGCGCGGTGACGTCTATTCGCTGCGCAAGACCGCCGCCGGTCGGACTCGACGGGCGAGCGCAGCGGGTGCGGCGGCGATGAGGGTGGCCAGAATCGTGATCGCGGGAACGACGAGCGCGATCGCAACCCCCACCCCGCGCACTTCGGGGGAGACGGTCAGCGCACCCGCGAGCGTGTTCCACACCAACCGTCCGGCGATGATGCCGAGCGGGACGCCGACGGCGCATGCGACCAGGCTCGTCGTGAGGGCTTGTGCCATGACCATGGCGGCGAGTTGTCGGCGCACGCATCCGAGGGTGGCGAGCACCGCGAAGTCGTGGCGACGTCGACGTATCGAGTTCGCCATGGTGTACGCCAACGACGAGGCGGCGATGATGCTCATGATGAGCGCGACGACAGCCGGGAGCGAAGTCGCTCGTCCGAAACCGATGACCTCAGTGGGAGGACCTCCTTCGCTGACGGGGAGTGGGGAGACGGCCTTCCGGAGGTTCGCCATGACCGATGCCGAGGGGGCGTGGCGGGTCAGGGTGAACTGGATCTCGACGGCGGGAATGTCGGGCACGAGGAAGCGCAGCGCCGTGAGCGTCATGAGCGCACCCTGGTCCGAGTCGGGTTTGAAGTCACCGTCCCCGGCGAACGCAGCCCGGCCGACGACACGCATCTGCCTGGTGTCTGCGGCCGTTCGGACCGTCACCACTGCGCCGACACGCGTGTGCGTGTCGTCCATGGTCTGCGTTCCGAGGATGATCTCGTCGTCGGCGCGAACCTCTCGGCCCTCCAGCAGAGCCGGTCGAACGCGTCCGCGGATGTTGTCGAACCCTTGCGCGACGACGCCGACGCCATCAACGCTGACGACAGATTGCGCGCCGTTGGCGATGCTCGCGACGTGGGGATTCGCCTTCAGTCCCGCGAGCATCGTGGTGTCGAGTCCAGGGAGACCGGCGGTGGTGATGTCACCGTCTCGGACCCAGCCGTAGAGGCGGGGGGTGGCGAGCAGGTGATCGGTGCTCGCCGCGAACATCACCACCGTGACGACGACCGCGGTCGCGAGGCTGAGCGCGAAGATCGCGGTCCGGGTCGGAACCCGCTCGCGTCCCCGACCGGACCGGATCCCGCGCTCGATGCCGAGCGCGACGGTGACCGGGAGCGCGCGGTGGAACTTCCATCTCCAGACATCCGCACGAGGCCCTGGTTCGGTCTCGATCCGGGTCAGTCGTATCGTCGACACCACTCCGATGCAGATCACGAAGAGCACGATCGCGATGCCTCCGAGCACGAACGCTTGCCAGTCGACCGCGAACCCGGGGTGCGGCTCGGCGTCGCCGGCCACGCCGATCGGCCACAACGGTGACATCGCGAACGCCGTCAGCGCTGCGAGCACGGCGGCGGCGACACCGAGGAGCGCAGCCCGGAGTGCGCCGATGGCGATGAGTTGTCGCCGGGTCGCACCGAGCGCGCGCAACACCGGGAAGTCAGTCGACGCGATCCATGTCTCTCGCGCCAACGCCAGCGCCAGCGAGACTCCGACGGCCAAGCTCACCAGCAACCCGAGGCCCCACAGCACCAGGGCTTGCAGGTGGAGCGGCGGCTGCACCGTCCCGTACTCGAAGTCGCGTGCTCGCGGTCCCGCGGGCGCGCGACCACCATTGACGGCGACGACCTTCGGCCAGAAGGCGGCGGCGTCGACACCACGGCGGAGTCGTACGTGCAGCTGGTCGGTGTGGAACAAGCCGCCGGCGTACGCGTCGGAGAACGCGGGCGTCAGCACCAGTGGCGGCGCACCCGACAGCGGCGGGAAGTCGAATGGTGCGGCCTCGATCCCGACCACCTTGACCGCGACGTTCGGGCCGTCGAAGATCGCTCGAGGATCACTCGCAGACCGTCCAGAGACGTGGTCGGCGAGCGTCGCCGTGAATCTCGCGAAGCGCGACCCGAGCGTCGACTCGTCCTGAAACTGCAAGCGGACCGAATCGCCGACGTGGACGCCGTACCTACGAGCAAATTCGAACCCCACCACCGCCTCATCGACGCGATGTGGATTCGCGCGCCGACCCGCGAGGATCTTCCACCGATCGACGACCTCTCCGAACCGGCCGTCGGCTGGTGCGAGCACCGCCATCTGCGAGGCGTAGATGGTTCGCCCGGACCCGGTTCGTCCATTTGCGACCAAGCTCTTCAACCGCGCCGCCGTCGCCACGCCCGGCAGCCGCGCAATCGCGTCGAGGTCGAGCGGCGGGCCTGCGAAGCCAGTCTCGAAGACGTAGTCGCTCGATGCGTGCGAATCGAGAAATCGCCGGTACGCGGTGTCCGTGCGTCGAGCACCGGCCACCACGGAGACCACCCCACCCAGCGAGAGCCCGAGCAACAGCGACAGAGCCAGCCAAGACCACCGACGAGCGCGGGCCTCCGCGACCAACCGGAACCGGATCGTCTTCACCGATCTGGTGCCCGATGCAGGCCGCGGTCCACGGAGTCACCTGCCTTTCGCTCCATCCGGTCTCCCCCGGGCGTCTTCACACCACCAGCAGGTGTCGTCTCCTCGTCGATGGCGGTCACTTCCGGCGATCGCAGCCTGCCATACAGACGTGTGACCCGTTCCTCACGCCCGTACCGGTGCCTCTGCCGGGTCACACACGCACCCCGACTACACCGTGCGCGTCGCGCAACTGTCGAAGCGTGCAACGCACCCAATGACGATCGTCGACGACGAACTTGTAGCTCCTTGCGGCTGGAACGACGACCGAGAACGAGAACGCGCGCTCCCCGAGACGGGTGAGGCGACCGGGCGCCAACTCCGCGGTCGCCAGAGACACCTCGCGGCCGCCGCGCACATCCACCACCGTTCGTTCCCGCATGGACCGACGTGGCGACACACGCCGCTCCGACGATCGGCCGCTCGTCGCCAGTCGCTCGGCACCGGCTCGGAACCGCGTCGGTGCGCGCGGGCTCTGCACGACCACTCACGAGCGCGCGGACGTCGGCGCACGGGTCAGGGGCCACGATGGGTGCCGCGGAGACCGTCTGGACGTGCCCGACGACGCGTTGCGCACCCGGTGTCGCGACCGCCGGCGAGATGCCGATGAGGCCCACCAGCACGCAGACGACCGGAACGACCATCCGGCGCACGCGTCTGCCCGAGCGACGGGACCCCCCTGCGGGCCGGAACCTCCATCACGCGACCCCGACACCAACCGTGAGTCGTCGCTCGGCTCCCGGACCGCGATCATCTCCAGCTCGAACTCGGCGCCCACAGTGCGGCCCCTCTCGTCGCGGGACCCAGATCCTGAATTCGGTCCTCGCTGAGACGAGCGGACCACGATCACGGCTTCCGCACCATGAGGGCAGCACTCGGACCTGAAGGGGTGCCAACTGCCCCAGACCCTTACGGTTGTGCCCGCTCAGCGCCCTGACTCGGGCATCCTGTGCCTCGGCAGCACCGACGACGGTTCCGCATGACGAGGCACCGACGACGCGGCGCGAGAGTGAACCGCGTGAAGTCGCGTCAGCGGATGTGGATGCCGCTGATGCTGCGGGCGATCACGAGGCGCTGGATCTCGGAGGTGCCTTCGAAGATCGTGTAGATCTTCGCGTCACGGTGCCACCGCTCGACCGGGTACTCCCGCACGTAGCCGTAGCCGCCGAGGATCTGGATCGCCTCCTCGGTGACGCGCACCGCGGTCTCGCCCGCCTTGAGCTTGCTCATCGAGCCCTCGCCGTTCTCGAACGGCTTGCCGGTGGCGCCCATCCACGACGCCCGCCACACCAGCAGGCGCGACGCGTCGATCTCGGTCTTCATGTCGGCGAGCTTGAACGCGATGGCCTGGTTCTCGATGATCGGCCGACCGAACTGCACGCGCTCCTTGGCGTAGTCGAGCGAGTACTCGTACGCGGCGCGCGCGATGCCGATGGCTTGCGCGCCCACGAGGGGGCGGGTCGCCTCGAAGGTCTTGAGCGCGGCCTGACCGCGGCTGCTCGCACCCTGACGCGCACGTGCGAGGCGGTCGTCGAGGCGCTCCTTGCCGCCGAGGAGACAGGAGCCCGGGATGCGCACGTCGTCGAGGATGACCTCGGCGGTGTGGCTGGCGCGGATGCCGTGCTTCTTGAACTTCTGGCCCATGCTCAGCCCCGGCGTGCCCGGCGGCACCACGAAGCTGGCCTGCCCCCGCCCCGCGAGCTCGGGGTCGACCGATGCGACCACCACGTGCACGTCGGCGATGCCGCCGTTGGTGATCCACGTCTTGGTGCCGTTGAGCACCCACTCGTCCTTGGCCTCGTCGTACACGGCGCGGGTGCGCAGTGAGCTGACGTCGCTCCCCGCATCGGGCTCGGTGACGCAGAACGCACCGAGCTGGATCTTCTCGGGCGAGCCGTAGCACTGCGGCACCCACTCGCCGATCTGCTCGGGGGTGCCGTTGGCGATGATCCCGGAGACCGCGAGGGTGCTGCCGAAGATGGCGAGCGTGATCCCGGCGTCACCCCAGCACATCTCCTCGCTCACGATGGGCCAGGTGAGGCCGGTGGGGTCGGCCACCGCGTTGGCGCCGAACTCCATCGAGTAGAGGCCGATCTTGGCCGCCTCCTCGATGATCGGCCAGGGCGTCTCCTCGCGCTCGTCCCATTCGTGGGCGGCGGGACGGACGACGTCCTCGGCGAAGTCGTGGACCCACTTCTGGATCTGGAGCTGGTCCTCGTTGAGCTCGAGCGAGAAATCGGCCACAGCAGGTCTCCTTCGCGGGCACAAGTTACCAGTGGGTAACTTAGCACCCCGACACGCGACGATGCCCGCCGGGTGGGGAAACCGGCGGGCACCGAGGGGAGCGGTTCGGGTCGGGTCAGGCGCTCGCGTGCTGACCGAACTGGCGGTTCATCAGCGCGTCGATCCGGGCCGGGAGCTTGCTCTTGACCGTGTCGGCCCGCTCCTGGGTGATCTTGCCGTCGGTCACCAGCTGGTCGAGCTTGGTGTTCGCAGCCGTGGTCAGCGCGGCGACCACGGTCTGGGGGTCCTTGCCCAGCGACGTGGCGTACTGGCTGATCGTCTGGCCACCCTTCAGCGCGGCCCGGAGGTCCGCGCGGCTGACGCCGAGGGTGTCGGTGATGACCTTCGCCGCACCCCGGCGGACCGCGGCCCGCAGCAGCGGGTGACGCTTGGCGGTCTGCGCCGACGGGTTCTGCGTACCGCTACCCGTGCCGGAGCCGTCGGCGGCGAACGCGACGCCCGCAGTGCCGACGGTGAGGGCGCCAGCGAGCGCGACCCCGGCGACAAGCTTCTTGATCTTCGAGTCCATGGTGCTGCTTCTCCTGGTGCGTGGGCTTTCGGACGACCGAGCCGAGGGGGTTCGGCTCACGTCACTCATGAAACGCCCGCTACGTCAGGGTTTCGTGAAGCCGCGGGCAGCCGCCGACCAAGGGGGCGCGGCGCGACGCCGCGCAGTAGCGTCCGCGGCGATGAGCAGCACGCCCACCGACCACGCCGTCAGCGTCGACCTCGTCGGGCACGTCGCGACGGTCGAGATCCACCGCCCACCGCACAACTGGTTCGACATCGCGGTGATGACCGAGCTCGCCGACTCCATCCTCGGACTCGACGACGACCCCGAGTGCCGCGCCGTGGTGCTGTGCTCCGAGGGCAAGAACTTCTGCGCGGGGGCCGACCTGAAGGGCAGCGACCTCCTCGACGTCACCACCAGCCTCTACGAGCAGGCGGCGCGGCTGTTCTCCAACCGGAAGCCGATCGTCGCCGCGGTGCAGGGCGCTGCGGTCGGTGGTGGGTTGGGTCTCTCGCTCGCGGCCGACTTCCGCGTCGCCTCACCCGAGACCCGGTTCAGCTGCAACTTCGCCAAGCTCGGGTTCCACCAGGGCTTCGGGATCTCGGCCACGCTGCCTGCGGTCGTCGGTCAGCAACACGCGCTCGAGCTCATGTACACCGCGGTCGACGTGCGCGGGGACGAGGCGCTGCGGATCGGGCTCGCCGATCGGCTGGTCGCGGCCGAGGAGCTTCGTGCCGCCGCCCACGCGTTCGCGTCGGAGATCGCGACGTCGGCGCCGCTCGCGCTCCTCGCGATCCGGGAGACCATGCGCGGCAACCTCGCCGCCACGGTGCGGGCCGCGACCGCACGCGAGCACACGGAGCAGCAGCGGCTCCGGGAGACCGACGACTTCCGGGAGGGCGTCGCCGCCCTCGCCGAGCGCCGGCCCCCGAACTTCACGGGGCGGTAGGCCGTGAGCGGCGCGCCGACCGGGATCGACCTGGAGTCGTTCTCGCGCTGGGCCGCGACCGCACTCGCGGGAACCACTCCCCCGTTCACCGCCGAGGTGATCACGGGTGGGCAGTCGAACATCACCGCCCGCGTGCGCGACGCCGCGGGCCGCGAGCTCGTCGTGCGCCGGCCGCCGCTGCACGGCGTGCTGCCCACCGCCCACGACATGGGACGCGAGCACCGCATCATCGCCGCACTCGGACCGACCCCGGTGCCGGTGCCCGAAGCGCTCGCGTACTGCGACGACGCCGACGTGATCGGCGCGCCGTTCTACGTGATGTCGTACGTCGAGGGCATCGTGCTCCACGACGACACCATCGCGGTCGCCGAGCTCGAAGTGCCGGCCCGCGCGCGCAGCGGCGAATCACTGGTCGACGCGCTGGTGGCCCTGCACGCGGTCGACGTCGACGCGGTCGGGCTGGGCGACCTGGCGCGACGCGACGAGCTGGTGGCACGTCAGCTCAAACGGTGGCACGCGCAGTTCGAGGCGTCGAAGACGCGCGAGGTGCCGGCCGTCGACCGCGTCCACGCGCTGCTCGCGTCGCGCATCCCGCCCCAGACCGAGAGCAGCGTCGTGCACGGCGACTTCCGTCTGGGCAACTGCATCGTCGACGACCGCGGTGACGTGCGCGCGGTGCTCGACTGGGAGATCTGCACCCTCGGCGACCCGCGTGCCGACGTGGGCTACGTCCTGGCGACGTGGGCCGAACCCGGCGATCCGCTCCGGGCCGACGACCACAACCCCACGCTCGCTCCCGGCTTCACGACGCGCGACGCGCTGCTGGCGCGCTACGCCGCGCGTTCGGGCCGCGACGTCACCGCGATCCCCTACTTCGTGGCCTTCTCCTTCTGGCGGCTCGCGTGCATCCTCGAAGGCGTCCTCGCCCGCCTCGTCTCGGGTGCGCGCGGCGAAGGCGGCGTCGATCTCGACTACTTCCGGCGACGGGTGGAGAGTTGCGCCCAGCTCGCCGAGGAATACGCTCGCGGTCTCTGATCGACGTCCGAAGGGAGCCCGTCGTGCCCACGCGTGCACCGGACATCACCGTCGCCGGCTACAGCCACGTGGCGATCATGGTCGACGACCTCGACGCTGCATTGGCGTTCTACTGCGACACGCTCGGCTTCTCCGCGCTCCCACGGCCCGACTTCGGCCCCGGCACCGAAGGCGCGTGGCTCCAGCTCGGCACCGCGCAGGTCCACCTCGGCACGGTCGCCGAGATGGGACCCCGGTCGGGGTTCCCGCACCTCGCGCTACACATCCCCGCCGCCGCGTGGGACGAGACCATGGCCGGGATCGAGGCACGCGGCATCGAGTTCCTCCTCCCGCCGAGCGAGCGCCTCGACTTCGGCACGCCCGTGCGCGCCGCGTTCATCCGGGATCCTGCGGGGAACGTGATCGAGCTCACCGACGTCGATCCCACCTGAGCGACGACGTGCCCGTCGCGGCCCGGTGGTCGGATCGGCTGTCGGAGCGAACCCTCCTCACCCTGTTCCTGATCCCGGTCACGGTCCTCGCCGTGGCGGGGATCGTCGCCAACGCGATCCTGCCCACCCTCATCGCAGAGGTGCCGGCGCTGGTCCCGGCGCTCACCACGCGGGCCGACCGGCTGCTGCTCGTGGCGCCGCTGCTCCCCGGTGAGGTCTTCCTCGGCATCGCGCTCGTGCGGGAGCTGATCGGCGACCCGCTCTTCTACCTGTTCGGCCGGCGCTACGGCGACGTCGGCATCCGTTGGCTCGAGCAGCGCTCCGGGCCTGACTCGCGCTGGCTCCGTACCGTCGAGCGCATGTTCCGCCGCGCCGCCTACGTGGTGGTCGCGGTGTGGCCGATCAACATCGTGTGCGTGCTCGCGGGTGCCACCAAGATGCGACCGCTGGCGTTCTTCTCGCTCAACATCACCGGCACCCTCGTGCGGGTCGGGCTCATCTTCGTGATCGGCGAAGTGCTCGCAGACCCGATCCGGTCGATCGTGTCGTTCATCACCGACTACCAGTGGTACCTGACCGCGATCACGTTCACGATCGTCGCGGTCTCGCTCGTCTTCCAGGGACGGCGCGGCCGGGGTGCAGTGGAGTCGGTCGACGAGCTGCAGCAGCAGCTCGCGGACGCCGAAGCCGCCCTCGAGGACGAAGCCACGATCCACGACGCGCCGTGAGCGACGCGGCAGCATCTCGGTGTCCACCCGGCCCCGCTCGGAACATCTACCGACCAGGAAGGGTTCGCCACCCACATGGAACCGCCCTGCTCCCACCTCCACACCATCCGCGACGTGACCCCGAGCGCCGAGGGCTGCGAGGACTGTCTGCGCATCGGCGGCACCTGGGTGCACCTTCGGCTCTGCCTCCAGTGCGGACACGTCGGGTGTTGTGACCAGTCACCCAACAAGCACGCGACCGCGCACTTCCACGCCGACGGGCACCCGCTGATCCAGTCGTTCGAGCCCAACGAGGACTGGATGTACTGCTACGTCGACGACGTGATGATGGAACCGGCCTGACCGGCAGCCAGGATGTGGAGCGCGGGGACGAGCGCGACCGGCGGCGCGCCCCAGCTCAGCAGCCGGCCGGCGAGGGAAGTTAGGGTCACCTAACCCTTCGAGACGCCGACGGCTACTGTCAACCACTGATGGCGGCACCCGGCGACTCGTCTTCGCTCCCCCCCTCGGTCCCCCGCCGTACGTTCCTCGCGGGCGCGGTCGCCACGCTCGGCGTGCTCGCCGCGAGCTGCGGAGGCGGCAGCAGCGGCAGCGACGGCGCGGCCGCCACCACCACCGCCGGTACGGCCGCCACGACCGCACCCACCGCGCCGACGACGCCCGCCACCACCGCGCCCTCGCTGGCCCGGTTCGTGGTGTCCGGTCCCACGACGAAGCCGCGCGTCGCGCTCACGTTCCACACCAACGGAGACCTCGGCCTCGTCGACCAGCTCCTCGACGAGCTCGCGGCGCGCCACGTGAAGATGACGTCGTTCATCGTCGGCAACTGGCTCGAGGCCAACCCCGACATGGCCAAGCGCATCGCCGACGGTGGCCACGAGTTCGCCAACCACACCTACACGCACCCGTCGTTCCTCCAGCTCGGGCGCGACGCCCAGCTCGACGAGATCGTCCGTTGCCGCGACGTGCTCGTGCGCCTGACCGGTGGGCCGGGAGGCGCGTTCCGACCCTCGGGCACCGACGACGGCACGGTGTCGCCCGGCGACCAGGTGCTGTCGGTGGCGGCGGAAGCCGGGTACCAGACCGTGCTCGGCTTCAGCGTGGACCCGCTCGACTACGACGACCCGGGCGCCGACGCGGTCACCCAACGCACGCTCGCGGCGGTGAAGCCCGGCTCGATCGTGAGCCTCCACTTCGGTCACGCGGGCACGGTGGCGGCACTGCCCGGCATCCTCGACGGCCTCGACCAGCGCAACCTGACGCCGGTGACGATCTCGACGCTGTTGGGCTGACTCCAACACCGGGCACCTGGATCCGAAATGGTTCATCAGGTCAAATAACCTGGACGGGTCGCGCCCGAGGAGGCTCCCATGCAGCGCACCGTCATCGAGGGGATCGATCTCAACGACCCCATGCGGTTCAAGAACATGGAACATCACGAGATGTTCCGTCGCCTGCGCGCCGAGGCGCCGATCTACTGGCAGCCCGACGACCTCAAGGGCGGCGGCTACTGGAACGTCGTGAAGCACGCCGACCTCATCGACGTGAACCGCGACACCGCCACCTTCTCGTCGGAGATCGGCGGCACGATGATGATGTCGGGCCAGCGCCCCATCGGGGAAGACCCCGACATGCCGTTCGACACCCGCGGCGTCCTCATGCTCGACATGGACCCGCCGAAGCACACGCGGTACCGGCTGCTGGTGAACAAGGGCTTCACGCCGCGCATGATCGGGCTCATCGAGCAGGCGCTGCAGCGCCGGGCCACCGAGATCGTCGACAGCGTCATCGAGAAGGGCGAGGCCGACTTCGTCGAGGAGATCGCGGCCGAGCTGCCCCTGCAGGCGATCGCCGAGATCATGGGGGTCCCCCAGGAGGACCGCCGCAAGCTGTTCGAGTGGTCGAACCGCATGGTCGGCGCCGGCGACCCCGAGTACCAGAACAACGACCAGCAGGGCGCGTTCGTCGAGCTCTTCGCGTACTCGAACGAGCTCGCCGCCCTGCGGCGCGACGACCCGCGCGACGACATCGTGAGCAAGCTCCTCGGCGCCGAGATCGAGGGCGAGCAGCTCAGCGAGCTCGAGTTCGACATGTTCATGCTCCTCCTGTCGGTCGCGGGGAACGAGACCACCCGCAACGCCACTGCGCACGGCATGCACGCGCTCCTCACCAACCCCGAGCAGTTCGAGCTGCTGAAGAGCGACCCCGACGCGCACATCGCCAACGCGGTCGAGGAGGTCCTCCGGTGGGGTTCCCCGGTGATGTACTTCCGCCGCACGACGACCGCCGAGACCGAGATCCGCGGCCAGGCGATCGACGCCGACGAGCGGGTGCTCATCTGGCACATCTCGGCCAACCGCGACGAGGAGATCTGGGACGACCCGTTCGTCTTCGACATCACGCGCGATCCCAACCCGCACGTCGCGTTCGGCGGCGGCGGCTCGCACTTCTGCCTCGGCGCCAACCTCGCCCGCACCGAGCTGCGGCTCATCCTGGAGGAGCTGGTCCGGCGCGTGCCCGACATGCAACTGGCGGGAGAGCCCGACCGGCTCCTGTCGAACTTCATCGGTGGCATCAAGCACATGCCGGTGACGTGGACGCCCGGCGCGCGCGTGCTCCCCGCTGCGAACGCCTGACGCCGCCTCGCTGCCCTTGACGCCACCCGGCGGCATCCTCTCGGGACCGATC
>Ga0265327_10004807_pt1 | contig 11726 bp, 8 predicted proteins | sample 41621metaG_FD_202089 | JGI IMG/M metagenome (GOLD analysis project Ga0265327, IMG submission 202089) | Rhizosphere microbial communities from Carex aquatilis grown in University of Washington, Seatle, WA, United States - 4-16-21 metaG | ecosystem: Host-associated > Plants > Roots > Rhizosphere >...
GCGATCTTCTCGGCCTCCTCGAGCACCAGCCGGTTCAGGCTGCTTTGCTTCGCCGGGGCGCGCTTGGCGGAAATGCCGCCCAGCCCGGCGAAGAGGCGCTCGTAGAGCGTCGCGAGATCCGGCGCGTGCGCGAGGCTGTCGACGAAATCCTGCTCCTTCAGCAGCCGCGCCAGCGACGCGAGCACCTGCAGGTAGTCGCGCGCCTTCTCCTCGGCGATCAGCATGATGACGAGCTTCACCGGCTCGTTCTCCATCGCGCCGTCGTAGCGGATGCCCTTGTGGCTGCGGCCGACCGCGATGAGGTAACGCCGGCCCATCTTCGCGCGCACGTGCGGCAGCGCGACCCCGAGGCCGAGGTAGGTCGTCATCGTGTTCTCGCGGCGCAGCAGGCCCTTCAGCAGCGCGCCGCGGTCCAGGTCGGGAAAGCGGTCGAGCGTCAGGTTGAGCAGCTCCTCCAGCGCGTCCTCCATGTCGGCGCTGGCGAGGTCAACGACGCGGCTCCGGGTGATGTATTTGTCCAGCCGCACGGGTTGAAAACTCCAAATCTAAAAGGCCAAACGCCAGAAAAAATTCAATTCCGGAAACTTCCCCTCGGCATTCGCCCCCTGCGATTTTTGGGAATTTTGGCCTTTGGTGTTTGGCGTTTGAGCTTTTACGGGAATCACTTTTCCCACTCGAGCGCGCCCTTGCGCACCTCGTAGAAAAGGCCGAGCACGAGCACGCCGAGGAAGAAGAGCATCGGCGTGAGGATGGCGATGTGCCGCGCGAGAAAATCCCGGTAGACAAAGGCCCACGGGATGAGGAACACGACCTCGATGTCGAACAGGATGAACAGCATCGCGGTGACGTAGAACTTGACCGAAAAGCGGGTGTGGGTGCTGCCCTCGGAGGGCACGCCGCACTCGTAGGCGGTGTCCTTGATCGTGTTCGGGCGCGCGCGCTGACCGAAAAGATGACTGGCCGCGATCACCCCGCCGGTGATGAGCACGGCGAGGACGGCCTGCACCAGGAATGGAAGATAGGCGGCGGGAGTCATCACCCCTAGCGTTCTCACCTGGCGCGCCGGTTCAAGTGGAAACTTTCGCGGCTTCTGCAATCCTGTCGCGCTTGCTCCCGCCGGACACTTTTTGTTGGATGCGCCCGTGAGCACCCCGCTGAACGACCAGGCGATCCACGATCTCGAGCGACCGTCCCCCTCCCTGTGGACTTACTACCTGCTGGGCGCGGTGCTGGTTCCGCCGTTGTTCCCGATCGTGGTCCTGCCGCTCTGGTTCCGCTACCACACGATGCGGTACAAGTTCACGAGCGAGGGCATCTCGATGAGCTGGGGCATCCTCTTCCGCCGCGAGGTCATCGTCAATTATGCGCGGATCCAGGATATTCACCTCCGGTCAAACCTCGTGGAGCGGTGGCTGGGCCTGGCCCGCATCCTCGTGCAGACCGCGTCGGGCAGCGCGTCGGCGGAGATGACGATCGAGGGAATCAAGGAATTCGAGGCGCTCCGCGATTTTCTCTATGCCCGGATGCGCGGCGTCCACGACCACGGCCACCCGCCCGCGGTCGGCGCCACGGCCACTCCGCCGCAGTTGGCTCCACGGGCGGAGTCCGCGGGCGCCGGCGACGTGGCGGCCGCCCTGCGCGAGGCCGCGGGCGAGCTTCGCGCCATCCGGGCCGCGCTGGCCCGCAGCGAATCGCCGGCCCGGGAGGACCGCCCCCATGTATGACCGGATGCGCGACCTGCTGTTGCGGTTCCTGAAGGTCCCGCTCGAGCCGCACCCGCCTTTCGGCGACCCGGCGTCGCTTCGCGTGTTTCGGGCCGGGCGCAACTATTTCCGCCTGCGGCTCTTTGGGTGGGGACTCGGGCAGGCGTTTGCCCTCGCGGGCATCATCTTCTGGGCGGCCGTCTTCATCCAATTGGAAACCGCCGCGGCCCGGCAGAAGCAGGCCCGGGCCGTCCAAGCAACCACCAACCCGTCGCCCGCGGCGGCGGCCGCCCCGGTCCCCGGCGGGGCTCCGCCCGGCCAGGCGGCAACGACGCAATCCGTCGCAAAGGCCCGCGCCGAGGCGTGGAATCGGTCCGTTCGCGACGCGATCATTGCCGCCCAGAAACACGGGGCGACCGGAGGCTGGGAGGGCTTCAAGCAGGTGCTGGTGGAATTGGCCCTCGTCCTTCCGCCCTGGGCCTTTCCGCTGATTTGGGGCGTGAAGATCCTCGGCTTCACCATCTACCTCGTGCAGATCCCCATCACGTACGCGGTCCGCCGGCTGGACTATGAGATGCACTGGTACGTCGTGACCGACCGCAGCCTTCGCCTCCGCACCGGGGTCTGGAACGTCCAGGAGCTCACGATGAGTTTCGCCAACCTGCAGCAGGTGGTCGTCACCCAGGGACCGCTGCAGCGGCTGCTGGGACTCGGCGATGTCCGGGTGGAGTCCGCCGGCGGCGCCGGCTCCACGCACCAGCAGGCCAACCGGCTGGATTCGCTTCATTCCGGTCACTTTCACAGCGTCGACAACGCCGCCGAGATTCGGGACCTCATCCTGGAGCGGCTCCGGCGGTTTCGCGAAAGCGGCCTGGGCGACCCGGACGAGGTGCGCCGCGCCATCTCGCAAGCCAGCACCGCACCCGCCCCGTCCGCCGCCGACGCCGATCTCCTCGCCGCCGCCCGCGAATTCCGCGACGAGGCCAGCGCCCTGCGCCGCGCGCTCGGCTGACCGGCGGCGTCCGCGTTTCATTCTCGGCGGGTCCAAGAACCCGAAGATGTTTTCGGCTGGTTTGGGTTGCAGGAGCTTGCGTGCCCCTCGACGGGCTCGGGGCCTGGGGCTTGCCGAACGGGCAAGCAGACCCCTCAGGTCGCGTGTAAACACGCTCCCACCAACTGGGCACGGCGGCTGGTGGCGTTCTGATCAAACGACCCGGAGATTGATCAGGGATTTCTACGGTGGGAGGCGGTGCGACCGGGCTGCAACGGTCTAAAGGCGGTAAAAGTTTCCCGCTGCGGCGGCCGCGATTGAACAATGGCTTGAGGAATGGCCGCCGGCCGCCCAGCATTGTTTGTTCGAGCACCTCCCGCGCACCACTCGACTCCGAGTCCCAACCCGCCCAGCAGTGAAAGCATGCCTCCTATGGCTGACGCTCGCCGCGACCGGGCTCGTCGCGGCGGCCGAGCCGTCGATGCGCGCGCAATTGGCCGAGGAGATTCACAAGCAGGTCGTTTACGCCCCGCCGCCGCCGGTCGGCGAGGCCCCCGCCGCGCTGCCGGCCGGCGACGAAGACGTCGTGGTGCTGGAACCGCTCGTCACCACCACGCGGCTCGACGCCTTCGCGCACAAGATCGACGAGCGCCAGCAGAAGGAAAAGGCCGAGCTGTTCTCGTTGCTCGAGGGCGGGGTGTTCTTCAAGCACGAAGGCAAGTTGATCACCGCCGAAGTGAAGCTGCGTCACGACCCGGAGCACGACGGCTTGTCGGCGCGACATGTCAATTGGGACATCCTCAGCCTGTCGTGGTGAGACGCGCCCCGGCCGTCCCTGAGCGGTATTCGGGCGGGTTTGAGGTGGGCGTCGATGTCCCCTTCGGCGCCAGTTTGGGTGGCTTGTAAACGAGCTCCGACATCAGTCCAGTGCGGCCCGGCGACGGATCGACGGGCTCAACGCCGGCAAGCGCCGGCCCGGCGCGCGCAATGGTGGAGCGCGGCGTCCGGACGCGCTTGGCTGACCGGGTCACGACTGAACTGCCCGAGGCGGGGTTCGGCCCGTGCGACTGGCCGTGTCGACTTCGCTCAAGGCCCCGGGGACAGTCGGGAGGCTCGGGGCCGGCGTCCCCGCCCTCCCCAAAAATCGCGGTGCCCCGCGGGACCGCCTACTGCGGGCCCACCTTGATCCACGGCACCTTGGTGGTGTCGCGGGAGCCGACGCCGAGTTGCGCGGCGAAGTCGAGCATGCGCGCCTCCTCGGTGTCGATCGGGTCGAAGCCGGTCCGCTTGCGGGCGGCGTTGAGGCGGTCGAGCATCAGCGCGTCGAGCACCACCGGGTCGGCGCTCATCCAGAGCCGCGGCTCGGAAACGGTGTAGAGCGAGTTGAAATACGGACCGCCGATGAACTGGTAGAGTTCGAGGCTGGTGATGGTAAGCACCCAGCCCTCGCGCAACTCGGGGATGGCCGCCATCTCGGCCACGGCCGCGGGTGCCGTGGCGGGGCTCTTGAAGAAGCGGAAGGTGTTGCTGGCGTTCCAGAGCGTCGCGTTGACGAGCGCCCCGTTGATGCCGAGCACCGGGTGGTCGGTGTACATCGGCAGGTTGATCCAGAAATCGGCGTCGAGGAAAAGCGGGGTGGCGAGGAAGCTCTTGCGGTCCTCCTCGGTGGTCGTGGTGTTCTTGCCCCGCGCGGCCTGCTCGACCGCCCGGTCGTTCGTGATCGGGTCGAAGCGCGACGGCAGCGGACTGTCGTAAAACCACGACGGGTCGTAGAACTTGCCCGATTCGAGCACATACATCGGGTGGCCGGGGAACGGCGTTTCGCCGGTGGCAAAGGACGGCAGGAAACCGGTCAGCCGCAGCCGCAGCGGATTCAGGCCGACCAGAAAGATCTGCCCCGGCTGGTAGCCGCGGGCCTCGAGCGCGGCGATGACGGCCCGCACGAGCGGGAACGGGGTGGCCAGGCCGGGGCCGGAGTCGGCATAGATCTTCAGGCCGACCTTTTTCTTGGCGCCCGGCACCAGCCGGTGTCCGGTCCGGTGCTCGTACTCGGAGAGCAGCTGCTGGACGGCGTACCGGTAGTCGGCATTGCTGAAATCCCGCATTTGATACTCATAGACGGGCTGACGCTGGACCGGCTCGGCCTTGGCCACCTTGGCGGCGGGCGGGTCGCCCGGTTCGGCCGCGGCGGTTGCGGCCGCGAGCGAGAGGAAAGCCAGCCAGGGGAGTTTCCGAACGGAGGAAAGAATCATGTGGAGGTGGAGACGGCGCGGGAGGGCGGCCCGTTTCGGGAGCCGCGCAAGTTGACAGACCGCAACCCGTGCGAAAAGTTTATTCTTCCCGCATGCGCAACGCAAATTGCGCCGCCCGCCGGATGCCGGGCCCTCGCGGCGGCCGGGGAACGATCCGGTCGCAGCCCGCGCAGGGGAGGCGGCGACCCCCTCCCGGCCTCGCCCGGGACGGGCGTTGCGCGGAGATTTTTCTCGGCGGCGGGGTGAATCCGGCACTAAAGCTTGTTCCCTCCGTGCCCGTCATAAAATCCCGCAGCATCCAGGACCTCAAGCACCGCGTGAACATTCACGACGTGGTGGTCCGTGTCGTGGCCCTGAAGAAGGCGGGCGGGGCGCGCTTCAAGGGCCTGTGCCCGTTCCACAACGAGAAGACGCCCTCGTTCCACGTGTCGGCCGACAAGGGCTTCTACAAGTGCTTCGGCTGCGGCAAGGCGGGCGACATCCTGAACTTCGTGATGGAGACCGAGGGGCTGCAGTTCACCGAGGCGGCCGAGGCCCTGGCCCAGCGCTTCGGCGTCCAACTCGAATACGAGGAGGGCGCGGGGCCCTCGCGCGAGGAGCGTTCGCTCCGCCAGGAGATCTTCGACATCCACGACGTCGCCACCGGTTTTTTCCGGCAGGCCTTCCTGGCCGCCACGCCGCACGGCGAGTTCATCCGCCGGTACTGGACGCAGGACCGCCGGTTCCCGCCGGAGCTGGCGGAAGAGTTCTCGATCGGTTTTGCGCCGCCCGAGGACACGGGGCTCGCCGCCGCGCTGTGGAAGAAGAAGTTCTCGGAGGAGGCGCTGCGGCAGTGCGGGCTTTTCTTCACGCGCGACGGGGCGGTCCTGACGGTGGGCGGAATGCGGCCCCGGTTCCGCGGGCGGCTGATGATTCCCATCCGCGACCACCAGGGGCGCGTGGTGGCGTTCACGGCGCGCCAGCTCGAGCTGACGCCGGCGGATGACCCGGCCCGCGAGGCCAAGTACGTCAACTCACCCGAGACGCCCATTTTCACGAAGAGCAACCTGCTCTTCAACCTCGACCGCGCGCGCACCCACGCCGGCGAGGGCCACCCGTTTGTCCTCGTCGAGGGCCAGCTCGACGCGCTCCGGTGCTGGAGCGTCGGCCTGCGGACCGCAGTCGCGCCGCAGGGCACGTCGATCACCGACGGCCAGTTGCTCCTCCTGCGGCGGTACCACCCGCAGGTGGAATGCTTTTTCGACAGCGACGGCGCGGGCCAGAAGGCCGCGCTGCGGTTTCTGCCGATGGCCCTGAAGGCCGGCCTCGAGGTGCGCTTCCTCGTGCTGGCGGGCGCCGACAAGCTCGACCCGGACCTGCTGTTTCTCGAGCGCGGTCTCGCGGGCTACGACGAGGTGCGCAAGGGCGCGCTCGGCGCGATGGACTTCGCCGTTCGCTCGCTGTTGCCCAACCCCGCCGCCGCGAGCGCGGAACAAAAGGCCCGCACGGCCCGCGCGCTTTTTGAGATTGTCACCCAGGCCGAGTCCGACGTCGCGCGCACGGCGTTCGTCCAGGAAATCGCCGGGCACCTCCGCGTCCCCGCCTCGGCGCTGGAGCACGACCTGCGGGCCTACGTGGCGCGGCAGGCCGGCTCCCGCTATCCCGCCGCGCCGGCCCAAGTGCCGGCGCCCGCGACCGCGCCCATCGGTCCCGACGCGCACCTGAAAGGCTACGAAGAGCACTTTCTTTACCTTTGCCTTCACCACGAGCAGCTCGTGCTGACGCTGAATTCGTACCTCAACCACGAATGGATCGACATTTCCACCACCGCCGGCCGCCTGCTCGACCGCCTGCTATCGGAAGCACAGCACAATGGCTGGCCGGGCCGGGAGAACATCGACCAACTCCTTGAGACGCAGGAGGAAAAGACATTGGTTGCCACCATGCTATTCCAGGCGCCGGCCGACGATGATTTGATCAAGATTGTGAACGAGGGCCTGCTGAATTTGCAGAAGCGGTTTCTGGAGCCGCAGAAGCAGCAAATAGAACTTGAAATAGCCTCGAAAGGCGCGATAGGTGACCCGACCTTGCCCTCACTCTTGAAACAGCGTGCCGAAATCACCAGACAGCTGCTGAATCCGCCCAAGCTCACGCTCGCGTCCTAGGCCGTCCGCCGCCGAGCCGCTTCCGCTGTCTCTCGTCTCAAGTCTGAGTATACTTACATCATGCCGCGCAAACCCAAGCCCGCCGAGTCTCCCGCCAAGTCCCACAAAGCAAAGGAGTCCGCGCCCATCCACAAGGCCGCCGTCCCGACCAACGGCAAGGCCCCCGACAAGCCTGCCGAGAAACATTCGGCGCCACTCAAGGCCGTTCTCGCCGAACTGCCGCCCGCGGCGAAGGCCGGCGCGCCCCTGACCACCGACGCGGCCAAGGAATTCAAGGAAAAGGCACTCGAGACGCTCACCGGCGACCTCAACGAGAAGATCCGCTACCTGATCCGCCTCGCGAAGGAACAGGGCTACCTCACCTACGCCGACATCAACGAGGCCTTGCCCGAGTCGGTCGACAATCCCGAGGACATCGAGAACGTCATTTCCATCCTGCAGAACCTCGAGATCGACATCCTCGATCCGGAGGAGGTCGAGGGCTACAAGCAGCGCCAGGAGGAGGCCGAGGAAGAGGAATCGCGGACGTCGAACAACGACATCCTCGACGACCCGGTCCGGATGTACCTCAAGCAGATGGGCCAGGTCCCGCTGCTCACGCGTGAGCAGGAGGTCGAGATCTCCAAGCGCATCGAGACCGCCGAGATCAACGCGCTCGCCGCGCTGTTCTACATCGGGCCGGTCGGCCGGTTCCTCGCCGACCTCGGCGAGAAGCTCCTGCTTCGCACCGAGCGTTTCGACCGGCTCGTGATCGACAAGAAGATCGAGAGCCGCGAGGCCTATTTCAAGAACCTCGAGAAACTCGTCCACAGCACGCGTGACAACGACGCGGTGGCGACCGAGGCCTGGCAGGATGCGCAGAAGGCGCGCGACGACCGCGCCCGCAAGAACGCCCTCGTGCGCTTCAAGAAGCGCGACAACGTCCTTCGCGCCAACTACGTCAAGTTCTACTTCAAGCTGAAGGTCTTCGAGGACTTCCTCCACGAGTTCAGCCCGAAGATCGAGGAGGTCGAGAAATGTTTCCTCGACCTGCACCGCGCGAAGCATCCGAAGACCAAGCGCGACGCCGCCATCGACGTCCGCGCCGTCAACCACCGCCTCAAGCAGCTCGAGACCGAGCTGCGCATCGCCCCGCCGGCGCTGCTCGACACGCTCAAGACCGCGCGCGGCCACATCCGCGAGGCCCACCGCGCCAAGACCGAGATGGTCGAGGCCAATCTCCGCCTGGTGATCTCGATCGCCAAGAAGTACACGAACCGCGGCCTGTCCTTCCTCGACCTCATCCAGGAGGGCAACATGGGCCTGATGAAGGCGGTCGAGAAATTCGAGTACCGCCGCGGCTACAAGTTCTCCACCTACGCCACCTGGTGGATCCGCCAGGCCATCACCCGCTCGATCGCCGACCAGGCGCGCACCATCCGCATCCCGGTCCACATGATCGAGACGCTGAACAAGGTGATGCAGGTGCAGAAGCAGCTCCTCCAGGAATTCGGCCACGAGCCGACGCCGGAGGAGGTCGCCGAGGAGATGAACCTCCCCGTCGAGCGCGTGCAGCAGATCATGAAGATGGCGCAGCAGCCCATCTCGCTGCAGTCGCCCGTCGGCGACGGCGACGACACCTCGTTCGGCGATTTCATCGAGGACAAGTCGGCGGAGAACCCGTACGACATGACCGCGTTCTCGCTCCTCCGGGAGAAGATCATGGACGTGCTCGACTCCCTGACCGAGCGCGAACGCCGCGTGCTCACGCTGCGTTTCGGCCTCGTCGACGGCTACAGCCGCACGCTCGAGGAGGTCGGCAAGCAGTTCAAGGTCACGCGCGAACGCATCCGGCAGATCGAGGCGAAGGCGCTCCGCAAGATGCGCCATCCGACGCGCATCCGCCAGCTGCACGGCTTCTTCGACGCCGAACAGATCGACAATCCACAGAACCTGCTCAAGAAGCCGCCGGCGATCCCGCCGCACCTCATCAAGCAGGGCGGTCCGCTCGCCGGCCGGATCCCCGGGGCGCCGGTGATCCCCGGTTATCCCTCCTGAGCAGGCTCGCTTTCGGCCTTTACTCACCCGCCGGCCAATCTACCCTCTTTCAACCATGTTGCCGTCTACATACCCGATCGCCGTCTTCGGACTTGGTGGTTCGGAACTCCTGATCATCCTCCTGATTGTCCTGCTGCTCTTTGGCGGCTCGAAGCTGCCGCAACTGGCCAAGGGCCTCGGCGAGTCCATCCGCGAGTTCAAGAAGGCCGCCAAGGAAGACCCGGACGAGAAGAAACCCGGCGACGGTCACGGCAAGAACTGACCGGCGAGCCTTCGATCGACCCAGCAGCCGCGTCTTCCCGACGCGGCTTTTTGCTGGGCATCACCTGGCCGCCACCTCGCCTCCATCGCGCCGCTAAGCCAACCGAGCGGTTCGCCCGGTAGGGGCGCTTGCCCTCAAGCGCCCTCGCCCAGTTGCGCCAGTCACGGGCAGGGGCGATCAAAATTGGTGGCGCGACGACAAGTACCCACCCTACCTGAATCAACGTATTTCAATGCATTGCATCACTCAATTGCCCAGCACTTCTTCACCCCGCAGTGCCCGCCCGCGTACATCTATTCCATGTGCCGCCTCCCACGATTCCCGACGGATGCTGGTTCTTTTTCACCATTTGTTGCGCACAACGCGGCTCCAACCAGTTGTGCCTTGCGGGGGTCAGCCGGGCGCTTCTCGAAAATGGCGCCTTGTATCATCGCCAGGAGACGTGGGCACTGCATCTTCTGCTCCTCATGCCCGACCACCTTCATGCAATTGTCGGATTCCCCCGTGGCACCGGAATCTCGGAAACGGTTCGCAACTGGAAAAGACTCGCCACTCGTCGGGCCGGTGTCGCCTGGCAGAGGAATTTCTTCGATCACCGGCTGCGCGCCGGTGAAGGACTGCCGCAAAAGGCCACCTATATCCGGCAGAACCCGGTCCGTGCCGGATTGGTAGCCAACGCGGACGATTGGCCTCACTTCATCGACGCACATTCGCTTGGGAGCCGTTGAGGGCAACGGCCCCTACCTATTTGAAGCGACTTGCCCGTCACTCGTTCCCGCCCCGTGTTGTCTTCAATGCTCCCCTTCACGCCCTGACTTGAAATCGTCGCGCCGTTGAATCGCCAGTAGCGACTTTCCTCCAGCGGTCGGTCTCAAATCACCCCCGCCTCAGCCCCCGTTCGCCCAAGCCCGGAACGCCGCGATCTGGTCCGGGCTGCCCATCACGAGCATGTCGTCGCCGCCCAGCAGCTTTTCCGTGCCGCGCGGGTTGAGGATGCGCAGGCCGCCGCGATGGATGCCGGCGAGCTGCACGCCGCACCGGCGCGACGGCGCCAGTTCGGCCAGCGTCTGGCCCGCCAGCGGCGAACCCTCCGGCAGCGTGATCGTCTGCATCCGCACCTCGTCGAAGTTCGAGGCCTTCACCGCGCCCGTAACGCGCCCGAGGAAGTCCTTGCCGGCGCGCGTCTGGGCGGGGTCGCCGAGCAGCAGCACCTTGTCGCGAGGATACAGCGCCGTGTCCGGCGGCGGGTTGCCGATCAGCACGCCCTGCCGCTCGATGCCGGCGACAACGCATCCGAAGTCCGTGCGCAGGCCGAGATCGCCGAGCCGCCGCCCGCGGCAGTCCGCGAGGTCCGGCAGCAGGCACTCGGTCAGCACCAGGTGCCATTCGCCGTGGGAGGCCAGCCAGGGCGTGGCGGTGCCGGAGAGTTTCCGCGAGTCCGCTTCAAACCGCCCGCCCAGCTCGACCTCCAGCATGCTGTGCCAGTAGGTGATCTTCCGGCGGAGAAAAACGAGCGCGCCGGCGCCCAGCCCGACCATCACCAACGGCATCCAGCGGCCCATGCCCTCCACCGGCACCACCGCCCAGAGCCAGATCAGCAGCAAGAGGCCGGCCGCCAGCTTGATCCCCGCCTCCACCACGGGCCGCAGCTTTCCTCCCTGCACATGCCCGGCGGTGCCAACCTCGGACCAGACCATCGCGAGCGTCGAGACATTCCGCCAGATCGCGAGGAGCGGCACCAGCAAACCCAGCGCCAGCGCACTCCAGAAGAGCGCGTGGGGCGCGCCGGGAATCAGCTGCCGGACCGGGGCCAGCTTCTCCACGAGATCGAGCAGCGGCCCGGAAAAAGCCAGCAGCCCGCTGACCAGCAGCATCTCGACCGCCACCTGGGTCAGGCGTTTCCGGCTGAGCTGCCAGAGCACGTTGCGGCGGCGATGCTCGGTCAGCCGCACGATCCAGCCGTGATAGTCCGCGAGCCAGCCGGCCAGCCAGGGCGGAAGTCCCGCCTCGATCCTTTCGCCCAGCACCGGCCCGTTCCGCGTGAGCACGGGCGCGGCCAGCGCCGTGAGCAGGGAGACCCCGACCGCCACCGCCTGAAATTCGGCCGGCAGCACGCCCGCCAGCACGCCGAATTGCGCGATGATGAATGAGAATTCACCGAGGGAAGTGACTGACAGGCCGACCGACACCGCCGGCCGCACCGCGGTGCCCGAAATCAGCAGGCCGGTGGTCAGCGCGAACGACCGGCCGGCCAGCGTGACCACGGTCAGCAGCAGCACCAGCCACCAGAGGTGCGCCGCCGCCCGGGCGTCGACCATCATGCCGATCGCCACAAAG
>Ga0265327_10004808_pt1 | contig 11724 bp, 8 predicted proteins | sample 41621metaG_FD_202089 | JGI IMG/M metagenome (GOLD analysis project Ga0265327, IMG submission 202089) | Rhizosphere microbial communities from Carex aquatilis grown in University of Washington, Seatle, WA, United States - 4-16-21 metaG | ecosystem: Host-associated > Plants > Roots > Rhizosphere >...
GGATAGCACCTGGGCCAAGGTGCAGAGGCGATGCCGCCAAGGTGAGGCCGATGTCTGCGCGGGTTGAGGGGATGCGTCCTGGGGAATCCCCCGGGACGCACGCGCATCGCACTCGGCTGCGAGGGTCCGGATGGTCGGAAAGGCATAGACATCGGGCATGGCCAGCCCCGTGAAGGAAGGCTCCTTCCGGAGTTCCGAGACCATGGCGGCTGCCACCAGCGAGTGACCTCCGAGGTCTCGGAAGAAGTCCTCATCCAGGCCGGGTCTCCGTCCCTGGAAGAGCTGTGTCCAGCAGGTCGTCAGCCGCTGCTCCCGGGGCGAACGTTCGTCGTCCGGGGGCAACTCGGTGGCCCGTGCGGTAGGTTCAGGCAGGTGCTTGCGGTCAACCTTGCCGCTGGCGAGGGCCGGCAACTCATCGATGGCCTCGATGGAGGCCGGCACCATGTAGGACGGCAACCGCTCCCGAAGGCCGCAGAGCAATCGTCCCTCATCCACCGTGCAGCCGGGCCGCGGCACCACGAAGGCCACCAGACGCTCCAGCGCATCGCCCTTCCAGAGTGTGACGGCCGCGGACCGCACAGAGGGATCCAGGCGCAAGGCTGCTTCGATGTCTTCGAGCTCGATGCGGAACCCACGCAGCTTCACCTGCGCATCGATGCGCCCCAGGAACTCCAGATCACCATCTGCGTTGAACCGCACCCGGTCGCCCGTGCGGTAGAGCCGCTGGGTAAAGGGGCCATCGGCATGGGGATTGGGGATGAACTTCTCGGCGGTTAGATCCGGACGGCCGAGGTATCCCGAGGACAGTCCAGCTCCCGACAGGTGCAACTCGCCGGGCACGCCGATGGGACACAGATTCCCGCGCTCATCCAGCACGTAGGTGCGGTCATTGGGCACGGCCTTCCCGATGGTCACGGGTCGCCCAGGGTGAAGCTCTGCCCAGGTGGAGATTACGGTGGCTTCGGTGGGACCGTACGTGTTCATCATGCGCAGACCCGGCCGCCACCAGCGGGACACCAGGTCGGCCGGGCACGCCTCGCCTCCGAGGATGAGCAGGCGCAGTGTGGGCATGGCGTCATCCAGTACGCCCAGCAAGGTGGGCACCGTCGAGAACACCGTGACTCGGGCCTCAGTCAGGCGGCGGCCCAGCTCAGATCCCGAATGCATCAGCACCTTGGTGCCGGCCACGAGGCAGGCGCCGCTGGCCCAAGCCAGCCAGAGCTCCTCCACCGAGGCATCGAACGCCAGCGAGAAACCCTGGAAGACCCGATCCTCAGCCTTCACGCCAAAGAGCTGGGCCTCAGCGCGGACCAGCGTGCAGGCTGCGCGGTGGGTGATGGGCACCCCCTTGGGCGTGCCGGTCGATCCCGAGGTGAAGATGATGTAGGCGAGGTCTTCCGTCCCGATCATCTGCAGGTTTGAGGCAGGTGCACTAGCGCTTTCCTGCTCTGGGAAGGTCGCCAGATCTAAGACCGGACAGGCCAATTTCTCCAGGTTCACCACCGGCCCGAACACGAGGAGCCCATCCATGTCACAGGCTTCGATCACCTGCGCGATCCGTACCAGCGGCAGCCCTGGATCCAGCGGCACGTATGCTGCCCCGGCCTTGAGAATGCCCAGGAGCGCGGCGTAGGCGTGGAACCCTCGCGGTATCCAGTGACCCACCTTGGAACCGGGGCCGTAGCCCAGGGATCTCAGCCGCTGGGCGACAAGGTCCGCCTCAGCCGCGAGTTCGGCATAGGTGGAGACGCGCCCATCCTCCTCCACAGCCGGTCGGGCGGCATGGACCTGCAGCGTCTCCTCGAAAATCTGGGACAGGGTCTCGTCCCGCGTGAGGGCGGGGTCGTGGGGCTGGCCGGACCAGGAGGTCAACAGGAGTGTCTGCTCTTCCTCCGACATCATGGGGATCGAAGCGGGTCGGAGGTTCCTATGCTGCTGGATGCCCTCCAGCAGCATCTGGAAATGGGACTTCAGCCAGCGCCCTGCCCCACCGCCTCCTTCCCATGTGAGGGAGCTCGAGTCCAGCCCCCCGGCTCCGCAGTCGACTTGGGCGCTGAGGGTGGCAGGCGTGGAGGTGCAGCTGCCCTGAATCCGAAATCGGCCACAGCCCGGATAGAGGCCCAGCCACAGCTCGTCGGCCAAGGCCTGAACAGAATCGGTTTCACACGGACGCAAGCGCACGTCTCGAATCACCGCACCTGCTTCCGATTCCAATCGGACCTCAGCCTCCCCGAGGTGAGCCTCTGCCAGCAATGAGAAAGCGGCCAACCCGGCGCGGGAGGAAGGCATGTCGGATGGGTCAAGGAAGGGCATGGGGATCTCGTGGAACGGGTGACCGAACAGCTTCGAATTCTCAAGTATCGAGACCAGGCATCGAAACAGGCCGAGACTCACATCATGAGGGCTAAGACCCGAATGGGGCGCATGTGGTTGAACCATCAGATCAGCACTGCACCAAATGCCTTGGAAAGCCTTGGGAAACAGGGCATCTACAAAAAGGACCTCCTTGGTCACAAACTCACCAAAGTGTGATCCCAGACACGGAGTGGGAGCTTTGGAGTGTGCAGACTTGTCCCTTATCCGCTAGGAATGTCCGTGCACAACCCTTCCTTCCAATCCGATGAAAGCCCCATCACATTCCTCGATCCCGATGGCGATGCCGTACAGGCTCTGACCGCTGAGAACCAGCGCCTGCGCCATAAAGAGGGGTTCTTGAACCGACTGCTCATGGCCATGACACTGCTCACCCGACACCGGTCCCTGGTGTCGGGCAACCTCTCGAATGCACTGCGTGACATCACGCGGATGGCGGCACTATCCATCGAAGTCCAGCGGGCCAGTGTCTGGTTCCTGGATGAGGCCCGCACCACCCTCACCTGCGCGTGCATCTTCGATGGCCTCGAAGGCCTTCACGGCGAAGGGGCTCAGCTGCTGGCTTACCGGTACCCCTCCTACTTCGCCGAGATCGAACGGGGCCGCGTGGTGGCCGCAGAAGATGCCCTGCAGGACCCACGCACGCGGGAATTCGCGCAAGGCTACCTCATCCCTCTGAGCATCACGTCCATGCTCGATGTACCCATCAAAAGCAGTGACAAGCTCCTGGGCGTTGTCTGCCTTGAACACACCGGGCCCAAGCGTGCCTGGCAATCGGAAGAACTCCAGTTCGCGGCCTTCGTCTCCAGCCTAGTGAGCCTTGCCATCGAGGCCTCGGAACAGATCAAAGCGGCCGACACGCCGGACCCGACAGCCTAGAACCACTTGGTTGTGATGCGGATGCCCTCAGCTTCGCGGAGAGTCCTCAGGCGTTGTCTTCGGAGTCCCGGATCGTGTGCCGTCCACTGTAGTCGGGGAACATCGTGTCAACGCAATCCGGGCAGATGCCATGCGAGAAGCCGACCTCTGAGTGCTCGCTGATGTAGTGTTCAAGCTGGTTCCAATAGCCCTTGTCATCGCGGATTTTTTTGCAGCTTGCACAAATGGGGAGCAACCCGGAGAGCTGCTTGACCCGACCGAGGGCTTCGGTGAGCTCGTCATTTCGGTTCCGCAATTCTTCGGTGCGCTCGGTCACCAAGGTTTCGAGATCGGACTTGCTCTGAGCGAGGCTGGCCACGCGCAGGCGGACGATGAGGCGGATGGCGGAGACGGCCGCCAACATCCACAGGCCAGTGGCCCACCAGGTGCGCCACCAACGGGGCTTCACCGTGAAGGACAGGCTGGTCACCGGGCCGAACCCACCATCGGGCTGGGCAGCCCGGGTTTCGAAGCGGTAGCTCCCTCCGGGCAAGGCCTGATATCGCGTCAGCGGAGCATCGAGATCCCGCCAGCCATCTTCCAGCCCCAGCAGACGAACCTGGATTTTGAGCTGCCCTTCGTGCCGGTAGCTGGGCACCGCTACGCGGAAGGCCAGGTTGCTGTCGCCCGCGGCCACGGACCCGAAAGAGGCCGTGGCCGCTTCGATTCGCTGATCGCCCTTCAGGACGTAAAGGATGTGGGGAACGGGAACGGCTGCGGGAGCTTCCGGCGCCCCGACCTCGTAGCGAACCAGGCCGGCGGAGGTCCCGACCCAGATCCGCCCGGGTTCGGCGAGCAGCGCCAACAGGTCACAGTCCTCGCTGATCATGCCTTCCATGCGCCCCACATGGAGGTGGGTATCAAGGCAATCGAAGCCCTGTTCGGTGGTGGCCCAGGTCCGCCCTTGGGAGTCCACTTCCACTGCATAGATCATGTCGGAGTGGATGCCCTGGCCGGCACGCCGGCGGTCCAGGACGGTGACCTGCTCGCCCTCGATGCGGATGCGAAGGAGTCCCTGGGGCTCGCGGGAATGGATCCACGCGCTGCCATCCGGCAGGAAGGCCATGCCATGGAGGCCGAAGGGGAGAATGCCTTCCTTCTCGGTGAACAACCGCCAGAGGCCGGAGGTCTCCCGGACATAAAGCCCCACCGACGTGGCTGCCCACAGTCGGCCGGAGGCATCCTCGCGAATCTTGAAGGCCCCGAGGGTACCGGTAGGGCCCTGCTCAGGACCGACTTCCTGCACGAGCGTACGTTTGCCTGCGTCCCAGCGGAGGATGCCCAGGCGGGAGTGCCCGAGCCAGATCTGACCGCTCCGATCCGCCATGACGGTGTTCACTGCGGTTCCCATGTCGCCCAGTGGCGCCACGCTGGCTTGGGTGCTCCCAGGCGGCAGCCAGAGAGCCGGCCCCGTGGTACCTACCATCCAGAGCACCCCAGAGTGATCCAGGGCAAGGCTCTTTACGCGACGCCCGCCCGTCCCCGGGATTCGGGACACGCCGTCGACCGTCAACCGGACCACGCCATCATCGGTGCCCACAAGGAGCGTCCCCCGGGGCTCGCGGTACATGGCCCACACGATCTCGCCGGAGGGTCCCGCGGTGAGGGGATGGTTCCACACCCGGTTTTCACCTTGCATGCGGGCCAGGGTGGGGCCCACGATCCACAACCCCCCTTCCCGGTCCCGGAATACATTCCGGACCCAGCGCATGGGCAGACCTGCCGAGGCATCCAGGAGACTTGCATGCCCTTCCTGAAGACTGATGGCACCGCCCGTGGTAGGAAGCCAGAGGGAACCGTCGCTGTCTCTGAAGAACGATCCGTAGGGGGTCACCGGGGCGCCCAGGAGCTTGGACTGATCTGTGAATGTTTGCGCGTCGGGCGCTTTCATGACCAGGGCCCGTCCGGTGCAAACCCACAGGTGCCCTGTCCCGTCTTCACCCACCAGGGCCGCACCGTTGGCGGGCAGTCCTTGTTGGGCCTGCCAGGATTCGACCGACCCATCCGGATGGAAGGTGAAGACGCCACGGTCCGTACCGACATGCATGGTGCCTGCCCGTCCGGCCGAGACAGACAGCACTCGCCCCGGGAAGACGTGGGGATGGCGCTGGAAGGAACACTCCTTGGCTTGGATGAAGAGGCCCCGGCCTGTGGCGATCCATAGGCGTCCCGTGGCATCGTGGGCCAGGGACTGGGTTCCGGGATGGGAGGTCACCCCTTCGAACTGGGCTTGTTCAATGACGCCTTGACGAAATCGCACGAGGCCCAGGGCCGATGACACCCAGAGGCCGCCCCCGGGAATGGCCAGCAGGCGATCGATGTTGTCTGAGGGGAGGCCATCCTTGCGGGTCCAGCGGGTGCAGCGGCCGCTCTCGTACCGCAGCAAGCCGCTCTCGGTGCCCAGCCAGATGAAGCCATCGGCATCCTGCGTGATGCTGAGCATGCCGCCGTTGGGAAGGCCCTGATCCGGACCCAAAACGGCGAAGGGCCGATGCCAGCCGTCGCCGGCCATGGCGAAGCCAGCCAGGCTGAAGGCCAAGGCCATGACCGCGATCCGCCACCCCTTCACTGGGACTCCTTCATGCGCATCTCATCGGCGGATCAAACCAAAGGCTGACTCTACAGGGCTATGCCGGGTTCTTCATGGTTAATTCGTGTTGAGCACACGTCGGTACAGGGCTTCATACTGATCCACGATCGGACCTTCGGCGAAGGTACCGAGGGCACGCTCCCGGGCGGCATCCCCCATGGCAAGCCGCAGATCCTCATCCTTCAGCAGCTTCACCGCATCGGCGGCCATGCCATCCACATCACCCAGGGCCTCGAGGTAGCCATCCACGCCATGGCGGACCACCTCTGGGAGCCCGCCCACCCGGCTGGCGATGACCGGCACCCGGTGTCCCATGGCCTCAAGCGCCGCCAGACCGAAGCTCTCCGTGGCGCTGGGCAGCAGGAACAGGTCCGAGCAGGCCAGCACGGTGCCGATGTCCAGCTGCTTGCCAGTAAACCGCACCTCTGAGGCGAACCCCCGGTCCCGGCAGAAGGCTTCGGCCTCCATCCGATCCGGCCCATCGCCCACCATGACCAGGCGCACGGGCACCTCCTGACGCACCCGCTCGAAGATCCGCAGCACGTCCATCACCCGCTTCACGGGGCGGAAGTTGGAGATGTGGGTGAGCACGAAGGCCGCCTTTGGTGCCAGCCAGGCTCGGCAGTCCGGCCGCTCCAAACCGGGGGGCTCGACGAAATTCGGAATCACGTCGATTTCCCGGTCCACACCGAAGGTCCGGACGGTCTCCTGGCGCAGATATTCCGACACCGAGGTGACCCCATCGCTCTCGCGGATGGCCATCTTCACCATGGGCAGGTAGCTGGGATCGCTGCCCACCACGGTAATGTCCGTGCCGTGGAGGGTGGTCACCACCTTCAGCCCGGGAATGGCCATTCGCGCCAGAAGAGCCGCCATGGCGTGGGGAATGGCATAGTGGGCGTGGATGATGTCCAGGTTGTAGTGTTCAGCCACGTCCGCCATCTTCGAGCCCAGGGCGATGGAATAGGGGGCATCCTCGAAAAGGGGGTAAGGACTGGCCCGCACCTCGTGGAAGTTGATGCGGTCCTCGAAGCCCACCAGCCGAGGGGGGAGGCTTGGGCTCAGGATGTGCACCTCGTGCCCCCGGGCGGCCAGGGCCTTGCCCACCTCCGTGGCCACGACGCCCGAGCCGCCGAAGGTGCTGTAACAAGAGATACCAATGCGCATGGATCGAGTCCTCTCCAAGTTATGATGATCAGGTTCCCAGGATCATGCCCATGCCCTTGCTCTTCACCATCGCCTACTATGCCCTCGATGCGATCATCTACCTCCTGTTGGCGGTGGCGATCCTGTCCTGGTTCCCCATCGATCCGCGGAACCGCTGGATCCGGTTGCTGCATACCGTGACCGATCCGATCCTTCACCCCATCCGCGCCATCGTCCCGCCCATCGGCGGGTTCAGCTTCGACATTCTCATTGCCGTGCTTCTGCTCGGCGTCATCCAGCGGGTCTTTCTCAGGGCCCTCGCATCCTGAGCCAGTGAGGCGCGTTCATGAAGTACACCCCGCTTGACATCCAGCGCCGGGAGTTCGAAAAAGTCTTCCGGGGCCTGGAGGAATCCGAGGTCCGAACCTTCCTGCACGAAATCGCAGGCGAGTGGGAGGAACTGCTGGCCGAGAATCAGAAGCTGAAAGAGGAAATCCTGGACAGCCGGGAGCGTCTGCGCCAGTACCAGGATCAAGACCGCATCTTCCGCGAGACCCTCCTGCAGGCGCAGCGCACCCGCGAGGACGTGCTCGATGGCGCGAACCGCGAGAAGGAACTGATCATCCGCGAAGCCCAGTTCAAAGCGGAGGAGATCATCCGCGAAGCGCAACAGCACGTGGTCGAGCTGGATGTGCACCTTCGCAACCTGAAGATGGAGCGCATCAAGTTCCTGCGCGAGGTCGAGTCCCTCATGGACCGCACCCGCCGCCATCTGCAGGAAGAAGCGCCGGACATCTATGTGGCCGCCCAGCCCACGCTGAACTTGGAACGCCTGGACCTCAGCGCCCTGGATGAGCCTGTGCTGCCCCCGCGGCGACCCACCGGTCTCAGCTGATTTTATTCCCGACATCCGGTCGCATTTCCCGCCCGCAAGGAGTCTTCATGTCCCACGCCGTGATTCTCAAGAGCCTGCGCAGCCCCATCGGCAAATTCCAGGGCGCTCTCGCGCCGCTGGCGGCACCTGATCTGGCAGCCCAGGTGATCAAGGCCCTGCTGACAGCTGTGCCCGGCGTCACGCCCACGGAGGCCATCTTCGGCAACGTCGTGGGCGCGGGCGTGGGGCAAGCGCCTGCCCGCCAGGCCGCCCTGCGCGGAGGACTGCCCGCCTCCGTGTCGGCGCTGACCATCAACAAGGTCTGCGGCAGTGGCCTGAAGGCGATCCAGTTGGGGGCCAACGCGGTGCGTCTTGGAGACCATGAGGTTGTCCTGGCCGGGGGCATGGAGTCCATGTCCAATGCACCCTACCTCATGCCCAAGCTGCGTGTGGGCGCCCGCATGGGCCACACGGAAGCCAAGGACGCCATGATCCTCGATGGCCTGTGGTGCGCCATGACCGATCAGCACATGGGCCACACGGGTGAGCTGGTGGCCGACAAATACGGCGTCGGTCGCGAAGCCCAGGATGCCTGGGCGGCAGAGAGCCACCGCAAGGCCGTGGCGGCCATGCAGTCCGGCGCCTTTCAGGCTGAGATCGTCCCCATCGCCGTACCAGGTCGCAAGGGCGACGTCATCGTGAGTGAGGATGAAGGCCCGCGGGCGGATTCCACCGCGGAGTCCCTCGCCAAGTTGCGGCCAGCGTTCAAGAAGGACGGCACCGTCACCGCCGGCAACGCCCCCAGTGTGAATGACGGAGCCGCGGCAGTGCTCGTCAGCACCGAAGCCTATGCCAAGGCCCATGGCCTGCCCATCCAGGCGCGCATCATGGGTACGGCCACGGCTGGCCTGGATCCCGAGTGGGTGCTCATGGCCCCCGTGGAAGCCATCCGCAAGCTGCTCAGCCATGTGGGCTGGAGCGTGGCAGATGTGGACCTTTGGGAGATCAACGAGGCCTTCGCCGTGCAACTGGTGGCCACCCTGAATGAGCTCAAGCTGGAAGCAAGTCGCGTCAATGTTCACGGCGGAGCGGTCGCGCTGGGGCATCCCATTGGGGCCAGCGGCGCGCGCGTCATGGCCACCCTGCTGCATGCGCTCGAGCGACACGGCAAACAGCGCGGCATCGCCGCCCTGTGCCTCGGTGGCGGCAACGCCATCGCCATGGCGGTCGAGCGCGTCTGAGCCGACCCCACCACCAAGAGAAAGGGCCCGGAGATCCGGGCCCTTTCTTCAGGATTGGTGAGATCTAGAAGCTGTAGCGGAGCTGGGCGCCGAAAATGTTGATGTCGGCCTTGATGGTGCCCGTCAGGCTGCCGCGGGTGGCATTGTTGTCATAGGGGCTGGTACCGGCGGAGAGCTGAACCTTGCCGTCGCTGATGAAGAGTCGGCTGTAGCCGATGTCGAGGGTGGTCTTCTTGGAGAACGCGTAGCTGCACCCGAAGGAGGCCCACTTGCGGTCGTTGTCGGGGATGCGGGGCGTGCGGTGGTTGTCGTCCACGGCGCTCTGGTCGAAGGCCGCGCCGGCGCGAACCGTCCATTCCTGGTTCAGCTTCCAGGTGCCACCGACGGAGATGAAGGTCGTGTCTTTCCAGCTCTCATCGGTAATGGAATCGGTGACCTGAGGTGCAGTGTTGCTGGTGAACTTCACGTCGAGGGTCTTGAACTTCGACCAGGAAGTCTGAGCCACTTCGCCCTGGAGGGAGAACGTGGGAGAAACCTTCCAATCGAAACCCAACGAGGCCGTCGAGGGCAGTGGCAGGTCTGCCTGCCCCTTGCCATTGGTGAGGCCGGCGCCCTGCAGGGCCAGCAGGTCCGTGGTGGGAAGGTTCGTGGGATAGGTGAAGGTGGCGTCGCCCTTGAGGGTCATGGTCATGGCGGCGTGATAGGCGAAGCCGAGGCGGAAGTCCTGCGAGGGCTGGTAGGTGAAGCCGGCCTTCCAGCCATAACCCCAGCCGTCACCCTTGAGGCCACCCTGGCCATCCCATGCGCCAGGAGTGGCATAGCCGGGCGTGCCGAAGGTGGCGTTGGGAGCGCCCATGGCCACATTGGCCACGGGGCTGTTCTGGCCGGGGCCGGGAGACACGGTGGAAAGGCCAGCCGCGGCCAGCGCACCACCCACCTTCAGGCCCAGAGCAGAACCGTAGTCCACGGCGTTGGTGAGCTCCGCATTGGCCTTCCGGGCCACGAAGGCCACGCCGAAGGTGAACTGGTCATTCACGCGGTAGGCAATGCTGGGGGCCACGTCGATGGTCTTCAGATCGGACTTCAGGGCGTGATAGCGGCCCACCCAGTTGGAGTCGTACTCGGTGGTGAGGCCGAAGGGCACGTTCACCGAGAGACCCAGCTTCAGGTCCTTGTTCACGCTGTACATGATGTTGAACTCGGGCAGCACCGCCGAGATGGCCGCGTTGCCATGGCTGGTGGGGCCTGAGATCGGGCTCAGGTTGGCCCCGGTGACCGGGGCAGAAAAGAATCCGAGGCCTTGCAGCACGGGGGTGCGGCTGCCCGAGGCGTTCTCGAACTTGGCCCCCAACCCCACGTAGGTGCCACCCAGGGAGAATTGCCAGCCGTCGTACTGGGTCATCACCGCGGGGTTGAAGAAGAGCGCGCTGATGTCGCCACCCCCGGCGCTGATGCCGGCGAAGGCATTGCCCTGGGAGAGCGGGCTCTGCTCGCGGAGCTGGAAGCCGCTGGCCTGCGCCTGGGGCGCGAAGGCACCCGCGGCGACCAACGTCAGGGCGGTGAGGGTGAGGCGAGAACGATGACTCATAGGGGCATAGCTCCTGACCCGGTTTCCCGGGGTGAGTGGCTGTCTCCAGCCGAATACGTAGGGATGATGATGGACCACGATACCAAATCGATACGGTCCTGCAACCACTCCTGAAATCAGGTCATTCGTCAACCATTCACGATTCCATCATCGTGAACGATCCGAGTCGCGAGGATCTCGGTGAATCCGCGTCCGGAAGCCAGTTCCTGAACGAGCGCCGAACCCACGACGGGCGTGGCTCCCAAGGTGCGGATGGCTGAGAGGCTGCGGGCATCGGAGAGCCCGAAGCCGACGGCCAGGGGACGTTCTGTCACCGCCTTCAAGGCCGCGACCCGCTGCGCGATCGGAGCCAGGTCGGTGCCCTGCCCCGTGCCCGTGACGCCCAGCCGCGCCACCACATAGGCGAAGCGCTGCGCGAAGGGCGCCGGCGGACCCGGATCCGGACGCTGCGAGAGAATCTGCCGGGCCCGGTCCAGGCTGGTGGTGGGCGACAGCAGCGGCACCATGGGGAACTCGGTGGCCCGCAAGTCCCGCTCGAATTCCGATTCTTCCCCGAAGGGCAGATCCACGACCAGCAGAGCCTTCACCGGGGTGTTCGTCAGCAGCCGGATCAGCTCGGAAGCGCCGATCTGGAAGAGAGGATTCAGGTAGGTGAACAGGATGATGTCCGGACTGTCCGAGATTCCTCGAAGGGATTCCAGCATGCGAATCGGTGTGGCTCCGCGTGCGATGGCCCGGTGCGCCGCGGCCTGCAACACAGGCCCATCGGCGATGGGATCGGAGTGGGGCAGGCCCACCTCGATGGCCGCCAGACCGAGGGCCTTGGCCTCGGAGAGCAGCCCAGGCAGGCCCTCCAGCGAAGGGTCACCCGCCATGATGAAAGGAAGCAGAGGGTTCACGCTCATCTCAGATCCCCAGACGCGACTGGTAGGTGGAGAGGTCCTTGTCGCCGCGACCGCTGAGGCCCAGCAGCACGGTACCGATGCCTTCGGCG
>Ga0265327_10004809_pt1 | contig 11724 bp, 14 predicted proteins | sample 41621metaG_FD_202089 | JGI IMG/M metagenome (GOLD analysis project Ga0265327, IMG submission 202089) | Rhizosphere microbial communities from Carex aquatilis grown in University of Washington, Seatle, WA, United States - 4-16-21 metaG | ecosystem: Host-associated > Plants > Roots > Rhizosphere...
GCTTCCACGGCTCGCGTGACAAGCGGACGTTCGAGTACGTGGGCGTCAACTCGCGGCTGGACGAGATGCAGGCGGCGATCGTTCGTCTGCTGATGCCTCACGTCGACGGCTGGAACGACGCCCGCCGGGCGGCCGCGGCCCGCTATGCGGAGCTCGGCCTCGGCGAGCGTGTGTCGCTTCCCGCCGAACCGCCCGACCGCCGCCACGTCTACCACCTCTACATCGTCCGCACCGGCCGGCGCGAGCTGCTGCAGCGCTCGCTGAAGGAGGCGGGGGTGGCCAGCGCGGTGTACTACGGCGAGCCGCTGCACCTGCAGCCGGTGTTCGCGCACCTCGGCTACCGCCCGGGCAGCCTGCCCGAGACCGAGCGCGCTGCGGCCGAGGGCCTGGCGCTGCCGATGTTCCCCACGCTGTCCGAGGTGGCGCAGCGCGAGGTGGTCACCGCCGTGCGGGCAGCGGCTCCGCAGGCCGCGTAAAGAGGATCGGTCGACATCTCCCGCGGGCCTGGCCGCTGCGGGAGGCTGTGGTTGGACGCGGTCGGGGTGGCTGCGCCTGTGAACCTGCACCTCGCGGTGCCCGCGTGTCGCGTCAATACGATCCGGTATTGACGCGCCCCGCGTTCAGCGTGAGCCACGGGTTCTCGCCGCCGAGGACACCACGCGAGATGTCGACCAATCCTCTAGTGTCCGGCGCTCGATGCGCGTCTGGGTCGACCTCACCAACTCGCCGCACGTCCCGATCTTCGCCCCGCTGATCCGGCGGATGCACGCGCGTGGGTGGGACGTGGAGGTGACGGCGCGAGCGTTCGCCCAGACGATCCAGCTGCTCGAGCTGCACGGCATCGAGCACACCGTGGTGGGCCACCACGGCGGCGGCGGCAGGCTCGGCAAGGGGCGCGCGGCAGCCGATCGGGTGCACGCAATGCTCCGGTTCGGCCGCAGGTTCACGTTCGATGCCGCGATCGCCCACGGATCGACCGACCTGCCCATGGCCTGCAGAATGCTGGGGATCCCGAACACGACGATGTTCGACTACGAGTTCGCCCGGCTCCAGCACAGCCTCAACTGCCGGCTCGCGAACCGCGTCCTGATCCCTGCGGCGATCCCGGCCGAGCGCGTCGCCGGCTACGGAGCCCGGCCGCCGAAGCTGGTGCGCTACCCGGGGCTGAAGGAGGAGTACTACCTGGCCGACTTCGAGCCCGACCCGGCGGTGCCGGCGTCACTGGGGCTGGACGGCAGCCGGGTGGGGGTGGTGCTGCGTCCGCCGGCCGACGTCGCGCTCTACCACCGGTTCGAGAATCCGCTCTTCGACGAGCTGCTGGGCGACCTCGGGCTCCGCGATGACGTCAGCGCGGTGGTGCTGCCGCGTACACCCGAACAGGCCGAGCGGATCCGTGCCCTCGCGCTGCCCTCGGTGGTCGTGCCCGAGGCGGCGGTCGACGGGCAGAGCCTGGTTGCCGGGGCGGATCTCGTCGTCAGCGCGGGCGGGACGATGAACCGCGAGGCCGTCGTCCTCGGCACTCCGGTCTACACGACGTTTGCCGGCCGCCTCGGCGGTGTGGACGAGCGGCTGATCGCCGACGGCCGGCTGCGGCCGCTGGAGCGCGTCGAGGATCTGGTCCTGGAGCGGCGGCCGGCCGGGGTCTCGACCAGGTTGCGGCGCGATCCGGAGGTGCTGATCGACCTCGCGGTGAACGGCCTCGGTTCAGCCTGAGCTGGGGACGATCCTGATCCCGTAGCTGACGTCGCCGTGCGACCCGTGTGCGTCGACCGACAGGATGCCGCGGCCCGGCACGGTCAGGGTCGGCCGGGGGCTGGCAGCGATGTAGGTCGAATGGCCGCCGTAGTCGACCTCGATTGGCCGGTCGGGCCTGAACCCGAAGCTCACCGTCACGCGATCGCCGGAGTTGGCCCCGAACCTCGGGAGGGCCGGGTACTGCTCCCACCCCACCGAATCCGAGCAGGCGGTACTGCCGCTGGTCCCGTGCATCACCGTCCAGCAGGACGACCCGGTGGCCATCTTGGCTCGCACGCCGCCGGCGGTCAGATACGCGTCCGGAGGCTGCGCCGTCTGTGTCGTGTGATGCGTGGGGTGAGCCGCCGTGTGGCCCGCCGCGTGGCCACAGGCGGTGGCCAGGGCGGTGATGCCGGCGAGTGCCAGGAGCGTTCCCCTCACGTTTGGTTGGACGCTGATGACCCTGCCGAAGTTCCATAAGCTCTGCCTATGCCCGACCTCCGCCACCTGCGCACCTTCGCGGCCGTCGCCGAGCGTGGATCGTTCTCGGCCGCAGCGCAGGCGCTGGGCATCACCCAGCCCGCCGTCAGCCAGCAGATCCAGGCTCTGGAGCGCGAGATCGGCGAACCGCTCATCGACCGCTCGCGCCGCCGCGTCCGGCTGACCGAGCGGGGCGAGGCCGTGCACCGGCACGCCGCGCGGATGCTGGCGCTGGACGAGGAGTTCGCCCGCGAGTTGCGCTCGGAGGACGGAGAGCTCACGGGCTCGCTGGTTGTCGGGTCGAGCACCGGCCTCGGAGAGCATCTGCTGCCGCTGCTGCTGGGCGGGTTCAGGCGGGAACATCGGCAGGTGGCCGTCAGCCTCCGGGTCGAGGCTACGGCAACCGTCATCCAGCGGGTCGCCGACCGCGAGCTGGAGCTGGGCGTGGTCGGCGCGGAGCTGCCGCATCGCTCGCTCGTCTACGAGCCGTTCCTGACCGATCGGATCGTGCTGGCCGTCCCGCCCGGTCATCGGTTCGCCGGGCGCAGCGTCTCGCTGGAGGAGTTGTGCGCCGAGCCGCTGATCGTGATGCAGCAGGGCGCCGGCGTGCGCACCGTGATCGAGGAGGAGCTGCGACGGGCGGGCATCCGGCCGCGCGACCTTCGCGTGGAGATGGAGCTCGGCCTGCAGGAGTCGGCCAAGGCGGCCGTCGAGGCGGGCTACGGCGTGTCGTTCGTCTCCCAGCTCGCTGTCCGCCGCGAGCTCGAGCTGGGGACGCTGGCGACGGCCGAGGTGGCCGGAATCGACCCGGTCCGCGACTTCTCAACGGTTCGGCCCGCCGGACGGCCGCCGGACCGGCTCGCCGAGGCCTTCGTCGCCTGGTGCCGGCCACGACTGGGCACCGGGTGAAAGGTCACCAGAGGCGCCGGTAGGGCTTCTGCGAGGGGGGCAGCCTGACGGCCGCCCCCCTCGACCCACTCCCGGGCGAGATCAGGCCGCGTCGCGGACGTCGCGCGTGCCGTCTTGCCGGGTGGGATCCTCGGTGGCGTAGTACCACGCCAGGAGGCGCTGGATCTCCAGCGGTGAGTGCTCACCAGCGTCGCGGTCGTCTGCGTCCACGGCAAGCGGAGTGGATGGATCGGTACGTTCCATGTGCGGTGACCCCCTTTGGGACTCACCTACTGGATCGGCGATCGGCGTCGTGCGGAAGATCCCTCTTTGCGGTCCCCGGAACACCGAAACCGGTGAAATCCGGGCACCCCAATGGCACGACGCTCAGGTACTCGCGGAGCCGGTCCAGTCTTTCAGATCCGTCCAGTAGCTGGCCGCCAGCGCGTCGGCCAGGCGGGGGTCGGTGTGGTCGCGGTTGAACACGTTGCGCGTCACGTCCGCGCACACCTCGACCTCCGACAGCCTGACCTGCCCGAGATGCACGATCACGTCGTGGGAGAGCTGGAGCTCGTCAGCCGTGTAGTGCTTGAAATTCAGGTCAGGGGCCCGATCCATAAGCTCGGGCCAGTCGGGACAGGATCGGGTCGCCACCGCCGTATCCTATGCCGCTGCTGGCTGCGGGCGGTTCCCACGGTTCCGGCCGCGGATGGCGTCCCAGACCAGCGCCAGGATGACGCCGATGATCAGCCCGGCAAACACCGCGATGATGAACGAGCTCGACTTCTTGGTCGGCGAGACAACGGAGCCGGTCGGGTGCTGGATGAACGCGGCCGACTCGACGTCCGTCGACGTGACCGCGAGCACCTGGTTCTCGGTGAGATCGGTGTTGAGCGCGCCGATCTCGGTGGCCGCCGACGAGATCGCCGACAGCAGGGGGCCGGACGCTGTCGCCTTGTCGAGCGCCGACATCGACGAGCTGTTGATGCGGTCGAGGTTGGCCTGCGCCTCTCGCTGCGCCTTCTCGAGCGCGGCGATCTGCGTCTTGTCAGAGGCGATCTGCGCCTGTAGCAGCTGGGTCTTCTTGGCCTGATACGTGTTGGCGAAGTCGATCAGCGACTGCGCGAGCGAGCCGGCGGCCAGCGTGACCGAGGTGTGGTTGAAGGGGGGGTTGCCCGACCCCCGCACGGTGATGGTCACGTTCGGGGAGCCGGCGGCGCGGACCGCCGTCGCGGCCTGCTGGATGACGACGACGCTGGTGTGGTTGCGCAGCACGTTCGAGGGGATCTTGCTGATCCCGGCCGCCTTGTCGATCGCGGCGTCGGACTTGGTGAAGGTGGTCACCGTCGAGGGGTTGGTGACCACCGTGTTGTTGAGGACTGCGCCGCCTGTGGGCGCCAGCGGCTGTCCCAGGTACACCGTTGCCTGGCCCTGCCACAGGTTGCCCTTCGCCCCGACCGTGTGCAGCGCCACGAGCAGCACTGCGACGACCACACAGGCAACGACTATGTACCATCGGCGGGCGACCTGGGCGGCGTAGCGGGACACGCTCACCTCGCCGCTCTGGGAGCCATCTGGCTGAGACACGGTCGCCAAGCATAGCGATACGCTCCGCGCGATCATGCCGATCAGCATCCGCGCCCGTGCGCCGCTCCGGATCAGTTTCGCCGGGGGTGGTACCGATGTTCCACCATTCCCTGAGCGGGAGGGCGGTCTGGTCCTGAACGCCACCATCGACCGCTACGCCTACGGGCTGCTGCGCCCCCGCCGCGATCGCCGGATCCGCATCGAGTCGGCGGACTTCGGAGTGTCGCTGGACTACTCGGTCGACGAGTCGCCGATGTTCGACGGCAAGCTCGACCTGGTCAAGGCCGCGATCCGCAAGCTGGGCGACCGCTCGTCGCCCGGGTACGACCTGTTCCTTCACTCAAACGCGCCGCCCGGCTCCGGCCTGGGCTCGTCGTCCACGGTTATGGTGACGCTGGTCGGGCTGCTCAAGGAGCATCACGGGCTCGCGCTGACCGAGTACGAGATCGCGCAGCTCTCGCACACGATCGAGCGCACCGACCTCGGTCTGCTGGGCGGGATGCAGGATCAGTACGCGGCGACGTTCGGCGGCTTCAACTTCATCGAGTTCGGGGCCGACCGCGTGATCGTCAACCCGCTGCGGGTGAACGAGGACGTGATCAACGAGCTCGAGCACAACATGCTGCTCTGCTACACCGGAGCGACCCGCCGCTCGGACGGGATCATCGAGGACCAGACGGCCCGGCTGGAGCAGGGGGAGACCGAGACCCTGGAGGGGCTGCGGATGCAGAAGGAGCTCGCCGTCGAGATGAAGAACGCCCTGCTCCGCCGGCAGCTGAACCAGTTCGGCGACCTGCTCGACCACGCCTGGCGCGAGAAGAAGCGGATGTCGCCGAAGATCGCCACCGGCTTCATCGACGAGGCCTACGCCGAGGCCCGCAAGAACGGAGCGCTGGGCGGCAAGGTGACCGGGGCCGGTGGCGGCGGCTACATGCTCTTCTACTGCGCCTTCCAGAAGAAGCACCGGGTCGCCGAGGCGCTGGTGCGGATGGGCGGGAAGGTGACCGAGTTCGCCTTCGAGCAGAAGGGCCTAACCACGTGGAGCATGGACGATGCGTGACCGGGCCGGCCGTCGGCTGTCCGAGCACGCGCGGGTGGCGCAGGCCATGCTCGAGCCCGCCTACGCCGAGGCTGCCGAGCGCTTCGCGCGGGCGATGGTCGGCTGCTTCCAGACCGGCGGCAAGCTGCTGCTGTTCGGTAATGGAGGTAGCGCCGCCGACGCGCAGCACGTGGCCGGCGAGCTGTCCGGTCGCTACCTGTTCGACCGCCACGCGCTGCCCGCGATGGCCCTGGCCGACTCGATCGCCGCCGTCACCGCGATCGGCAACGACTACGGGTTCGACCACGTCTTCGAGCGCCAGCTCCGCGCCTTTGGGCGCAGCGGCGACGTCGCCGTCGGCCTGTCGACCAGCGGCCGCTCGCCCAACGTCCTGGCCGGAGTGCGGGCGGCGCGCGAGCTGGGCATGCTGACGCTTGCGGTGAGCGGCGAGGACGGCGGCCCCCTGGCAGAGCTGGCCGACGACTGCGTGCGCATCCCTGCCGCCGAGACGCCGCAGATTCAGGAGGGCACGATGGTGTTCCTGCACACCGTCTGCGAGCTGGTCGAGCACGAGCTCTTCGGTGGCTGAAGCGGTACGCCCGACGGCGTTCCTCGACCGTGACGGGACGATCAACGAGAAGGCGCCAGGCGGGTCGGGCTCCTATGTCACCTCCTGGGCCGGCTTCCGATTCCTGCCCGGCGCGATCGAGGCGATGGAGCGGCTGCGGGCTGCCGGCTGGCGGATCGTCGTGGTGACCAACCAGCGCGGGATCGCCCTGGGCACGATGACCCGCGAGCAGGTCGACGAGATCCACCGCCGGATGGCCTTGCTCGCGCCCGTCGACGCCGTTTACGTGTGTCCCCACGACGAGGGGGAGTGCGACTGCCGTAAGCCCGATGTTGGGCTGTTCCGCGCCGCCCAGCGCGACGACCCCGGCATCGACTTCGCCCACTCGGTCGTGTTCGGCGACTCTGAGTCCGACATCGAGGCCGGGCGCCGGCTGGGCTGCCGGACGGTGCAGGTCGGCTCACCGCCCCTGCCCACGCTGCTCCGGGCCGTCCACGATCTGCTGGCCGAGCCGAACGCCGCCTGATGCGCGTGATCATCGCCAACCCGCCGGGCTACGGCGGGCCGGACTACGACGACCATCTCTGCCGTGAGCTGGGCGCGCTGGGGGTGGACGTCGAGTTGGTCACCTCGCGGTTCCGGTTCGGCGAGGTGCCCGATCCGGTCGGTTATCGCCGCAAGGAGCTCTTCTACCCGCTCAGCTCGCGCATGTTCCGTCGCTCCCGGCTGCGCGTGCCGCTGAAGGTCGCCGAGCATCCTCTGGGGCTGGCCCGGCTGTGGGCGGAGCCGGCGGACGTCCTGCACGTGCAGTGGATGACGATCCCCGAGCTCGACCGCTGGCTGATGCGCTCGAGGGAGCCGCTGGTGTACACGGCCCACGACATGAGCGATCGCCGCACCGGCGGGCGGGCCGACATGTGGCGGGCCATCTACCGGCGTTTCCGGCGGATCGTGGCCCACAGCGAGTCCGGCCGCGAGGCGCTCGAGCAGTTCGGCGTCGACCCGGCGGCCCTGCGCGTCATTCCCCATCCAATCATCCGCACCGACCCGCCCAGGACGGACGACGGCCACACGCTGCTGTGCTTCGGCCTGATCCGGCCCTACAAGGGCATCGACGACGCGATCGAGGTCACGAAGCGGGTCAGCGGTGCACGGCTGCTCGTGGCAGGCGACCCGATGGAGCCGGTGGAGCGCTACCAGCAGGCGGCGGGCACGCTGGCCGAGTGGCGGCTCGGCTACCTGCCGCAGTCCGAGGTCGACCGCGCGTACGGCGACGCAACGCTCGCGATCTTTCCCTACAAGCCTGGACTCGACCAGTCGGGCACGCTGCTTCGCGCCCTGGGGGCGGGGGTGCCGGCCGTTGCCTACGACGTCGGTGGGCTGGGCGAGAACGTTCGCCGGTTCGAGGCCGGCCGCGTCGTCCCCGCGGGCGACGTGGAGGCGATGGCGGCCGCCGTCGAGGAGCTGCTGGGCGATCCTGCGGCGCTCGAGCATGCCCGGCAGGGCGCGTTGCGTGCAAGAGACACGCTGACGTGGCAGGCTTCCGCCCGCATGCACGTCGATATGTACAGAGAGATTCTCAGCTAGCCGTGGCCCACGCAATCGGCATCCTCGGCGCGGGGCGCCAGGCCCACGAGACGGCGGGCTACTACCTCGAGCACGGCTACGAGGTGCACTTCTTCGTTGCCAATCAAGAGTACATCGAGATCGCCCGCGCCGATTCCGAGCTGGGCGCGCCGGTGCATCTGGCGGCCGACGCGCTCGCGGCGTACCCCGACCTGCCGGTGATGACGGCGGTCGGCTCCTCGCGCATGCGCCGCATGTTCGTGCGCAGCTGGCCGCGTGACCGCTACGACACGCTGATCTCCGAACGGGCGTGGCTGGCCCGCGACGTCGTTGTCGGCAACGGCACCACCATCTGTCCGGGGGCGATGATCAACCGCTTCGCCACGCTGGGCAAGCACGTGCTGGTGAACATCGGCGCCACCATCAGCCACGACGCCCGGATCGCTGACTACGTGACTGTCAGCCCGGGCTGTCACATCGCGGGCAAGGTGTCGATCGGAGAGGGCACGCTGGTTGGCGTCGGGGCGACGGTCTCCGATCACCTCACGATCGGGGCGGGTGCCGTTGTCGGCGCGGGCGCCGCGGTGGTGGACGACGTGCCCGACGGCACCATCGTCGTGGGCGTGCCGGCGCGGCCGGTGCGCACGCTCGACGACTGGATGTAAGCGCAGCTGACACCCGAAGCGCCGCTGGCCGGCAGTTCGGGAGCGAGCTGAATCGACGCCGTGTTCTGAGGTACGCTTGCTACCAGTGGACAGGACGGCTGACCGACTGCTCGTGCGACTGCCGCTGCGGCCCTCCCGGTGGCAGCTGGTCATCGTACTCGGCGGGGCGGCGCTGCTTCTGGCCGGCGCGGGCTACTGGGTCCGTACGACCCAACCACCCGACCCGCTCCGCTCTGGCGTCGGCCTGGGTATCGAGGGCAGCGGTGTCGGAGACGTCCCGATCGGTAAGTCGGTCGCCTTCGTCTGGTACCTCATCGGGCGCAACGCAGGCAGCCACGCCGTCGTCACCAGCGCAACCCTTCCGCACATTCCCGGGCTTCGCCTGCAGCTCCGCACGGTCGCAGGCCGGCCGCATGGTGCCGGCGTGACCGGTCCCCTTGATCAGACCACCGCCGATCCCCAGGGGGTCAGCCTGTCCCAGCTGCGGCCGTTGGTCGGTGCCCCGCTGCGGCTGGCGCCGCCAGAGTTCTCCAGGCCGCTGACAACGGCTCTCACCATTGCGCTGCTCGCGACTCCGACACGACCGGGCTGTTACACCATCAGCGGGCCATTGGCGATCAGCTACAGCACCGGCGACTCCACCTTCAGCCGCTCACTCGACGGCACAGACTCCGTCTCGACGCCGGGCCATGCCTGTCCTGGCGGCTAGCTCCCGCCGAGCCTAGGCCGGGTCGGGCTCGACGTCCTCCATCCAGCCCTCGCTGCGCTCCTCGGTGAAGAACCCCTGGCGGAACAGCACCACGGGCACCGTCTCGAGCAGGATCCGCAGGTCGCCCGCCAGAGTCACCGACCGCACGTAGGAGATGTCGAGCTCGATCAGCTCCGACCGCCGCAGCCTGTTGCGTCCGCGGATCGCCCACAGACAGGTCAGGCCGGGCTTGGCCCGTAGGGTCTCGGCGTAGCGGGTCCGGTAGCGGTCGACGATGTCGCGCGGCTTCGGACGCGGGCCGACCAGTGACATCTGCCCGGCGAGGATGTTCAGTATCTGCGGCAGCTCGTCGAGCGACGTCGAGCGCAGCAGCTTCCCCAGCCGGGTGATCCGGGGGTCGTCCGCCGTCCCCCAATAGCCGTCGCCGTGGTGCTCGGTTCCGGGAGTCATGGTGCGGAACTTGAGGATCGTGAACTCCTCCCCATCCCTGCCCACGCGGGCCTGTCGGAACAGCACCGGGCGGCCCTGGGTGAGCAGGGAGGCCAGCGCGATCCCGCCCATCAGCGGGGCGGCGATGGGCGCTGCGATTGCGACCGCCGCCAGGTCGAGCGTCCGCTTCCCGTGGGGGTCGTATCTCATCCGGCGGTGCGGGTGCCGGCGGCGGCGTCCCAGGTGGCCGGCACGCCGCGGCGCAGGTACCGCACCAGCGAGATGAACGTCGCCCAGGTCACCGCCAGGTAGTACTGGAGCACGTTCAGCACCGGCACCTTCCCGCCCAGCGCGATCGACAGCAGCGCCAGGCCGAGCCCGCCCACCTGCAGCCACAGCGCGACGGCGTAGAGGCCGCCGAAGTGAAGCGCGAGCGGCACGCTGACGGCCAGCAGGATCACGTGCAGCAGGCCGGTCAGGTAGCGCAGGAACCGGTGCGAGACGATCTCCACCGCGTACACCGGCGGGAACGTCCAGAGCTTCCACATGCTGCCGGTGAAGATTGCGAGCCAGCAGTGCTCCAGGAACCGGGACTTGCGCCCGTACTCGTCGCCGATGTTCGTGGTCATGTTCTCGACGCAGCGGGCGGTTGGCTCGTATACCGCCCGGAAACCCTGCTGCACCACGTGGTAGGGGAACGAGATGTCGTGGTCGTCCGCCGGCTGCAGCTCCTTGTAGAGCGACCGCCGGATCGAGTGGATCGCGCCGTTGGACGCCGTCTCGGAATGCACCAGCGACTCGTTGGTGCGCAGCCACATCTCGTAGCGCCAGTAGAGGCCTTCCTGGTTCGTGCCGTCGGCCGGGTTGACCAGCTCGACGCGCCCGGTAACCATGCCGACCTGGGGGTCGGCGTAGGGGCGAACCATGCTCCTCACCGAGTCCGCGTCCCACAGCGTGTTGGCGTCGCCCATGCAGATGATGTCGCCGCTGGTCGCGCGGGCGGCCCGGTCGAGGGCGGGCATCTTGCCGGCGCGCGGGCAGATCAGGAGGCGCACGCCGCGGTCGGCGTAGCGCTCGACGATCTCGTGGGTGGCGTCGCTGGAGGAGTCCGACGCCACCACGATCTCCAGCCGCTCGCGCGGGTAGTCGAGGGCCAGGGTGTTCTCCAGCTTCGCCTCGATCACCGACTGCTCGTTGTAGGCCGGGATCAGGAACGTGACCGTGGGCAGGATGTCGGCGGCGTGCACCGGCCGTGGACGGATCCGGGCGAGCAGGGCGATCGCCAGCGGGTAGCCGGCGTGCGTCCACACGATCGCAGCCAGGCAGGCGAAGAACACGACCTCGAGCACCCCGAACACGCGGTCAGTGTACCGGCCGCGGTGTGGCCAACTGCCCCGCTTCAGGCGGCGAGGAGGTCCTCCGCACACGCGCCGGCGCGAACAGCATCGCGCCCGAGACGGCCAGCGCCGCCACCACGAAGAAGTAGCTGAACTGCATCGTCAGGTAGAAGAAGTTGGCGGCAGCGGTACCCAGCATGGCGGCCAGCAGTCCGTCGCCGATGCGGGCGGCGTCGGGATCGCTGCTGCTCCGGAACGCGAACGCGTTGGCCAGGAGCCACCCGAAGTAGGCGAGGTAGACGGTCAGCCCCACCATCCCGGTCTCGACCAGGGTCGCGATCCAGAAGCTGTGCGGCGAGAAGTTCGCCTGTCCCGTGATCGACTGGTAGAAGACCGCGAACGTGTTGAACCCCATGCCAAACAGCGGGTGCGGGTTCAGCGCGGGTGGCACCAGGCTGTAGAACTGGAAGTGCACCTGCGTTCCATTCCCGCTGAGGTTGACCCGGGCGTTGATCACGGTGTGGATGAAGCCGGAACCGAGGTAGCCGGCAAGCACCGCACAGACAGCGAGCACCACGGTGACGACGATCGTCCGAAGCCGGGGCAGGTACGGGCGGATCAGCGGGAACAGGACGAGCAGCCCGACGATATCGCCGAGGGCCGCGCTGCGCGACAGCGTCAGCACCTGGATCGCAAACAGGAAGGCGAGCACGAGACCGACC
>Ga0265327_10004810_pt1 | contig 11723 bp, 11 predicted proteins | sample 41621metaG_FD_202089 | JGI IMG/M metagenome (GOLD analysis project Ga0265327, IMG submission 202089) | Rhizosphere microbial communities from Carex aquatilis grown in University of Washington, Seatle, WA, United States - 4-16-21 metaG | ecosystem: Host-associated > Plants > Roots > Rhizosphere...
TATCGTCAAGATGCATAGAGCCGTGCTGATTCCCGGCAAACCTCAATTTTGATATGCGGGGGGGGTGACAGTTGGTCGGAACGATTTTGGGCCGGATCCGAGGGTTCCACGGCGACGGTTGGGTCGAGTATTAATCCGCAATGAACGGTGCGGTTTGGACTTGTCTGCGCCGATTTCATACCTAACGCTGTGCCCAGCCCGTTGATGCGTTTGGTTTATAACATTCTGTTCCCGATTTTCTTCGTCCTGAGCGCTCCGTTCTATTTTCTGAAAATGTGGCGGCGCGGAAGTTGGCAAGCCGGTTTCGCTCAACGTTTCGGTATTTACGACCCAAGCCTGCGCACAACCATCGGTAAGCCCTGCATCTGGTTCCACGCCGTCAGCGTCGGCGAAGTCGGCATCTGTGCCCAACTCCTGCGCGAACTCTCGCCAAAACTTCCCAGCTACGAATTCGTCGTCTCCACCACCACCACTACCGGCATGGGCGAATTAAAGCGACTCATGCCGCCCGAAGTCCGCAAAATCTATTATCCGTCCGACTTCTACTTCTCGGTTCGCAACGCATTGAACACGTTTCGACCAAGCGCGTTTGTCCTCGTTGAGGCCGAGCTCTGGCCAAATTTCCTTTGGCAAACAAGCGCCGGCCGGATTCCGATGTTTCTTATCAATGCCCGTTTGTCCGACCGTTCCCTGCGCGGCTACAAACGTTTCAATTTTATCTTCGGCCCCATCTTCGCCGCATTCCGCGCTGTCGGCTGTCAAAGCGAAGCTGACGCAACCCGCTTGAAAGAACTCGGCTTTCCGAAGGAATACGTAAAAGCCGTCGGCAATCTAAAATTCGACGCCGCCAAACCCGGCCCCTCCAAAATCAACGCGGCGAAACTCCTTCAACAAATCGGCATTTCTCAGGATTCAAAAATCCTCGTCGCCGGCAGCACGCACGCGGGAGAAGAAGCCATCCTCGCCGAGACCTTCATCCAGCTACGCGAAAAATTTCCCAACCTGTTCCTCGTTCTGGTCCCGCGCCATTTTGAACGCACCAAACAAGTTTGCGCCGAGTTAGAGCAGCGTAAGGTGCGCTTTATCCTGCGTTCCGAGATCACTCAAGAGACCACTGCGCCGAATCAAAAGCCTGAGTGCCTCCTCGTCAATACCACCGGCGAACTAAAAGCATTCTACGAAGCCGCAACGCTGGTCTTCGTCGGAAAGAGCCTATCCGCGCACGGCGGCCAAAATCCAATTGAACCCGCCGCACTCGGCAAAGCCATCATCACCGGCCCGAACATGGAAAATTTCCGCAGCATCATGGACGCCTTCCGCGCCAACGACGCCATCGTCAAAGCTGAGAATCCTGCAGCGCTACTGCAGCGATGCGCCGAGTTGTTGAGCGATGACGCGCGACGCACTCAGCTTGGCAAGCGCGCCTTACAAGTTGTGGAGGCAAATTCGGGGGCCACAGCACGTACTGTACAGTTGATTAGCACGTCCCTCTGAGCCCATTTTGCTTTGCCTTAGCGACGCGAGTATGGCTCAATAACCTCACGACCCAAACAAAGAGTTACGCCCAGCTCCTATATGAAGGCTTTTCCCACAAACCGTTGGTTCATTTGTTCCACACTATTATTGACAGTAGCTTCTGTTCACGCCGGGAGTTTCTCCACTGACTTCAACTCCGGATTGCCCGCTAACACCGCAGCGTATGGAAATGCGTTCGTGGATTCCACCGGCGGCCCCGATGGCAGCGGCTGTCTGAAACTGACTACTGCAGCCTCCAGCCAATTCGGCACGTTCGTTCTGCCGGATCTCGACAGCGGCAACCGCATCGAGACATTTGTCGCGACTTTCAACGTCCACATGGCAAATGGCACAGCTTCTCCCGCCGATGGATTCAGTTTCAACTTCGGCGTGGCCCCGAATTCCGCGCAGACTCAGTTTGGCGAACAAGGCATCATCAATGGCTACGGCCTTGCGGGAATCTCTGTAGGTTTCGACGCTTACGACAATGGCACCCAGGATGATCAACAAGCGCCGGAAGTGTGCGTGCGCTTCCTGGCTACGGGCGGTGCGGCACAATTGGTGGGGCGACGCAAATTGACGAATCAGTTAAAAACCGGCGCCGGCTATGTCCCCGTAATGATTCGATTGAACGCCGCCGGCACACTCGATGTTTACTTCAATAGCACCGCCTTGTTCACAAACCTCTTCATCGCCGGCACCGGCAGTGGAGGGTGGGTATTCAGTTTTGGTGCACGCACCGGCGGCTCCTATCAAGAGCATTGGATTGACGATTTAAACATAACCACAGTCCAACAGGCAAACACCCGTCGCTACGTGAAGACGTCTGTGCCGCTTTCCGACCCCATCCTGTCGACCGGCACCAACGCGATCTTGCGAATTCCTTTCCAGGACTCGGCCACCTATCCGATCGACATGAACGCCACCGTTCTTTATTTCAACGACGTTCAGGTCCCGATTAACTGGCAATACAACACAAACGCAGGGCAACCTATCCTCAGCCAACCTGTTGTTTATTTCGACCCCGGCGGGCTCCCTCCGGGCTCAGTCAATACAGCAAAGTTGGTATTGGCTGACAGCAGCGGCCAACCGCCCGATACATATTACTGGAATATTAACGTAACAAATGCCCCGCTCTGGACGATTGCACCCGGCGGCCGTTCCTGGTTAAGTCCAACCGGTGAATCGGCCACGCCGACGGTGCGCAGCCTCGCCTACAGCGCTGTTTCGAATCAGCTCTACATTGTGAGCCGGTTCGGAGGCAGTAATCAGATTCACGTTCTCAATGCCAACACCGGCGCTGATCTATATTCGCTTATCACGACCAATATCACCGCGACAGGGAATATCCCTTTGCTCTCGATCGCCGTAGCAGATGATGGCGCGGTCTATGCCTGCAATCAGATAAATAAATCATCAACTGCAAACATGATCATTTATTCCTGGCCTACGCCGGATAGCAGCACACCGCCAACAATCGTTTATTCAGGCATACCGACGACAGGACGTTGCGGCGATACCCTTGCAGCTCGCGGCAGTGGTGCAAGCACGCTGCTCCTTGCCGACGTTCAGGACGTGCCCAACTCATGCTTGTTCTATACCGATTCCAGCATGCAATTCAGCGCCAGCCTGCTGCTTCATACAAATGGAGGAACGGTGATTGGTCGCGAAGTTTGTTTTGGTCCCACCAACACTTATTTTCTTAAGAAAAAATCAGGTGGAACCACCAACCAACCGTTAGTCCAAATGACTGCTTACAACAACACACCAGGCGATCAGGTGTTTAACACGACGGTTGACTCTGTAGGTGATTATCATTACGCACTCGGTGCGATGGGGATTGATTTCAGCAACCACATCGGTGCCGGTATCTACTTCTCTTCGGCCAGCACCAGTTACGATCGCCTTTATATTTACGATATCTCCGACTTCGATCATCCACTTCAGGTCGCGACTTATTATACAAACGTCACCGCCACCGCAAATGGCGGCTCAGAACAGTGCTACAATTTTCCGGTCACACACGTAAACAATCAGCCAAACTCCATCGGCCAGGTTATCATCGGTGGTGGTAAAATATTCGCGATCGACGCCAACAACGGCATCATCGCGGTTCCCGAATTTCCGCCAATCAAAACCGTCGTCGTCGTTCCACCTCCACAAAAAATGTCGGTGGTATCGAGCAACGGCAGCGTCGTCATTTCGTGGCCAATAACTGGTGCTGGAGAAGTTTTGCAGGCTAACCCGACACTTGTGCCCGGCAATTGGGCGAACACTGGTTTGTCGCCTGTAACCTCCAACGGCACAAACAGCGTCACTATAACCCCAAGCGGTGCGAGTTATTATCGCCTCGCTCGGTGACCTGATTTGCAATTTAAGAAGAACCCTGACACTTTGATTTAAACTATGTCCAGTATCGGCAAATTAATGAAACAAGCTGCACGCATGCAGCAGCAGATGCAGCAAATCCAGGCGGACCTCGCCGCGCGCAAAGTCGAAGCGACCAGTGGCGGCGGCGCTGTCAAGGTCGTCGCGACATGCGACGGTGCTCTTGCGTCCATCAAGATTGATCCACAGGCGCTTAATGCGAGTGACGCTCAGTTGCTCGAGGACATGATTCTGGCCGCAGCGAACCAGGCGTTGGGTCAAGCAAAGGAAATATCCACGGCGGAAATGGGTAAAGCCACCTCTGGTTTCAATCTTCCAGGACTGACTTGATGGCTGCGCTGCCCGACGCCATCACAAACCTGGTTGCCGCACTCGGAAAACTTCCCGGCATAGGCCCGCGTTCCGCCGAACGTCTCGCTTTACACCTCGTCCAAAGCGAGAGCTCGTCTGTTCGCGACCTTGCGAACATGCTGGTGCAAGCGCGAGAGAAGGTGAAGCTCTGCTCAATTTGCGGCGCTCTCACCGAACAGGATCCATGCAGCGTCTGTTCAAACGCGAGACGTGACAGTTCGATCGTTTGCATTGTGGAAAGACCGACGGATATTCTGAGCATTGAAAAAATGGCGGGGTTTCGCGGCAAGTATCACGTCCTTGGCGGAAAAATTTCTCCGTTAAATGGCATCGAACCCGAAGACCTGCGAATCACCGAATTGGAACAAAGGATGACTCGGGAACCAATCAAAGAATTAATCCTGGCCCTAAGCACCGATGTGGAAGGCGACGCGACAAGTTTCTATCTCGCCAAGCGTTGGCGCGACAAAGGCATTAAGGTTTCGCGCATTGCTTACGGGTTGCCTGCCGGCAGCGGTTTGGAATTTGCGGACGAGATTACATTGAGTCGCGCGCTGGAAGGCAGACGGCCCATCGATCAACTGTGAGTATGCCAGTTCCGTCCGCTGTTGTTTTCGATTTAGGCAAGGTCCTGGTGGATTTTGACTACGGCATCGCCGCCGCCAAAATCGCCAAAGGCTGCGGCATGGAGTCGACTGCCGTTAAAAAGTTCATCGACCATTCCCCGTTACTCTACCGGTTCGAAACTGGTTTAATTACCAACGAGCAATTCTATCAGGAGGTTTGTTCACACACCGGCTTCAGTGATTCCTTCGACACATTCTCTGGATTTTTTGCGGACATCTTTTGGGAGATCGAACCAATGATTGCCTGGAACGCAACGCTCCGCCGCAAGGGCATTCCGACCTACATCTTTTCCAATACCAACGGTATTGCTATTTCCCACATTCGCGAACGCTTTCCGTTTTTCGCCAATTTTAACGGACACATCTTGTCCTATGAAGACGGTTGCATGAAACCGGACGCGCCTATTTATGAAGTGGTGGAAAAGCGCACAGGCCACAAGGGCACAGAGATTTTCTACCTGGACGACCGACCCGAAAATATCGAAGGGGGGCTCAAACGCGGTTGGCAGGCGCATGTTCATTCTGATCCGCAGGAAACTTTTGCAGTGGCAAAAAAACTCGGCCTCCCGCTCACCTAATTTCTCCTTCCGTCTTTCGGCAACATAGATAGGATTTGCCCGTGCGAGCCATCATTATAGCAGCAGGTCGTGGAAGGCGTTTGATGCCGACGACGGCTGATTCTCCAAAATGTTTTGCCGAGGTCAAAGGCAAGCGGTTGCTGGACTGGTCGCTTCAAGCGTTTGCCGCCAACGGGATTAAAGACATTTGTTTCATCGGCGGATACCAGCTCGAAAAAGTCCGTCGTGATTATCCGCATTTCACATTCCGCGTTAACGACAATTGGGAGAACAACAACATCATGGCCTCGCTCATGTACGCCGAGGATTTGATGAACGAACCGTTCATCTGCAGCTACGCGGATGTTCTTTATACTGCAGATGTTGTCGCGCGGTTATTGAAGGGCAAAGGCGATATTGTTCTCTCGGTTGATACCAAGTGGCTGGACCGATACGTTCATCGCACTATGCATCCGCCCACAGATGCGGAGAAAGTTACTGCTACGAATGGACACGTCACTCGGGTTCATCGCGGTATTTCGACAGAGGAAGCGTACGGAGAATACACAGGCCTGGCGAAGTTTTCAGTCGCGGGTGCGGAATCGCTCCGCAAACTTTATCACCAGCGTCGGGCGCAGTTTTCTGGAAAGCCATATCGCGAAGCCTCCGTTTTCGAAAAAGCCTATCTCATCCATTTAATGCAGGACATGATCGAAAACGGTCAGACGATGGCTCATGCAGACACACCAGGGAATTATATGGAAGTTGATACGCAACAGGACTTTGAGCTCGCTAAACAAAACTGGCAAGGATAACCCATGGCAAAAATACTTTTCCCAACTTCAGTTGTCGGCTCGATGCCGCGCTCGGCGTTTGTTCTCGATTTGATTAACGACAAACCACCGCTTTCACCCGAGCGCTACGAGAAGGAGATGGATGCAGCCATCCGTTATATCGTCGCCTTGCAAGAGCATGCCGGTTTGGACGTAGTGACCGATGGTGAGTGGCGGCGCAAATCGTATATCGGCGTGATCGCCGAATTAGCGCACGGGTTCCAACTAGGTTACAACCCAGAAGACGGCCGGCCCTGGACGGTCGTGGTCGAAAAACTCGCGGCAAAAAAGCCAGGCTTCATCGCCAACGAAATCACGTTCCTCAAAAAAATCACTGACCGGAAAATTAAGGCAACGTTGCCGTCCCCTGCTCTTCTTGGCGAACGGATGTGGCATCCGGAGAAATCCAAAAAGGCGTATCCGAACCGTGATGATTTTGTTCGCGATTGCGTACCCGTGTTGCATCGCGAATTGGAATTGATCAAACAAGCCGGCGCCGATATCGCGCAAATAGACGATCCGCACCTGTGTTTGTTCGTGGACCCAAACGTGCGCGCGCAATATTCGAATGCAGACGCCGCCGCAGATTTTACCGTCGACATGGTGAATCAGGTCGTCGAGGGCGTGAAAAATATCAAGTTGGCAGTGCATCTGTGCCGGCGCGCTGGCGCCCGTGTTCGCGGCGAAGCGCAATTTCAAGGCGGTTACGACCCCATTCTTCCGCAACTAAATCGGCTCAAGGTAAATCATCTCACGATGGAATTCACCGCGCCAGGGGCTGGGGATATGGCGGTGTTTAAAAAGCTGCGCGAAGATTTGGAAATCGGCTTGGGCTGCGTCAGCGTTGCGCCGGGACAGGTGGATTCGACTGAAACAATTGTTAAACGCGTTCAACAAGCTCTGCAATTTCTCGCGCCGGAACGAATCACCTTGAATCCGGATTGCGGATTCGCTCCAGGTTCAGGCGCGGTGGTCAGCATGGACGAAGCTTACCAAAAGCTTCGCAACGAAGTGGCGGCGGCAGAATTGTTACGCGCCAAATACGGCTAGGCCGCCGCTTGTTTTGCCTGCACGGCTCTGGCCATTGCGCTCACGGATTGGAGCGTATCCTTTGCTTTTGCAGCGTCCGGAATTTTCAGGCCGAAGTTTTTGTCGAGCGCAACGACGAGTTGAAGCGCGTCGACTGAATCAAGGCCTAGGCTTCCCGGGCCGAATAACGGCTGGTCGTCACCGATTTCGGCAGGAGAAACTTTCAGCATCAAATTTTCGACCATGATCGTTTTGATTTGTTGTCGCAGTTCAGCTTCGTTCATTCAGATTAATCCTCCATCAATTTTCAAAACCGCACCAGTCACATAATTAGCGTCGTTACTGGCAAAAAAGAGTATTGCGCCGGTTATATCTTCCGGCCTGGCAAGGCGGCGCATGGGGATACGTTGGCGAATGGCCTCGAGTTCCTGCGCGGCGATGCCGTTGAGCGCTTCAGTTTCAACGTAACCCGGACAAATCGCGTTAACGGTAATACCAATGCGGGCGACTTCCTTGGCCAGAGATTGTGTCAACGCGACAACGCCGGCTTTCGCGGCGGCGTAATTGGTTTGACCAGCTGGAGCGACGATCGCACTCAAGGAAGCGATATTGATGATACGACCGCGGCGTTGGCCGATCATCGTCGGCAAGACAGCCTGGCAGCCGTGGAAAACTGAGTCGAGGTTGGCGTCGAGCACTGTGGTCCAGGACTCCTGCGACATCGTCGCCAAAAGGCTGTCATCGTGACGACCGGCGTTATTGACCAGAACGTCAATGGTTCTGCTGCGCTCAGTGATCACTGCAACGCACTTTTTCCAGGCATCCGGTTTAGTGACGTCGAGTGTTGCACAAGCACACCGATTGGGAAACTCGGCTGCGACCTGGTCGGCATGCTCGCGTCGTTCGCGGACGGTGAGCCAGACGAAATCCTCCGGGTGGCGGCTCAGGAACGAGCGTGCCATTTCTGCGCCGAGGCGACCGTTGCCGCCGGTGATGATAATGGTGCGTTGCGACATCTATTTACTTTTCGCGAAGCATGCGCCGACGGCTTGATGGAGACAACCACTGATGCTCACGAGGGCACTTCTCGCGACGTTTTGTTTGAGAGCGTCGACGGAGGCGACGCATTGCCAGGCAGAACCGGCCATCATTCCTTCACCAAGAATTGTTTTGGGAGAAAGACGTGCGTTCGACCAATCGCTCCACGTGGCGTTTTCTGGAGCATCGTAATTTTCGATTCCAACACGGCTATCGCACAACAAAGCGGCGTTGCCAACTTGTATCAAATCGGCGCGAACGCTTTTTGTTGCCTCGATCTTTTGCGATTTGTTTGAATAGAAATGTGGATCGCTGACAGCGGTAAGTTCAACTGCGTCGTCGGTTACGGACCGATTCGACAAGTAAAGCGCACCGGCTCCTTCGCTACATATCACGTGCGGTGAAAATAAATGAAACGCGTCGAGAATAGGCCAATCGATTTCTTCGGAACCAACGACTACGCAACCGTCAACGAGATCCTTTTCGAGCCAATCAGCTGCGAGGGCCAATCCTTCAAGAAAACCGCTGCTGTCTCCAAGCAAAGTGTAGTTGATAGCGGGACTCGGTAGCACCGCGGCGACGTGACTGCTGGGAGCGTTGAACACCGTTTCGGCAAAGACAAGCGGGCTGGCTGTGGACGGGTCGTGCCATGCTTCATGGTAGAAGCGTCGGGTGAATTGAACGCAACCGGCGAGCACGCATAGAACGATTCCGATGCGGTCGGTTTTAGGATCCGCCTTGGCATCGGCGATTGCTTGCAAGGTGGCGCTGGCGGCGAAGCTGGTAATGGGCGTGGTGCGGCGAAGTCGTGCATTGGCAAAAACTGCGGGGACAGGATTTGGCGGAGGCACGCGACGACACGCCAGGGGCTGAGCCCATCCAGGGCGCTGAACGCAGGCATTCGGCGGAAGTTGATTACTTTGCACAGCGTCGCGCAATGCTTCGACACTCCAGCCGACCGGGGAAACTGCGCCGATGCCATTTACAAACACGCGCTTCATATCGCCCTCCGGAAAATCACGCTGGCATTTGCGCCGCCGAATCCGAACGAGTTACTGAGTACGTAATTGAGCTGCGCGTCGGTAGGTTTGAGAACTAACGGAAATTTGCAGGCGACGTCGGCGGATTGCGTGCCGCACATTGGCGGAAGCCATTGGCCTTGCAGGGCCATTAGACAAACGGCGGCTTCAACTGCGCCGGCAGCGCCAAGGAGATGGCCTATGCTGGCTTTGGTCGAACTCACATAAACGCGCGATGCGGAGTCTCCTGCCCAACGCGAAATCGCGGCAGCTTCGGCGGCATCGTTCAATGAAGTTCCGGTGCCGTGCGCGTTGATGTAACCAATCTGTTCCGGCTTGAGTCCGGCGGAGGCGCAGGCAGCAGACATTGAGGCCAATGCGGCATTGCCGTCGGGTTGGGGTTGAGTGAGATGATGGCAGTCGGTCGCTGCACCGTAGCCGACGATTTCACCGATTGGTTTTGCACCACGCGCTTGAGCGTGTTCAGCCGATTCGAAAACAAAGACTGCAGCACCTTCACCCAAAGCTAAACCGTCGCGATGCGCATCGAAAGGCCGACATTGTGTGGGCGACAACGCCTGAAGCGAATCGAAGCCGCCAAAGACCATTTCGCAAAGCGCATCATAACCACCGGTCACGACGACATCGGCTCGGCGATTGCGCACCATTTCGAATGCGTGGCCAACTGCATTTGATCCGGAGGCGCAAGCGTTCGCGATCGTGATGACTTGACCGCTGATACCCAGCGCTTCGGCTAGACCGGCGATTTGGGATTGAGCGAGATATTGCAGAACTTTAGTCGCCTGATTGGTCTTAGCGAGTGGGCTCTCGATCGCGGTGCGATAATACGCCTGGCCCATACTCATCCCGCCACTCGTAGTTCCAAGGACGATCGGTGTTTTGTGCAGCGAGGCGGCAGAAAAATTCAATCTAGATTGTTGAACTGCCTCGTCCGCAGCGGTGAGCAAAAGTTTTGCGGCGCGGTCCAGTCGATGTCTAGCGCGCGAATGCAACTTCATCATCGGCACGTCTGATGGGATATCTGCTTCCGCTGCGATTTTGGTGCGGTGGCGCGAAACATCGAACAACGTGACGTCGCGAAAGGCCCGTCGCCCAGTGCGAAAACCCTCAGCATTATCTTTCCAACCCCGCCCCAACGACGTAATGACGCCGACGCCGGTAATCACGACGCGAACAGCTGAAGATGAGCCCGATGGACGAGGAAACAACACGCTTTAGGGAACTCCCAATTGCGTTGCCGAATCAAGGTTAAAGGACCTTCGGAGTTGCCGAATTGAGACTGAGGGATTTCCCTCATTTTTTTAGTTCCTGGGCTGGGCGAGTTTACCATCGCTTTGCACACGCAGACGCTGACCGCGCCAAATGACGGTATTGCCAAGGAATGAGAGGGCCCAAACTGCGAAGCCCAGCAAATCGCTTATGGGCGCAAGCCAAAAATAAACGACATGTTTGTTCGATTTAGTGAGCCGGCTTTGCAGATGAGTGGCGGTGAGCATGCGAAAGAATAAAAAGCTAAAGCCGCATAACGCAGCTTGTGGATCAACAATCATCCAGAGCACCGGCCATACCGTTGCATTATTTAAAATGCTCATGAAGTATGGCAGTGGTTGACAAATACGGATGGTTCGCGCCCAACGCACTTGGTGTGCCCAAACTTTTCCCCACGATTGCTGCGCTTCGTAACAGTCGACTGCAATAGTTGAAAATTCGATACGCTTTCCGGATTTAGCGACGCGCCGGCCGAGTTCGTAGTCGTCGGCAAGATAATTCGCCAATCCTTTGAACCCGCCGATTTTTTGGAGCTGCGCTTTAGGCAAGGCCATGACAGCGCCGAGCGCAAACTCGACCTTTTGGATGCTGCGCGATTGAAGAACCTGGCTCCAAAAATCAGCATTCACCGCCACCGCTTCCCAGCGCATCGCCAGCGTACTCGGATTCGCGAGGCGATAGAAACAATTTATCAGGCCGACGGTAACGTCTTCGAACATTGGGATGACGTTGGCTAGAAATTCTGATGGCACGAAGACATCAGCATCGCTGACGATAACAAGATCGTATGCGATGGCCGGTTCAAGTTGGGCAAGGCTGGAAACTTTCCCGTTCGTGCCCACGGTCTGGTCACAGATAATCAACTCAGCTTTACAGTTTGGATGCTCCGACATCAATTCACTGACGATGGTGCAGGCCGGGTCGTCGGGTGAAGCAACGCCAAACAGAATCTGCACAGGCCCGGCATGTTGTTGGGTCATCCAACTTTTCAGACAACGTTTGGTTTCCTCGTCGCAACCACGCAGCGGCTTCAAAACAGTCACGCCTTCGGATGATGGCGGCGCGAGGCTGCGTCGA